>Ga0247836_1000859_pt1 | contig 53361 bp, 50 predicted proteins | sample LaCruzMarch2015__4_FD_187116 | JGI IMG/M metagenome (GOLD analysis project Ga0247836, IMG submission 187116) | Freshwater microbial communities from meromictic Lake La Cruz, Castile-La Mancha, Spain - LaCruzMarch2015_14m | ecosystem: Environmental > Aquatic > Freshwater > Lake | place: Spain... | reverse complement strand
GCGAAGTTGTCGTGTCAATTTTTGTGAATCCTACCCAATTTGGGAATGCAACCGAAGTGTCGAAATACCCAAGAACTTTGGAAAGTGATCTTGCACAATGTGAAGCCAGCGGGGTTGACATCGTGTTTGCTCCCAGTGTGAGTGAGATGTATCCCGGCGGGACGCAAACCTCTCAGTATGTCAGCGTGCAACCAGGACCATTGGGTTCGATACTCGAAGGGGTGGACCGTCCCGGGCATTTTGCCGGAATGCTCACAATTGTGGCGAAACTTCTGAACCTAGTTCAACCAAACTTTGCGACTTTTGGGGAAAAGGACTACCAGCAGTTAGCGCTTATTTCGCATATGGTGCAACAACTGAACTTCCCCATTAAAGTCGTTGGAGTGCAAACGCGACGCGAGCCCGATGGATTGGCCATGAGTTCGCGCAATACTTTCCTCAGCCCCGAGCAGCGCACCGAAGCGGCTTCCATATCTCGTGCTCTCTTCGCGGCACAGGCAGTTGAAGGAAACATTGACGCGAAACTAAGTGCAGCGCGGGACGCGCTATCCGCGCAGATCACAACTTCTTATCTAGTCGCTATGACACCTGATCTTTCACGTGAGCTTGTCGGAACAGAAAATGCAACACAAGGTCGAATACTCTTTGCCGGTCTCCTTGGGTCAACTCGTTTGATTGACAATGTGTCGCTGGACGGAGTGAATCCAGATGAGTGACATTCACATCCCACGGTGGCTGACCTCGGATTCACCCGGTTGGCAGATCACAGCTGACGTGATCGTGATCGGCTCCGGTGTCGCTGGCCTTTCTGCAGCAATTCACGCCCGTCGCACGGGTCGAAGTGTTGTCATCCTGACGAAGGCTCAAATAGATGAAGGATCAACCCGCTGGGCGCAGGGCGGCATTGCTGCAGCACTTGCAGAAGATGATTCACCTTCTGAACACAGGGATGACACTATTACTGCCGGCGCCGGGTTGTGTAATCCACAAGCTGTCGAGGTGCTGGTCACAGAAGGACCGCAGGCCGTCCGGGATTTAATCACCTTGGGTGCAAATTTTGATCTCGATCCGAGCGGTCAAATTTCGCTCACCAGAGAAGGCGGACATCACCGCGACCGCATTGCACACGCCGGAGGCGATGCAACCGGCGCCGAAATCTCTCGGGCTTTGGTCTCCGCGGTTCTGAATGACCCAGGTATTGAAATAGTTGAGAACGCACTGGCCCTTGACCTCTTGACTGACGAACATGGCGCGGCTCAAGGGGTGACCCTCCACGTGATGGGGTCGGGCCAGCGGGATGGCATTGGTGCCGCTCTAGCACCAGCGGTAATTTTGACAACGGGCGGTTTCGGTCAAGTTTTTGGACAAACTACTAATCCTTATGTTTCAACAGGTGATGGGATTGCACTTGCGCTGCGAGCAGGCGCGAGTGTCGCCGACCTTGAGTTCGTCCAGTTTCATCCAACCGTTTTGTGGCTCGGTCCACTCGCTAAAGGCCAACAGCCACTTGTGAGTGAGGCTGTACGAGGTGAAGGTGCACGTCTGCTTGACCCAGACTTTCAGCCTTTCATGAATTCAATTCACGAACTTGGTGACTTAGCTCCCCGTGATGTAGTTGCAAAAGAAATCATGAAAGTAATGCGTGCATCAGGTTCCTCGCATGTGTGGCTTGATGGTCGTATGTTGGGTGCTGACACGTGGGTTCGTCGATTCCCCACAATTCTTGCAAGTGCAAGATCACGCGGTATTGATCCGGTGACCGACCTCATCCCGGTAGGTCCCGCCCAGCACTACGTCTCTGGCGGTGTGGTGACGGACCTTTTTGGTCGCACGAGTATTTCGGGTCTGTACGCCGCGGGTGAAGTTGCCTGCACTGGAGTCCACGGAGCAAATCGACTCGCCTCCAATTCGCTGTTGGAGGGTTTGGTGTATTCCCGCCGAATCATGAACGCCATTGACTCGGATCAACTTGTAGGTCACCCGGTGAAAGCTGACTCCTCAAAAGATTCATTTTTAATCCCGCACCGAGTGAGACGAGATATGCAGAGCGTGATGGATCGAAATGCCGGTGTTCTGCGCAGCGAGGCATCTCTAACCCATGCGCAAGAGTGGCTGGCTAATATCGAACGCACGGGTGCCCGTGCGTGCACCGAAGATTGGGAGAGCGCAAACCTGTTCACGGTGTCCCAAGTGTTAATCGCAAATGCATTAGCTCGGAAAGAGACGCGTGGTTCACATTGGCGCGAGGACTACCCCGAGCGCAGCACTGATTTTGAGGTTCGGCTAGTTTCACACCGGTCACCGGATGGTGAATTGATCACAACGACCACTGGAATAGGGACCTGATGCAGTCGCACAAAATCAAGAAGGAACTGGCAGACCAACTCATTGCCGGTGGACTCAATCCACTTGATGTATCCGAGGTTGTCCTGCGCGCCCTACAGGAGGACTGTGACGACAACGGTGACGTGACCTCAATTGCAACTATCCCCATTGATCAGTTTTCCACATTGGATTTGGTGGCCCGAGAAGCCGGAACAATTGCCGGGATCCCGGTCGCAGCATCTGTATTTGTCATTCTGGGTGGCGTTTCCGTGTCGATTAAGACCCCCGTAGGTGACGGCGACAATGTCCTCGCGGGTCAGGTTCTCATCTCGATCACCGGTCCGACTCGAGTGCTGCTGCAGGGGGAACGTCCCGCACTGAATTTGCTGAGCCATCTGAGTGCCATCGCAACAGCGACACAGGCGTGGGCCACAGCGCTGGGGGCGTCAGGTACCAAAGTGCGTGATACCCGAAAGACAACTCCCGGGCTTCGAACACTGGAGAAATACGCGGTGAGGTGTGGCGGGGGGCTCAATCACCGGATGAACCTCTCAGACGCAGCCCTGATCAAGGACAATCACGTGGTGGCCGCTGGTGGGGTTGGGCAAGCTTATGAACTAATTAAGAAGTCTTTCCCCGACCTCCCGGTCGAAGTTGAGGTTGATTCGCTTGACCAACTAGAGGAGGCCCTCGCGGTTGGGGCAGACCTAGTTCTTCTGGATAATTTCTCCATTAACGAGTTGAGAGAAGCCGTGAAAGTCAATGCTGGCCGCGCGAAGTTGGAGGCCTCAGGAGGTTTCACGATCGACTCGGCTGCCGATGTAGCGACTACCGGAGTTGACTACGTTGCGGTTGGGGCGATTACCCACTCTGCGCCCGTTCTCGATATTGGTGCCGATCTTCGGATGGAGATGATCTAATGCTGCTCGCCATTGATGTGGGAAACACGAATACTGTTATTGGTCTATATGAAAACCGGATCCTTCATAAATCGTGGCGAATTAACACCGACCCGGCGCAGACAGCGGACGAACTTGCGCTCAAGTACCGCGGCTTACTCGAAAATGAACCTAGGGCCACGGGTGTCGCTTTGTGTAGCACCGTCCCAGCAGTCTTGCATCAAATGAGACTCATGATCGAGCGTTATTACTCAGACCTTCCCTTCGTGATCGTCGAGCCTGGGATCAAGACGGGAGTCCCGATACTTACCGACAATCCGAAAGAGGTTGGAGCGGACCGAATTGTTAATACACTCGCGGCCCATCATCTTTTCGGTGGTCCTTGCATCGTTGTTGATTTCGGAACTTCGACGAACCTTGACGTGGTGTCCGAGAAAGGTGAATTCCTTGGTGGCGCGTTAGCACCGGGTATTGAAATTTCAATTGAGGCACTAACTCAACGTGCAGCGCAATTGCGCCAAGTTGAATTGGTGGCGCCGCGTTCGGTGATTGGGAAAAACACGGTCGAAGCCCTTCAATCCGGGGCGGTCTTTGGATTTGCCGGTCAAGTGGACGGATTAGTGGGCCGGATCATCGAAGAACTTGGTGCTGTCACAGCGGTGGTTGCAACCGGTGGACTCAGTCAGGTGGTTGTGAGCGAATCACGAAGTATTACCCACCATGAGCCCGATCTGACTCTTCTGGGTCTGGCGTTGCTTTTTGAAAAAAACCAGGCCTAGCAAAACCCGTCCTAGCAGAAGCTAAGAGTCAAGGGCTCTAGATCCAGCGACTACGCCGAGTACCGTGGCAAGACCGTGAATTGGTCCTGTAGTTCGCGGAAGAATCAAAGTTCGAATCCCGGCAGCGCCTGCGCCACCGTCATCGATCGCATTGTCTCCCACCATGAGTAAGTCCTCCGGGCCAATCCCGATCGCTTCACTCACTGCCAGAAAAATCTCAGGATTCGGTTTAACGTAACCTAACTGCGCTGAGGTAAAGACATGATCAACGCAGTTCGCAATACCCATCCGAGCCATTATCTCGTCCAGGTCAATGGCAATGTTTGAAATAATCGCGGTCGTGATTCCTTGCTCGCGTAGGGCATCGAGAACCGGGAGGGTGTCTTCATAGGGGAACCAAGCCTGGGTAAGACTTGAGTAGAGCGCAGAGGTGAGCGGTTCCTCGGTGAAGTCGCCAAGGAGCCGGGTAAATATTTCTTTATGGGCTGCCCCGTTGAGATCTCGGGTGTGGTGTGGATCCTCAATGCGGGCGAATTCAACAATCGAGTTCAACTTGGCAACGACGTCCATGTGTTCCATGTATTCCAGTGGATCAAGTTCCACACTTGCGCACGCGATTTCCAGCCATAATTCACTACTTCCTTGGTCAATCAAGGTTGAATGAAAGTCAAAGAGCACCCCTTTGATTGGACTGGGGCGAAATAGCGGATGCGAAAGGCTCACGACGGTGAGTCTAGGTCCAAGTTTGTGATTGACACGCTTCTAATAGCCTTAGCGACTGTGAGTGACGAGTTAGACGTTCCCGAACAGGTCCAGATCCGGCGAGATAAGCGCCAGGTCTTGCTGGACAGAGGGTTACAGGCGTATCCCGTTTCCCTTCCCATCACGACCTCCATCGCAGAATTGCGCAAGCAATACGGTCATTTGGAAGCGGAAGCGTCAACGGGCGTCACTGTGGGAATCGCCGGCCGGGTAATTTTCAGCCGCAACACTGGGAAATTGGCTTTTGCAACAATCGCTGCGGGCAGCGGTGAAACGATCCAAGCCATGGTGTCCCTTGGCCAAGTGGGTGAAGAAAGTTTGGCGGACTGGAAAGCTCTCGTTGATCTTGGTGATCAAATTTTTGTTCAAGGCGAAGTGATTTCATCGAAACGCGGTGAGCTTTCCGTTTATGTTGATTCGTGGAGCATGGCGGCTAAATCATTACGTCCGCTTCCGGTGGCTCATAAAGAAATGAATGAAGAGTCGCGAGTACGCCAGCGGTACGTGGATTTAATTATGCGCCCAGAAGCGCAGGTCATGGCTCGTACAAGGGTCAAAGCGGTTTCTGCGCTCCGAACATCACTGTCCAATCGTGGGTACCTGGAAATTGAAACCCCAATGCTGCAAACCCAACCGGGGGGCGCCACTGCTCGACCGTTTATCACCCATTCAAATGCATTCGGAATAGACCTCTACTTGCGAATTGCTCCAGAGTTGTTTTTAAAACGTGCAGTGGTTGGCGGTTTGGATCGAGTGTTTGAGATCAATCGAAATTTTCGTAATGAAGGCGCGGACTCCTCCCATTCCCCTGAGTTCGCGATGCTCGAGTTTTATCAAGCGTTCGCAGACTACCAGGACATGGCAACCATCACGCGTGAAGTGATTCAAGAAGCCGCGCAAGCAGTTGCCGGTTCGATGACGGTTATTCACTTTGATGGAAGTGAACACGATCTGTCTGGAGTGTGGCCTCAGATTGATCTTTATGATTCACTTTCCGCGGCAGTTGATCAGGATGTGACACCCGAAACACCGCGAGCAGTACTTGAAACTTTGGGTAAGGCTGCTGACATCAAATTTGCTCCGACTTGGGTGAATGGCAAACTTGTTGAGGAACTTTTTGAGCATTACGTGATCCCAACCTTTACTGGACCAACATTCGTTATGCAATTTCCCGTGGACACCTCACCACTGACACGTGATCACCGATCGCGTCCCGGGGTTGTCGAAAAATGGGACCTCTACATTGACGGTTTTGAGTTGGCAACAGGCTATTCAGAATTGGTTGATCCCGTAATTCAGCGTGAGCGGTTGGTCGAACAGGCATCCCTTGGGGCAAAAGGTGACAAGGAAGCTATGCCCCTCGATGAAGATTTCTTAAGAGCCCTAGAACATGGAATGCCACCCAGTGGTGGAGTCGGAATGGGCGTGGATCGACTTCTCATGGCACTCACGGGACAAGGAATTCGGGAAACGATCCTGTTTCCCTTAGTGAAGCCGGAGCGGGATCAATGATCACGGTCAGGGCGGCCCGAACAGCGGATGTTCGCGCAATTCGCGACCTCATTGACGTGTATTCGGCGGACGGCAGTTTGCTCTCCAAAGCAACCGTGACGATTTTCGAGCAAATACAAGAATTTCTCGTTGCCGAAGTCGATGGCACGGTCATCGGTTGTGGGGCTTTGCACGTGATGTGGGAGGACTTGGCCGAGGTTCGCACGCTCGCTGTGCGTCCCGATCAAGCCCGGCACGGGATTGGCTCCCAGATTCTTGAGCAGCTACTCACCAATGCCCGGGAGCTCGGCATTAAACGGGTGTTCTGTTTAACTTTCATGAAAGAGTTTTTCGGTCGGCACGGTTTTGTAGAAATTGATGACACCCTGGTTGGCCATGATGTCTATGAACAATTGCTGCAGTCCTACGACGAAGGTGTGGCCGAGTTCCTTGGACTTGAGCGGGTAAAGCCCAATACTCTGGGCAACTTTCGCATGTTGCGCGAAAGTCTCTAGCCCCGTAACCCGATCCCAGAGGGGGCACTGGGGCAGCCCAATTCATAGCGGCCAGGGTGACTGACCATGGGCCCAAACCGGACATCTGCTGACATTGGCGGCTGCTTAAAGGCGGATTTGCTCCGATTTCGCGTTGGGCGTACGGGTTCCGGTGGATCTCGGGTTTCACGCATGTGATTCATGGGGGACAATGGGGGAGTCGATTTGGGTGCCCACACCCAAAGGCACGCATGAAGGAGAGTGGCCAATGTTCGAGCGGTTTACAGACAGAGCCCGTCGCGTGGTTGTCCTTGCCCAAGAGGAAGCCCGCATGCTCAACCACAACTACATTGGCACCGAGCACATTCTGCTCGGCTTGATCCACGAGGGTGAAGGCGTTGCTGCCAAGGCTCTTGAGAGTCTTGGAATTTCACTTGATGCCGTGCGCCAGCAAGTCGAAGAAATTATCGGCCAGGGACAGCAGGCACCTTCAGGACATATCCCGTTCACCCCACGAGCGAAGAAAGTTTTGGAACTATCGCTGCGTGAAGCACTTCAACTGGGCCACAACTACATTGGAACCGAGCACATTCTTTTAGGTTTGATTCGCGAAGGCGAGGGCGTGGCCGCTCAGGTGCTCGTCAAACTGGGTGCAGATCTCAACAAGGTTCGCCAGCAGGTTATTCAACTTCTGAGTGGCTACCAAGGCAAAGAACCTGCAACAGCCGGTGGGCCGGCTGAAGGAACACCATCAACTTCACTGGTCCTTGACCAATTCGGTCGCAACTTGACCGCTGCTGCTCGCGAGAACAAACTGGATCCGGTTATTGGCCGCTCAAAAGAAATTGAGAGGGTTATGCAGGTGCTTTCCCGCCGCACCAAGAACAATCCAGTGCTCATTGGAGAGCCGGGTGTTGGTAAGACTGCAATTGTTGAAGGTCTCGCCCAGGACATTGTGGCCGGTGAAGTCCCCGAAACGTTAAAGGACAAGCAGGTTTACACCCTTGACCTTGGTGCCCTTGTTGCCGGAAGTCGCTATCGCGGTGACTTCGAAGAACGACTCAAGAAAGTGCTCAAGGAAATTCGCACTCGTGGCGACATCATCCTGTTCATCGACGAGATTCACACCCTTGTCGGTGCCGGTGCAGCTGAAGGTGCAATTGATGCGGCCAGCATTCTCAAGCCAATGCTCGCCCGCGGTGAACTTCAGACAATCGGCGCGACAACCCTTGACGAGTATCGCAAGCATATTGAAAAAGATGCCGCACTCGAGCGTCGATTCGCACCTGTACTCGTCGAAGCACCCGATGTAGCCCACACAATTGAAATCTTGCGTGGACTTCGCGACCGTTATGAATCCCATCACAGGGTCTCAATCACCGATGGCGCGCTGGATGCTGCTGCACGGCTTTCTGACCGCTACATTTCTGACCGTCAATTACCCGACAAGGCGATTGACCTCATTGACGAAGCGGGCTCACGCCTGCGCATCCGCCGGATGACAACACCACCGGACCTGCGCGAATTTGACGTCAAAATTGCCGATGTTCGCAGGGCTAAAGAGTCTTCCATCGACGAGCAGGATTTCGAGAAGGCTGCTGCATTGCGCGATGACGAGAAAAACCTGCTTGCCGAGCGTGCCGAACGCGAGCGCGAATGGAAAGCCGGAGACCTTGACGTTGTTGCTGAGGTCGACGAGAAACTGATTGGTGAGGTGCTCGCACTCATGACCGGCATTCCGGTCTCTGATCTTTCCGAGGATGATATTGCTCGACTGCTCCGGATGGAAGAGGAGCTTCATCGTCGCGTGATCGGGCAAGAACAAGCGATTAAGGCACTCTCCAAGTCCATCCGCCGAACACGAGCGGGACTTAAAGATCCCAAGCGTCCTAGTGGCTCATTTATTTTTGCTGGGCCTTCGGGTGTTGGTAAAACTGAGTTGTCCAAGGCTCTGGCGGAGTTCCTTTTCGGCACCGAAGATGCCCTGATCGCTCTGGACATGTCCGAATACAGTGAGCGCCACACAGCCTCGCGGCTCTTTGGTTCACCCCCAGGGTACGTCGGTTACGAAGATGGTGGCCAATTGACGGAAAAGGTACGGCGCAAGCCATTCAGCGTCGTCCTTTTTGACGAGGTTGAAAAGGCCCACCCGGATATTTTCAATTCCCTACTTCAGGTTTTGGAAGAAGGGCGCCTCACGGACTCGCAGGGTCGGGTTGTGGACTTCAAGAACACCGTGATCATCATGACAACCAACCTTGGTAGTCGTGACGTGTCAAAGGGGCAAAACTTAGGATTCGCGCCCGATGACAATGAGTTCAGTGCCTACGAGCAGATGAAAGCCAAGGTCCAACAGGAACTGAAGCAGCATTTCCGCCCCGAGTTCCTGAACCGAATCGACGACGTAGTTGTATTCCACCAGTTGAGCAAGAATGAGATCGTCGAGATTGTTGACCTCATGATCGCCGGTCTCGAAAAGCGACTGCTCGATAAGGACATGGATATTGAACTGACCACCGCTGCGAAGGAGCTCTTGGCAGAACGTGGTTATGACTCAGCACTGGGTGCGCGGCCGCTGCGTCGCGTAATTCAGCGCGACCTTGAAGATCCATTGAGTGAAAAGATGCTCTTTGGAGATCTTCTTCCCGGCAATATCGTGGTCGTTGACGTGGAGGGTGAGGGCGATGCCCGCGAATTCACCTTTGTCGCAACCCCACGGTCAGTTCTGCCAGATTCACCCCCGGTTGAAGCTGCGGGATAAAGAGGATATCCTCCGTTATGAGGTGCGGGGGATATGAATGAATGTCGGACCGCTGGTTCCCGGCTTCAACGAGTTTGACCGGCCTAAGCGCGGCTTTCCGCGCTGGGCCGGTTTCTTCATTGCTGCTGTAGTCGCTATCGCGGCATTTCTCCTTATTTGGGGTTTCGCCGCAGGCAGTGGCCCATTTTCTTCGCTGGGCCTTGTCACCGAAGAGCTACAGCCATCAGGCTATCGACCAACTGTGGACACTGATGTGATCCAAGTAAACGCGGCGCCACCCCAATCGGGAATCTGTCCGGACCAAACTCTAGATGTTGCGGTCTCTGAGTCACCGAGTGAAATCGGGTTAGCGTTAACACTGAGCGGGCCAAGAAGTAGTAGTTGTCAGGGCAACGCTCAATCGGAATCAATCTGGATTGATGTGCTCTTGAATGAGCCCCTTGGTGATCGCACCATAGTTCGGACAAGTGATGGGCAGGAAATTTTACGAACTCGGTAATGCGTAGCGACCTCTAGTTTTCTCGATCATGCCCTCGTTCAGTAGTTGTGTGAGTGCGGTTTCACACTGCTGCCGGTCAGGTGATTGATGCACAATCTGTTCAAGGCTCGTTGAACTTTTGTGCTCGCGCAGAATTTTCAGGATTCTGCCACGCTCTTGGCGCAAACTTCCTTCGTATCGAGCCTGAACCTTTTTTGGAATATTGGAAGTGGGCTTGCCCTGGGAAAACCAACTGCAATTGTTGACTATTGGACATTGTGCGCACAATGGTTCACGAGCGGTGCAGATGAGCGCGCCCAACTCCATTGAAGCCGCCGACCAAGTCGCAGCGTGTTGATCAGCGATCGGTAGGAGCTTTTCGGCGAGCGCACGTTCAATAATTGAAATAGTTGGTGCTTGGTGCGATTGGCCGAGCCAAGCACGTGCCAGCAGCCGGCGCACATTCACGTCTAAGACCAGCGAGCGTTGGCCAAATGCAAACGCCAGAATCGCATTAGCGGTGTATTCACCCACACCGGGTAGGGAAATGAGTTCGGTGAATGTGTTAGGAACCTCGCCATGGAATTTTTGGGTGAGGATCACCGAACTTTCATGAAGACGCATAGCCCGACGGGGATACCCTAAATTTTCCCAGAGCCGGATTGCCTCAGCAACGGGACTCTCGGCCAGGTCCTTGGGTGTTGGCCAGCGCTTGAGCCACTGCTCCCATTTGGGTTCAACGCGTTTCACGGGTGTTTGTTGCAACATGAATTCGCTGACCATTACGCCCCATGGGCTTGTATCTCTCCACGGAAGGACCCTCGCCTCGGTGGTGAACCAGGCTGAAATGGCCTGTGGGTCAGGCAAAGGGGTGCTCACCCGGGGATCGTTTCATGCGGCCCTATGGCCGCATTACTGTGGACTAGTGAGTATTCAACCTATCGGCCCGGAGTCGCCCAGTATCTACTGGGTCCGTCGGGCAGCTCTTCTCGTGATTGTGCTACTCATTCTTTTCGGGCTCGTGTGGGTCTTCCGGGCTGTCTTTGGCTCATCGAGTGGTGAAACCCCGGTGTCTGAACCTGCGGTTGCCGTAACGGAATCCGCCACAACGGATTCGGAAGCCACCCCGTTAACACCTGTCACAACGGACCCTATCGACTGCGTCGACATGGCAATCCTGGTTGAAGCAACAACGGATTCATCGACATACAAAGTGGGCAAAGAACCGGTACTTTCATTGTCGATCGAAAATGTTGGTAGCGTCGCATGCCTGCGTGACGTTGGACCAAACGCTAATGAACTTGTAGTGAAGTCGGGTGGTTATGACGTTTGGTCAAGTGATGACTGTTCCTCAAATAACAAATCAAAGATCGTAACCCTTGAGCCGGGTGACAAAGTGGCATCGACCATTACCTGGAATGGCCAACTCAGTGAACCGGGGTGCCCTGACATAAAAGAGGCGGCCAAAGTCGGCCGTTATGAGGTAATTGGGCGTAATCTTGCTATAACCAGCGATGCAACACCATTCGCATTAACGAACAAGAACTAGAAATCCGGTACACCTTCTTGCTGAGAATTGGCCGTCAATTTGGCCATCACGGTCACGGCCTGTCCAATGTTTGAAACCGGGTGGGTTGTTATTCCTTGGGTTTTAATGCTCGAACCGGCTGGAATCATTGCATCGGTGAATCCGAGTCGAGCAGCCTCAGCCAAACGACGTTCAAGCCCCGTGACCCGGCGAATGTCTCCTGCGAGTCCCAGCTCACCGATTGCAACGAGCCCGCTGGGAAGTGAGATGTCTTTGACACTGCTGACTATTGCAAGTGCTGTAGCAAGATCCGTTGCAGGTTCCAGCAGGCGCATGCCACCGACGGTGGCGACAAAACAATCGGCGGTTGACAGTTTGAGCCCGGCCCGACGTTCCAAGATCCCGAGCATCATGGCGGTGCGAGAAGAGTCCAATCCGCTGGTGACACGACGAGGTTGAGGTGAACTTGATGGGGCGATAAGCGCTTGGACTTCAGCGACCAGCGGTCGTTTCCCTTCTACGGTGATGGTGACGCAGGTTCCCGGTACCGGGTGGGTGCGATCTCCGAGAAATAGGCCACTTGGGTCGGGAAGTCCGTGGATTCCATCCTCGGTTAACTCAAAGCAGCCAATTTCGTCGGCTGGACCGTAGCGATTTTTGACCGCGCGAACCAATCGAAGTGGTCCATGGCGATCCCCTTCGAACTGGAGCACGACGTCAACGAGGTGTTCAAGTGCTCGGGGACCTGCAACGCTTCCATCTTTTGTGACGTGGCCAACCAGCACCGTTGTCATATTTCTTGACTTGGCAGCCCTGATAAGTGATGCGGCAACTTCTTTGACCTGGGTAACCCCGCCACCGACGCCGTCAATATCGGCACTTGAGATTGTTTGCACGGAGTCAACAATCAGAAGTGAAGGGTTAGTCTCTTCGATATGTCCAAGGGCAACTCCAAGGTCAGTTTCAGCCGCCAAAAAAAGTGAGTCACTCAGGGCGTCAATCCGCTCCGCGCGTAACCGAACCTGAGCGGCCGACTCTTCACCGGATATGTAGAGGACTTTGTGTCCCAGTCGCGCCCACTGGGCAGCAACGGCTAGTAGCAGCGTTGACTTGCCGACCCCTGGTTCGCCTGCGAGCAGCAGCACGGCACCGGGAACAAATCCACCACCGAGCGCGCGATCAAATTCGCTGATTCCGGTACTTTGGGATTGGGCAGAACTAATGTCAATGGCACTAATTGCAAGTGCAGGAGATGAAGTTGCCCTTGCTTTGGTGGTCGCGGTGACGACACCTACTTCTTCGACAGTGCCCCAGGATTGGCATTCGCCGCAACGGCCAGCCCATTTGCCGGTGGCCCAACCGCACTCGGTGCACCGGAATTGGGGAGTTTTTGTGGTGCTTTTTGCCATGTGGGTTCCTGAGCGTTAGTCCTGCGGGTCAGCGGGATGAATGGAAAGCCCAATTCTGGCAGTTGAGTCTGACTTTTTACCCCGCTGATTGAAAGCTGTGAGGACTTCGTCACGGTCACGGCACAATTGGGCCAGTTCCTCATACGCGGGTGCACCGATTAGGGCCACGATTTCGTCTTTCGAGTTGATATAAACGGGCTCACTGGCCGTGTGAGCCTCGGTGTTACCCGTGCAGTACCACTCAAAATCTGAGCCTCCAGCTCCCCACCCTCGTCGGTCATATTCACCTAATACGACGACGGTGCGCTCGCGGCCATCTTCGTAGGTCACATTGTCGAAGGAGCGACGTAGTGGGAGTTGCCAGCAAACATCGGGCTTAGTCTCAATGAAGGAGACACCCTCCTGCTCGGCAAGGTGGTGAAGGGCACAGCCATATCCACCGGCGAAACCCTCGGAATTGTGAAAAATACAGGCGCCCTTGACGACGCGAGTTTTATCGGAGCCGTCCTCTTTCTGCGTCCAACCTTTTTTGCCGTGGCCAGTTTCAAAATTTTCCCAGAGTTCGGGGGTGAGTTTCTTAACCCATTTGCCCACCCGTTTTTCATCCTTCTTTTCCGAAAAATGAGCACCGTGGGCGCAACAACCGGCATCGGGGCGCTCCGTATCTATCCCTTTACAACCTCTTCCGAATATGCAGTTGTACTTGGACATCAGCCAAGTCAGGTCGCATCTGATCAACTGGTCGTCATCGGCCGGGTCAACAAACTCAACCCATGCTCTCGGGAAATCAAGGGGGACCTCAGGCATGACGGCAGCCTAGGTCAACAAGACATCTGTTAAGGCACTGGCACCGTCAAGTTGGTGCAGGATGGTAAAGGTAGAATCAAAATATTGGGGTAACGTGGTGGCATGAGCCTCAGGCACCCAGCCAGTGCCGATTCAGCCGATTCAGCCAATTCAGCCAATTCAATCGATTTAATGGGACTGACCCAAAGTGAAGTTGATCAGCGCATCGCTGCGGGGGAAACAAATGATGCTCCCGATGCAAACTCTCGCAGTCTTGCCAGCATTATCAAAGAAAATACGCTGACTTGGTTTAACTTCCTTATCGGGTCGATGTGGATTGTAATGCTCATTGTTGCGCCGTGGCAGGATTCCCTTTTTGGTTTTGTCATTGTGGCTAATACTTTGATCGGCACAATTCAGGAATACCGAGCTGCGCGTACACTTCAAAAACTTGCGGTCATCGGTGAAGCCAGACCAGTTGTGCGTCGTGACGGTGCCGATCTCGAAATTAGCACAACGCAAATAGTTCTCGGTGATCTCATTGTGCTGCGAACTGGTGATCAAATAGTTGTCGACGGTGAAATCGAGCAATCCCAAGGCTTAGAAATTGATGAGAGCCTACTTACCGGTGAAGCCGATCCGGTTGACAAACAAATCGGGGATACCGCCATGAGCGGTTCATTTGTGGTCGCTGGTAGTGGCTATATGCGGGCGACAAAAGTTGGTCGAGACTCGTTTGCGGCTGGACTTACTGAGGCAGCGAAGCAGTTTCACGTCACAAACTCGGAACTCCGTGACGCACTCAACAAGTTCATTAAGTACGTTTCTTATTTCTTGATTCCCGTAGGTGTTGCACTTCTCTTTTCTCAATTATTTCGAGCGAAATTGCCACTCGATGAAGCGATCAGAGGAACTATCATCGGAGTTGTCACCATGGTGCCCGAGGGACTGGTTCTTTTGACTTCTATCGCGATGGCTGTCGCTGTGATTAATTTGGGCCGAAAACGGGTATTGGTACAAGACATGCCTGCTGTTGAAGTTTTGGCACGCGTTGACACGGTATGTGCGGACAAGACCGGAACTCTGACAGAACCAGGGATGCAGGTGCAGGAAGCCATCCCACTCGGTGATGTCGGCTTGGTCGACATTGAGGCCGCACTGGGGGCAATTGCCGCTTCCCAGCCAAATGCCAATCCCACTCTGAGTGCGATTGAGTCCAAATACGCACAACCCAACTGGCAGATCACCGAATCTGTACCGTTTTCAAGTGCGCGCAAATGGTCAAGTGCAGCTTTCGTCGATCACGGCACATGGATTCTTGGCGCTCCCGAAATGGTTGACCCAAATAATGCTGAAATGCTGGCAGTGGCGAATGAAAATGCGGCATCGGGCGCTCGAGTGCTGGTGCTGGCGAAAAGTGCTGCGAGTGTTTCGGCTGATGAAGCCCTTGGTGCGGTTGACTGCGTCGCCCTTGTCGTGATCAGCCAGACGCTTCGAAGTGATGCTGCGGAAACGGTCGCCTATTTCCTTGGCCAAGGGGTCAATGTGAAAGTCATTTCAGGTGACAATGCTGAAACTGTCGGTGCAATAGCGCGCCAAGCAGGAGTTCCTGGGGCAGACCACCCCTATGACGCGCGCAATCTCCCGGACAACACTGATGAAATCGCTGAAGTATTGGCGACCACAAATGTCTTTGGTCGCGTAACTCCAGCGCAAAAGCAAGCCATGGTCGACGCATTGCATCTACAGGGAAAAACTGTTGCCATGACGGGTGACGGCGTAAATGACGTATTGGCGCTCAAAAGTGCTGATCTTGGAATTGCTATGGGGTCTGGATCGGGGGCAACGCGAGCCGTTGCGCAGTTGGTATTGCTCGATGATCAGTGGTCGGTGATGCCCAGTGTGGTGGCTCAGGGGCGAAAAGTTTTGGGAAACATTGAACGTGTCTCAGACGTTTTTCTTACTAAAAGTTTTTACGCAATGATCGTGAGCAGCGCAACCGTTATCTTCGCCGTAGCGTTCCCATTTCTGCCACGGCACTTAACTTTGGTGAGCGCGTTGACCATCGGGATTCCTGGCTTCTTCCTTGCATTGATGCCGAATACCGAGAGATTTCGACCAGGTTTCTTCCGGCGGGTGCTGCTTTTTGCTGTCCCCGCCGGCGTGATCGCCGCACTTGCCTCGTTCATCAGTTATGGAATTGCACTCTATTTCAAGGAACCGATATTCAATGCTCAGTCAGCGGCGACTATCACTCTTTTCATCGTGACTATTGCGGTACTAGCTCAATCGGCGAGGCCGCTAAATGCAATCAGGGTGTCGCTGGTAGCCCTTATGATCCTGGCTTTTGTTGCGGTGCTTTACATTCCATTTTTGTCAAACTTCTTTTTGCTGTCACTAGGTCCTGAGCGCTATAGCATTATTTCGATAGTCGTGGGCCTGATAGGCGCGGTTGCGGTGGGAATTGCTTCAAAGATAACTGACCGTTGGAGGCGCGCACCATGAAAATTGGATTGTCTACGTCTTCGGTGTACCCCGAGTCAACCGCAGCCGCATTCGAACTCGCGGCTCTCACCGGTTACGACGGTGTCGAGATCATGGTTGGGGTGGATTCTGTGAGCCAAGACTCAACCGCGTTAAGAAACCTGGTTCAGCACTATCAACTGCCGATTATCTCCTTGCACGCGCCGTGCCTGCTGATCACTCAGCGGGTCTGGGGTACCAATCCGTGGGGCAAGCTTGATAAGGCACGTGAGATCGCAGAACTTGTCGGCGCAGAAAGCGTTGTAGTTCATCCACCATTTCGTTGGCAACGAGAGTATGCGAAGAATTTTGAAAATGGAATTGCGGAACTTAATATGAATTCCCCGATCGGTTTCACGGTTGAGAACATGTATCCGTGGCGGGCTGGTCCCGGATCGTTTCCGGCTTACGCCCCGGATTGGGACATCAGGAAACAGGATTACGGAAATGTGACCTTGGATTTTTCACATTCGGCAGTTTCACGAACCGATCCCATTGAGATGATTCAGGAATTTGGGGATCGACTACGGCACATTCACTTGGCGGACGGCACGGATTCGCCCTTCGACGAGCATCTAGTGCCTGGTCGCGGTACCCAACCAGTTCGCGAGGCATTGGTATTACTCGAGCGAAATGGTTTCAGCGGCAATATCATTGCAGAGATTTCGACGCGTTCGGCGGCTGATCGAAACGAGCGAATCGCTAATTTAAAGGCCAGTCTTGATTTCGTGCGCGAGGTTTTCCCAGGGAGCAAGGAGTAAGAGTGGCCCAAGAACCAGAACAAGAAGTCGGCGGGATAGTTGGGGTTGCGCGCTCCATGTTCCTCAATTCCGGCTACGCCCGAACTACCATCAAGTCAATCGCGGCTGCAGCGGGAGTCGCGCCAACGGTTGTTTCAAACCTCTATTCGAATAAGGAGGCACTATTCGCTGCCGCCATGTCATTCCCCAGTGATCCACAAAAGGCGATTCCGGCATTGGTCGCGCCCGGAATACAAGGGATGGGCGAGCGACTTGTTCGGGCAACGCTGCAACTAGTTGCAGATCAACAGGTGCGCGAGGATCTGGTTAAAGCTGCAAATGCTGGTCGCTCACTGAACTCGGGAATTGACATGTTTGCTGTAATCAAACCGCTATCAGACTATTTCCAAAGTGCTGTTGTGGATCGTGCATTGGTTTTGATGGGTATCCCGGATGCACGGATTCGAGGCGCCCTCATCAGTTCATACTTAACGGGCGTCATTTCATACCGCTATTTCTTGAAGATTGAGCCACTGTCGAGTTTGCCCCAGGAGCAGGTGGTGGCTCTGGTGTCTCCGGTAGTTCAGGACCTTCTTGATCCAACCAAACCACTACCTGGTGGTGGGAAATGGGAAAAATGAAAAAAATAGGTGTGATCGGATCCGGTTCAATGGGCCAAGCATTGATTTCTGGCTGGACAGAGTCGGGGTTAAGCGTGGTTGCCGTGGTGCGTGATGTTGCGAAATATCAGCATCTTGAAAAATCACTCGGCATTGAAGTAACCGAAGACCGAAAAGCCCTTGTCGACTGTGATGTTGTAGTGATTGCAATTAAGCCCCAAATAATCAAGGAAATACTTCACGAGTTCCAGCCTTTCATTGGAGACAAAACAATCGTGATTTCTGTTGCAGTCGGTACCACCACGGAGTTCATCGGAAAGTGTTTCCCTCAAACTGTGGAAATAGTTAAAGCAATGCCAAATACGCCTTCACAAATTCACATGGGTGTGACCTGCATCAGTGGTGGCGAGAAGTGCTCTGAAAACTCAGTGGCGGTGGCGATTGAGTTGTTAAGTTCGGTCGGCGAGGTTTTTGTTGTCCCCGAATCCCAGCAAGCCGCGGTCGGTGCGCTCTCGGGAAGTGGACCGGCTTACTTGTTCTTTCTTGCAGAATACTTACAGCAGGGCGCAGAGCAACTCGGTTTAGGTGCGGATCTTGCTGATCAACTAATTAGGGCCACCCTGCGTGGATCCGCAGAGTTACTCACTCAATCTGAGTTAGCGGCCGCCGATCTGCGTAGGCAGGTGACATCACCGGGTGGAACCACACAGGCCGCCATGGAGGTCCTTGATTCGCGGGGAGTTGATCAGGCAATTGGTGCGGCATTAGCGGCCGGTGTCAATCGTTCAAGTGAACTTGGCAAAAGCTGAACTCGATTTTCCTGAAGTTGCCCATTTGTATGCCATGGGAAGAGAAACTCGTGGACGACAACTTTGGTCCGGATCCAGAAGTAAATTCTTGGTTTTAGCGTGTCCTTTGACCTATTTTGAACTTTTTAGGGTATCCGGTCACGCCACGCGGGAGCGATCTACTATTGTTCGTTACTCCTGAACTAGGAAGTTTTCTAACACGTCGATCGAAAAATGGAGGCGCCTCATGTCAACATCAGCTTTTGGTGATGTTCGTTTTCTCACCGTGGCCGAAGTAGCTGGAGTTATGCGTGTCTCCAAGATGACGGTTTATCGTCTTGTACATAGTGGAGAATTGACAGCAGTACGGGTCGGCCGTTCATTTCGAGTCCCCGAGCAAGCGGTTCAGGATTACCTCCGCGATTCGTACATAGAAACAGCGTAGTCACCTCCAAGTAGCCTCGTAACACAGACATAGAACGATCACAGATAGGCTGCACTCCGCTTTAAATGACAAATATCTCACGCACTTCAATTAAGGAAATATTTAATGGGCTCAGTAATCAAGAAGCGTCGCAAGCGGATGGCCAAGAAGAAGCACCGCAAGCTGTTGCGTCGCACGCGAGTCCAACGCAGAAACAAGAAGAAATAACTATAAGGGCCTTCGGCCTCAGGTACGACATGGAGAACCTCCCGAATCATGTAGTTTCCAGGACGGCACCCGTTTATGAGAGAGTCCTTGATCAGATTCTCGACCCGATCTACCGCGATTGGTTCCGAACCCAAGTGATTGGTTCAGAGAATATTCCGGCGGAAGGGGCGGCCCTTATCGTTGGGAATCACGCCGGGGCATTTGCGATTGATGCGCTAATGGTTGTTCGCGCACTTGAAAAGAACTCAACACGGTCGCTGCACCTGCTCGGGGCGGACTTTCTTTTCCAAGATCCCCTGCGCGAGTTCATGGCGCACCTAAATGTGCATCCGGCCTCTTTTGATAGTGCTAATGAACTATTACAGGCTGGCCATCTCGTCGGGGTTTGGCCCGAAGGGGTGAACGGGGTTGGAAAAACGATTGCGCATAGATATCAATTGCAGGAGTTTGGTAGAGCGGGCTTTGCCAGGTTGGCTGCTCTCAACGATGTCCCGATAATTCCAACGGCGGTAATCGGATCCGAGGAGGCGTATCCCCTTATTGCTCGAGTTGAAGGACTACTTGACTGGGCTGGTTTTCCTTATTTGCCGGTAACGCCAACTTTCCCAGCTTTAGGGCCCTTGGGACTAATTCCCTTTCCCAGCAGATGGACAATTTCTTTTGGAACTCCCATTGCGCCACCAAAATCAGACAGCCCAGTCGATGCGTTTGCTTGTTCAGATCACGTTCGCGGCGAGCTCACCCAGACGATTCGTGAATTACTTTCGCAACGTTCAAGTATTTTTTGAGCCGCGCGCCACACGTCCCAGCACGTAACCTGCGGTAAGTCCTGCTGCAATCCCGGCCGCGGTGACAGCAGCGGGAACCGCATTGGCCCGCAATTGAGCCCGCCTTCTAAAGTCACTGACTTCCCAGTTCATCTTTTTGGCAAAAGCACGCAGCTCAGGATCAGGGTTAACAGCAGTTGGAATGCCAACCGTTGACAGCATCGGGATGTCATTCGCCGAGTCCGAGTAGGCGAAGCAGGTTGTTAGGTCGTAATGCTCGCTAGCAGCAAGTGCGCGCACCGCCTCAGCTTTGGCAATCCCATGAAGGGGGTAACCAGCTAATTTGCCCGTGTAGATTCCATTCTCTGTTTGGGAGACGGTTCCCAGGGCTCCTGTTAGTCCCAAGCGTCTGGCAATCAGGTTGGCAAGTTCAACAGGAGTTGCGGTGACCAACCAAACATCAACACCGGCATCAATGTGCGCCTGTGCCAGGGCCAAAGTTCCTGGAATTAGTTTGTCCACCATCCGGTCGTCAAAAACAGTTTCGCTGATCCGAGCGAGTTCTTCGACGCTGCGACCTTGAACAAAAGAGAGGGCGGCTGCGGTCGCTGAGGCGACATCTTCCAAGTCCTCAGATCCGGATAGTACGAATTTCATCTGTTTCACGCCAAAACCGAAGATCTCCCGTCCGGAGAAATACTTTAGTTTGGCTAGACCCGCAGCAAAATAGTAAAGGGATGCTCCTCGCATGATCGTGTTGTCTACGTCGAAGAATGCGGCGGAGGAACCGCTGTTTCTTTCGCTGCCTCGTGAGTCATGGGCCGCGGCAGCCGAGGCGACACCCGATTCGCGATAAGTGCCCAAGACATTGCTTACCTCAGGGGCTTTATCCAGCGACACACGCTCAGAATACTCACCGGGTGTCCCTGGCTCAGGATATGTGTCAAACTGCGTCCGTGAACTCCGTCCATCCCGCCACCCAAACGGGCACCTTCGGTGAAGTTGTGACCGTTGCCGATTTCTTGGCTAATTCGGCCCTTCGAGACCCTGATCGAATCGCATTAATTGAAGCTGAAACGGGGGAGCGCATTTCTTATTCCGCTTTGGATTCCAAGGTAAGCGCTACGGCGGCCGCATTGCTTGAAAGCGGCTTGACTCCCTCCCGATCAGGAGATCGGGTAGCGATGCTGATGGGCAACTCAATCGAGTTCGTGGTCTCCTACTTTGGAATTGTTCGTGCTGGACTGGTTCCCATTCCACTGAACCCCGGCTACACGTCTCGTGAAATAACCGAGATCCTGGAAGTTTCTGAAGCTAAAGTCCTACTGGTCTCATCGGAGTTAGCGGAATTGGGCGCAGACTCGGTGCCAGATTCTTGTCCCGCAATGTTGTGTGAAGAAATAACGTCGACACGCGATTCCATTCGTAATTTTTTAAAGGAGTCAATCAGGAGTCTCACCCGAAAGTCTGACACCAAAGTTGATTTCCCCAAAATTGCAGTTGACAACCTTGGGTTACTTTTGTTTACATCAGGCTCTGATGGAACCGCCAAAGGCGTAATGCTGACACATGCAAACGTCGTCAGTAATGTTTCTGCATTGTTGGAGTTACGCAACCCTCCCATTGTCAGTGCGGAAGATACAGTCCTTGCAGTCCTGCCACTATTTCATATTTATGGGCTGAACACAGTTTTGACCATGTCACTTGCGGTAGGCGCATCGGTTGTGATGCTTGACCGCTTTGATGCATCCGAATCTTTAGAAGTAATTGCGCGGGAGCACGTGACAACGGTTGCTGGCGCACCCGCGATGTATTTATTGTGGTCGCGGATCCCTGGCGTAGCTAATGCAATGCGACCCGTCAGGCTGCTGTCATCGGGCGGGGCCCAACTGCCCGTTAATGTTTTCAATCGCTTTGAAGAACTCACTGGCATGCGAATCTTCGAGGGCTACGGGATGACTGAAGCCTCACCAGTAATTACCTCAACGGTGGTCAATTCACGGGCCCAGGCGGGCTGCGTCGGTCTCCCAATTGCGGGAACAAGTATTCGAATCATGGCTGACTCTGGCGACGAAGTCGAGTTCGGGGACCCAGGTGAAATTTGGATCAAGGGTCCAGGGGTTTTTCTCGGCTATTGGCCTAATCGTGATGGTGGTCCAGATTCCAGCGGGTGGTTTGGTACGGGTGACATCGGTTATCAAGATCAAGATGGTGCATTGCACTTGGTGGACCGCCGCCGAGAACTAATAATTGTTAATGGCTTTAATGTTTTCCCACGTGAAGTTGAAGCTGCACTAGAGGCACTCACCGATGTCGCCGAAGCGGCTGTTCTTGGACGACCCGATCCCGACACCGGTGAAGCAGTGAGCGCTTTGATTGTTTTGGCTCCCGGTTCCCTGGCGACACCAGAGTCGATTGGGGTCAGTGTTGCCAAAGCCCTTGCGCGGTTTAAATGCCCCACTGAGATCCGGATCGTGGCGAGTTTGCCGAGGTCTGCAACGGGCAAGATTGCGAAAGGCCGACTCCGTGAGGTCTATGGGGTTGACGTTTCTGGTGAATCGACAGTGCAGGATTGAGCGATTTACCGCGGGTGAGCGTTGTGGGAAAGCCTGATTGTCATTTATGCGAACAGGCCATTGAGGTCGTGGCCCAGGTGTGTGAAGAGTTAGGTCAGGAGTTTCGGGTGCTCTCGATTACTGAAGACCCGGAATTGGCAGATTTGTACTGGGAAAAGATCCCGGTGATACTGGTTGATGGTCAGCCATTTGATTTCTGGAAGGTCAATCGAGACCGTTTGGTCGCACGGCTGAGCTCATAATTCGATTATCGGACGCATTCGTCCGGTAATATTTGATATGTATTCATCTAAGTGATTAGAGTTCGGCTTCTTCACAAGGCCGCAATCACCCGTGAATGTGTTGACAGCATGTTCTTTGACCCGAGGTACAAACAGTGACCCTTCCCAGCCGCAAACCCGGTGCCATTCCCGCCGCAACCATTGCCCGATTGCCGATCTACCACCGGGTCTTGGCAAGTTTCGGAGCAAATGGCGTTACCACCATCGCCAGTGAAGAGCTCGCGGCAGCTTGTGGCGTGAGTTCAGCCAAATTGCGCAAAGACCTGTCCCATCTTGGATCCTTTGGAACTCGAGGTGTGGGCTACAACGTGTCTTATCTCACCTTTCAAATTGCCCGTGAACTGGGTGTGTCTAAATCTCGTGGAATTGTCATCGTGGGCATGGGGAATTTAGGACGGGCCCTTGCTTCATACCGTGCATTTGGGGGCCGCGGATTTCACATTGTTGGGATTTTCGATCGAGATCACGAATTGGTCGGCAATACAATTATGTGTGGACAAGAATCCTTCACGGTAAAACCGGTGGGAGATTTACCGGCAGTGGTTTCCCAGAGTGATGTAAAAATAGGAGTGATTACAACTCCGGCTGACTCGGCGCAAGAGATTGCGGATCTCATGATTCAAGCCGGATTGGTGAGCATCTTGAACTTTGCTCCTGTCGTTCTCAATGTCCCCGAGCAGGTCGAGGTTCGAAAAGTCGATTTGGCTGTCGAACTCCAAATTCTTGCTTTTCATGATCACAGGTCTGATTTAGATCAAAACTTGCAGGAACCACATATCCGTGCGGAGATCGCATGAGTTCAACCTTGAAAACTACAAAGCCAAAGTCCAACGCAACATCAACAAAAAAGGCAATCGAAGTGACAGTAGAAAAAAAGTCAGTGGCTAAAAGCGCCGTTAAGCCTGCGATTATTGAAGGGGTGGAGGTCGCACCCACACCACCCCGTAAAAAAGCGGCACTCGGATCCATAGTCTTCATTGCGGCTGGTCCAGGTGATCCTGAAATGTTGACAGTGCGCGCACTTCGATTACTGAAATCTGCCGACAAGATAGTCGCGGATTCTCAGGCCATGCATATCGCTTTGGCTTATGTGCACGAGGAAAAAGTTGTGAGCACGGTTGGGGAAGACGAAATTGAACTCGAACCAGCCGAGACTGCAAAGTTGGTGCTTGAATTGGCACGTGAAGCCGAGTTGGTTGTTCGTCTGGTAATCGGGGACCCAATCATCTCGGGTCGTTTGGTACCCGAAATTTCGGTACTTCGCCGTTCACATGCAAACTTTGAGATCGTGCCTGGCGTCAGTGAAGTCACCGGAATTCCAGCATTTGCGGGATTCAACCTCACGGGAGGAAAGTCCCATGAAGTCCGAATTCTTAATGGGCAAGATTCAGAGATTGATTGGAATGCTCTGGTCAACCCTCGTGAGACATTGGTATTTCTGGAAAGTGGTGATTTGGTCACCACAATTGCTGACAAGCTTCTCAGGGCTGGGCGCGACCCGCTAACGCCCATCGCGCTCACCCGAAATGGCACCACGGTTGATCAACGGAGCACACTGTCAACTTTAGGCTCGGTTGGCGCCTTGTTGAAAGGTTCCAAGGATACCGGGCCAGGTTTTGTCGTTGTCGGTGAAGTAATCGACCAACGCGAAAAGTACAACTGGTTTGAGAAGAAGGAATTGGTTGGCTGGCGCGTACTGATTCCCCGCACTCAGGACAACACGGCAGAAATGATCCAGGTGCTTAAGGCGCACGGAGCTGTTCCCAGTGAAGTCGCAACAATTTCGGTTGAGCCACCTCGAACCCCTCAACAAATGGACCGCGCCGTGAATGGTCTGGTTTCTGGTCGCTACGCGTGGGTGGGATTCACATCTTTTAATGCGGTTCGAGCCATTCGAGAAAAACTCGAAGAATATGGTCTGGACGCTCGCTCTTTCTCCGGGCTCAAAGTCGCAGCTGTCGGAGCCTCAACTATTGCGGCACTCATTGAGTTTGGCGTCAAGCCAGACTTGGTTCCTCCCGGTGATCAAAACACCACCGCACTCATGGAGGAATGGCCTCCCTATGACAGTTTGACGGACCCGATCAACCGGATTTTCCTTCCGAGAGCCGATATTTCAACGGACACATTGGTCGCTGGCTTAACCGATCTTGGTTGGGAAGTTGAAGACATCACGGCGTTCCGCACTGTTCGGGCGGCGCCTCCTCCCGCGCAAACTCGCGAAGCCATCAAGACGGGTGGATTTGACGCAGTGCTGTTTACATCTAGTAGCACTGTGCGAAACCTTGTTGGCATCGCGGGAAAGCCACACGCAACGACAGTGGTTGCTTGCATTGGTCCACAGACCGCAAAGACGGCAGCCGAGCACGGCCTTCGCGTTGATGTGCTCGCAGAAGTGAATACTCCGCTTGCACTCGTTGACGCACTTTCGGTTCATGCTGAAGGTTTGCGTGATGCTGCACTTGCCAATGGTGAAGTGTCATGGCGTCCAAGCCGTCGCAGGCCGGTCGCTCGGCGCAAGAGCACGAAGTAGATCTCGTGTCAGAGTCATCCGGTCACACAACGGTTCACCTGCTCCGCCATGGCGAGGTATACAACCCGGAAGGCGTGCTTTACGGCCGCCTTCCTGGTTATTTTCTCAGTGATCTCGGACTCGAAATGGCCGATCGCGCCGCGGCTGCTCTTGCCCAGCGCGATATTGCAGCGGTCATTTCCTCGCCAATGGAGCGCGCGCAGCAAACGGCTACTCCCATCGCAACCAGTCACAAGCTTGACATTGTGACAGATCAGAATTTGATCGAGGCAGAAAATATCTTTGAGGGTCAACGTGTGAGCGTCGGCGACGGTGTTCTCAAGCAACCAAAAACTTGGCGTCACCTGTGGAATCCAATTAAGCCGTCATGGGGTGAGCCCTACGACATTGTGGCAGCGCGTATGAATGCCGCCATTGAATCCGCGCGCCTCGCGGCACAGGGCCGTGAAGCGGTTCTGGTCAGCCACCAATTGCCCATTTGGATAGCCCGGCTTTCGGCAGAGCGTCGGAAATTGTGGCATGACCCACGATCACGCCAATGCACGCTGGCTTCTTTGACTTCATTGACATTTGATAATCAAGATTTGGTGGCAATAACCTACTCCGAGCCTTCCCGGGACCTACTTGAGAAGGCCAGCAAGATTGCTGGCGCTTAGCATGTAACCATGCGTGTTCTTCCTCGCTCGACTGTTCGTTCTGTGATCGCTGGGTTCGTATTGGTCCTAGTCCTCAGCGCATGTTCAACGGCTCCAGAAACCGGGGCGGGTTTCGTTTCAGGTGATGGTTCGGTCACAATTCTTGAGCCTGCACAACGCCAATTGGCCCCTGAGGCAGTTGGCATAGATCTCAATGGTGACCCACTAAAACTTTCCGACTTCGCCGGCCAGGTTGTAGTTCTCAACGTCTGGGCTTCATGGTGTGCTCCATGTCGGGCTGAGGCCGGCGCGTTAGAGGAAGTTGCTCTTCAATTTGATGGCAAGGGAGTGCAATTCATCGGACTTAATACTCGCGACTCGCAGGCGGCCGCGCAAGCATTCACTCGAAATTTTGGTGTGACGTATCCTTCCATGGTCGACACTGACGGTCGGATTCAGTTACTTTTTAATGACTCATTGCCACCGCAAGCGATCCCTTCAACAATCGTGATTGATCAACGAGGGAGGGTCGCAGCCCGAGCTCTCGGTACTGTGACATCTGCCACACTGCGGGCAATGATCGAGCCGCTCCTCGATGAGTCGGAGACATCGAGTGGATAACATCTCCACCGTTGTTGTCAGCGGTTCACTGCTGTTCGCGATGCTGATCGCATTTGCTGCAGGGTTGGTAGCTTTTCTAAGCCCCTGCGTACTGCCGCTGGCTCCGGGTTACATCAGTTACATAACCGGGCTCACCGGCGCTGAATTAAGTGAGGGACGTAAAGGCCGGGTTCTGCTGGGAAGTGTTCTTTTCGTTCTCGGCTTCAGTGTGGTTTTTGTTTCCTATGGCGCGTTATTCGGTGGCATGGGATCACTTCTCTTGGAATACTCCGACTGGATTAATCGCATTCTCGGAGTTTTCGTGATTGCCATGGGTTTGGCTTTCATGGGATTGATTCCTGGGCTACAACGTGAGTTCCGGTTCCACCATGTGCCCAAGTGGGGCGTTGCGGGAGCACCGATTCTGGGAATTGCATTTGGTATCGGTTGGACGCCGTGTATTGGCCCAACACTCGCGGCGGTGCAGACTCTGGCGTTTACGGAGGCGAGTGCGGCCCGTGGGGCACTTCTTTCCTTGGTGTACTCGCTTGGATTGGGTTTGCCATTTATTCTTATTGGCTTGCTATTCACTCGCACTGCGCGAGCGCTGAAATTCCTCCGAACGCATAACCTTGCGATTATGAGGATTGGCGGCGCGATGCTAGTGATTGTCGGCCTGCTGCTGGTCACGGGCGCCTGGACCGAATTCACCATTTGGCTTAGAGTCACCTTGCCCGGGTTTGAGACGGTGATTTAGTGAGCACTGCACTACCTCCCATGTCCCAACGCGGTTTCCTGCGGTGGCTGTGGCGCCAACTCACCAGCATGAAGACCGCACTCATCCTGCTATTTCTGCTGGCAATTGTGAGCATCCCCGGTTCCTATTTCCCCCAGAGAGGGACGAACCCGATCTTGGTCGAACAGTGGATTGCCGACTATCCCACGTTTGGCCCGATCTTTGATTCAATTGGGCTTTTCGACGTGTTCGGTTCACCGTGGTACTCGGCTGTCTACATCCTGCTTTTCATCTCACTCATTGGTTGCGTTGTGCCCCGACTGGGAGTGCACTGGCGAGCAATGCGGTCACAACCACCACCCGCGCCCAAAAACCTTGTGCGACTGGGTGGAGACACTTTCGAAGTCGAGGGTGAATCCGATGCAGTAATCCAGAATGCGCATGCGTTTCTCAAAAAGAACCATTGGCGAACGGTGATCGGTGAAGACCCCGACGGTAGTCGTTGGGTCTCCGCAGAAAAAGGATATTTGCGTGAAACTGGAAACCTCGTGTTTCATTTCTCACTCATTCTCATCCTGGTCGGTATCGCAATTGGTGGACTCTTCGGCTGGCGCGGCAACGTGATAGTTCGTGAAGGCGAGGGTTTTTCAGATACTTTGACGCAGTACGACGCATGGGGCGGGGGCCGCTTGTCATCGGCTGAAAATCTCCCAGAATTTTCGTTCACACTTGAGAGTTTCAATGTCGAGTTTGAACGTGACAATTCCCAAGCGGGGGCCCCAAGACTTTTTGAAGCCAAAATGGTTGTTGATCGACCCGGCGAGGAAGCTGCTACCACCCACTTGGTGGAGGTCAATGAGCCACTCGTGATTGATTCAGCCAAAGTATTTCTGGTCGGTCACGGCTATGCGCCCCACTTGATCGTGCGCGACTCGAAGGGGCAGGTAGTCCTCGATGACGCGGTTGTCTTTTTGCCACAAGATGGCAACTTCACGTCAACGGGCGTGGTCAAAGTTCCTGATTCAGATCCGCAGCTGGGGTTCCGAGGACTTTTTTTGCCCACTAGTGCAATCTCGGAAGAACTCGGCCCGCACTCGATTTTCCCGGCGCCCGACGACGTGTCGGTTTTTCTGGGTGCGTGGGCAGGAGACTTGGGTCTTGACGGCGGTGTGTCCCAGAGCGTCTACACCCTTAATGTCGACAACATGACCCAATTGGGGCTGGAGTCTTTGCGTGTTGGCCAAACGTGGCAGTTACCCGAAGGCTCCGGCAGTATCGAATTTACCGGGTTTGAGCGTTGGGCATCATTTCAGATTGCCTCGGACCCTGGGAAAGAGTTAGCGTTGATCGCCTCGATTCTGGCAATAATTGGCTTGAGTTTGAGTCTGTTCATTCAACGTCGCCGGGTCTGGGTAAAGGTTGGTCAGGTTACCGAGCAGGGCTCAACAAGTGGGGTTAAGGTTGAGGTGGCTGGTATTGCGAAGGCCTCTGGGCATGACGCCATCGAGCAGGTTGACAATATTGTTGAAACATTGAAAGGGCGAAACGTCTCATGAATTATGTGAACAGCGTGCAGCTCGCCGACGCCAGCAATAATTTTGTCTACGCCTCAATGGTGATCCTTTTCCTTGCCATTATCTCTTTTTCAGTGTCGTTTGCGGCAGGGCGCAGGCGCGTCAGCCCGATCGAAGTCTCATCGAGGCGAGTATTGGTCGAATCAAGTGGTTCACAGGTTCATGAAACCGAGGTTGAGTTAACTCAACTTGATCCCGGTCGCCGGACCGCCAATATCGGGATGTCCCTGACATGCTTAGCCACGGGAATGCTGTTAGTTGGAGTCGTCCTGCGTGGAGTCTGGGCGGGGCGGGTTCCCTGGGGCAATATGTACGAGTTTTCGATCTCGTCGGCATTAGGTATTTTGGCGGTGTATCTCGTGTGGTCGACCCAGCGGGACCTTCGCTGGTTGGGGCTATTTGTCACCATTCCGACACTGCTCACACTCGGCATGGCCGTGACGGTTCTTTACACCGAGTCCGCCCAACTTGTTCCCGCGTTGAAGTCCTATTGGCTCGTGATTCACGTGTTCGCTGCGATTATTGGTGGTGGCGCATTCACTGTTGGCGCAGCAACCGCAGGGTTGTCTCTGATTTCTGGAAAGGGATGGTTTACCCAACTCCCACCGCGAGAAAAGCTTGAGGGGCTCACCCACAAGATTATTGCTTTTTCATTCCCCATCTGGACATTTGCCGTTGTTGCCGGTGCAATTTGGGCAGAGAACGCTTGGGGTCGTTACTGGGGCTGGGATCCAAAGGAGACGTGGGCGTTCATCACCTGGGTAATTTTCGCCGCGTATCTGCACGCGCGATCAACAGCAGGTTGGAAGCACCAGAAGGCCTCTGTGATTGCCATAGTCGGATGGCTAGCGTTCCTGGTGAATTACTTTGGCGTGAATATCTTTATCAACAGCCTGCACAGTTACGCAGGCGTGTAAGGGCGTCCTTGAAGGCGTTTACGCTTTCAGGGGTTTTGTTCACGCCGCTTGCGCATTTTGTCCACCCAGACATCGTCGTCGAGTTTGCGCAGAAATTTGGGATCGTCGTCGGGGGCGCTCGGGCCTGATTTTTTCTTGTTCACTCCGCCGGTAGGCCGGGTTCTGCCCAAGAGCAGCCAGAATGCACCCCCAAGAATCGGAAGCACAAGAACGATAACCAACCACACGTACTTGGGAAGTGTGCGCGCCTGACTCTTTGGGCTGCGAAGGACGTCAATGATCGAGTAAATATAGAAAGCAAGTGCCAAGAGAACTCCCGCTACTCTAATCATCATCCTCCTTGCTTAACTCAGACTTGCATACCCAAGAACTTTAGTGAGAAACCTAAGGGTACGCCATGATCGCATTTTGCGTCGGGGTAGCGTGGGCGAGGTGAACAACAAGTCAATCGCCTGGGTGAGCTACACCACGATCCGGCTAGCCTTAGTGGTTTTAGTGTGGCTCGCCATCCAGTTCTTCACGCCGGTACGAGGGCTGCTCGCAATGGCGTTGGCGCTTCTGATCTCAGCGGTCTTCAGCATTATTTTCCTGAGCAAGCAACGTGATGCCATGAGTGAATCAGTATTTGGTTTCTTTCGTAAGCTCAATGAGCGCATAGATGCTTCGGCGGCGAAAGAGGACTATCTAGATGCTGATCCCCAAGCCCAACAGGATTCCGTAAACCAGCAAGACAATCCCGGTGGCTTTGAGGACGGGGATCAGGGCCGGCCCGCGGGCACCTCGTCGAACTAAAGCGACCGGCTTAAAAGCCCATGGGATGGCCCCGTAACCGAGTAGGGCCCACGGGCCAAATGGAATCACCAGAACTGCTGGAACTGCAAAAGCAGAAATGATGGAAAAGACATAAAGGGCGCGGGTTCGTTGATCGCCAATTCGAACGGCAACAGTTCGTTTCCCGTGTTCCGTATCCCCAGGAATGTCACGCAAATTGTTTGTGATCAGAATTGAACATGCGAGTGCGCCGACACCAATTGATGCAATGAAAGCGCCCCATGTGAGTTCGAGAGTTTGCACATACGCTGTCCCCATTACGGGAACGATTCCAAAGAAAATGAAAACAAAGACTTCACCAAAACCCGCGTAGCCGTATGGTCGCGATCCACCCGTGTAAAACCAAGCGGCTGCGATGTTTGCCGCACCGACAATGAGTAGCCACCATGCTTGGGTGAGTAGCACCAGAGTGAATCCGCTAGCCATGGCTATCGCAAACATGAAAAATGCTGCGCGCTTAACTAGTTGAGGTTTGGCCAAACCCTGTCCCACAAGTCGAACTGGGCCAACACGCATTCGGTCTGTACCGCGAATCCCATCGCTGTAGTCATTTGCGAAATTCACTCCGGCTTGCAATGCAAGTGCAACTACAAGAGCTAAAAGAGCTCGAACGATGTTGAGCGAATCAAAATGCTGTGCAATTCCGGTTCCGACCAAAACGGGTGCAAGTGCAGCGGGAAAGGTTCGCGGTCTCGCACCTTGAATCCATTCACCTGTCGTGGCCATGGGTCAACCGTAGAGGTTGGTGATTGTCAATTGATCGAGTTTGCCATTAGGCAGTGTTGGTAGATGGGACACGATACGAAAAGTGGGGATCGCGATGGATCCCAACTGTAAAGCGATTTGGGCACGAATCTCAACAGAAATGCCGTCAAAGTCAGTTGATTCAGTGACTACCAGGACTACCAGCGCGGTCAGATTGGGAAGCACAAAGCAACTTTGTACAACGGAATATTCTTCGATGATCTTGCAAATCGCCATTCGAGAGACATTCACGCCGTTGATTAACACAATGTCGTCGAGTCTGCCAAGGATCTCCAATTTACCAAGTGAATCCACGCTCGCGTAATCATCGGTGGTAAATGAGCCGCTAAATGGAACGAATGCGTTTGTCTCGGTTGGTCGGTAACCCAAGGCAATGCTCGGTCCTTGTAGGGTGATTCGAGAGTTATCGCGATCGAGAGCGTAGTGCGTATCGGGCCCAGCTACTCCGCTGAAAAAACACCCGCCGGCACTCTCAGTCATGCCATATGTGTACGTGATGTTGAGGCCGAGGTCTTGGGCTTGAAGGAAATCGTTGGTGGAAGTGGGACCGCCTCCAATCAAAATGGCCGCGCACTGGCTCAATGCATGAGCTCCGCGCTGCGAGTTCAGTAATCGTCTCAACTGGGTGGGAACGAGTGAAACGAAGATTGGATCTTCTGTGAGTCGCGCGACTACGTCGGAGAATTCGTCGGGATCAAAAATTGAGCCACCAGCAACACTTTCCAGGGCGACCGGAAAGGTCCCCGCAGCAATCGAGCGCGAAAGGACATTAATTCCAGCGATAGAAGTGACGGGCAATGCGCAAATCCAGCGAGGGGGTGCATCAAGAGTGGCTCCGATCACCGCACCTGAGTTTATGAAATCATTCATTGCGCCCAATTGGGCCGCGCTGAGCTCGACTCCTTGGGGATTTCCGGTAGATCCAGAAGTTGTCACAATGGCGACCGTTTGCTCTTGGCAGGGGGCACTCGGGTTGATGGCTGCGTGGGTACCGCTGATTTGGTGTTGCGAGTAGTGGCGGCTTTGTTGGGGAATTGGTGCAAAGACCCGATTGCTACTAAGCGCTGTGGTGAGAGCATGAAAAGCTCGAGTTACACCCGAGCTGCCTGGAGCAATCTCGGTGAGCTCAATTTCGCGATTATTTGAGTCGGCCACGATGCGAGACTAGAAGGTGGCGGTAATCTCAGCGCATGGACACTCGTAAACGTTATGAATTGCCGCCGGTTGCCCCATCAGATTCACCGGTCTGGGCAGATCCATCCCATTCCTCCAGTACGTCCGCCTGTGATTGGGAATTCTTTGGGGATTTCACCGATATCACCTTCGGTGTTGGCACCGGTGCCTATCAGGGCATTGCAAAAATTACGATTTGTCGTCCCGAGAAACGGAATGCCTTCAGGCCTCAGACATTGTTTGAGTTAAGCGATGCATTTAATGCCGCCCGCGACGATGATCAGATTGGCGTCATTATTTTGACGGGCCAAGGTGATCTTGCATTTTGCTCGGGCGGAGATCAAGTCATTCGCGGTGATGACGGATACATTGGCAGCGACGAGGTTGCTCAAAAAGGAATTGGGCGACTAAACGTTCTTGATCTGCAAGTCCAGATTCGACGACTACCAAAGCCAGTAATTGCGATGGTGGCCGGGTTTTCAATCGGTGGCGGTAATGTTTTAAACGTGGTGTGCGATCTCACGGTTGCAGCTGATAACGCGCGCTTTGGTCAAACTGGACCTCGGGTTGGATCCTTCGATGGGGGATACGGATCAGGGTTGCTCGCAAGAATTGTCGGGCAGAAACGATCACGTGAAGTTTGGTACACGTGCAATCAATATGGCGCTGAGCAAGCCTATGACTGGGGTTTAGTTAATGAAGTCGTTCCGATTGAGGACCTAGAAATTGCTACGTGTGATCTCGCAGCCAAAATTCTGACCATGTCACCACTGGCACTGCGCATGCTTAAAGCTTCACATAATGCGGTCGACGACGGCCTTGCCGGCATTCAACAATTAGCAGGGGATTCGACGATGCTGTTCTACATGACAGAGGAAGCCCAAGAAGGCCGGGAAGCCTTCAAGGAAAAACGTCAACCCAACTTCGGTCGCTTCCCCAAACGGCCGTGAAAGCGGTGGCTTCTGCTTTCCCCCATCTAGATTTCTTTTCGCTAACTTTGCGGGAGAAATTTCGGGGTCTAACGACACGTGAAGGAGTTGTGTTCCAAGGTCCCGCTGGCTGGGGTGAATTCAGCCCATTTTCGAACTACACACCTCATCAAGATTCTCTATGGTTGCGCGCGGCCTTGGAATCAGCTTTTGTTTCCTTCAAGTATCCGAAAGATGCGAGTGTCGGTGTCAATGCAATCATCGGTGACAATGAGGACCCTTATCTGGCAAGCATTCGAGCGCTGGAGCAATTTGGCTGCAACACCGTCAAGATAAAAGTAGGGCTTGATATAGGTAACGATGTGAAACGCGTCGAGGCCGTTGTTCAAGCCTTTCGCGAGTCAGGAAAGCTGGCTGATTTGCAGATTCGTCTCGACGCGAATGGACGGTGGAGTGTTGCACGAGCACGGGAGACTTTATCCGAATTGGACAGTGCACCTATTGAATACATTGAACAACCATGTCAATCGGTGCAGGAAATACGAGAGCTTCATCGAAAAATAAATGTTCCTATTGCCCTGGATGAAAGTATTCGCATTGATGGCCAGTATCAAATAAGTGATTTTGCTGATCTGGCAATTATTAAAGTCTCGCCACTGGGTGGAATCAATGCAATTGAAGAATTGATTACTAAGTTGGATGTTCCAATTCGAATAAGCGGTGCCCTTGAATCTGGTGTCGGTCTGAGTGCTTCGCTTTTAGCGGCGCACACATTTGCTCCCGACGAAGTTGCCGGACTCGGCACCGGAATGCTCTTGGCAACGGATCTCACGAACGAACCAATAGTTCCCCACAGGGGTCGCATTTCGGTTAAGCGCTTCGAGCCAAGTTCGGAAAATTTGATTGAGTGTCCGCTACCGCTCGACCGGAAGGAGTCCTGGGAGCAGCGGATCGCTCGTGCTTGGGCTCTGATCCCTGTTGCTGTGCTCGCTTCCTTTGGTGTGCTCGAGCAGAGTGTGCAAGGCTAGGGACGTGGAGCCCTCGGTCGCCCAAGCCAAAGTAATGGTCGACGAACTGATTCGATGCGGCATCACCGACGTGGTGCTTTCCCCCGGCTCTCGAAGTGCGCCCCTCGCACTGGAACTTGCTGGCGCACACGCTCGACTCGAACTTCGTTTGCACGTTCGGCTTGATGAGAGAGTTGCTGCATTTGTTGCATTGGGTATAGGTAAGGCAACCGGAATCCCAGCTGCTGTCGTAACAACGTCGGGAAGCGCGGTCGCTAACTTGTTGCCCGCCGTCGTCGAGGCAGATCATTCATATGTACCCATGTTGTTGTTGACCGCGGATCGTCCCCCGCAATTGCGTGGCATTGGAGCGAATCAAACTATTTCGCAGATGGCAATATTCGGTCCACACGTTCGATCCAGTGTGGATCTGGCAACCGCAACAACGGCAGAAGGTCAAGTGAAGTACTGGCGCTCAGAAATTTCGCGGGCCGTGGGAATCGCAACGGACTCGGTGAGTCCTGGTCCGGTGCATCTGAATATTCCTTTTTCCGCGCCACTCGTGGGTGAATCTGACGGAATCTGGAGTGAAGACTTGGAGGGACGCCCGGATGGGCGCCCCTGGGTTGCCGATGCTCGCTTACTCGCCGCCGTGAGCTCACCCCTTGATGAAATTATGACTTTCCTCGACGAAGACGGAGTGGTCCCTGCTCGCGGGTTGATCGTGGTGGGTGATCACAACGATTCGGACTTCATTGACATGATTGACGAACTCAGTGATTTCATTGGTTGGCCAATAATTGCGGAACCCAGCGCAAATCTGAGCCGGGCAGATCTCGCCCTCTCCCATGGCCACCTGCTGGCTGAGGATTCTTCCTTTCGCGAAACTCATGTTCCGGAATTGGTATTGACTATTGGAAAGGTGGGCCTGTCCCGAGGCGTCCTCAAACTCATCGAGTCGGCAGGAATTCACGTTGCGGTTGACAGCCATGCGCATTTCGCCGACCCAACTCGAAGTGCCGACTTGGTGATCGCTGCAGTTCCACTGCCCCCACAAGAGTGTGAAGTTGACGGCGAATGGCTAGAAGAGTGGCAGAGAGCCGATATTTTGGCGGCCGCTGCGATTGAAACGGTCCTCAATCCTGATGAACTCACCGGGATGCAGATAGCCCGGGTTGTAACTCGTCTATTGCCTGAAGCAGGAACACTTTTCTTGGGGGCCTCCTCAGCTGTTCGACATGTTGCGTCATTTGCGGCAACCACTGTCACGGATTCCGTCGTTTTAGGAAATCGTGGGGTTTCAGGGATCGAAGGCTGCGTTTCCACCGCAACAGGAATAGCGATCAGTGCGACTGCCGCAGGTGATGGATGCGTTGTCGCCCTAGTGGGAGATCAAACTTTTCTCTATGACTCGAATGCACTTTTGATCCCACCAACTGAACCCAAAATGAATCTTGTCGTAGTTGTGATTGACAACAACGGTGGCGGAATTTTCTCAACTTTGGAACAGGGTGCCCCGCAGTATGCACAGCATTTCGATCAAGTGTTTGGTGTCCCACTGGACATTGACCCGACCCTTGTCGCGACTTCGCTTCGGGCAAATGCCCTCACGGTCACGACCGAAGACGAATTGGCCGAAGCCTTAGACGCTGCGATTGATGGTGGTCTACATGTAATCACAGCGACGAGTGTTAACCGCGTCCGGGAAGCTGAAATTCTTGTGCACATTAACCAGGCGGTTCATGAAGCACTATCGGGGAGCTGAAATGTGTGCTCGCTCCTGATTTTGGTCGGGCAGTTAGCGCGTTTGAAAAAGTGATGACGAACTAATCGCTCTCGAGTGCATCACGCACTGGAGCGAGTTTGGCTGCTGATTCAGCAAACTCTAATTCAGGGATTGATCCAGCAACGATCCCACATCCGGCAAATGAACGAACGGTCTGAGCTTCTCGATCAATTTTGGCACACCTAAGTGCAATGCCAAATTCACCGTCACCACGTTGATCGAACCAGCCAACTGGACCGGCATAGCGACCGCGGTTCATTCCTTCCAACTCGGAAATAACCGCTTTGGCCCGCTCGGTTGGGGTTCCACACACCGCGGCAGTTGGGTGCAGGGATGCGACGAGGGACAAGATTGGTGCCTCGTTTGCAAGTTGACCCGTGACATCGGTGGCAAGGTGTTGAACGTTTGCTAGTTCAAGAACACGCGGTTGCTCGGGGACATCGAGATCTGTGCAGTGCGTGGCCAGCGCTTTTGCAACTGAATTGACTGCATAAGCGTGTTCCGCCAAGTCTTTTTGACTCTTCATGAGATCAGATGCCAGGTCTGCATCAGTTCCCTTATCCCCTTGGCGCCTTACGGTTCCGGCTAGAACCCGACTTGTAACCAGTCCACCAGTTCGTCGAACGAGCAATTCAGGAGTTGCGCCAAAAAGGTCCTCAACAACAAATGTCCAGCAGGTGGGGTAGGCCTTTGCCAATGCGTTGACTAAGAACCGAACATCGAGAGTCCCATCAATGTGGGCAACCAAATCTCGTGCCAGAACTACTTTGTCCAGCTCACCCGCGGTGATTCGGTTAACAGCCGTGGCAACTGACTGTTCCCACTCCCACGGTTGAACGCTGCCCTCGGCCCAACGAACAGCATGTGGTCCCACCGGAACAGGAACGGGAGGTAGGGCGGTGCCGGCCGAGCCAATTGTTGTCATCCAGGTTTGTCCACCGCGTTTACCAACAACCACATTGGGCACCACAACTTCAGAAAGATTGTTCTGGTCAAATGCGAATGATGCAAAAGCAACTGGGCCGGTGCCGGGCAGGCTAACCGTGTCTTCAATGTGGGCATTGGTAAGAAGCCGATTCCACCAACGTTGTGTGCGGGAAAAGGTTTCGTCACCGCGAACCTGCAATCTGGCGGCAACTCCCCAACCAATTAGCCCTTCACCACGGCGGACCCATGCTAAAGAGTTCTCAATGGGCAAATGGTGTAGGAGATCGACATCATGATCAAGAGCTCGCGTACGAAAAGTTAGGTGTTCCTGATCGGGTAATGCACCCGACTGCTCAATCGCGCTCACTCATGAAGCCTAGGGCCAGGTTCTTGTTTCGACCACTTGGAACTGAAGTTCGCACTTGGTGCGATCTCTGACAGACTAGGAGGGTGCCGAGGGCGAATTTGGATAAGGACCCAGCAGAAGTAGCAGCGATGTTTGATGAAGTCGCCGCAAAATATGACTTAACCAATGACATTTTGGCCCTTGGGCAGACCCGTCGGTGGCGCAGTGAAGTCCGAAAAGCGCTCAAATTAGAACCAGGGCAACTTGTACTTGACGTTGCGGCCGGAACCGGAACTTCTACCGCGGCGTTTACCGCAACGGGAGCAAAGGTGATCGCCGCGGACTTTTCACTCGGAATGCTGGAGGTGGGCAAAGTCCGAAACCCCACAATTCCCTTTGTTGCAGCCGATGCATTAGCGCTGCCGTTCGCTGACTCAACTTTCGACCGGATCACTATTTCTTTCGGACTTCGTAATGTCGCGGATCGAATGGTGGCATTAGAAGAGTTTCGGCGGGTGATTAAACCTGGCGGGATTCTCGTAATCTGTGAGTTTTCTCATCCCACGTTCGCGCCTCTCCGCAAGTTGTATACCGAGTACCTGATGGCCGCGTTACCCGCACTCTCGGATCGGGTGTCATCAAATCCCGATGCATATCGGTATTTGACGGAATCAATTCGGGCTTGGCCCACCCAAAAAGAGTTGGCGGCTGACATCACCGAGGCTGGCTGGCGGGGGGTTCAATGGCGCAATTTCACCGGAGGAATCGTGAGTATCCACCGGGCGGTTGCACGATAGGTTTAGCCGCTATGCTTCATTCGATAGTGAAGAAATTCACAATCGCGCAATATAACTCGACACAGTCAAGACCGTAACCGTTTAAGTCGTAGAGCATGAAAGGTCGCGCGTGAACGTCTACACACCGATTTTGGTGCTGGGAATCTTGGCCTTTGGCTTCGCGGTCTTCTCTATCGTAATTGCTAGTTTCACCGGACCAAAGCGCTACAACCGGGCGAAATACGCGGCCTACGAGTGCGGAATCGAACCAACACCACAACCAATGGGTGGCGGGCGCTTCCCTGTGAAGTTCTACCTCACGGCCATGATGTTCATCATCTTCGACATTGAACTCGTTTTTCTCTACCCCTGGGCAGTTTCAGCCGATGCGCTGGGTGCATTTGGCCTGATCGCAATTTTCCTTTTCCTGATAAATTTATGTTTGCCATATGCATTTGAATGGCGCCGCGGCGGATTGGAGTGGGATTAATGGGTCTTGAAGAAAAGTTGCCCTCGGGAATACTGCTAACAACGGTTGAACAGGTAGCCGGTTACGCCCGCAAAGGCTCACTGTGGCCGGCCACCTTCGGCTTGGCATGTTGCGCAATTGAAATGATGGCCACGGGCGGACCCCGATATGACATTGCCCGATTCGGCATGGAAGTTTTCCGAGCATCACCACGACAAGCAGATCTCATGATCGTTGCTGGCCGGGTCAGTCAAAAAATGGCACCCGTTTTGCGACAAATATATGACCAAATGCCGAACCCCAAATGGGTGCTCGCAATGGGCGTGTGTTCCTCAAGTGGCGGAATGTTCAACAACTACGCCGTGGTTCAAGGCGTGGACCACGTGGTTCCCGTTGACGTCTATCTACCCGGGTGCCCACCACGGCCCGAAATGCTGATCGACGCGATTTTGAAAATCCATGACGAAATTCAAGACATGAAGTTGGGTGTGAATCGTAAAAGGCAAATTGTTGAGCAAGAGCAGCTCGCTCTTGCCGCACCTTCAGTATTGGAAATGAAGGGGCTGCTGCGATGAGCGAACTTCCGGTCGTGCCCGCGGGCATCTCCGAAATCGACCTCGTCGGTGTTCGTAAAGGCGCATTCGGTTCAGCAGGCTCCGGCGACACAAGTGGTTTCGGTGGCCTCGTTTCCCCAATTGTTATGCCGGGCGCCTCATTGCCTCCCTTTGGCGGGTGGTTCGACGAGGTTGCTGAAGAACTTGCGCTTTCGCTCTTAGATGCAGGTGTAAGCGGGGCTGTTGACAAAATCGTGATTGATCGTGGCGAAATGACTTTTTATGTGAAGCCTGAGCACCTCATCGCATTCATGACTGAATGTCGAGATGAACCGGCACTTCGATTTGAGATGTGTACGAGTGTTAGTGGCGTTCATTTCCCAGAAGATGCTGATCGGGAATTACACATTGTCTACAGCTTGCTCTCAATTACCCATAACCGTCGCATTCGGGTTGAGGTCACAATTCCTGACTCCAACCGTCATCTTCCTTCACTCGTCGCCACTTACCCTTCCGCGGATTGGCACGAGCGCGAGACATGGGACTTTTTCGGAGTTATTTTCGATGGTCACCCAGCGCTTACGCGAATTCAAATGCCTGATGACTGGGTAGGCCACCCCCAGCGCAAGGACTATCCACTTGGCGGTATCCCAGTTGAATACAAGGGTGCGAGTATCCCATCACCAGATCACCGGAGGTCGTACAACTAATGACTACCACCGACTATACAAACGTTGATCCTTTCTCGGGTTCCTATGACACCACCGAAGGAACCGTCTACAACCTTGGTGGAGGTGACTGGGATTCCATCGCTGCCGCTCCAGAAGGCGAGAACGAGCGAATCGTTGTCAACATGGGACCGCAGCATCCGTCGACACATGGTGTACTCCGCATGATTTTGGAACTTGAAGGCGAAACGGTTGTTGAAGCTCGTTGCGGTATCGGATTCCTGCACACGGGAATTGAGAAAAACATGGAGTTTCGCACTTGGGTTCAAGGTGTCACCTATGTAACTCGAATGGATTATTTGGCGCCGATGTTCAACGAGACGGCGTACTGCCTTTCCGTTGAGCGACTACTCGGCATTGAGGACCAAATTCCTGAGCGCGCCAACGTGATCCGAGTCATGATGATGGAACTGAATCGTGTTTCTTCACACTTGGTGGCTCTTGCAACCGGCGGCATGGAACTCGGCGCGCTCACCGCCATGATTTTTGGTTTCCGTGAGCGTGAGCTTGTCCTTGACATTTTCGAGATGGTCTCCGGTCTGCGCATGAACAGCGCCTACATCCGTCCGGGTGGAGTGGCCATCGATTTACCAAATGGCGCTGAAGAAAAAATCAGGGAAACCGTTGTTCTACTGCGCAAACGCTTGAAGGATACTTCAGATCTGTTGGTAGATAACGCGATCTGGATGGGACGAACAGTCGGTGTCGGTTACCTCGACCTTACCGGTTGCATGGCACTCGGCATGACCGGTCCAGTACTGCGAGCAACCGGCTTGCCACAGGACCTTCGCAAGAGCGCCCCATATTGCGGCTACGAAAAGTATGACTTTGAAGTTCCCACCCAGACTACTTGTGACGCTTACGGTCGCTTCCTGATTCGAATTGCCGAAATGAAAGAGTCACTCAACATTGTTGATCAATGTCTCGATCGTTTGGTGCCAGGGCCGATCATGATTGCGGACAAGAAAATTGCTTGGCCATCACAACTCTCAATTGGCGGAGACGGGCAAGGTAATTCGCCCGAGCACATTCAGAAAATCATGAGTGAGTCGATGGAAGCACTTATCCACCATTTCAAGTTAGTCACCGAAGGTTTTAGTGTCCCAGCCGGTCAGGCCTACGTTCCGATTGAGTCACCACGGGGTGAATTGGGTGCGCATGTTGTGAGCACCGGTGGAACCAGGCCGTATCGAGTTCACTTTCGGGATCCATCATTTAATAACTTGCAAGCCGTTGCGGCCATGAGCGAAGGATCCATGATCGCAGACGTGATCGCAGCTGTTGCCAGTATCGACCCCGTCATGGGCGGAGTGGACCGCTAAATGTCACAGATAAATGTCACAGAGAAACGAGCCCAAGGTGATAACTGAATCAACTCGTATCAAAATGCGAGAACTGGTCGGGCGTTACCCGAATTCTCGCTCTGCGCTACTGCCTATGTTGCACCTAGTGCAAGCAGAACAAGGCGAAGTGACCACCGACGGCATTGCGGCTTGCGCGGAAGAACTTGAGATCACACAAGCCGAGGTAACAGCGGTGGCAACGTTTTACACCATGTACAAGTACAGTCCAGTTGGAAAACATCACATCGGTGTGTGCATCAATACTTTGTGCGGATTACTCGGCGGTGATGCTGTTTATGAGCGTGTTGCCGAGCGACTTGGTGCGACCCACAATGGCTCCTCCACCGACGGCAATTTCTGGTTGGAGCGCATCGAATGTCAAGCCGCCTGCACCCACGCTCCGGTTATGACGGTGGACTGGGAATTTATGGATGACGTAACCCCGCAAAGTGCTGTTGATCTGATTGACAAGCTTGCGGCTGGTGAAGAAGTCTGGTCAACCCGCGGCCCCATGATTCGTGACTTTCAAGCAACCGAGCACACACTCGCGATGGCGGAAGATGATCTCGCAACTATTGGAAATTGCGTCGACGAAAAAATGCTTGCTGGTCTAAAAATCGCAAAGTCTGGAGCGCAGCAATAATGAAACTGACACCGGTAATTACTGAACATTGGGACGATCCCGAGCTGTACACACTTGAGGGCTATAAAAGTCATGGGGGTTACTCGGCACTTGCAAAAGCACTCAAGTCCGACCCCGATGCGATCATCACAGCTGTAAAAGACAGCGGGCTTCGTGGGCGTGGGGGAGCGGGTTTCCCAACCGGATTGAAATGGTCATTCGTTCCACAAAACGACGGCAAACCGCACTATTTAGTGGTTAATGCTGACGAATCTGAGCCGGGCGCATGCAAGGACATCCCCATCATGATGGCGAACCCGCATGCACTGGTTGAAGGTGTGATCATTACGTCATTCGCTATTCGGGCGAACCATGCATTTATTTATATTCGCGGTGAGGTGCCTGCGGCGATCCGTAAGGTTGCTTTTGCGGTCAAGCAGGCACGCGCTGCGGGTCTCATTGGAAAAAACATTCAAGGATCAGGTTTTGATCTTGAAGTCACCGTTCACGCTGGAGCTGGCGCATACATTTGTGGCGAAGAAACAGCACTCCTTGATTCGCTTGAAGGTTATCGTGGGCAGCCTCGGCTAAAGCCACCGTTTCCCGCCGTTGCCGGACTATATGCATCACCGACAGTGATTAATAACGTCGAGACGATTGCCAATATTCCATACATAGTTGACCGCGGTGTCGAGTGGTTCCGCCAGTTTGGAACTGAAAAGTCCCCTGGATTCAAAGTGTTCGCTGTCTCGGGTCACGTACAGCGACCAGGAATCTACGAAGCTCCATTGGGAATCACAATGCGCGATCTCCTCGACTATGCCGGTGGCATGCGTCCGGGCGCCGAACTCAAGTTCTGGCTTCCCGGTGGATCTAGTGTTCCCATGCTGACAGCCGATCACCTTGATCTTCCCTTGACCTATGAAGCCATGGCCGAGGCCGGCACCATGTTGGGCACGGGTACCCCCATGATCTTTGACCAAACGGTGTCGGTTGTAAAAGCGGTAACCCGCTGGCTTGAGTTTTATAAGCATGAGTCCTGCGGCAAGTGCACACCGTGCCGCGAGGGCACCTACTGGATCACGGGAGTGTTGGAAAAATTTGAACACGGTCATGGCACGGCTATCGAGATGGAAACGCTGAACACCCTGTGTGGGCAAATCGCAGGTCGCTCGTTCTGCGCTCTCGGTGATGCTGCTGCAACTCCATACCCCGCTGCGATCAAGTACTTCAGTGATGAATTTACAGCGGCGACTCACACCAGCGCGGATGCGCAGTTCGATCCAGTTGCTTCCTACGTATTTTCGGGAGTGCGCGCCTAATGACTATTACGAACCACACCGAAAAAACCGATACGGTCAATGTCGTTATTGATGGTATTGAAATGGAAGTTCCCAAAGGAACACTTGTTATCCGTGCGGCCGAACAAATTGGTATCGAAATTCCTCGTTTCTGTGATCACCCACTTCTCACACCGGTTGCCGCGTGTCGCGCCTGTCTCATTGAGATTGACGGAGTTCCCAAGCCTCAACCGGCTTGCGCCCAGGTGCTCTCTGACGGCATGAATGTTCGGACCCAGCGCTCCTCGGAAATGGCGCGGATTGCCCAAGAGGGCGTCATGGAATTTTTGCTTGTTAATCACCCACTCGATTGCCCGGTGTGTGACAAAGGTGGCGAGTGCCCTTTGCAAAACCAGGCCATGAGCGTTGGTCGGGCAGAATCGCGCTTTGAAGGTGAAAAACGCACCTTCCCGAAACCGATTAATGTCAATGCGCAGGTACTCCTTGATCGTGAACGCTGTGTTTCATGTGCTCGCTGTACGCGTTTCGCGGAGGAAATCGCCGGAGATGCGTCACTTGAATTACTGGAGCGTGGTGCCCAGCAACAGGTTGGTACCGCAAATGACGAACCATTTGATTCGTACTTCTCCGGAAACGTTGTCCAGATTTGTCCCGTCGGGGCGCTCACAAGTTCCTCTTATCGTTTCCGCTCACGGCCATTTGACCTAGTTTCGGTTCCTACGACCTGTGAACACTGTGCGTCAGGGTGTTCACTTCGTACGGACTACCGCCGCGGCACAGTTACCCGTCGCTTGGCATGGGATGACCCAGAAGTAAATGAGGAGTGGAGTTGCGACAAGGGTCGATTCGCATTCGCCTACCTGGCAAATGGACGTATCGAGTCGCCACTCATTCGCGAGAATGGTGAACTACGCTCGGCATCTTGGCCTGAGGCGATGCACTTTGCTGCTGCGGGACTCGCTGCTGCGGGAGCATCAGCGGTTCTTGTTGGCGGGCGCGCAACGGTTGAAGATGCTTACGCTTATTCGAAGTTTGCCCGCATTGTCCTGGGTAGTGACAATCTTGATTTCAGGGCGCGAGCCAGCTCATCCGAGGAGGCAGAGTTCCTGGCAGCACACGTAGCAGGCAAGAAAATAGATGTCACCTACAGAGATGTCGAAACTGCTTCGCAGGTAATGCTTGTCGGATTCGAGCCAGAAGATGAATCACCGATTTTGTTCCTGCGCTTGCGCAAGGGTCTTAAAAAAGGCTTAAAGGTTCACACCGTCGGTCCACTTTATTCATTGGGCAGTGAAAAACTTTCAGCGAATTGGATTAAGGCAAACGCTGGTGGGGAAGCACGGGCAATTGCCGGCCTTGATCCCGAACTAATCAGCGCCTTAGACAGCAATTCAATTATTTTCGTCGGGGAGCGAGCGGCTACTATTCCGGGCGCGCTAAGTGCAGTCTCACAATTGGGTTCACGAACAGGTGCACGCATTGCTTGGGTGCCACGACGTGCAGGTGAGCGGGGTGCTCTCGATGCTGGCGCCATTGCCGGTCTACTCCCCGGGGGTCGACCAATTTCTGACGCCACCGCCCGCGCCGAAATGGCCCAGGTGTGGAACGTCGATATTGCTTCTTTGCCAAACGTTGGACTTACCGGTAACGAATTGATCAGCGCAATTGCGAAGGGATCAATTAATGCATTAGTAACTGCCGGTGTGGATCCAGCCGATCTACCCAATGGCAGTGAACTTCTTGCTGGAATTGAAAGTGCTGATTTTGTTGTGGCGCTGGAGAATCACCACTCGGAAATCACGCAGCGGGCAAGTGTTGTATTCCCCGTGGCAGTCGTCACCGAGAAATCCGGATCTTTCATGAACTGGGAAGGGCGCAGCAAGCCGTTTAGCGCCGCGTTCCGGGAGGCCCTGACTCTCACCGATGCGGGCGTTCTCTCAATGTTGGCAAGTGCAATGGATGTCCAGCTCACTGGTGACACTCGTGCACTACGTAAAGAGCTGAATTCACTTCAGCCTTGGTCAGGATCGCGGACCAATATGAGCACCCACGAAGTTTCCGTCCCCGTTGGGACGACATTGGCGACATGGCGCCTGCTCATTGACTCGGGTGTCATGCAAGAAGGCGAGCCACACCTGGCGGCAACAGCACGCCCATCCGTTGTCGCCGTCAACGCTGCAATGTTTGAACAGTTGGGAGCCCCTGAGTTGATCACGGTCGCCGGACCAAAGGGCTCAATTACGTTGCCGGTGCAGGTTGCCGAGGTAACAAGTGAGAGTGTATGGCTTCCCATGAACTCACCTGATTCACATATATATGCCCAACTTGGTTGCGGCTACGGTGACGTAGTAACCATTAAGGGAGGTGCAGCATGAGTGGTTCTTCATTCGGTTTTTTTGGAACCGACCCCTGGTGGTTGGTGATTCTTAAGGCCGTCGCCATTTTTGGAATGCTGGTTGTGCTGACTCTGTTCACAATTTGGTGGGAGCGCCGGGTAGTTTCCCGCATGCAAAACCGAATTGGTCCGAACCGAGTTGGCCCTGCTGGTTTATTGCAGTCCCTGATGGACGGTTTCAAACTGGCTTTCAAAGAGGAAATTATCCCTAAATCGGCGCATGTTGCCGTGTACTGGATTGCGCCGGTCATCTCAGCCACGGCGGCTTTCTTGGCCTTTGCCGTAATCCCATTTGGTCCAACTGTTTCAATCTTCGGAGTTGAAACACCCTTGCAACTGACCGACTTCCCCGTGTCTGTCCTATACGTCCTAGCTATTGCCTCGGTTGGTGTTTACGGCTTAGTTTTGGCCGGGTGGTCCTCAGGATCTACTTACCCGCTCCTTGGCGGATTGCGATCAACGGCGCAAGTAATTTCCTATGAAATCGCGATGGGTCTGTCATTCGTCGCGGTATTCCTATTCGCGGGTTCCATGTCTACTTCGGAGATCATCGCAAAACAACAACCAATCTGGTTCGCAGTTATTTTGCTACCTTCATTTTTAATTTATGTCACATCGATGGTGGGCGAAACGAACCGCGCACCCTTTGACCTTCCTGAAGCAGAGGGTGAACTTGTCGGTGGATTCCACACCGAATATTCATCACTTAAATTCGCTATGTTTTTCCTGGCCGAGTACATCAACATGGTAACCGTCTCCGCGTTGGCAGCAACCCTTTTCCTCGGTGGTTGGCTTGCTCCATGGCCAATTTCATTGTGGGATTCCGCAAATGTTGGCTGGTGGCCGATTCTTTGGTGGCTGCTTAAGGTTCAATTGTTCATCTTCATGTTTATCTGGCTGCGCGCCACACTTCCGCGGTTGCGCTATGACCAGTTCATGAAATTTGGGTGGAAGGTTTTGATTCCCGCTTCTCTGGGATGGATTTTCATCGTCGCCACAGCCCGCGTTTTCCGTGACGACTTCGCTTTCACTAACCAGCAATTACTCATTACCGGTGCAGTAGTCATCGCGTTGCTATTAGTCGGGTCTTGGCTTCTGCAGATTCGTTCTGATCGTAAGCAGGCAACTGTCGAGTCCGAGCTAGAACAAGCTCTTAGTGTTCCATTTGACGCCATGGCCGGTGGCCACCCGGTTCCACCGATGCCAGGACAGGTTCTTGCCTACACCCCACGACGGGTGCTCGCAGCGCAGTCGGTAACTGGTCAAGTGATTCCTCCAGCTCTCGATTCAACCCCAACCGAGGAGAATCCACATGCCTGAGCTACCACCCGCAGTCCGCGGATTTGGGGTGACCTTCGGAACCATCTTTAAAAAGGTGGTCACGGAGCAGTACCCGGAGGACGCAAGTAAGTACCCACCAAAGCCTCGTTTTCACGGACGCCACCAACTCAATCGTTGGGCCGACGGTTTAGAGAAATGCATTGGTTGTGAACTGTGCGCATGGGCGTGTCCAGCCGATGCAATCTTTGTTCAGGGCGCTGACAACAGTGATGAAGAACGTTACTCGCCGGGTGAGCGGTACGGCCGGGTCTACCAAATCAATTACACCCGCTGTATTTTTTGTGGACTATGCATTGAAGCGTGCCCAACTCGAGCTCTCACAATGACCAATGAATTTGAATTAGCAGATAACAACCGTGCCGATCTAATTTATGAAAAGCAGGATCTGTTGGGACCAATGCTGCCAGGGATGCTCGCTCCACCCCATGAAATGGTGCCAGGAACAACCGATACTGATTATTACGCCAACAGGATCACCGGAGCAGTGCTCGACCAAGTTAGGCCCGAACAAGCAGCTCATGAACAAGGTGGTGCTGCATGAGCATTGACGGCGAACTCGTTGTCTTTATCATTTGCGGCGGCCTATCGGTTGTTGGCGCACTTGGCATGGTGCTTTCGCGTAAGGCCGTGCATTCAGCGCTTTTCATTGCAATGGTCATGATCAACCTCGCGATTCTCTACATCGCAAATTCAGCCCCATTCCTCGGCATGGTTCAAATTATTGTTTACACGGGCGCAGTCATGATGTTGTTCCTGTTTGTTCTTATGGTGGTTGGCGTTGACTCTTCGGATTCCTTGATTGAAACCATTCGTGGGCAGAGACTTTTTGGCATCTTGTTCGGGGTGGCACTCGCCGTTCTGCTTATTGGTGGAATCGGAAGCGCGATAAGTGGGAAGGCTGACACTGGACTTATTGCAGCCAATGATGAATTCGGTGGCAATGTCGAAGGTATCGCCGATTTGATTTTTAGTGACTACCTCTTTGCATTCCAAGCAACGGCAGCCCTGCTTATTACAGCAGGCCTTGGAGCTGTGATCTTGACGCATCGTGAGGCATGGAGACCAAAAGCGACCCAGAAGGAACTCTCCGTTGCTCGCTTTATGGTTGGCGCGGGGCACCCGGGTAATAAACCAAATCCAGGCGTTTACGCCCGACACAATGCGGTAAATACCCCAGCTATTTTGCCCGATGGTTCATTGGCGCTGGACAGCGTCCCCGAACCTGTCCGGTCACGTGATGACTCGTTGATCATCGACCATCGAGTTGTGTCAACGGTTGTTGAACTGGTCGAAAGTGAGGACCAGAACTAATGGACCCCATTTATTACATCTACTTGGCAACACTGCTGTTCAGCATTGGCGCTATTGGGGTACTCGTTCGCCGTAACGCAATCATTGTGTTTATGTCAGTTGAACTCATGCTCAACGCCGCGAACTTAGTTTTCGTGGCATTCGCCCGCATGAATGGGAATCTTGACGGTCAAACCGTCGCGTTTTTTGTCATGGTTGTTGCCGCGGCTGAAGTTGTTGTTGGTCTCGCGATCATCGTTCAAGTTTTCCGCACCAGGCAGTCAGCATCAATTGACGAGCCGAATTTGTTGAAGTACTAACCCAAATAACTGACCACTTAACACCGAGGAATAGGACCAAACGTGACCGTTATGCCAGCAGAGGGGCTTTTCTCCCTTATGTGGCTTCTCATTGCGTTGCCATTGGCGGGTGCAGCAATTTTGTTGTTTACCGGTCGGCGCTCCAATGCGTGGGGCCCTTACCTGGGGGTATTCACCGTATGTGCGTCAGCTGTCCTAGGTGTCCTGCTCTTAATCGAGATGATGGGGCTTCCGACCGAGGAAAGAACCATTACCCAGGTCGCCTATCAGTGGGTTTTCATTGGCAATTTCAGTGTTGATTTAGCTTTTCAACTCGATCAACTCTCAATGGTTTTCATTCTGCTCATCACCATTGTTGGTTCTCTGATTCACATTTACTCACTGGGTTACATGGCCCATGACCCCGATAAACGCAAATTCTTCGGCTACCTCAATCTTTTTGTCGCCGCGATGCTGCTGCTCGTAATGGCTAATAACTACCTGTTGCTTTATGTGGGCTGGGAAGGTGTGGGTGTTGCGAGTTACCTTCTTATTGGTTTCTGGCAGTACAAGCGTTCGGCTGCAGCTGCCGCAAAGAAAGCTTTCATCATCAACCGCGTCGGCGACGTCGGCTTGAGCCTTGCCATCATGCTGATGTTCGTAACATTTGGTTCCGTCACTTTCTCTGACGTCTTCGGTTCCGCAACCCAGGCAAGTGAGGGGACACTGACCGCGATCGGACTCCTTCTGCTTCTCGCTGCGGCAGGCAAGTCGGCCCAATTCCCACTGCAGGCGTGGCTCCTCGATGCCATGGAAGGCCCGACACCTGTTTCAGCACTGATTCACGCTGCAACCATGGTCACGGCAGGCGTGTATTTGATCGCGCGAAGTAACGTGATCTACAACAACGCTGAATTAGCCGCTACGGCTGTCATTGTCGTCGCTCTGATTACCATCTTCATGGGCGCAATTATTGGTTCGGCAAAAGACGATATCAAGAAGGCACTCGCCGGATCCACCATGAGTCAGATCGGATACATGATGCTCGCGGTGGGACTTGGCCCGATCGGTTACGTATTTGCAATCTTCCACTTACTCACCCACGGAGTTTTCAAGGCAGGGCTTTTCCTCGGGGCCGGTTCGGTCATGCACGGCATGAATGACAACGTCAACATGCGTCGCTATGGTGCATTGCGGTCGGTCATGGTGATCACATTCATAACCTTCATGGCCGGTTACCTCGCGATCATCGGAATTCCACCATTTTCTGGCTTCTGGTCGAAGGACGAAATCATTCACGCTGCATTCGAGCGCAGTTGGTTTATCGGTGGAGCCGCGGTACTCGCAGCAGGTATCACCGGTTTTTATATGACCCGAATGGTCGCTATGACCTTCTTCGGCAAAAAGCGTTGGGAAAGCGACGCCCACCCGCATGAGTCACCAGCCATCATGACCATTCCTCTCATTATCTTGGCACTTGGCTCAACGTTCCTTGGAATGGCTCTGCTCTTCTGGGGAGACATTGAGAGTTGGTTGGAGCCGGTCGTTGGCTACGAAAGCGAACCAACGCCCTTGCCAACTAGTGCCTATATCGTGATCACGCTGGTGTTTATCATTATCGGCTCAATCATCGGTTGGATCACCTATGCCCGACGTGAGGTGCCCATTGAAGCGCCACAGGGCAATTGGCTCACTCGCGCAGCGCGCAAGGATCTATACGGTGACGCCGTCAACCACGCATTGGTAGTGGCACCGACGAATTATGCGGCGAGGGCACTCGTGTGGTTTGACTCACGCATTGTGGACGGTTCTGTCAACGGGTCAGCAGCGATTGTCGGCGGCCTGTCCGGTCGTATGCGCCGAACTCAATCCGGATTTATTCGATCGTACGCGTTATCCATGGTGGGTGGAGCCGTCTTGGTGCTTCTGGCTCTAGTGTTGGTGAGGATCTAGTGAATACGTATCCGTGGTTGACCACAATTGCCCTGCTTCCACTTGTGGGTAGTGTGATTGTTGCCTTATTACCCAAACACAATGAAAAACTTGCCAAGAACGCTGCGTTGGTGTTTTCGGTGGTCACCCTTGGCGGGGTAATTGCAATGGCCCTGAACTTCGAGGCGAATTCACAGGAAGTTTTCCAGTTTGCTGAGAGCTACACGTGGATTCCAGCCTTCGGCATTAACTTTTCACTAGGAGTTGATGGAATCGCCCTAGTGCTGATCGCGTTAGCGGCAACTCTGGTCCCCGTTGTTATTTTGGGCGGCTGGAATGAAGCCTCGAATTCCCAAGGAAGCGTGAAGGGCTACTTCGCGTTGATTCTGGTTCTTGAGTCACTCATGATCGGTGTTTTCGCCGCAACCGATGTTTTCCTGTTTTACGTCTTCTTCGAAGCGATGCTCATCCCGGTCTACTTCATGATAGGTCGCTACGGCGGTCCGCAAAGATCGTACGCCGCTGTGAAGTTCCTGATTTACAGTCTGGTTGGTGGACTGTTCATGTTGGCCGCGGTAATTGGGCTGTACGTTGTTTCGGCCCAGATCACGGGAACCGGCACATTTGACTTCACAACTTTGGTCGGACTTGATATTGATCCTGATATCCAGAAGTTATTGTTTCTAGGGTTCTTCTTCGCTTTTGCAATCAAAGCTCCACTTTGGCCATTCCACACCTGGTTGCCAGACGCCGCGGGCCAAGCCCAGCCGGGAACTTCGGTGCTGCTCATTGGTGTTTTGGACAAGGTCGGAACTTTCGGCATGATCCGCTATTGCCTCGAAATTTTTCCGGCCGCTAGTACTTTCTATGCACCGGTTGTGATCGCGATTGCTTTGATCGGTATTTTCTATGGCGGATTCGTGGCTCTCAAACAGACCGACATGCGTCGACTCTTTGCATACTCGTCTATGTCCCACTTCGGGTTCATCGCTCTTGGTATCTTCGTCTTCACTTCAGTTGGTCAATCCGGTTCCGTGATCTACATGGTTGCGCACGGTTTAAGCACTGCCGGATTGTTTATTGCGGCGGGTTACCTCATGTCACGTCGGGGTGGCTCAGCGCAGCTCTCCTCATTCGGCGGTGTTAACAAGGTCGCACCCGTTTTGGCAGGCTTTTTCCTGATCGCCGCATTATCAAGCTTGGCCCTGCCCGGAATGGTCTCCTTCATTGGTGAGTTCATGGTCTTGCTGGGTGCCTTCCAGCAATACATGTGGGTTGGTGCGATCGCTACCCTCGGAATTGTGCTCACCGCCGCTTATGTCCTGCGGGTCTACCAGAAGAGCATGACCGGACCACTCAACCCCGAGTGTGAAGGTATGAAAGATCTCAATGGTCGAGAAATCACCGCGCTTGTCCCGATCGCCGCGTTGATCCTTGTTCTTGGTGTGTTCCCAGCACCTTTACTCAACGTGATTAACCCAGCTGTTGATCGACTCATGACCACCGTGGGCGTCACCGATCCGGAGGTCACGTACCCGATCTTGAGTGTCCCAGCAACGAATGAAGGGGGCTCGGAGTGAATACATTCACCGCACCGGAAATTGACTACCTGGCAATCGCGCCCATCCTTATTGTCGCGATAGCTGCTCTGCTCTCAGTGTTGACCGAAACCTTCTTACCTCGCTCTGTGCGCCGAACCGTCCAAATAATATTGACGTTGATTTCGTTAATTGGTGCACTTGTTGTCCTGGTGATCAACCGAGATATTCGCACAATTACCGGTGGCGGAGCAGTAGCGATTGATGGTCCAGCGCTTGTCCTTATGGGTACAATCTTGGTTCTTTCATTGCTGAGCGCATTTTTAATCGCTGAGCGTTCCTTAGATAGTTTGGGTGATTCATTCGCACCGAGTGCTGCCGCGCTACCAGGATCAGTAGACGAACGCGAATATTCTGCACGCGGATACTTCCAAACTGAAATTTGGACACTGTTCCTGTTTGCCGTGCTAGGAATGATGGCGTTCGTCGTCGCTAACGACCTGCTCATTATGTTCGTGGCCCTTGAAGTGATGTCACTTCCGCTGTACCTCATGGTTGGTATGGCCCGCCGCCGCAGGCTCCTGTCACAAGAGGCAGCACTCAAATACTTTGTGCTGGGTGCCTTCTCATCCGCCTTCTTTATTTTCGGGGCAGGTTTGGTTTATGGATTCGCCGGTTCGATTTCCCTACCCGAAATCCATGACGCACTTGCCTCGACCGCAGGGGAGACCTTGCTGATTGTGATCGGCATGGCGATGCTTCTTGTAGGTTTACTTTTCAAAGTCGGTGCGGTTCCATTCCACCAATGGACGCCCGATGTCTATCAAGGTGCACCAACCCCCATCACCGCGTTTATGGGTGCCACGGTCAAGGTTGCCGCATTTGGCGCCATGATGCGCCTGCTATACGTCGCATTCTCGGGAATCCAATGGGACTGGGAAATCATCCTCTGGGTAGTTTCAATTTTGAGCATGATCATTGGTTCCATCATCGCGCTCACCCAAAGCGACATCAAGCGGATGCTTGCCTATTCGGCGATCGCCCAAAGTGGTTTCATCTTGGTGGGTGTTGTCGCAGCAAGCCCATCGGGTATTTCGGCCGTTATGTTTTATTTGATTGCCTATGGCCTGGTTACGGTCGGCACTTTGGCGGTTATATCAATGGTTCGTGATTCAACCGGTGAAGCCACCCATCTCTCTAAATGGGCGGGCCTAGGCAAGAAGTCTCCTATGCTCGGTGCGGTCATGGCGATATTCATGCTCTCACTCGCCGGTATCCCGCTGACGAGTGGTTTTGTGATCAAATTCAGCGTGTTTGCGGCTGGAATAGCTGAAGGTGACACCTGGCTGGTTATC
>Ga0247836_1000852_pt1 | contig 53499 bp, 30 predicted proteins | sample LaCruzMarch2015__4_FD_187116 | JGI IMG/M metagenome (GOLD analysis project Ga0247836, IMG submission 187116) | Freshwater microbial communities from meromictic Lake La Cruz, Castile-La Mancha, Spain - LaCruzMarch2015_14m | ecosystem: Environmental > Aquatic > Freshwater > Lake | place: Spain... | reverse complement strand
TCTCAAATGGGCGCCGTGGCGACCCGATGTCGTCGGTGCGCGCCAGGAAATGCCTGTGCGTCAGCCCGTCTGGCGCCGACCCCGGTCCGGGCGCGTCCGCGAAAAACGCCGCAGCGCAAATGTCTCATGCCTAGTGTAGCATTCACTTCTGAAAGCGAGAAACGGACGAACGGGCGCGCCACGGCCGACACCGGCACCCTCCGGTGATCAAACACACCCGCGGTCACGCGCCTTGGAAGCGAGATGACACAGACTCAGGCCAGCGCCGCCCGCGGCGTCCATACCCCCGGCTCGTGCTGGGACGTCCAGGGACTGACCGCTACCGGCAAGGTGCGGCAAATCAACGAGGATGCCTTCCTGGTGCACCCCGACACGGCGCTGTGGCTGGTCGCCGACGGCATGGGCGGACATACCCGTGGGGATCTGGCCAGCGCGGGTATCGTGCATGCCTTCGCGGCCCTAGCGCCGCCGCCGCGGCTCAGTGACCGCGTCGATCTGGCCGAGGCGACTCTGCTCGACCTGAACGCCGAGTTCCGCGCGCTCGCCGACGCGGCGCAGGCCGGCATCACCATCGGCAGCACCGTGGTCGTGCTGCTGGCCTGGGGTGACTATGCCGTGTTCCTGTGGGTCGGCGACAGCCGTCTTTATCGGTGGCGGCGCGGCCGGTGCGAACGGCTCACCCAGGATCACAGCCAGGTGGAAGAGTTGATCGCCTACGGACGCTTGCGGCGGGACCAGGCGGAATCGCATCCGGCGGCGAATGTGATCACGCGGGCGGTCGGTGCGGCCGACACGCTGTTCGTGGACATGGATTATTGCCCGGTGGAGCCGGGTGACCGCTTCCTGCTCTGCACCGACGGTCTGACCAAGGAGGTACCGGAACCGGCAATCACCGCCATCCTCGCCCAGGACCGCGACGCGGCGACCCTTTGCCGCGACCTGCTCGACCGCGCCTTGCGCGCGGGCGGACGCGATAACGTCACGGTGGTGGTCGCGTGCGCGCACGGCGCCCCGGGAGCGACCCCATGAACGACCCCGTGAACGACCCCGTGAGCGACCCCGTGAGCGACCCCGTGAGCGACCCGATCAGCGACCCGATGACCAACCTGCGCGGCGTGATCGACGCCTTTCGCCGCGGCGAGCGGGACGAGGCCCAGTTACTGGCGGCATTCGCCGCGAGCCGCGCGGCGGACCCCGCCGAGGCCGCCGTGATCTTGGGTGAACTGACGGACCTGGCCGCTCGGGGATCCTTTCCGCCGCCGCTCCTGAACGCGTTGGCATCGCTCGGCCCGGCGGCGGCCGGCCCCGACCGCGCGAGCGAGACCACGGTGGTCGTCTCACGCGGGGCGTCGGCATGGCGAACCGGTCCCGCGGACCCCGTGCCGACAGACCAGGCGGGCGACCAGCGTTCAGGCGCGTGGGAGCGACGCGCGGCGGACGAGAAAACCGTGGTGATGCCGAGCACCCGGACCGCCGCGGCCGACCGCGACACGGCAGCACCGGCGCCGGTGTCCACCACCGATGCCACCCGCGTTACCGCCGCCCCGACCGCCGCGACCGATGCCACGCGCATCACCGCCCCGGCGACCGCAACGACCGACCCTGGGACGACCCCCTCGCAAGCTCCCGCCAGTACCGGGGCGGCCGCGGGCCCGACGGGCACGGCCAGCCGGTCGAGTCTATCCGGCAGCGCGCGATCGACCCGTTACGACTACCCGCCGCTGGCCCAGGAGCCGCAGGAAGGCGACCTCCTGCGCAACCGCTTCAAGCTCGAGCAACTGCTCGGCCGCGGCGGCATGGGGGTGGTCTTCAAGGCGCGGGATCTCGCCAAGGCGGAGGTCGACTTCGCGAAGGATGAGCAAAATTATGTCGCGCTCAAGCTGCTGAACGATAAGTTCAAGCAAAACACCGACTCGATCAAGGTGCTGGGCCGCGAATTCACCAACACCCAGCGGCTCAATCATCCCAACATCATTCATCTGTACGACTTCGACAAGGACGATCAAGGCAATTATTTCATCGCCATGGAGTTGCTCCAGGGCGACCCGCTGGATCGGGTCATCCGCGACCAATGTCGACCCAAGGGGATGCCGTTCGCACGGGCCTTCCATCTGGTCGAGCAGATGGGCAGCGCGCTGGCCGCGGCCCACCACCATCAACCCGCGATCATCCACTCGGACTTCAAGCCGGGTAACGTCTATGTCGGCGCCGGTGATCGCGTCAAGGTCTTCGATTTCGGCATCGCCCGCGCCACTCGATCGACCGGCGGTGACGGCGACCACGAGACCACCAATTACGACCCCGGCAGCCTGGGCGCCCTGACCCCGGCCTATGCCAGTCTCGAGATGCTGCTGGGCGAGGACCCCGACGCCCGCGACGACATCTATGCGCTGGCGATCGTCGCCTATGAACTGTTGACCGGAACGCGCCCCTTCGGCCGCAAAACGACCGCGCTCGAAGCCCGCGACCAGGGTCTGCAACCCGCCCCCATCAAGGAACTCAACGGCCGTCAATGGCGCGGGCTGCGCCGCGGGCTGGCGTTCGAGCGCAGCGCCCGCAGCCAGACCGTCGAACAGTTCATCGACGAACTGCGGCACCGGCCGGCACGCTGGCCCTGGGCGGTCGCCGCCGGGGTCATCGGCACCGCGGCCCTGGGCTGGTTCCTGGGACTCGAACCCTGGCTCGACCGGCAGCACGAAGCCGCGCTGCTGGCGGAGGTCGCGGCCACCCGGCCGGCCGAATTGGGGACCCTGCTCGCTCGTGCCGAGACCCTGCCGGACGAGGTGCGCGAGCGCCTCACCGCCGCCCTGGCCGGGCGGCTCGCCGACCTGATCGCGGGGACGGACCCCGGGGCGCGTGAGCAGGCCCTGAAGACGACGGCCGAGCTGCCCGATGCGGTGAAAACACAGGTCTTCGAGCGGGTGAGCGAACTGCTCACGCCGACGCTCACGAGCGGCGCGCCGTCCGCGGTGCTGCAACGTCTGGCGATCATCGAGGGGCTGCCGAGCGCGGTGCGCTCCGAACTGCTGGCCGGCGCGGCGGATGGCGTGCGCGGCGCCCTGATCACCCAGGCCCGCGCCGCCTTCGACCCGGATACGGAGCGCTACGAGTACGCCCAGGCGCAGGCGCTGCTGACCCAGGCCGACCGCCTGTTTCCCGACTCCAAGGCCATCTTCGACGAGCAGAACCAGCTCAAAGCGGGGTATGAGCGGGTGCTGAGCAGCCTTGATGAACGCATCACCGCGGCCCGCGAGCAGGACGCCGCCCTGTTGCCGGAGGCCGGACGGGACTCACTGCCGACGCTGCTGGCCATCCTCCAACAGGTCGATCCCGCGCAGGTCCCCAAATACGCCTACCTGGCCAACAGCTACTACCGCGCGGCCAAGGCGGCGGAGGCGACCGACCTTGCCGCGGCGGCAGCCTATGTGGCAGCCGGTCTCGCGCTGTTCCCGACCAGCAGCGAACTCGAGAACCAACAGGCGCGGATTCAGGACCTGGTCCGCGGCCAGACCCAAGCCCAGGCGCTGGCCGCGCTGCAGCAGCGGGTGAAGGCCGCACTCAAGACCTTTGACGCCGCGGCCCCGGCGGTGGATTTCCTGGCGGACCTGCGCGAACTGCGCGCGGCCAACCCCCAGGACCCGCTCCTGGCGGACGCCGCGGACCGTGCCGAGAAAGCGCTGCGCCCGGCGCTGTCGGCAGCACTCGCGGCCCGCGACTGGACCGCTGCCGAAGCCCTGCTGGCGCGCTATTCCGGCATGGCGGAGCCAGGCTTCCTCAGCGTCCAGTCCCAGGCGGTCACCACCGCGCGGGAGGCCTTCGAGGCCCGGATCGCCGCCCTCGAGACCGAAGTGCAGCAACGCTTGGGCGCCCGCGACCTGGCCGCGGCCGAAACGCTGCTGGCGAACCTCGCCACCCTGGACCCGGCCAACGAGTCGCTTGGCCGGGGCCGCTCCGAGTTGGTGCGCGCTTACCTGACCCAGGCGCGCGAAGCCCGCACGGCCGGCCGCTGGGACGCCGCCCGCGCGCTGGTCGACCAGGCCCTGACGCGGGCGAGCGACGCCGGGCTCAAGGATGCGCTGGCGCAGGAGCGGACCGCGATCGATGACGCCGAAACCGCCAGCCGCCGGGAAATGGCCGCGACCGAGCGCGTCCGCCTGGAGGCGGAACGCGCGGCCCGGGTCACCGCCCTCACCCAGGAGTTCAACACCTTCGTCGCCACCATGGGAACCAGCGAGACGGAATTCGCCCAGGCCCGCGGCCTGCTCGACCGGCTGGCCGGGCTCGCGCCGGATGACCCGCTGCTGGAGACCGGGCTGACGGCCATCGCCGCGCGTTTCACGGCCGCCGCCGAGCGCGAAGACGCGGCCGGCCGCTGGGAAGACGCCATCGCGACGGTGCGGCGCGGGCAACGCTGGCTGCCCGGGGTCGCGACGCTCGATCAGGCACTGGAGCGGCTGAGCGCACGTGCGGCCGCGGCCCAGACCCAGCGTCAGTTGGACGCCATCGCCGCCCAGGAAACCGCCGTCGGTCAACTCTTGGATGCACCGGACCTGTCCCCCGCCGGCGCCAAGCAGTTGGGCGCGGCCCTGGCTGAATTGGCCCAGCGGGCGGCGGCCGATCCGAGCCGGGTCAAGCCGTTCGAGAACCGCATCAATACGCTCTATGGTCAGCGCCTGGACACCCTGGGCCAGGAAAACCGTTTCGCCGAAGGGCGCGCCCTGCTCACCCAATGGGAATCCCTGGTGCCGAGTGCCGGGCAGTTGCGGCAACAAGCCCGCGCGCAACTCGAAGCCGCCTTCAGCGCCTGGGAACAGGCCGAGGGCGAACGCAAGCAGCTGGCCGAGATCGAGGCCAACAAACAGTCACTGCTGACCCAGGCCAAAGCCGATCAGACCGACAAGGCGCTGGCCACCCTGGGCCTGCTGCGCGAGCGGCTCGGTGCAACCGACCCCTTCGTCAGCACGCAGGCACCGCGGGTGATTGCCGAGGCCTATGTCCGCCAAGCCAGCCAGAGCGCCAAGCGCGGCCGTAACGAGACGGCCCTGAAGCTGCTCGACAAAGCGACCGGGCTGGACCCGACGGTCGCGGTGGCCGGGTTGCGGGAACAGATCGAGCTCAACCTCGCGCGCGATCGATTCACCGCCCAACTGGGCAGTGCCGATGCCACGGGTATGACCAACCTGGCAGCGCCGCTCGCCGACCTGAAAGCGGCAGGCGCGGACGACTATCCACGTTGGGAACAGGACTGGATCAAGACCCTGACCAACCGGGTCAAGGCGGAGAAGAACCCGGCGGCGGCGGAACGGCTGCGCAACGCGGCACTGAGTCTGTTCCCTGATGCGCCCGCCCTGGTGGCAGTGCAGATTCAGGAGGAACCCCCGCCGCCGGTGGAGCCGCCGCCATCCGCCGCCCTGGACGACGCGCGCGCTTTGCTCGCCGCCAACCGGCTGACCGCCGTCGAACAGGCCCTGGCCCAGATCCCGGCCGGGCAGCCGGAGCGCCGCCCGCTCGAACAGGCGCTCACCGCCGCCAAGACCGACGCGGGCAAAGCCTATAAACTCTACGAGCAGGCCCTCGCCCAGGGTCAGTTCGACAGGGCGCAGAAGGCGCTGGCGATTGCCCGTCAACGGTGGGTCGACAACGCGGCCTGGCAGGACACCGGCACGATCCAGCCGACGGAACCGAGCCCGACGGGCAAGCCCGGCGGGACGCGGCAGGAACCCTGTAACCCCAAGTATGCCGGCTATGGCAATACCAAGAAAGCGCGCTGCGCGGACGCCCTGGGCGGCGACGCCAAGGGCCCTGAACTGGTGGTAATCCCGCCCGCGCCCGGCGGCCAGCAGCCCTTTGCCATCTCCCGATTCGAGATCTCGGTGGCCGAGTTCAATCAGTACTGTACCGCCACCAAGGAATGCACTCCGGTCGCCGGCCGCAATCCCAAGCTGCCGATCAGCGGCATCACCGCGAGCCAGGCCGAGCAGTACGCCGCCTGGCTGACCCGGCTCAGCGGCTCCACCTATCGACTGCCGACCGCCGGCGAATGGGAAGTGGCCGCCCGCGCCAAGGGCGAATCAGCCGGCGGAGCAACCAACTGTTTGTTGCGCAGCGGCAGCCAGATCGTCAAGGGCGGCACGCCCGATCCGGTCGGCACGGGCACCAATAACAGTTGGGGAGTGGTCAACGCCGTGGGTAACGTGCAGGAATGGACGCGCGACGGCGGGACCCTGCAAGTCCGCGGCGGGCACTATGCCGAGGACGCCAGCCGCTGTTCGGTGTCGCTGGTCACTGGACACTCGGGCAAGGCCGACGCCTATACCGGCTTCCGGCTGGTGAAAGAGATCGGAGGCTGAGACCTTGAACGCATCCGGCGAACCTTCACCCCTGCGGCGGCTGGCGCTGGAGTATGCCGCGGGCCGCAGCGACCGTGCCGCCTACCTGCAGGCACGCCGCCAATTCATCGAGACACTGAGCGCCGCCCCGCCCCGCCCGGCGGCCACCGGTGCGGCACCCGACCCGCCGGAGCGGACCAAGCCGCCGACCGCAGAACACCGGACCCCAAGCCAGGCCGCGCCCAGCCGGACGCGCCGACTGGCCTGGCGCGGCCTCCTGGGTGCAGGACTCGCCTTGGTGTCGGCTGTACTTTTCTATGGGCTGTTCGGCGGTGGGGCACGGACGCCCGACCCGCCACCCGCGGATCCGACCGCGGCAGGGGCCGCCGGGGAGACACTCGACGCCGCCCTGGCGCTCGTCGACGAATTCCTGCAGGAAGACGCCTGGGGTCCGTCCGAGCGTGCCCGTTTCCTGCTGGAGTGGCAGCGCCTGCCGCCCCGGATGCAGGCCCGCGCCCGCGAGGGCTATGCCTTTCACCACCTGACCGCCGAACTGGGTGCCCTGATCGATGCGGAGCGGGCGGCCGGCAGCGGCGAAGCGACGATCCAGGGTTTGCTGGACTTCGGCCGCGCACTGGGTATGGCACTCCCGCAGCCACCGCGACCGGACGGTGACGTCGTCCTACACCGCTAGAGGTACCGACATGAGCGCCCGCTCACAATCACAACCTACGCTGTACGAGCAGCTTGAAACTCTCCCCGAAGGGTTGACCGGGGAAATCCTCAACGGCCAACTCTACACCCAGCCGCGCCCGAGCGGTCCGCATGGCTTCACTGCTTCGTCGCTCGGTTACGATTTAATTGGACCGTTTCAGCGAGGCCGCGGCGGGCCGGGCGGTTGGTGGATCATCGACGAGCCGGAATTGCACTTTATCCGTAACACCGAGGTTGATGTTCCGGACCTGGCCGGCTGGCGCCGAAGCAGACTGCCGCGGATTCCGCAAGATCATCGCTATAAAGTGGTCCCGGATTGGGTCTGTGAAGTCCTATCGCCTTCGACTGAGAGCAAGGATCGTGAAATCAAGATGCCGATCTATGCGCACTTCCGGGTTGCCTACGCCTGGTTGATCGACCCCCGGGCGCACACCCTGGAAGCCTACGCCCTGGAGGGTGGGATCTGGCGGGAGATCGGGCGTTTCGCGGGCGGCTCGCAGGTGTCCGTTCCGCCCTTCGAGGCGGTGACGATCAGCCTTGATGACCTGTGGGCGCCGACTTAAGGCGGAGCTGGCGTAACGGAGTCCAAAACTTCAGTTGCCCAACCGCTGCAGGATGCGCGCGACATAGTCACGTGTCTCGTTGTAGGGCGGCACGCCCCCATAGCGCTGCACCGCGCCTTCACCCGAGTTGTAGGCGGCAAGCACCAGTTCGACGTCCCCGTTGAACTGCTTCATCAGCCATTTCAGATAGGCCATCCCGCCGCGGACGTTCTGCTCCGGGTCCCAGACATTGGCGACGCCGAACCGCTCGGCGGTGGCGGGGATGAGTTGCATCAGACCCTGGGCGTTCTTGGGCGACTGGGCCGCGGGATTGAAACCGGATTCCGCCTCGATCACCGCCAGCACCAGATTGGGGTTCAAACGATAGGCCGGGGCCAGCGCGCGCACCAGGGAGGCCACCTTGCCCTTGGCCGGATGGGCACCGATCTGCACCGGTTTGCACTGGGCCGGCGCCTTGCAGCGCGCGGTGCGGGCGGGCGGCAGGCGAACCACCCGCGGCGGCGGCGGCGGAAACAGGTCACTGCCGTCGCTCAGGAGACAGGCCGCCCGCGCGTAGCGGCGCTTGGGGGTCAACATCAGTAGCATTTCGGCGGCGCGACTATGCTGTTTCTCCGCCGCCAGGCGAAACCAGGCGGTTGCAAGATCCTTGTCCGACGGCACGCCATCGCCCTTGGCGTAGATCAAACCAAGCTGGAACTGGGCGTCCGGATGACCCTCGCGCGCAACCTTGCAATAGAGGCGGATCGCACGGTCGATATTGCGCGCCACGCCGTCGCCTTCGCGATAACGCAGCCCCCAGGTCATCAGCTTGGTGACGTCCGATTCGCCGACGATCTCGCGAAAGATATGAACGTCATCGGCCGCGACCGGCCGCGGCAACCAGCCGAGCAAGGTGAGAACGGCAAGAACTGTCAGCGGTACATGCATCCACGACACGGTCTGGGACTCCTGTTGACCAAAGACTCCGGGGCGGCGCGGCAGGGTGGCGGTTCCCGGACAAGGCGCCGGGATTTTGTTTCAAGCCCCCCCTGGATGCAAGTCGTATCCGGTCCGCGCGCGCATTCTCCTGGCGCGGCGCTTATCGCCTTCGGACGTGATCACCGGACCTAGAGGCGGGTTTCAAACCCGCCCCGACACGAAAGGTCTGTCTGGATATCAGGTGCGAACGCTATATACTTCCACGCTAGTCCACATCAGAGACCGGGTTAGCCATGCCCCGCGCCAACCTGCTGCGACAACGCCTGCTGGCCCTGTTCCTGTTCGCCCTGTTCGCGTTCTTTTCACCCGTGGCGGCCCGTTTCGAGGGGGTGCCCAACGCCTTCGGTATCCCCGCGCTCTATCTCTACCTGTTCGGCAGTTGGGCCCTGGTGATCGTGCTGGCCGCCTGGATCTGCTCGCGGGGCCGCGAGTAGTCACCCGGCCATGATCTCCGGCCCACTGATCATCGGCGTGGCCTGCGCCTATCTCGGGGTGCTGTTCGCGGTCGCCTACTGGGCCGACCGGCGCGCCGATCAGGGCCGCTCGGTGATCGGCAGCCCCACGGTCTACGCGCTGTCACTGGCGGTCTACTGCACCGCCTGGACCTTCTACGGCAGCGTCGGCCGCGCCGCCGCCACCGGCCTGGGATTCCTCGCCATCTATGTCGGCCCGACCTTGATGGCCCTGCTCTGGGGTTCGGTGCTGGTCAAGATGGTCCGCATCAGCAAGGCCCAGCGCATTACCTCGATCGCGGACTTCATCGCCTCGCGCTACGGCATGAGCCAGTTGCTCGGCGGACTGGTGACGGTGATCGCCGTCTTCGGGGTGGTGCCCTACATCGCCCTGCAGCTCAAGGCCGTCGCCTGGAGCTTCACCATCCTGCTGCGCTACCCGGAGGTGCGGATGCCGGAGGCGCTGAGCCTGCCCTTCTGGCAGGACACGGCCTTCATCATCGCCCTGCTGCTGGCGGCCTTCACCATTCTGTTCGGCACCCGTCACCTGGATGCGAGCGAACGCCACGAGGGGATGGTGGCCGCGGTCGCCCTGGAGTCCATCGTCAAGCTGGTCGCCTTCCTGGGCCTGGGGCTCTGGGTCACCCTGGGCCTGCTGGATGTGAACGGAACCATCGGCGGCCCGGCCCTGCCGCCGGTCGGCGCCGATCCGCGCGCGGCCGCCCTGCTGGACCCCGCGCTCAGCGCGCCTATCGATTGGTTCGCCATTTCACTGCTGGCGGGGCTGGCGGTGATGCTGCTGCCGCGCCAATTCCAACTCGCCGTCGTCGAGAACAGCGACGAACACCAGATCCGCCGGGCCATCTGGCTGTTCCCGTTGTATCTGTTGCTGATCAACCTGTTCGTGATCCCGATCGCCCTGGCCGGGCTGCTGGCCTTTCCGGAAGGCCAGGTGAATCCGGATACCTTCGTCCTGACGCTGCCGATGGCCTTCGGTCAGCCCTGGCTGGCCCTCATGGTCTTCATCGGCGGGCTGTCGGCGGCCACCGGGATGGTGATCGTGGAGGTCATCGCACTCTCGACCATGGTCAGCAATGATCTGATCCTGCCGATCGTGCTGCGGCGCCGACACCACCGCCGGATGGATCTGGGCCGGCTGCTGCTGCGCATCCGCCGCCTGGCCATCGTGATCATCCTCTTGCTCGGCTATCTCTACTATCGGCTGGCCGGGGAAGCCTATGCACTGGTCGCCATCGGGCTGATCAGCTTTGCAGCGGTCGCCCAGTTCGCACCGGCGGTGTTCGCCGCCCTGTACTGGCGCGGCGGCACCCGCGAGGGCGCCCTCGCCGGGCTCTCGGTCGGCTTTCTGGTGTGGCTCTACACCCTGCTGCTGCCCTCCTTTGCCCGCTCGGGCTGGCTGCCGCCCGTGTTCATGGAGTCCGGCGTCTTCGGCATCGATCTCCTGAAACCCCAGGCCCTGTTCGGGCTCACCGGCTGGAACGATGTGACCCACTGTCTGTTCTGGAGCCTGAGCGCGAACCTGGGCGCCTTCCTGGCCGTGTCCGCCTTGCGCCCGCCCAACGCGATCGAGGCCGCCCAGGCCAACGCCTATGTCGACGCGCCGCGGCACGGCCGGCGCACCAACCTGCCGCTGTGGCGCGGCAGCGTGGAGGTGGCCGAGTTGCGCGCCTTGGCCGAGCGTTTCCTCGGCAAAGAGCGCACCGGCCGGGCCTTCGCCGATTTCGCCCGCGCGCGCGGCAGCGCCACGCCGGAGGGGCTCCCGGCGGACGCGCAGACCGTCGCCTTTGCCGAGACCCTGCTGTCCGGGGCGATCGGCGGGGCCTCGGCGCGGGTCATGGTCGCCTCGGTCACCGAGGAGGAGACCCTGGGGCTCGACGAGGTGTTGAATATCCTGGATGAAGCGTCCCAGATCCGCGCCTACAGCCGCGACCTGGAACAGAAATCCCGCGAGCTCGAAGCCGCCACCGCGGAGTTGCGCGCCGCCAATATGCGGCTCCAGGAGCTGGATCGGCTCAAGGACGACTTCATGTCCTCGGTGACCCATGAGCTGCGCACCCCGCTGGCCTCGATCCGCGCCTTCTCGGAGATTCTCTACGACGATCCGGAGATCGAGGTCGGCGAGCGCAAACGCTTCCTCGGCATCCTGGTGAGTGAAACCGAGCGGCTCTCGCGGCTGGTGAATCAGGTCCTGGACCTGGCCAAAATTGAATCCGGACATGCCGACTGGCTCATCGAACAAGTCGATCTGCACGAGGTGATCATCCAGTCGGCGGCGGCCACCGGGCAATTGATCGAGGGGCAAGGGGCGCGGCTCGTACTCGACCTGGGGGCCGCCGCCAGCCCGGCCTGGGTGCAGGCGGATCGGGACCGGCTGGTGCAGGTCCTGGTCAATCTGCTCTCCAACGCCGCCAAATTCGCCCCCACCGAGAACGGTTGCGTGGAGATACGCCTGAGCCGCCTGGAGCGACGCTGGCTGGTCTGTGTCGCCGACAATGGTCCGGGCATCCCGGCGGCTGAGCTGGATCTGATCTTCGAGAAATTCCGCCAAGCGTCCAGCAGCGGTGAGAAACCTATCGGCACCGGGCTGGGGCTGCCGATCAGCCGCCAGCTCGTCGAGCGCTTCGGCGGACGGATTTGGGCCGAGAGCGGATCGCGCAAAGGTGCTACGCTTTGCTTTGAACTGCCCGCGGCGGAACCCGAGGTTCCGGATGAGACGCCGACTGCATGAGAATCACGCCATGAGCACCCGTGTCCTGATCATTGACGACGAGCCCAACATCGTCATCTCACTGGAGTTCCTGTTGAAGCGCGAAGGGTTCGCGGTCAGCGTCGCGCGCGATGGCGAGGAAGGGCTGGCCGCCATCCGCGACCTGCGTCCGGAGCTGGTGGTATTGGACGTGATGATGCCCAAGCTCGACGGGTTCGCCGTGCTCCAGGCGGTGCGCGCGGATCCGACGCTGGCCGCCACCCGGATTCTCATGCTCACTGCCAAAGGACGGGAAGCCGAACAGAAGAAAGGGCTGACCCTCGGGGCCGATGCCTATATGCCCAAGCCATTCTCGACCCACGAATTGATTGCCAAGGCGCGGGAGTTGCTCACCCGTGTCGACTGAGCCCACTGCACTGAGCGAGACCATCCTGGTTGAGACCGCACCAGAACCGCTCGCGGACACCGGCTCCGCCGCGGCTTCGTCCAGGCTGATGGCGCAAGCCGGCGGGGCCGAACAAGCGCCCCTGCGCACCCTGGCCCGCCGCCGACCACTGGTCGTGGCGCCGGATACGACCCTGCGTGAAACGCTCTATCAGATCAGCCAGGGCCAGGAAGACGCGGCGGTCATCACCGACGCGGCCAGCGGTCTCCCGCTGGGACTCATCAGTCTGCGCGAGCTGCTGCATGTCATCAGCTTCGAGGGCGGCGGGCTCGGGGACCCGGTCGCCGCCCACATGATCGGCGCCCCGCTCACCATCGCCGCGGACGCTCCAACCCATCGCGCCAAAGTGCTGATGGTCAAGCGCGGGGCGCGTCACCTGCTGCTCACCGAGGGCGATGGCCGGCTGTTCGGGCTGGTCGATCAAGCGGATCTGCTCGGTCTGCGCGCCGGCGGGGCCGAGACCCTGATCGCGGCGATCAGCGCCGCGCGCGACCTGAAGGCCATGATCCTGGCGGCGGATCAGGTCCGGCGCCGCGGCGCCGAACTGTTCCACGCCGGGATGGGGATCGAGGCGCTCTGCCAATGGCAGTCCGGGCTCGACGATCTGATCGCCATGCGAGTCATCGAGCTCATGGAGGACGAGTTCGATCTGCCCGCGATCCCCTGGTGCTGGCTGGTGTTCGGCTCGGCCGGCCGACTGGAACAAACCTTTGCCACCGACCAGGACAACGGGCTGATTTTCGTCCCAACCGAACCGGCGGTGACGGATGCCTTGCGTGCCGCCTTCCTGCCCTTCGCCCGCGCGGTGAATCAGGCGCTGCACAAATGCGGGTTCGAACACTGCCGCGGCAACATCATGGCCGGCAATCCGAGCTGGTGCCTGAGCGCGGACGAATGGCAGCGGCGCTTCGGCGACTGGCTGGCGGAACCCGATCCCAAGGCCCTGCTGCACGGGACCATCTTCTTCGACTTCCGGCCGCTCTACGGGACCTTCGAGCCCGCGGATCAGTTGCGCGCCTGGCTGATCGGCGCGGCGCGCACCCAGGGCCGCTTCCTGCATAACCTGGCGGAACAGGCACTCGCGATCACCCCGCCGCTGGGCTTCGCCGGCCGGTTCAGTTTCGACCGCAACCGCGACTTCCCCCACACCATCGACCTCAAACTTCAGGGCGCCCGGCTCTTCACGGACATGGCGCGCGTCTGGGCACTTCAGTACGGCATCTGGGCGACCAATACCGCCGAGCGTCTGCGCGCCGCGGGAACCCGTCAGGAACGCGCCGACGCCGACCTCGTCGCCGAGGTCGAAGCCTTTCACCTGATCCAGCGCTTTCGCATCCAGCAGCAACTGCGCACCGCGGACCCGGACGGCGTCAATCGTGTCGACCCCAACGATCTCAACCAACTCCACCGACTGATGCTGAAAGAGGCGTTCAAGCAGGTCAAGCGGATGCAATCACGCTTGCGTCAGCAGCGGGGACTGTAGTGGACCGGTCCATCGACCTCGACCTGAGCCGACCGGCGGCCGCGGGTGCGACCCTCCTGATCGTCGATGACCAGCCGGAAAATCTCGCGGTCTTGGCGGATCTGCTGGGCGGACACTATCCGATTCGCGCCGCGCGCTCCGGCGTCCAGGCCTTGCGGATCAGCGGATCGGCCCCGCGGCCGGACCTGATCCTGCTGGACATCATGATGCCCGAGATGGACGGCTTCGAGGTCCTGCATCGACTGCGGGCCAACCCCGCCACCCGGGATATCCCGCTGATCTTCGTCACCGCACTCGACGACCGGCAGGCCGAGGTCCAGGGTCTGGAGGCCGGGGCCGTCGATTTCATCAGCAAGCCGTTCCTCCCGGCGGTGGTCCTGGCGCGGGTCGCGACCCAGTTGGAATTAAAGCGCGCGCGCGACCGGCTCCGCGATGAGAACATCTGGCTGGAGCAAGAGGTCAACCGGCGCATGGAAGAGAACGCCCTGATCCAGGAGGTGAGCATCCGGGCGCTGACCCATCTTGCCGAAATCCGCGATCTGGAGACCGGCAATCACCTCTTGCGCACCCAGGGCTATGTGCGCGCCCTGGCCGGCCGCCTGCGCCATCATCCACGTTTCGCCGGCATCCTGACCGATCGCTATATCGAGGTGCTGGTCCGCTCCGCGCCGTTGCACGACATCGGCAAGGTCGGCATCCCCGACCAGATCCTGCTCAAACCGGGGCGCCTCACCCCGGCTGAATGGGACATCATGAAAACCCACGCCGCGCTGGGCAGCGACGCCATCGCCTGGGCCGAACGCAGTACCCCGCGCCGCCTCGAGTTTCTCGCCCTGGCGCGGGAAATCGCCCGCTGGCACCACGAGCGCTGGGATGGCACCGGCTATCCCGACGGGCTCAGCGGCGAACAGATCCCGGCCTCCGCCCGCCTCATGGCCCTGGCCGATGTCTTCGATGCACTGGTCTCGGCGCGCGTCTACAAAGACGCCATGCCCTATCCGCAGGCACGCGCCATCATCGACCAGGGGCGGGGCACCCATTTCGATCCGGACGTGGTCGACGCCTTCACGGCCGGGTTCGAGACCTTCACCGCCATTGCCGAGCGCTTTCGCGACGTGCATGGGCCTATCCCTGAGCCAATACCGACGCTGTGAAGGGAGACCCAGGCCCGCCAACACATCCAATCGTTGTCGTCCTCATATAGCCTACTCACCTGATATCCAGACAGACCCTTGGTGTAGGGGCGGGTTTGAAACCCGCCCCTACGTCCGGTTATCACGTTTGACGGCTATAGCAACTCCCGCACCGGCCCGAAGGTCCGGCGATGTTCCGGACAGGGACCGAGCTGCCGCAGGGCCGCCCGATGGCATTGCGTCGGATACCCCTTGTGCAACGCGAAGCCATACCCCGGATACGCCTGATCCAGTTCGCACATCAGCCGATCGCGTGCAACCTTCGCGAGGATCGACGCGGCGCCGATCACCGGCACGCTGGCATCCCCCCGCACGATGGTCTGCACCGGACAGGCGCAGACCGGCGCCCGGTTCCCATCGACCAGCACCAGTTCAGGCCGGCGGGCGAGACCCTCTACGGCCCGGCGCATGGCCAGCAAACTCGCCTGCAGGATATTCATCGCATCGATCTCCGCGGCACTGGCGTAAGCGATCGACCAGGCCAGGCACCGCGCTTTGATCAGCACCTCCAGGGCCTCGCGCCGCCGCGGGCTGATTTTCTTGGAGTCGCCGATACCGGGAATGACCCACTCCGGATCCAGGATCACCGCCGCGGCGAACACCGGCCCGGCCAGCGGTCCGCGGCCGGCCTCGTCGACCCCGGCGATCAGGCGCGCCCCGGCGGACGTCATGGTCACGCTGGTCATGAGCACCGCCCGAGCGCGTGCCGATAGGTCTGCAACTTGATAAACCCGCGCGGCCTGATGGTTCTTTGAAGCATCTGAAGTTTCCTGTTTTATCTGGCTCCCACGCTCCAGCGTGGGAGCAAGTCCCGACGCTCCAGCGTCACGTCGGGCGACGCGCCGCCGGAGCGGCCGGACGGCATTCCCACGCCGGAGCGTGGGAACGAGAAGAAAAGAAGAAGTCCTCTCACAAAGACACAAAGGCACAAAGAAAAGAAGACTTTGCTGGCTCCTTTCCTTTTCTTCTTCGTGTCTTTGTGTCTTTGTGAGAGGATTTTCTTTCTCTTCATCGTCCGTGCCTCCGTGAGAGATCAATACCCATTTTCTCGTCCCCGGGGAGCGTGGGACCGAGAAGACCGCCTTGCCATCGATACCCGCCAACGTCCTATGACCTGCCGGGCACCAGCGCATCATAATCAGACACGAATCCGGCGATCAGCAACCGCTCACGCAAGGGCGATTCAAGGGCTGGCCGGCCATCGATGCGCTGGATCAGCAGGCGTCGCCGGCCGGTGCCCGGAGATCGGCACAGGGCGCTCAGCGCCAGATCCAGTTCATTGCCGGCGGACGTGAACGACGCGGGGAAAGTCGTCAGGGTCCGTCCGCTGGTTCCCAGATACAACACCGGCTTGCCGGCCACCAGGTACACCCAGGCGCCGCTGACCCGGCGCGGTGCCGCCGCGGTGGACTCGGTATCCAGGGCGCCGGTTGCGGGCCAGGGTAACAGAGCACCATAGGGATTGGCCGGGTCCAACGCGGCCAGCACCCGGCAATCCGCGTCGGTGAAGCCGTCGATCGGCGGCTCTTCCAGACGGGCGGCACGCAGCCGGTCGAGCGCGCCGGCCAGAGCGAACTGCGCACCGGAGAGCCCCTCAACGAAGTAGCCCCGGCGTACCTGACCGCCCTCCTCCATCTGCTTCAACACCCGGTACAGTGGGCCGAAACCGCCCGGCAGCCCCTCGGCCTGGACCGCCTCCCGGCTCACCACGCCGTAGCGATCGAGCAGCATCCGCGCCTGCGCCAACAGCCGCTCGGTCGGTGTCGGCGCCGCCGCCACGCGCCCGGCGAGATCGGCGACCACAGACCAGCGCCCACCGGCCAGGGCCGCTTCCCGCCCATGACGCCGGGTCCGGGCACCGCTGCCGAGATGCCGCAGCGGGGCGAAGGTGTCATTGGTGATCAGCCCGGCCCACACCAGATCCCAGAGCGCGGACTCGAAGGTGTCCCGGTCCGGCCGCGGCCCGGCGCGCTCGGCCGCCGCCTGGAGTTCCATCAGAAAGCAGGCGCCACGCTCGCGCAGATGATCGAGCAAACAGCGATGCAGCGGTGTCTGCTCAGCCGCGACCGGCGGTTCGCCGTCCGCCGGCCGCCAGGCGCCGCCGGCCCGCGGATAGAGCGCCACCTTGCCGTCTTTCGGCCCCAGGGCGCCCTGCCCCACCCACACCACCTGACCGGTCGCGGCCAGCAGATCCAGATCGGCCGGGCGATATCCCGGCACCCGCGCCGGCAGCAGCACCCGGTCGAGTTGCGACCAGGGCAGCACCAGTCCGGCCAACTGCGCCACCGCCTCCAGCAGCCGGTCCGGACCCCGGAGGTCCTCGCCGATCCCATGCCAGGCCGGCAGGAAGCGACCCAGGGCGGCGCCGTCCACCGGGGCCACGGCGTCGCGCGCCTGGGCCAGGGTGCGGCGGCGCAGGCGGCGCAGCACCTCCGTGTCGCACCAGTCCGGCTCCGCACCGCCGGGACGGATCTCGCCGCGCACCAGACTGCCTTGCGACTCCAGGAGTCGCAGCACCGGCTCGACCTGGGCCGGCTGCAGACCCAGGCGGGCGGCCGGCTCGCGGGTGAGGAAGGGGCCGTGGGTGGCGGCATAGCGCCGCAGCAGCGACTCCAGGGGGGCCTCGACGGCGACGAGACAGGCCTCGGGCAGGCCGGGGGGCGGCACTGCGCCCAGGGCATCGCGATAGCACCCGGCATCGTCCGCGGCGATCCAGCGGCGCTCGCCGGCCACGGGGATTTGGACGGCGCGGCGTTGTTGAGTGAGGACGGCAAGCCAGGCGGTCGCGGCGGACGGGGCCGGATGCGTTTCGGACTCAACTGGTTCGGCCGCGGCGAGGGCTTCGCGGCGGGACGCCGCTCCCACGAAGACCGGGGCTTCACAGCGGCAGGCGATCTCGGACTCGGTGAGGTCGCCGAGCCGCCGCAGCAGGTCGTGCAGTTCGTCGGGGTCGCGCGCCTGACGGCCGGCGGACAGGTGCTGCAACTCGGCTTCCAGCTCGGCGAGCACGGCGGAGTCGATCAGCTCGCGCAGCTCGGCCTGGCCCAGTAATTCCGCCAGCAGCCCGCGATCCAGGGTCAGCGCCTGAGCGCGGCGCTCCGCCAGGGGTGCATCCTGCTCGTAGAGATAGGCCGCGACATAGGCGAAGACCAGCGAGCGGGCGAAAGGAGAAGCCTGGGCCGTTTCGACCTCATGGACGCGGATGGTCCGGTTGCGGATCGCGGTCAGAATCTCCTGCAAACCGGGCAGGTCGAAGACATCACCCAGCGCCTGCCGATAGGTCTCGATGACGATCGGAAAAGCGGGGTAACGGCGCACCGCGGCCAGCAGGCTCTGGGCCCGCAGCCGCTGCGCCCACAGGGGCTGGCGGCCCGCGGCACGGCGGCGCGGCAGCAGGAGCGCGCGGCTTGCGTTCTCGCGGAACAGGCTGGCGAAGAGCGCGGTATCGGCAAGCTGCTCGGTGACCTGATCCTCGACCTCCGCCGGATCGGGCAGCAGATCGGTGAGTGACGGCAGGTCCTCGCCGTCGGCCAGGCGCAGCACGATCCCGTCGTCGGTCGACATCACCTGCACCTCGAACCCCTCGCGCCGACTCAGGCGCCATTGCAGGGCCATGGCCCAGGGGGCATGGATGGGTGCACCGAAGGGGCTGAGAATGCAGACTCTCCAATCGCCAAGCTCGTCGCGGAAGCGCTCGATGACGATGGTGCGGTCGCTCGGGACCTGGCCGGTGGCCTCGCGCTGATCGCGCAGATAGGCCGCCAGATTGGTCGCCGCCAGGTCGTCCAAAGGGGTGTGCGCACGCAGCCACGCGAGCGCGTGCTCGCCCTTGAGCCCGGCCAGTTCGCGGCAGAAGGCGCCGACCGCCCGCCCCAAGGCGACCGGCCGGCCAGGGCCGTCGCCGCGCCAGAACGGCAGCTTGCCGGGCTCACCCGGCGCCGGCGCGACCTGCACCCGATCGCGGGTGATGCTCTCGACCCGCCAGGTGGAGGCGCCGAGCAGAATGCACTCACCGACCTTGGTCTCGAACACCATCTCCTCGTCCAGTTCGCCCACTCGCGGGCCGTCGGCGCCCAGGTGCACGGCGTAGTGACCGCGGTCGGGGATGGTGCCGGCGTTGAGCCGGGTGATGAGTGCGGTGCCGCGCCGGGCGCTCAGGGTGTCGGTCGCCCGGTCCCAGGCGAGCAGCGGCTTGAGTTCAGCGAAATCGCTGGATGGATAGCGGCCGGAGAGCATGTCGAGCACCGCCTCCAGGGCCGCCCGCGACAGCTCCCGATAAGGACCGGCGCGCGTCACCAGGGCATGCAATCGCGCCACCGTGCAGGGCGCCGCCGAACACATGGCGGCGAGTTGCTGGGCCAGCACGTCCAGCGCGTTGCGCGGCATCCGGAAGGGTTCCAGTTCGCCCTTGAGCATGCGCTGGGCGATCACCGCGCACTCCAGCAAATCGCCGCGGAACTTGGGGTACAGGCGCCCGCTGCTCACCTCGCCCACGCCGTGCCCGGCGCGCCCCACCCGCTGCAGACCGCGGGCGACCGAGCCCGGCGACTCCACCAGCAACACCTGATCGAGCGCACCCATGTCGATGCCCAACTCCAGCGAACTGGTGGCGACGATGGCCTTGAGCTCGCCGCGCTTGAGCGACTCCTCGATCTGCGCGCGCTGTTCATGGCTGACACTGCCGTGATGCGCCCGCACCAGCTCCGGGACCGGTTCCGCATCCGGACCGGCGTCCAGTGCCGCCAGCTCGTTCAGCCGTTGGCACAGACGCTCGCACAGGCCGCGGCTGTTGACGAACACCAGGGTCGAGCGATGGGCACGGATAGCCGCCAGCAAGGCCGGATAGACCGCGGACCACAGGCCGGTCTCCGCGGCCGGGCGGCCGGCTTGACGGGCATAGAGCGCCCCCAGGATCGAACCGCTGGGCAGTTCCGCCGGGGCCGGCGGCGGCGGACGCTCCATCTCGGGCACCGGGACACAGACCTGCAGATCCAGACGCGGCGGGGCGGCGGCGTCGATGATTTCCACCGGCCGGTCGCCGCCCAGAAAGCGCGCCGCTTCAGCCAACGGCTGCACCGTGGCCGAGAGCCCGATGCGCTGCGGGTCCCGCGCGCAGCCGGCGGCCAGACGCTCCAGCGACAAGGCCAGATGGGCCCCGCGCTTGGTCGGCGCCAACGCATGGACCTCATCGACGATCACGGTATGCACTGAGCGCAGATGCACCGCCGCCCCCGAACCCAGCAACAGATACAGCGACTCCGGCGTCGTCACCAGGATCTCGGACGGCTCCAGCAATTGGCGCCGCCGTTCCGGCGCCGGGGTATCCCCGGTGCGGATCGCCACCCGCGGCACCGTGACCGCCTGCCCCAGCCGCTCCGCCGCCCGCGCGACCCCGGCCAGCGGCGCACGCAGATTCCGTTCGATGTCGTAGACCAGGGCCTTCAGGGGCGAGAGATAGAGCACCTGAATACCGGGGGGGCTGGCGCACGGGGCCCCCCGCATCAACCGGTCGATCGCCCAGAGAAAGGCCGCCAGAGTCTTACCGCTGCCGGTCGGCGCCGTGATCAGGGCATGATGCCCGGCGGCGATCACCGGCCAGCCGCGCGCCTGCGCTTGGGTGGGTGCGGCGAAGTTCTGCGCGAACCAGAGACGGGCGGCGGGGCTGAAGCATTCCATCCGCGCACGATAGCGCCGACGGCGGCGTCCGACTACCAGCGCGTCGGCGCGTGCCGCGCAGGAGCGCGCGCGTGCGGAGCAACTGGCCGATCGGTTGCGTGCCCTGGGGTTGGGCACGCATCTCAGGTTACTGAATTAGAAGATATCACAACCCCGGCAGTTCCGGGAGAGCCAACTTGGTGCCATTCGAGCCTGTCGCCTTATTCGCTATCGCCCATGATGTCATGGTCGAGCACAACACATTTCGCAACCTACGGTTTTGTATCGGTTAGTTGGTTAGCTGGAGACATCGACGCGAGCGACCCGGTGCCGTCGGTGTTGCGGATCGTCCTGCAACGGCGACCGGACTATAATCGCAATCTGGATCAGCCAAGGAATCAACCCTGCCATGGACCCCTCCTACACTGCCCTGCTTGCCTTCAACGCGATCACCACCCACTTTGCCCGCTTCTCGCAACAGCGGACCGCAACCCAGGAAGGCGACCGGCAACGCGCCTTCCAGCAGCAGCAATTCGAGGCGCAGCGCGAGGAACAACGCCGACAGGCCAAGGAGCGACGGGAACAGGAATGGGCCATGGCGACCCGGCAGCGCCAGACCGCCCTGGAACTACAGGAGAACCAGAAAGTCCTGGACCACTGGCCGCTGCGGCTCTTCCCCTCCCAAATTTTGCAATCGCATCGCTGCGATGGGCCGACGACGCTGCGGGTCTTCCTCTCCCTACCCGTCAACGGGCCGCGCGACCTGGAAGGACCGGTGCGCCAGGCACTCCAGCAATTCCTCTCCACCCACTACAACTTCAATCTCGGGGTGCGCCCCATCGAACTCCTGGACGGAGCCTGGAAAGACGGCCAGTTCCAGGGTGCGGCCAGCATCAAGGCCCTGCACGAGCGGTTGCGCTCCGAGCCAACCCTGGTGCTGGAGACCCAGATGCCGGAGGGTGATGACCACCTCTACATCAATCTGGCCTACTGGGGACCCGCCCAGGATCAGTACCTCTATCAAACGCTGGAGAAAATTGCCTATCGTCCCCTGGTGGAGGATTGCGCCCGCGCCGCAGCGCGACAATGGCGGCAGGCGCGCGCACGCCTGATCGAACAAGGCGTCGCCAAGGACAACCTGGATGCCGACCAGCGGTTCGGCGGCGTCCGCGCCGCCAACCTCAAGCGGCTGGAGCAGGAGGAAGCCCTGAGTGCCGCCGGTATCGGGCTCGACCAGGTGGACCTGCCGCCCTTCCAACTGGTCAAGGAGGATTGGCGGGCGATCCACCGATTCCTGATCACCTGGCATTGCCTGGTCATGGGTTGGATCGGCGACCTCTACCACTTCTCCTATTGGGAGACCCCGCCGCTCCTGCCCAAGCTGTTGCCTGACCTACTGCACCCTGACTTTCCGCCGGCGGTCGCCCACGCCTTCATCGACCACTATTGCCGCAGCTACCGGGCGGTGGCCGCGGAGCGGCCGGCTTGGGGCCCGGAGCTAGCGCTGCAACTGGCGGCCCCGCTGGCCGCATTGCCTGATCCGGTATGGGCTATCGGACAGGTCGGCCAGGCCATTCAAGACTGGCTGGGCTTGCGCGGACTTCCGTCCGTTGCGGGGACTGGCGCCGCTGTAATCGATGGGTTCTGCGCCCAGGTCGGCACCACCGATGGCCCGGTGGGTCCGGCACTCCTTTTGGACCCGGACTTCCTCGCCGGGTTGTGCAATGCGATCGGTTCTCTGCACCCGTCCGACCTCCTGGAAAAGTTGGTGGCCGCCGCGAATGTGGCAGAGAAGCGCTGTCATCGGCAGCAGTTGAAGGGGGAGCGCCAGGAACGCGAACGGGTCGAAAAAGGGCGACAAGAGCGGGAGCACCAGCAGCAACTTGAGCGCAGTCGCTGCCAGTTCGGTAACGGGCTCGGCATCCAGTTACCGGGTCACGATATGATCTACGAGGATCTGCCGGATGAACTGGAGACGCTGCTGCTCACTGTCGCGGTGATCGAGAACTTCTGTACCCAGTTCGGCGCGGCTAATGGCCGGACGGGTCCGGCACTATTTGCGGACCTGGATTTCCTCGTCCGGCTGCGCGATGCGATCGGCCGGCTGCACCGGCCCGAGCCAGTGGGCCAGTTGGAACTCACGGGGAATTCGGCGGTGGAGCGCCAGCAACGGAAGCCGCCGGAAGAAGAGCGCCGGAAGCGGGTGCAACAGCAGCGTCTCGGCGGTAACGACGGGCTCATCCATTCGTTCCTGGGTTCCGAGAGCATCGGCGACGATCTATTGGACGAACTAGAAACCCTGCTGCTTACCGCTGACCTGGGCGTGGACATGAGCGCCCGGATCGTCGGCGGCCTGACACGCCGGGTCAAGCACATATCGCTTACCAATCCGCGCGCGCTGTTCACGGCGCTGCGGGAGGAATTGCGTCTGATCCTGACCGAGACCGAGATGCCGTTGCGCCAGGCGGTCCCGTACGGACCGCTGGTAATCTTGATGGTTGGGGACAGTGGGGCCGGCAAGACCACGACCATCGGCAAGCTCGCCAAGCTGCTCCAGGCGGAGGGCAACAGCGTCATGCTGGCGGCTGGCGATACCTTCCGGGCGGCGGCGGTGGAGCAGTTGCATACCTGGGGGGAGCGCAACCGGGTGCCGGTGATCGCGCAGAAGGGCGGGGCGGACTCGGCCTCGGTGATTTTCGACGCCTTGCAGGCGGCCACGGCACGCGGGATCGACGTGCTGATCGCGGATACCGCCGGTCGGCTACACAACAAGCCCAATCTGATGGACGAGTTGTCCAAGATCGCTCGGGCCATGAAGAAGATCGACTCGAAGGCCCCGCACGAGGTGTTGCTGGTGGTGGACGCCACCACCGGTCAGTGCGGGCTCGATCAAGCCATCCAGTTCCACCAGGCTGTACCGCTCACCGGCATCGTCTTGACCAAGCTCGATGGCACCGCCAATGGCGGTATCGTTTTCGCCATCGCCGAGCGTCTGCGGGTCCCGATCCGCTTAATCGGCGTGGGCGAGAACATTGAGGATCTGCTGCCATTCGATCCGGATCAATTTCTAGATGTTCTCCTAAGTGAGTAGATCGGGGTTCGGCCAACACGCGTAACGCCGTCCTTTTTCGCTCCCGTACACCCCACCCTGGGCGAAATCTCAAACGCTAAATCCTCACATGGACATCGGGTCTGAGTGCGTCCAGGAAAGAAGTTTCGACACGGAGATATCGGACAAACATTTTACCGATCTTGTGTCGTAGCGTCGGAACTACACGAGTCGCCGCATCTAGCGATCTTCCTGACTCCAGGTCATATACTGGGGCCCTAACTCAACACAGGACTCAACCCATGCTGGCCCAAGTATCGGATGAAAGAACCGTCTCCATCCCCGAAGAAATCGGTCGCCGCCTCGGCATCGAGCCCGGCGATCGGCTGGACTGGACCCTGGTCGAGGGCAGCGACGCAGTGTTGGTGCGCCGGGTGACGGATCGCGGTGTCTTGGCACGGCGGCTATGCGGCCTGGGCAAGAACCTGGCACCTGATCGAGATTTGGCCACCGAAATGGATGCCGAGCGTGAACGTGAGGATCAGGACCGCCTAAGGTCGCTCGGCGCATGATATGCAATTCCAGGGATGCGGGATAATCGGCGTTGTCGATACAGACAACATACGCTGGGGCTTTGCCGGTGTGCTTGCTCATGGTCATTCCAGGTTGCGCTCTTGCCGGCGACGCTCATGGTTCCGGCGAGCCGAGGCACCGGCCGGCCGAAGGCCAAGGCTGAAGCCTTGGACTCCATGTGAGCGACGCTGGCCGGAACGATGATCAAGGCCTGTTTGCACATCCAAGGGTACGCAATTTCGTGGGTCCCGCCACTCCCCCTCAGGCGATTAACCAAGCTCTAGGCGGAGTCTTGGCCGGATTTATGATCAAGGCCGCTGCTTTATAATAAAGGGATACAAGTTTTCGGTAAAATTATAATTACAAACATATGATATATAACTATTTTACAATCTTTTGAAGCCGATAACCGTCATAGAAGACGTATAGAGCAAAACCTCAGTAACCTCTTCCAAGCACAGCGTTGCATCAACGGACTGCTGTTCGCTCTTTTCTACACACTGATCATTGGTCACAAACAACACGACTGCCGCGTGTCCATTGGCTTTAGAGCTTGGGTAAACGATGCCGTCTAGACTTTTTCCATCTTCTAATACAAATACTCGGCGGAAATACTCTGTAACAATCTGTGTCGGCACATAATCGATGTGAGAGCGGTCTTCTCTGTCTATGGGCTGGGTGAAGTCGTCCAGAAAACCACGTAAGAACTTAGAAAGCACTCGCCGTCGGTGAGGACCTTCAAACAAGCTTGGTATGCAAATATCACTTGAAAGATCAAGAACGGAAAGATCTCTTAACGTTGAAAAATGTCCGCAGACAGCTTTTTTTCCAGAGTCTTTCATTGGATCAAATGTTTCAGCTATTGCTGTTTCGATTCTGTATGCTCCATAAAACATCGGTATTCCGGCGGGACTCATTCGGTTCGGCATTTTAGCGTGCTTACGAGAAGGCGAGCCAAGTTCTTTCGCTGATGCAGGTGCTTCGTGTCGCTCAACGATGCGAACACGCTTTATTGAGGTTCCTTTCAGTATCACATTCAACAAGCCCATTTCCTTAACAATCGCACCAAGAGAGTCTAGAATTTCGACCGGGTGCATTTCATCGTGCTGGTTCGGATCGTGAAACGATGGGCTGGCTCGAAAAAAAACGTAGCGCGCCTCAGTGATTACAAAACGGGAGAACGCTCGCCAGCCGTAAAGTAATGTTTGGTCTTCGGTAAGTGAGAGATGATCGCGTTCACACCATGCTTGGTCAAACAACCCAGAACAAATGTCCTCGTATAGTTCCAGCGTTGAGGTTTCCAGTCCGATGTTTTCTAGCAACTCCCATGAGTCATAAACTTGCCCCTGCCATCCACCTTCGCGAGTTTCATAAGGAAGCCCCTCATCTTCGGGATGACCCCATTCAGAACTGATGCAGCTCATGATGTGTTCCATCGCTTGCTCTAAAGAGCAGGACGCGTTGCCAGGTTCTGCGCAATAGGAACAAGCCTCTTTATTGTTGATTTCTGCTATAAATGCCTTGATTCCAGTATCCTCAAAACAGTTGGTACAAACAACTTTATCGTCATCGACAGTGAAACCTTTTTCTTGCGCTTCCATCCACTCTTCCTTTGCTCTGCCCATGTTTCGTGCTCCCGAGAGGTTTTTACTGTTGTAAAGTTCGTAGAGTAACGCCATCCACACAATGCCCAAGATTAGCACGCATGTCCTTGACTAGCCGAGTGAGTGCAATGCTTGAAAAAGGAAGTGCGGTGCGGCAATTCGTATTTGGTCTCAAGATGCGATGTGCGTCAAGTCTGACGATCAGGATCATTACGCCGCGCTACCGTCGCTTTTCAATCGCTCAATGCTGCAATCTGGGGCAGCCAATCGCCAGCCCGCTTAATTTTGCTCAGCAACGCCTGCTCCTCTGAGCTCAAGGCCGCAAAAGCCCCGGAGTTAGTCATTTGCCACGCGGTCAACTCGCGGCTGACCTGGAATCGTTGTTGCAATTGTGCGATGGCCGCGGTGAGCGTCGCCGAAGTGTAGATGGCAGACGCGGCGACCTCCCGCGGCAGCAGCAACTCAGCCGCGAAGGCGCGGGCGCGCTTTTCCGCATACTCCGGGGTGCGGCCGCCCAGCACCTCGCCCACCGGGAGGGCGCGCTCGCGGTCGATCAGCAGGTGGCAAATCTCATGGGCGAGGGTCGAGCGCTCGCGATAGAGATTGGCTGGCTTGACCGGCTCGGTCTGCTCGGGATGCTGGTTTGCCGCCTGGTTGAGAAGGATCACCGGGCCATGTCGTGGCCCCCAGGCGGCAATGGCTTCCAAGGCACACTGGGGAAGCGAGATTGTCTCTACGGCGATACCCCATTGTGCGAGCAACTCGGCCGGGTGCGCAGGCTCGTCAGGCGCCAGGTTTAAAGCGCGTCTTAGCCAGTCGGCCAGCCAGTAGCCCTGCTCAAAGGCGCGTCCGGTCTCGGAGAACTCGCTGTTCAATTGCGTACTGAATGCATCGAGTACGGGAGTGCGGGAGGGCGGCACTGCGCGCAGGCGCTGCAGGAGAGCGCGTTGATTGTCAATACTGATATGGCCGGTGCTCATGCGTGCGGCGGCCAGAAGTTCGGTGTCCGCGTCCGGTTGCTCGGGGTCGATCTCCCAGTCGTCGTTAGCAGGGGTATGACCAGCCAATTGCGCGAGCCATGCGGGTTCCAGCCCGGTACGCAGCGGGACGATTTGCGCCCACAGGCGCGCCCTGCGCTCTTGCCAGAGATCGGATGCGAGTTTGGCGCGCGGGTGCTGGCTGTTCTCCACGGCTGTCGCCAATCGATCCCCCAGCGCGGTAAAGGTGTCGATGATCTCTCGATAGGGTCGCAATGCATTGAGCCGCATGGCCGGGTAGGACACCAGATACTGATTACCTTGGCGCAGCAAGATCAGGGATGGGACGAACAGGCCCTTCAACGCCATCGCGAGGTCGTGTCGGCAGAGGAACCGATACACCGCCTCGTCTTCCCGGTCGATGGTCTCATCCGGCAGATCACCGCTCTCCCAACGGTGCTCGGCCTCGCCTCGCAGCGATCCGGGGAACAGCGGGCTCACAGGGATCGGGTAGGATTCCTCCAGTACCAGCCAAGGCCAATTTCGGGCGAGGAACTCCAACAGATCGAGCCAGGTCCAGCGCAACGCCGTCTCGCGGCCCGCCGTGTCTTCGCCGGACCAGATCGTCTCTCCCTGAAATCGGAGTACACCATGACCCCAGGCCAAGTCCATCGTCGAACCGCTCTCCAAGGCCAGTTCGAATTGCAGGCCGTCGGCAGGGCCGATCAATTCTGCCGCCCTCCGTAATTTCTTAGCCATTGCTTGAATCCTTGCAAGTCATTGGTGGATTCGGCTTGCTGTTGAAGCTGTTTGAGGATTGATCTCGGTAAAGGCGGGCGGCCTGACAGGTCGCCGCGCCATGGATATCCGTGGTATGACTCGCCCGGTGTCGTCGGCACCGATTCATAGATGACGCCGCGATACACGCTGTAAATTCGCGCTGGCGAGTCGGCATCCGCGGACTCATAAAATGGAACACCACTGTTCAGCAATGCCTCCGCGGTCCTCTGCTCGATCGAGCTTGGGCATTTACCGATAGGACCCTTGCCGCCCGGCTCGAAGCCCGCGTAGTCCTTGCCCCAACGATGCTTATATCGTCCCTCACCGCGCTCATAGCGCCAGCGCACCTCGCCTTCCGGACAGGTTTGATCATCCAAGGTCATGCGGTGCTGGCCGTCGGGCCATGGGAGACCGTTCTTGGTCGGTTACTGCCGCTGGCGGACTGGTGCCGACGCGCTTTGATGGACATAGGGCCATTGTAGCTCGAATCGGATGTCGTGAGGTCGTGAGGTCGTGAGGTCGTGACCGACATTGTTGTAGGCGATGCGCTGAACGACGGCGCCCCGGCTTTCCTGTGCAAGTTCTGCCGAAAACGACGCTTGCGCTCCGTTGCGGTCCGTCGATGCAGGCAGGTCCGGCACCCTCGACCAGAATCGTATCTTCTTGGGTCACTGACCCGGCAAGACATTCAAGGCATAGCGAGTATGCTTACGCTCCCCGCTGCGAACAAGCGCACCCTTCGCGACCAGATCCTGAAGATCGCGGGTCGCGGTGGCCCGCGTGCTGCCGGTGATCGCGCGATAGTTCTCGGCGCTCAAGCCCCCGACGAAGCCCTCCGGTCCGGCGCGGAACAGGCGTGCCAGCGCCTTGTCCTGGCGCGCGTTCAATTGACCCCGCAGGCGGTCGTAGAGCTTGGCCTTGCTGATAAGAAAGACCACCCGCGCGCGGCTGGAGTCGAGTGCATCCAGGACGGTATGGGCGAAATAGTCCAGCCAATCGTCGATGCGATTGGTCTTGTTCGCCCGCTCCAGTGCGCTGTAATACGCCTTCTTGTGCCGTTCGATGGTGTGCGACAAGGCGATCAGCGTAGGTTGCCCGAGACCCTGCGCCAGAACCTGTTCCGCAATGGCGCGCGCCATTCGGCCGTTGCCGTCCTCGAAGGGGTGGATCGTGACGAAATACAGATGGGCGATGCCCGCACGGGTCAGGGTCGGCAGCGGGTGCTCGCCGGTCGGGGCGCTACGCTCCAGCCAGGCGAGAAAGCGCTCCATCTCCGCGGGCACCCGCCGGGCGGGCGGGGCCTCGAAATGGACCCGTGGCGCATAAACGGCCCCCGAAACCACCTGCATCGGCTCTTCCAGGGTGCGATAGCCCCCGACCTCGCGCAGATCCCGCCGCCCCGCCATCAGCATGCTGTGCCAGGAACACAGGCGCACATGCGACAGGGGGGTCTGAAAATGCCGATACAGATCGACCATCAACTCCGCCATCCCCGCTTCGGCCGGGGCGATGCGGCGCCGGTCTTCGGCCAGGCCGAATTCGCGCAGCAGCGAGGACTGAAGACTGTCGCGGTCCAGGAACTCGCCCTCGATCCGGGCGGTCATCAGCGCCTCGTCGCCGATCAACTCGACCGTCAGCGCTCGTTGCTCGGCATCGCTCAGATGGGCGAAGGCCCCGAACAAGAACCCGGATTCGTGCAGCAGGCGCGACTCCAGGGGCGCGAGCCGCACGCTGTCGTAGGCGAATGCGGGCCAGTCAGGTTGTTGCCAGTTCCAGACCATGAGGCATAGAGGGAGCGGCTATCGCTCATCTTGAGAGCGCTTTTTGAGCGATAAGCAAAAAGAGTAACCCTCGCCACCCGGCGGCGCAACGCGCAATTCAGATCACCCCGGGGCGGGGCGCAACGCTGGGTACCACGCGGCCCCGTGATACACTGATCCCGTTTGGGACTACGCACGACGTCGTGACCACCCGACGGGCCAAGACCCACATCCATAGACATTAAAGACCTGCAAGCACGGCCGCGACAGCGACTGCATCAAGGTCGAACACTCCTTCCGCAAGCAGCCATGACCACTTCAAGCCGATCCACCGCCAACTTCATCAACGTCGGTGAGCGCACCAACGTCACCGGCTCCGCCGTCTTCAAGAAGATGATCCTGAACGGGGACTTCGATGCCGCCCTGGACGTGGCGCGCAATCAGGTGGAGAACGGCGCCCAGGTCATCGATATCAATATGGACGAGGCGATGCTGGACTCCAAGGCGGCCATGGTCCGCTTTCTGAACCTGATCGCCGCCGAGCCGGATATTGCGCGGGTGCCGATCATGATCGACTCCTCCAAATGGGAGGTGATCGAGGCGGGGCTCAAATGCGTCCAGGGCAAGGCCATCGTCAACTCCATCAGCATGAAGGAGGGCGAAGACGCCTTCCGCGAGCACGCCCGCAAGTGCCGACGCTATGGTGCTGCGGTCGTCGTGATGGCCTTCGACGAACAGGGTCAGGCCGACACCGAAGCGCGTAAGTTTGAAATCTGTCAGCGCGCCTACCGCATCCTGGTCGACGAGATCGGCTTCCCGCCCGAGGACATCTGCTTCGACCCCAACATCTTCGCGGTCGCCACCGGCATCGAGGAACACAACAACTACGCGGTGGATTTCATCGAGGCAACCCGCCGGATCAAGGCTCACCTGCCCCATGCCAAGGTTTCGGGCGGTGTCTCCAATGTGTCCTTTTCGTTCCGCGGCAACAATCCGGTCCGCGAGGCGATTCACTCGGTTTTTCTCTACCATGCCATCCGTGCCGGCATGGACATGGGCATCGTCAACGCTGGCCAACTCGCAGTCTATGACGACCTGCCGGCCGAGCTGCGCGACGCGGTGGAGGATGTGATCCTCAACCGCCGCCCCGATGCCACCGAGCGTCTGACCGATCTGGCCCCCAAGTACAAGGGCGACGGTTCCGGCATCGAGAACAAACAGGATCTGACCTGGCGTGAACAGCCGGTCGAGAAGCGCATCCAGCATGCCCTGATCAAAGGCATCACCGACTTCATCGAGGCCGATACCGAGGAGGCCCGCCAACAGTTGGGCAAACCGATCAACGTCATCGAAGGCCCGCTGATGGCGGCCATGAACGTGGTCGGCGATCTGTTCGGCGAGGGCAAGATGTTCCTGCCGCAAGTCGTGAAATCGGCCCGCGTCATGAAGAAAGCCGTTGCCTATCTCGAACCCTATCTGGAACAGGAGAAGTGCGAGGGCGACACCCAGGGCCGCATCCTGCTCGCCACGGTCAAGGGCGATGTGCACGACATCGGCAAGAACATCGTCGGCGTCGTCCTCCAGTGCAACAACTATGACGTGATCGACATGGGCGTCATGATCCCGGCCGACCGCATCCTCGCCAAGGCGCGCGAGGTCAATGCCGACATCATCGGGCTCTCGGGGCTCATCACCCCCTCGCTCGATGAGATGGTCCATGTCGCCAAGGAGATGCAGCGCCAGGGCTTCACCGTGCCGCTGCTGATCGGCGGCGCGACCACGTCCAAGCTCCATACTGCGGTCAAGATCGAGCCCCAGTACCCGCACCCGGTGGTGCACGTCAAGGACGCCTCACGCGCTGTTGGCGTGGCCGGCAGCCTGCTCTCCAAGGATCTGAAGCCCAACTACGTGGCGGCTATCCGCACCGAGTACGCGGAGATCCGCATCCGCCGCGCCGCCCGCGATGAGGCGCGCGACCTGATCCCCCTGGCGCAGGCCCAGGCCAACCGGGTGCCGATCGACTGGGAGCATTACCAGCCGCCCACCCCGGCCGAGCCGGGTATTCAGGTGCTGCGCGATATCCCGCTGGATGAGATCGCCGCCTATATCGACTGGACCTTCTTCTTCCACGCCTGGCAGCTCAAGGGACGCTTCCCGCAAATCCTGGACGACCCCGAGAAGGGCGAGGAAGCGCGCAAGCTGCACGCCGATGCGCTGGCCATGCTCCACCAGATCGTGACCGAACAATGGCTGTCGGCACAAGCCGTGATCGGGCTCTTCCCCGCCAACGCGGTCGGCGACGACATCGTGATCTATACGGATGAGACCCGAAGTGATGAGCGTCTGCGCTTCCACTTCCTTCGCAAACAAGGAAAGCAGCCCCCGGGCCGGCCCAACGAGTGTCTGGCGGACTTCATCGCCCCGACGGAGATCGGGATTCCGGACTATCTGGGTGGTTTCGCCTGCACCGCGGGCGCGGGAATCGATGCCCATGTTAAACGCTTCGAAGCCGATCACGACGACTACTCGGCCCTGCTGCTGAAGGCGCTCGCCGACCGGCTGGCCGAGGCCCTGGCCGAGTTGCTCCATCACCGGATCCGCACCCGGCACTGGCGGTATGCGCAGGAGGAGGATCTCGACACCGCGGCACTGATCGACGAGCAATACCAGGGCATCCGCCCGGCCATCGGCTACCCGGCCTGCCCGGACCATACTGAGAAAGACCTGCTGTGGGAACTGCTGGATGCGGAACGCCATACCGGCATCTGGCTCACCGAGTCCAAGGCCATGGTCCCTACCGCGGCGGTCTCGGGGCTGTATTTCTCCCATCCCGACAGCCGCTACTTTGCCGTCGGCAAGATCAATAAAGACCAGGTGATCGACTATGCCGAGCGCAAGGGACTGCCGCTCGCTGAGGTGGAGCGCTGGCTGGGACCCAATCTGGCCTATGACAGTTAAACCGCGCCCGGCGCGGTATGCGATGTTGTTGGATGAGATCGGCCTGGGCAGATCCGACGATTGCTGGAGCTGGCGCGGTTTAAGGCGATTTCCTGGAAAAGCTGTACCACCGTGTAGGGGCGACTTTAGTCGCCCCTAGAGCCCCTACGGATCTTGCAGGCACGCGCAGTTGGGATGTTTATTCCCGGAAATCGCCTAAAGGGTCTCGACCTCGAAGCCGATCACACCGCGTTGTTCGCGGCTGAATTCGATGCCGATCAGATGGATCGGCTGACCAAGCGCACGGTATTTCGCCGCATAGTCCCGCTCCTTGAGCTGTTGCAGCGCCCGGCCCGCCGGCTCCAACTCCACCACCTTGAACTCGAACAGCCAAATCCGGTCATTGAACCTCAGCGTCAGATCGACTCGGCCCTGGCGGCTAGCGTCCTCCGCCGTCAAGTCCAGGCCCAACGCGGCCAGATGGCTGTAGAAGACGCTGGCGTAGTACCCCTCGTAACGCGCGATGGGATTACCGGTGTGCCATTGATAAGGAATCGCCGCGAACAGGCTGTCGAGATGGGCGCGCAGGCCGTCGAAATCCGCTGCCGCCAGCAGATCGTAGAGCCGACTCGTCAGCTCGCTGGCGCGTCCGGGCTGGCCGATCAGTGCTTTGATCAGGCTATCGTTCAGCGCGCTCTCGACTTCCAGATTGGGATAACCCAGAGTGTATTCGAGCCGAGCGCCGATCCGCCGCGCGCCGGTGAAGGTGAGATAGCCGGTCTGCCACAGCAGTGCTTCGGTGGCCAGATGATCGACATCGAAGGCCGACAACAGCGCTTCGTCGGCACGCAGGCGCGCCAGACTGGGGGTGAAAAAGCCGCGCTGCATGAGCAGATCCACCAGAAAAGTCGGAGTGCCGGTTTCGAACCACCAGGTTCTGAATTCGCGTTCCTGAAACAGCAGCAGCAGATCGAAGGGGTTATACACTGCCGCGCCGGTCCAGTTGTAACCGTTGTACCAGCGGCGGATTTCGTCCCGATCGAGCCCCGGAATTTCGGCGGCGAAGACGGTCTCGACATCCTGCTCGGTATAGCCGCACAGGGCCGAATACTCGGCAGAGACCGTGATATCACGCAGGTTATTGAGGCCTGAGAAAATGCTCACCTTGCTGAACTTGCTCACCCCGGTGATGAACACAAAGCGGACATGAGCGTCATTATCCTTGATCACTGAATATAGATTGCGCAGTCCGTCGCGGGTGGCGCGCGCGGTGTCAGGATCGGTGAGGTTATCGAGGATGGGCTTATCGTATTCGTCGACCAGCACCACCACGCGGTGACCGGTCGCGGCATGGGCCAGCCGCAGCAGCTCCGCGAAGCAGGCGCCGCTCCCGGTTTCGGTGCAGCGCAGCCCCAGCGCGGTCTGATTGATACGGAGTTGCTCCCCGATTTTTTGCTCCAGCGCCGCGCGATCCTGCACGATACCGCCGCCAAAACTGACCCGAATGACCGGATAACGGGTCGTCCAGTCCCAGTGCGGATGGATCAGCAGTCCCCGAAACAACGCCTCGTTGCCGGCAAAGAGTTCCCCCAGGGTATCGAGCAACAGCGATTTGCCGAAACGCCGCGGACGTGACAGAAAATAGTGGGTGCCCTCGTCGGTCAACTGCCGGATGAAGTCGGTTTTGTCCACGTAATAGTGATCATCCGCGCGGATCTTGGCGAAGGTCTGAATGCCGATCGGCAGTCTGCGGCGGTGCATGGCGGGCCTCGGAAAGGGGGACGCGAGTCGTCGGGGGCCAGGGTAACGGGTTCGCGGCAGCCTGTCATGATGTGGATCAGCGTTTCCGAACCCGTCCGTGTCGATCGGGTTAGGGGTTAGCGTGAACGCCTGGCCGGTCCCTTGTGGGAGCGGCCTCCGGCCGCGACGGGGCCTCGCAAACTGCCGCTGGGTCGCAGGTGACCGCGGCCTCGCAGCGCGGCCGGAGGCCGCTCCCACGGCGGACGTTCAGGGTAAGACCGTGTAAGGCTTCACCCATTGGTTGTTGCCGTCATAGGCCTCCGTGCTGACGCAGGTGTGATCGACGAAGGCGCGCAGTGACTTGGCGGCGGCGGCCCCGGCGGGGAGACCCTCCAGCGTCAGGGTGCGGCTGGCCCCGGCAGCGAGGGTGCCGACGGCGAGCGCGGCGTCGCCCGCGGCGCCGCAGGCGGGAACGCCCGGCTGATTGACCCAGAGAGCCAGCATGTCGGCGTCGCCGGGCGCGGTGCCGCGGTTCTTTACCGTCACGGCGGCGCTGAAGGTGCCGCCGGCGGTGGGGCGCTTGGGTGTCAGGGCGATGGCGGTGACCGCGAAGTCGGCGATCGGCTGGGTGAAGACCCGGTAGCCCTTGGTGACCTGGTTGTTGGTCTCATTGGGTTCCGCGGTCTGACACTGGCTGTCGATGAAGGTCCGCAGGGTCTTGTACCCGGCAGTGCCGGCCGGCAGGCTGATCCGTACCGTCTGGTTGGCACCCGCGGCCAGGTCCGCCAGGTTGATTTCAGTGTCCCCTAGGGCATCGCAGCTTTGGGTCTGGGGTTGATTGGTCCAGACGCGCAGCCGTCCTGGGTTTCCCGCCTGGGTGCCCCGATTCTTGACGGTGATCGAGGCATTGAAGGTCCCGCCGGCGAGTGGGGCGCTCGGGTTCAAGCTGACGTTGGTGACGGTGAAGTCGGCGTCGGAGGTCGCGGGCGGCCCCCCGAACCCGGCAACCGGTACTGGACTCCAGCGGTCCGTGGTGGTGCCGTCGCCGAGCTGGCCAGACCAGTTGTATCCCCAGGCCCAGAGGCTGTCGTCGGTCTTGCGGGCCAGGGTGTGATTCCAGCCGGCTGACATGGCTGCCACCCCGGTCAGGACCTGGACCGGCCTTGAGCGATCGGTGGTGGTGCCGTCGCCGAGCTGGCCGTCCCAGTTGGCTCCCCAGGCCCAGAGGCTGCCGTCGGTCTTGAGGGCCAGGGTGTGCAAACCGCCGGCGGACACCGCCGCGACCCCGGTCAGGACCTGGACCGGCCTTGAGCGATCGGTGGTGGTGCCGTCGCCGAGCTGGCCGTCCCAGTTGACTCCCCAGGCCCAGAGGCTGCCGTCGGTCTTGAGGGCCAGGCTGTGATAGGAGGCTGAGATGGCCGCAACCCCGGTCAGGACCTGAACCGGCGTTGAGCGATCGGTTCGGGTGCCGTCCCCGAGCTGGCCGTAGTAGTTGTCACCCCAGGCCCAGAGGCTGCCGTCGGTCTTGAGGGCCAGGCTGTGAGCTTGGCCGGCTGACATGGCGGCGACCCCGGCCAGGACCTGGAACGGCGTTTGACGGTTGGTGGTGGTGCCGTCGCCGAGCTCGCCGAACCCGTTGTATCCCCAGGCCCAGAGGCTGCCGTCGGGCTTGAGGGCCAGGCTGTGACCCCCGTTGGCAGACACCGCCGCGACCCCGGTCAGGACCTGGACCGGCGTTGAGCGCCAGGTGGTGGTGCCGTCGCCGAGCTGGCCGTCGTTGTTGTTTCCCCAGGCCCAGAGGCTGCCGTCGGACTTGATGGCCAGGGTGTAAATACCCCCGGCTGCCACGGCCGCGACCCCGGTCAGGACCTGGATCGGCGTATGACGATCGGTGGTGGTGCCGTCGCCGAGCGCGCCGTACCTGTTGTCTCCCCAAGCCCAGAGGCTGCCGTCGGGCTTGATCGCCAGGCTGTTATAACCGCCAGCAGCCAGCCGCTGCATCTCCGGAGTGTCGGCCGCGGCAACGCTCACCGCCCAGGGCGAGCCCAGCAGCGTATCCAGCCCGGCCGCATCGACCCGCAGCGTCATACTGGCTGAACCGGCGGCGTGCGCGACCGCGTCGTAGGACCCGGCCGGCAAGGTGAACAGCAAATCCTGGGCCGTCTGCTCCAGGTCGTCCTCGCTGGCCGCCGCCGCGGCCGAACCCGGCGCGCGCAAGTCCACCCGCACGGTCACCCAGCCCGCAACGGCCACCTGTTCGCGCAGGGCCGCGGCGTTGGTCGCCGCCGCGTCGCCGGGCGCCGTCAGCCCAGCCGCGGCCTGGCCCAGGGCCAGACTCAGTGTCAGTAGTAAACACAAGGCAAAAAGCGCCGCGCGTTGGCCGCGCGGGCCCGAATGGCGTTGGAGAATTTTGAAAAACATGTGGATTTCCTTTTCATGGGAATGGTTGAGGCGGTGCGGATGGACGGTAGCATGGACCCGCATTCGTGTTCAATCACCGCCGGACGAAGGGGTGACGCATTTGCAGGTGCGCAGGATGGCAGCGCAGCGGTGTCCAGGCCGGCGCGATGTCCCTGACACGATGACACTGCTGGTCTAAAGCGTCTCGACCTCGAACTCGACCACACCGCGCTGCTCGCGGCTGAATTCGATGCCGATCAGATGGATCGGCCGGCCTGCCGCCCGGTATTTGGCCGCGTAGCCCCGATCCTTGAGCTGTTGCAACGCCCGCCCCGCGGGCTCCAACTCCACCACCTTGAACTCGAACAGCCAAATCCGACCGTTGAATTTCAGCGTCAAATCGACCCGGCCCTGGCGGCTGGCGTCCTCCGCCGTCAAGTCCAGGCCCAGCGCGGCCAGGTGGCTGTAGAAGACGCTGGCGTAATAGCCCTCAGAACGGGCGATGGGGTTGCCGGTATGCCAGTGATAGGGGATGGCGGCGAACAGGCTGTCGAGATGGGCGCGCAGGCCCGCCAAATCGGTGGCCGCCAGCAGATCGTAGAGCCGACTGGTCAGCTCGCTGGCGCGTCCCGGCTGGCCGATCAGTGCTTTGATCAGGCTGTCGTTGAGCGCGCTCTCGACTTCCAGATTGGGATAACCCAGGGTGTATTCGAGCCGGACGCCGATCCGCCGCGCCCCGGTAAAGGTGAGATAACCGGTCTGCCACAGCAGCGCTTCGGTGGCCAGATGATCGACATCGAAGGCCGACAACAGCGCTTCGTCGGCACGCAGGCGCGCCAGACTGGGGGTGAAAAAGCCGCGCTGCAGAAGGAGATCTACCAGAAAGGTCGGCGTGCCGGTTTCGAACCACCAGGTGCGAAACTCGCGCTTCTGGAACAGCAGCAAGAGATCGAAGGGGTTGTAGACGGCCTCCCCGGTCCAGTTGTAGCCGTTGTACCAGCGCCGGATGTCATCCCGGTCCAGACCCTCCAGTTCAGGCGCGAAGACGGTCGCCACATCGGTCTCGGTATAGCCACAGAGTGCGGAATAGGCGGCATCGACGGTGATGTCGTTGAGATTATTCAGCCCCGAGAAAATGCTCACCTTGCTGAACTTGCTCACCCCGGTGATGAACACGAAGCGGACATGGGCGTCATTGTCCTTGATGACCGAATAGAGATCGCGCAGCCCGTCGCGCGCGGCGCGCGCGGTGTCGGGATCGGTGAGATTGTCGAGGATCGGCTTGTCGTATTCGTCGACCAGCACCACCACGCGGTGACCGGTCGCGGCATGGGCCAGCCGCATCAGCTCCGCGAAGCAGGCGCCGCTCCCGGTCTCGGCGCAGTGCACCCCCAGCGCGTCCTGATTGATGCGCAGTTGTTCCCCGATCTTGTCGTCCAGCTCCGCCCGGCTGTGCACGAGACCGCCGCCGAAGCTGATCCGGATGACCGGATAGCGGGTGGCCCAGTCCCAGTGCGGATGGATCAGCAGTCCCCGGAACAGGGCCTCGCTGCCGGCGAAGAGCTCCCCCAGGGTATCGAGCAGCAGCGATTTGCCGAAGCGGCGCGGGCGCGACAGAAAGTAGTGGGTGCCTTCGTCGGTCAACTGCCGGATGAAGCCGGTCTTGTCCACGTAGTAATGATCGTCCGCACGGATCTTGGCGAAGGTCTGAATGCCGATCGGCAGTCTGCGGCGATGCATGGCGGGCCTCGGAAGCGGGGACGCGGGTCGTCGGGGTGCAGCGTAACGGGTTCGCGGCAGCCTGTCATGAGGCCAGCCACAGCGATGATCCGGATTTATCCACAGATGTCACAGATGTCCACAGATGAAGCAAAACATCTGTGTTCTACCGACGTGTCGGGGCGACTGAAGTTCGTAGGATGCGGTGAGGAACGAACCGCATCATCGGTGGTGCGGTCAGCGATGCGGTTCGTTCCTCACCGCATCCTACTGGTGTCAATGCGACTTCAGTCGCACCGACATCCAAGGTTGCGCGAACGACCGCCGGAGAACGGTTCAGGGCACGACGGTATAGGGCCTCACCCATTGGTTGTTGCCGTCGTAGGCCTCCGCACTGACGCAGGTGTGATCGACGAAGGCGCGCAGCGACTTGGCGCCGGCGGTTCCGGCGGGCAGGCCGTCGAGCGTCAGGGTGCGGCTGGCCCCGGCGGCCAAGGAGCCGACGGCGACCGCGGCGTCGCCCGCGGTGCCGCAGGCGGGGACGCCCGGCTGATCGACCCAGAGGGCGAGCATGCCGGCGTCGCCCGGTGCGGTGCCGCGGTTCTTCACTGTCACGGCGGCGCTGAAGGTACCGCCGGCGGTGGGGCGCGTGGGCGTCAAGTCGATGGCGGTGACTCTGAAGTCCGCGATCGGCTGGGTGAAGACCCGGTAGTTTTTGCTGTCTTGGTTGTTGGTCTCATTGTGTTCCATGGTTTCACACTGATTGTCGATGAAGGCCCGCAGGGTCTTGTACCCGGCGGTGCCGGCCGGCAGGCGGATCCGCACCGTCTGTTTGGCGCCCGCCGCCAGGCTCGCCAAGGGGATGTCAGCGTCCCCTGGGGCATTGCAGTCCTGGGTCGCGCGCTGGTTGGCCCAAACGCGCAGGGTCCCGGGGGTCCCGTCTTGGGTGCCCCGATTCTTGACGGTGATCACGGCGCTGAAGGTACCGCCGACGAGCGGGGCGCTCGGAGTCAGGTTGACGTTGGTGACGGTGAAGTCGGCGCCGGTGACGGACGATCCCCCGAACCCGACGACCGGCACCGGACGCAGGCGGTTCGTGGTGGTGGTGCCGTCGCCGAGCCTGCCGGACCAGTTCCACCCCCAGGCCCAGAGGCTGCCATCGGTCTTGCGGGCCAGGGTGTGAAATACGCCGACTGACACCGCCGCGACCCCGGTCAGGACCTGAACCGGGGTCGAACGATAGGTGGTGGTGCCGTCGCCGAGCTCGCCGTAGTCGTTCTCTCCCCAGGCCCAGAGGCTGCCGTCGGTCTTGATGGCCAGGCTGTGACCCTCGCTGGCCACCACGGCCGCGACCCCGGTCAGGACCTGGACCGGCGTAAACAACCGATAGTCTCCCCAGGCCCAGAGGCTGCCGTCGGTCTTGAGGGCCCGGGTGTTGTTCCAGCCGTTTGACACGGCCGCGACCCCGGTCAGGACCTGAACCGGCGTTAAGCGCCGGGTGGTGGTGCCGTCGCCGAGCTGGCCGGACCCGTTGTATCCCCAGGCCCAGAGGCTGCCGTCGGGCTTGAGGGCCAGGCTGTGACCAGCGCCGACCGCCACGGCCGCGACCCCGGTCAGGACCTGAACCGGGGTCGAACGATCGGTGGTGGTGCCGTCGCCGACCGTGCCGGCGCCGTTGTATCCCCAGGCCCAGAGGCTGCCGTCGGTCTTGAGGGCCAGGGAGTGATTATTGCCGGACGCCACGGCCGCGACCCCGGTCAGGACCTGGACCGGCGTTAACCGACGGGTGGTGGTGCCGTCGCCGAGCTGGCCGTAGTTGTTGGATCCCCAGGCCCAGAGGCTGCCGTCGGTCTTGAGGGCCAGGGAGTGATTATTGCCGGACGCCACGGCCGCGACCCCGGTCAGGACCTGAACCGGCGTTGAGCGATTGGTGGTGGTGCCGTCGCCGACCTCGCCGTCTTGATTAAATCCCCAGGCCCAGAGACTGCCGTCGGTCTTGATGGCCAGGGAGTGATACCGGCCGGCCGAGGCGGCCACGGCCGCGACCCCGGTCAGGACCTGAACCGGCGTATAGCGATCGGTGGTGGTGCCGTCGCCGAGCGCGCCGGACCAGTTGCCACCCCAGGCCCAGAGGCTGCCGTCGGGCTTGATAGCCAGGCTGTGACCATAGCCGACGGCCAGCCGCTGCATCTCCGGATTGCCGCCCGCGGTCACTGCTGCCGCCCAGGGCGAGCCCAGTAGCGCATCCAGCCCGGCGGCATCGACCCGCAGCGTCATACTGGCTGAACCGGCGGCGCGCTCGACCGTGTCATAGGACCCGGCCGGCAAGGTGAACAGCACATCCTGCGCCATCTGCTCCAGGTCGTCCGCCGCCGCGGTGCTCCCCACCCCCGCGGCCGCACCCAGCGCCCGCAAATCCAACCGCACGGTCACCCAGTCCGCGGCGGCCACCTGTGCGCGCAGGGCGTCGGCAGTGGTTGGCACCGCGGCGCCGGGCGCCGTCAGCCCGGCCGCGGCCTGGCCCAGGGCCAGACTCAGCGCCAGTATCAAACCCAAGAGAACAAGCGCCGCACGTTGGCCGCGCGGCCCCGAAAGGTGTTGGAATAGTTTGAACATCATGCGCATTTCTTTTTGGTGGGAATGGTTGAGCCGGTGCGGGCGGACACAATCATGGTGGCGCCTTCGTGTTCAATTGCCACCTGACGGAGGGACCGGATCAGCGGACGGGGTGCCGTCGGTTGCGTTCCTCACCGCACCCGACGAAGGATACTCGACGAACGCGATAACCGGAAGGAGCAGGTTTATATCCACTCCAACACGAGGGTCTATCTGGAGATCAGGTACGAAGGCTGGGGCCGGAGGGTGAAGCATTTTGCCAATGCGGAGGATGGGCAGTGCGCGGCAGTGCCCAGGCTGGCGCGATGTCCCTGAGACCATGACAATGCACTGCTGGTCTAGAGCGTCTCGACCTCGAACCCCACCACACCGCGCTGTTCGCGGCTGAATTCGATGCCGATGAGATGGATCGGTTGGCCCGCCGCCCGGTATTTGTCCGCGTAGCCCCGATCCTTGAGCTGTTGCAACGCCCGCCCCGCGGGCTCCAACTCCACCACCTTGAACTCGAATAGCCAAATCCGACCGTTGAATTTCAGCGTCAAATCGACCCGGCCCTGGCGGCTGGCGTCCTCCGCCGTCAAGTCCAGGCCCAGCGCGGCCAGATGACTATAGAAGACACTGGCGTAATAACCCTCATAACGGGCAATGGGATTACCGGTGTGCCATTGATAAGGAATGGCGGCGAACAGGCTGTCGAGATGGGCTCTGAAGCCCGCGAAATCCGTTGCCGCCAGCACGTCATAGAGGCGGGTGACGGCGCGCTCGGCCTGCATGGGATCGCCCATCAGCCCTTTGAGCAGGGCATCATTCAGAGCGCTCTCCACCTCGAGATTGGGATAACCGAGCCGGTATTCAGTGCGTGCGCCGATCCGCCGCGCACCGGTGAAGGTGAGATAACCGGTCTGCCACAGCAAGGCCTCCGAGGCGATGGCCTCCACATCGAAGCTCGCGAGCAGCGCTTCGGACGCGTGCAGTTGGGCCAGATTGGGGGTGAAATAACGGCGCGCAACAAGGATCTCCACCAGAAAGGTCGGCGTGCCGGTCTCGAACCACCAGGTGCGAAACTCGCGCGCATCGAACAGCAGCAGCAGATCGAAGGGATTGTAGACCGCCGCGCCAGTCCAGTTATAACCGTTGTACCAACGGCGGATCGCGTCGCGGTCCAAACCGGGAAGTTCGGGTGCGAAGACGGTGTCCACATCCGCCTCGGTATAACCGCATAGGGCGGAATAACGGGCATCGATCGTGATGTCCTTGAGGTTATTCAGCCCCGAGAAGATGCTCACCTTGCTGAACTTGCTCACCCCGGTGATGAATACAAAGCGAACATGGGCGTCGTTGTCCTTGATGACCGAATACAGATTGCGCAGCCCGTCGCGGTTGGCGCGCGCGGTGTCGGGATCGGTAAGATTGTCGAGGATGGGCTTGTCGTATTCGTCGACCAGCACCACCACGCGGTGGCCGGTCGCGGCATGGGCCAGCCGCATCAGCTCCGCGAAGCAGGCGCCGCTCCCGGTTTCGGTGCAGCGCAACCCTAGCGCGGCCTGATTGATGCGCAGTTGTTCCCCGATCTTCTGCTCCAACTCGGCGCGGCTGTGCACAATGCCGCCACCGAAGCTGATCCGGATGACCGGATAGCGGGTGGTCCAGTCCCATTGCGGATGGATCGCGAGACCGCGGAACAGCGCCTCGTTACCGGCAAAGAGTTCCCCCAGGGTATCGAGCAGCAGCGATTTGCCGAAGCGGCGCGGACGTGACAGAAAATACTGGGTGCCCTCGTCGGTCAACTGCCGGATGAAGCCGGTCTTGTCGACATAGTAATGATCGTCCGCGCGGATCTTGGCGAAGGTCTGTATGCCGATCGGCAGTCTGCGGCGGTGCATGGCGGGCCTCGGAAGCGGGGACGCGGGTCGTCGGGGTGCAGCGTAACGGGTTCGCGGCAGCCTGTCATGAGGCCAGCCACAGCGATGATCCGGATTTATCCACAGATGTCACAGATGTTCACAGATGAAGAAAAACGTCTGTGTTCTACCGGGTGACAGGGCATGCCCTCGCGCGTAACCCGACCGACGGGACTGGTGTCGGTGCGACTGAAGTCGCACCTACATCCAGTTTGCGGAAACCTCGCGACGGAACACCGGGCCGGACGGGGCATCCGCCCCGTCCGCAACGTTTTCTCCGAACCTGCCGGTTCCAATCAACGCTCGGTCACGGGTAAAACGTTCGGGACGGGGCGAATGCCCCGTCCCGCCGCATGACATCTGTGGATCAGCTTTCCGCCCCACGGCCCCGACGGAAGGCCTAGCCGGTACGACGGCCAATTCCCCCGGATGATCGGCGGCGTGACCTGATGCAGGACTCCTTATCCGGCATCAGCGTCAGATCCGCCTGACGCCCCCCGCTCACGCGCCGCCCGATCCAGTGCGCGCAGGCGCTCGAGCTTCTCGCGGATCCGGATCTCCAGACCGCGGTCGGTCGGCTGGTAATAGCGCCGTTCGCCCAAGGCTTCGGGAAAATAGGTCTCGCCGGCGGCATAGGCTTCCGGTTCGTCATGCGCATAGCGGTAGGCGTGCCCGTAGCCCAGGCCCTTCATGAGTCGGGTGGGCGCATTGCGCAAGTGGTTGGGGACTTCCGCGGTGCCGAATTGGCGGGCGTCGGCCAGGGCCGCGTTCCAGGCCAGATAGACGGCGTTGCTCTTGGCCGTGCTGGCCAGATAGACGGCGGCCTGCGCCAGGGCCAACTCGCCCTCCGGCGAGCCCAGCCGCTCTTGGGCATCCCAGGCATTCATGGCCAGCGCCAGCGCGCGCGGGTCGGCATTGCCGATGTCCTCGCAGGCCATGCGCACCAGGCGGCGGGCGATGTAAAGCGGGTCGCAGCCGCCGTCGATCATGCGCGCCAGCCAATAGAGCGCGGCATCCGGCGCTGAACCGCGGATGGATTTATGCAGGGCCGAGATCTGGTCATGGAACAGATCCCCGCCCTTGTCAAAACGGCGCACCTGCCCCGCCGCCACCGCGGCCACCCCCGCCGCAGCGATGACCCCGCCCTCAGCCAGTTCGGCCGCCAACTCCAGCAGGTTGAGCGCGCGGCGGGCATCGCCGTCGGCCGCTTGCGCGAGCAGACCGGCCGCGTCCGCGGGGAGTGTCAGGCCGCTCGCACCCAGTCCATTGACCGGATCCTGTAGCGCACGGGTGACCACAGCACCGATCGCATCCAAGCCCAGTGGTTTGAGCACATAGACGCGGGCGCGCGACAGCAGAGCATTGTTGAGTTCAAAAGAGGGGTTTTCGGTGGTGGCGCCGATGAAGGTGAGGGTGCCGTCTTCGACATGGGGTAGAAACGCGTCCTGCTGACCCTTGTTGAAGCGATGCACCTCATCGATGAAGAGCACGGTGGCCCGGTCCTCGATCCGACGCACCTGCTGCGCCTGCACCACCGCCTCCCGGATGTCCTTGACCCCGGCCAGCACCGCCGACAGATTGATGAAATGCGCGCCCGAGCGCACCGCCGCCAGCCGCGCCAGGGTGGTCTTGCCGGTCCCCGGCGGCCCCCAGAAGATCATGGAGTGCAGCCGACCCGAGTCGATCGCCTGGCGCAGCGGCTTGCCGACGCCGAGCAGATGGTCCTGACCGACGAAGCCGTCGAGGTCGTGCGGACGCATCCGATCGGCCAGGGGGGCGCCTGGCGTCGCGGTGGTCATCAGACGTCACCCAGCGGTTTCAGTCGAACGACAGGAAGTCGCCGCCGGCCGTTTCGTCGACCGTGAACAGGGCGGCGTCGAGCGCCGGATTGCGCTTGATCTCGGTGAAGTTCAGCCGGGTGGTCTGGCCGAAGCTGTCTTCCATGATCATGCTTTCGATCCCCGTGTCGCCGAACCCCAATTCGATCCGGAGCACGTCGGTATCCGCCGCCTTGGGTGTCAGCTCGACCCATTCGCGGCCGTCCGTACTGTCGATGGCTTTGGCGGTGAAATGCCGGTCGATGGGGTCGTTGTTCGCCAGCAGCAGGGCCGGCGTACCGCGCAGGGCCTTCTCCTCGGACTGGTGGGAGACCTGATCCAGTTCCAGATCGTGGAGATAAACGCGCTTGCCGTCGGCGATGATCACCTGTTTGCCGGGGGTTTCGTACTGCCAGCGGAAGCGTCCGGGGCGCTGTAGATAGAAGGTGCCGCGCCCCTCCATCATGCGCGTGCGGTCGGCATTGAAGGTGAACTGGGCGAAATCCGCCTCCAGGCTGGTCAGCCCCTTGAGGTAGGCGTCCAGGCGCTGCGTGCCCTCGGCGCCGGCCGGCAGCCAGATCAGGGCGAGGATGGCGGTCAGAACGCACGCAATGGATGCGGCAGGGCCGCGCCGCGCGGCGGTGCGGGGGTGCAAATGGCGCATAGGCTTTCAATCCTCGTGGACGACAGGGGGGGCCAGCACCTCGCGGTTCCCATTGGTCTCCGCAGGGCCGACGATGCCGATGCGCTCCATCTCTTCGATCATGCGCGCGGCACGGTTGTAGCCGATCTTGAGCCGGCGCTGTACCCCTGAGATGGAGGCGCGTCGGCTCTCTACAACGATCTGCACCGCCTCATCGAAGAGCGGGTCGCTGTCCTCGACATCACCGCGCGGCTCCGGATCGATCCCCGGCAGCGACTCCTGGGACTCGTGCAGGATATCCTCGATATAGTCCGGCGCGCCCTGCGTCTTGAGAAACTCCACCACGCGGTGCACCTCATGATCGTCGACGAAAGCCCCGTGCACCCGCTGCGGAATGTTGCCGCCCGGCGGCAGGTAGAGCATGTCGCCATGACCCAGCAGTTGCTCCGCGCCCATTTGATCCAGCACGGTGCGCGAATCGATCCGGGAGCTGACCTGGAACGAGATCCGGGTCGGGATGTTCGCCTTGATCAGGCCGGTCAGCACGTCGACCGAGGGCCGCTGGGTGGCGAGCATCAGATGAATGCCGGAGGCGCGCGCCTTCTGGGCCAGGCGGGCGATCAACTCCTCCACCTTCTTGCCGACCACCATCATCATATCGGCGAGTTCGTCGATGATGACCACGATATAGGGCAGATGGCCGATGGTGGGCACCGCCACCTCCACCTCCATCCCCGGATTCTTGGCGAACTCGGCCGCCAGCACGGGGTCGCGCAGCGGTTCCCCGGCGGCCTCGGCATCCGCGACCTTACGGTTGTAACCGCCGATGTTGCGCACACCCAGGGCGGCCATCAGCCGATAGCGGCGCTCCATTTCACCGACACACCAGCGCAGGGCGTTGGCCGCCTCCTTCATGTCGGTCACCACCGGGGTCAGCAGGTGGGGAATGCCCTCATAAACCGAGAGCTCCAACATCTTGGGGTCCACCATGATCAGGCGCACGTCCTCGGGTCCGGCCTTGTAGACCAGGCTCAGGATCATCGCATTGATGGCAACCGACTTGCCCGAGCCGGTGGTGCCGGCGATCAGGGCATGGGGCATGCGCGCCAGATCGACCGAGACCGGCAGACCGGAGATGTTATGACCCAGGGCGAGCGTCAGGGGCGACTTGGACTCCAGATAATCGGTGGAGCCCAGGATTTCGCTCAGAAACACCGTCTCCCGTTTCTCGTTGGGGATCTCGATGCCGATCACCGATTTGCCGGGGATGACCTCGACCACCCGCACGCTGATCTTGGACAGCGCGCGCGCCAGATCCTTGGAAAGGCCCAGAATCTTGCTGGACTTGGTACCGGGCGCCAACTGCAACTCGAGCAGGGTCACCACCGGTCCGGGATAGGCCGCCACCACCTCCACCTGCACGCCGAAGTCCTTGAGCCGCAACTCCACCAGGCGCGACAGCGCCTCGATCTGCTCATCGGTATACCCCTTGCCGGTCTTGCGCGCCGGGTCCAGCAGGTCGAGCGGGGGGCGGCGGCCCTCCCCGGTCGGCACGGCTTCGGACCGGACCACCGGGCTCGCGGCAACCGCCGGGGTGCGGCGCACCGTCTGCAGGCGCGGCGCTTCTTTGGGTACCGGCCGCTGCCCCTTGATCAGATCGGTCATGGTCAGCACCGGCACCGGCACCGGCTCAGACTCGGGCTCGGGCTCGGGCTCGGGCTCGGGCTCCCTGACCGCGGTGTTCGCGCGGTGGGACCCATCGGCCGCGGCCGCGGGTGCGGGCACCTCCAGCCACTCGGCGTCCCGATCGGACAAGGGCTCCGAGCCGGACTCGGGCTGCTGAGGTCGGGCCGCCCGGGCCGCCGGCTCAGCTTGCGGCCAATCCCATGCCCCCGACTCGTCGGCCACAGCCCGGGTCGCTGCCAGATCGGCGGCGTCGATCAGTTGGAGATCCTTGGGGAGTTCGGTCGGCACGGACTCGCCCCGGCGCCTGACCAGGGCAGACGCCATACCCGCCACACCGCAGCCCAATGAGCGCAGCCCCTGCAACAAGCCGTCACCCAGCGACTCGATCAGCGCGAACCAGGAGATCCCTGAAAACAGGGTGAATCCGACCAGGAGCACGCCGGCCAGCAACACCTCGGTGCCGGCACCGAAACGCTCGGCCATGAGACCGCTGACCGCGTGTCCCAGGCCGCCGCCGCTGCCGTTGGGCAGCCCCGTCCCCAGCGCGAGGAAGTGCATGGTCGCAAAGCCGCAACCCGCGGCCAGCGTCAGCAGAAAGCCGATCCAACGCAGGGCCAGCATCCAGACCCGCGGTGCACCCTCCTCCTCGCGCCCGCGAAACAACACCCAGGCGCTGAACGCCACCATCAGCGGCACCAGGTAGGCAAAATAACCAAAAAGATACAGACTGACATCGGCGAACCAGGCGCCGGTCCGCCCGCCCGCGTTACTGATCCGCGAGGTCTCGCCGACGTAGGACCAGCCCGGATCATCCGGCACATAGGTCACCAGCGACAACACCAGGTAGAGAGCGACACACATCAGTGTCCACATGGCCCCCTCGCGGAGCGCCCGTTCGACATAATCACTGAAATTCAACTGTCCGCTACGCGTCGCCTGTGCCATAAGTACCTCCCGGAATCTGAGTCGACAGTATAGCTTTGCCCGCCACGGATCGGGTGATTTCCGGATTGCTCCGGAAACGATCGTGCAAAAAAAGCCACATGTGCTATTTTTGCATCTGGCGCTTGGACCGGGACGACCAAACCCCCATTCAACGCCCGCGCCTATCTCTTAATCCGGGTACCGATCATGAAAACCTTCTATCGCAGCACTCTCTCTGCTCTCATCCTCGCCGCTCCGCTGGCCGCGATCGCACAAACCGATTACCAGACCGACACCCTGCCGCGGTTCGATGACCGCTGGTACATTCTCCCCTTCGCCTCCTATACCTGGGCGGACGAGGATCGGGGCACCGAAGACGGCTTCGGCGGCGGGTTCGCCGTCGGCAAACCGCTCAACGAACGCCTCAATCTGGAACTGCGGATGACCTACACCGACCTGGCCAGCCTGGATGACGCCGGCGGCGACTTCCGCATCGGCGACGTCGGCGTGGACGGTCTGTTCTTCCTGAGCCGCGGCCGCTTCCAGCCGTTCCTGCTGGCCGGCATCGGCGTCATCAACGACGATTTCGAGTGCAATTTTTCAGAGGTGAACATCGGCAACTGCAAATCCGGCAGCGGCTACAGCTTCATGGCCGAGGCCGGCGCGGGCTTCGTGGTGCCGATCACCGAATATGCCTCCTTGCGGGTCGACGGCCGCTACCGCTATGACGACAATGCGGCCCGCCTGATCGACGATGAAGACTTCGGCGACTGGATCGTCACGGCCGGCGTCGTGATCCCGCTGGGCAGCCGCGCCCGGCCGGCGCCGGTGACCCGGACCTTCGAACTCTCGGCCGACGCCCTGTTCGCCTTCGACAAGGCAACCCTCAAGCCCACCGGCGTGGACCGGCTGAACACCTTTGCCGGCGATCTCAACCAGGTCAATTTCAACGACATCCAGGTGGCCGGTCACACGGACCCGATCGGCTCGGAAGCCTACAACCTGGCCTTGTCCGACCGCCGCGCCAACACCGTCCGCGACCATCTGGTCGGCCAAGGCATTCCCGCGGACAAGATTTCGGCACAAGGGTTCGGCAAGAGCCAACTGAAGGTCACACCCGCCGACTGCGCCGGTGCCAAGTCCAGAGAGGCGCTGATCGAATGCTTCCAACCCAACCGCCGCGTCGAGGTCACGGTCGAGGGCATGGTCGCGAAGTAATCCGCGGGGCGGGCCGCCGCGTCCTGAAGGCAGGCCGCGGTTGCCCGTTGACCCAATCCCGGTCAGTGTCAGTCCCCACTAAGGAACGGGTAATCGGTGTAGCCATGTTCATCGCCGCCGTAGAAGGTCGCCTGGTCGGGCGTGTTCAGGGGGGTGTCGCGGCGCAGACGCTCCACCAGGTCGGGATTGGCGATGAACAGCTTGCCGAACGCGATCAAGTCAGCATGGTCCGCGGCGCGGGTGGTCAGTGCCAGCTCGCGTGAATAGCCGTTGTTGCCGATGTAGGTGCCCTTGAACAGCGGGCGCAGAGTGGCGAGCTGAAAACTGTGACCGGTATCGCGCGGGCCGCCGGTTGCGCCCTCGACGACATCCAAGAACCCGATACCGCGGGCTGAAAGCTGCCGCGTCACGTAGGTGAAGAGCGGCTCGGGGTCGCTGTCGGCGATGTCATTCGCGGGCGAAAGCGGCGCAATGCGCACGCCGACGCGATCCTGGTCCCAGACCTCCAACAGCGCGTCGGTTACCTCCAGCAGCAGCCGGGCGCGGTTCTCGATGCTGCCGCCATAGGCATCCGTGCGCAGATTGGTCTTATCGCGCAGGAACTGGTCGAGCAAATACCCATTGGCCGCGTGGATCTCAACCCCGTCGAAGCCGGCCGCTTCGGCATTGCGCGCGGCCTGCCGATAGTCGGCGATGATGCCGGGAATCTCCTCGAGCGTCAGCGCCCGCGGCGTCACCATGTCGACCATCCCCCGGCCGGTGAACACCTGCCCCACCGCCTTGACCGCCGAAGGCGCGACCGGCAGCGCACCGCCCTCCTGCAGCTCGGGATGCGAGATGCGCCCGACATGCCAGAGTTGGCAGAACATCTTGCCGCCCTGATCATGCACGGCCGCGGTCACCTGCCGCCACCCGGCCACTTGCGCCTCACTATAGATGCCGGGTGTCTGGATGTAACCCTTGCCCTGCGGTGAGATCTGCGACGCCTCGCTGATGATCAGCCCGGCACTCGCGCGCTGGGCGTAATAAGCCGCCATCAAAGGCGTGGGCACATCACCGGCACCGGCGCGGCTGCGCGTCAGCGGCGCCATTACGATGCGGTTGGCGAGCGTCAGGCTACCGAGTTGGTAGGGGGAAAACAGGTCACTGGTGTCGTGGTCGGGCATGGATCGCTCGAGTGGAGTGGTGGTGGCGTGAATGGGATGCCATGACGCCGCGGGAGAGTGGTCAGTATATCGCCTTCGCACCTGGTATCCGGCCCTGGCCTTGGCGTAGGGGCGGGTTTGAAACCCGCCCCGGCTGGTATTGATCGGCGCGGCCTTGATCACGGTTCCGACCACGCGACCTCCTGGGGTGGACAAGCGCAGCGCAGTCCACCAGCGGCAGCGCGGGATTCGGTGGACTGCGGCTCGCGCTTGTCCACCCTCTCATAAACTACGGCCGGAACGCGGATCAAGGCTCCCCCAGTCAGCTCTTGCGCCGCCGCCGTCCGGACCCCGCGGCGCGCGTCTCCTCGACCGGCGGCGGCGCCAACACGAAGTCGATCTTGCGGTCGTCCAGATTGACCGCCGCCACCTGAATCCGCAGCCGGTCACCCAGGCGATAGACGGTGCCGGTGCGCTCGCCGGCCAGCCGGTGACCGATCGGGTCGAAGTGATAATAATCGTTGTCCAGCGCGGTGATGTGCACCAGGCCATCGACATGGATCTCATCGAGCTGTACGAAAATCCCGAAGGAGGTCACGCTGGTGATCAGCCCCTCGAACTGCTCGCCCAGTTTGTCCTGCATAAACTCGCATTTCAGCCAGTCATTGGCGTCGCGGGTCGCCTCATCGGCGCGCCGCTCGGTGCCTGAGCAGTGCTCACCGATCTGCTGAAGATCGGACTTGGCGTAATCCAGATCCGCCGGTGCGCCGCCGTCGAGCAGGTGCTTGATGATGCGGTGGACGATCAGATCCGGATAACGGCGGATCGGCGAGGTGAAATGCGTATAGGCCGCATAAGCCAGGCCGAAATGACCCAGGTTATCCGCGCTGTACATGGCCTGCTGCATGGAGCGCAGCAGCACGGTCTGGATGAGTTGGCGGTCCGGACGATCCTTGATCTCGAGCAGTAACTGGGCATAATCCGCGGCGGTCGGCTTGACCCCGCCCGGCAGTTTGAGCGCGAGCTGACCCAGAAACTCGCGCAGATCGTTGAGCTTCTCCTCGCTCGGCAGGTCATGGATGCGATAGAGGGCCGCGATCTTCTTGCGCTCGAACAGCCGCGCCGCGGCCACGTTGGCGGCCAACATGCACTCCTCGATCAAGCGATGGGCATCGTTGCGGATCACCGGGACCACGGCGGCGATGCGCCCCTGGTCGTTGAACTCGAACTTGGTCTCGATCGAATCGAATTCGATGGCGCCGCGCGCCGCGCGGGCGGTATGCAGCACCTGATACAGGGCATAGAGTTCGTGCAGATGCGGCAGCAGTTTGGCATGCTGCACACATAGATCCGGGTCGCCGTCCACGATCATCGCCGCCACCTGATCATAGGTGAGGCGCGCCTGCGAGCGCATCACCGCCGCATAGAACCGGGTGCGGGTGACCTTGCCCTCGAAATCGATGTACAACTCGGCGGTCATGCACAGCCGATCCACCTCCGGATTCAGCGAGCAGAGCCCGTTGGACAGGATCTCCGGCAGCATGGGGATGACGCGGTCCGGGAAATAGACCGAATTACCGCGCGCATAGGCCTCGCGGTCGAGGGCCGTACCGGGGACCACATAGGCCGACACATCGGCAATCGAGACCAGCAGCTTCCAGCCCTTGGGCTTGCGCTCGCAGTACACGGCGTCGTCGAAGTCGCGGGCATCGGCCCCGTCGATGGTCACCAGCGGGAGTTTGCGCAAATCCATGCGGCCGGCCTTTGCCGCCTCCGGCACCTCCGGGCTCAGTGCCGCGATCTCGGCCTCCACCGCGGCCGGCCATTCCACCGGCAGATCGTGGGCGCGGATGGCGATGTCGGTTTCCATGCCGGCGGCCATATGGTCACCCAACACTTCGGCGATGCGGCCGATCGGCGGGGTGCGCAACGTCGGCTGATCGGTGATCTCGGCGACCACGATCTGGCCCTGGGTGGCGCCGCTCAGGCGGTCGCTGGGAATGATGATGTCGTGGGCGAGCCGCTTGTTGTCCGCCGCCACGAAGCCCACCCCGCCCTCCTGATAGAGCCGGCCCACCACGGTGCGGGTGTTGCGCTCCAGGGTCTCGACCAGCGACCCCTCCAGGCGCCCGCGCCGGTCGCGCCCGCTCACCCGCACCACCACCCGGTCGCCGTGGAACAGCGCCTTCATGTCCTTGGGATACAGATAGAGATCATCGCCGCCCTCATCGGGACGCACGAAGCCGAAGCCGTCCGGGTGTCCGATCACTCGCCCCACGATCAGATCGCGGTGATTGACGATGCAGAAAGCGTGCTTACGATTGCGCAGGAGCTGACCGTCGCGGACCATGGCCCCCAGTCGGCGCTCCAGCGCCACCAGATCCTCGGCGGCGGTCAGATCCAGGATCTCGGCCAGTTGAGGCAACTCCAGCGGGGTGCCCTGCGCGGTGAGGGTTTCGAGGATGAACTCCCGGCTCGGAATCGGGTTCTCGTACTTTTTCGCCTCGCGTTGGCGATGCGGATCCTTGTCGCGGGCGGTCCGGCTCGGGGGCGGGGTTTCGGTCTGCTCGGGGGTCGTTTTGCGTCTTGCCACGTGGTGTTACTGACTCTGCTCTGAAAATTGTCTAAGGTCTGATAGTGTACCGTTGACACGGCGCCCTTGTCTCACTAAGATGCGCGCTCCCGGTCACAGTCAGCCTTCGGGCCGATCAACTGTCGGGATAAGCCGAGGTGGCGGAATTGGTAGACGCGCTAGTTTCAGGTATTAGTGGGGCGACCCGTGGAGGTTCGAGTCCTCTCCTCGGCACCAATCGCTGATCAGCCGGCAGACTGATCAAAAAGCAAAAAAAGCGCTGTTTACACAGCGCTTTTTTTGTTTCCGGCGGACCTTCCGGTCCGCTTTCGGAGTACTCACCGCATCCTACGGGCTCTCACCGAGAAAGAAGGTGCTCTCACAAAGACACTAAGACACGAAGAAGAAAAGAGAGATAAAAAGCCATGAAAGGCTTCTCTATCTTTGTGTCTTTGTGTCTTTGTGAGAGGATTTCTTCTCTTTCTTCCGTGTCTTCGTGAAAACCCTTGATCGGGCTCCCAGGCTCAAGGTTCGAACCCCAGGGCACGCAACCGCTCGGCCAGTTGCTCCGCACGCGCGTGTTCCTGCTCGGCACGGGCACGCTCCTGCGCGGCGCACGCACGCTCCTCCTCGGCACGCGCGCGCTCCTGCGCGGCGCACGCGCGCTCCTCCTCGGCACGCGCACGCTCCTGCGCGGCACTCGCCGCCTCAGCGCGCAAGCGCGCGGCCAGTTCGACCGAGGTCAGAAACGGCTGCCCCTGCGGATCGAAGATCTCCAGCGTCTCGCCGCTCAAGGCAAAACGGATTCCCAGCCGCGGGCTGATCCAGCCGTTCAGGTGCGACATCCGCCGCAGCCGCCCCTCCTGGCGCAGCCGGATCTCCAGGGTGTTGACGGACG
>Ga0247836_1000851_pt1 | contig 53598 bp, 48 predicted proteins | sample LaCruzMarch2015__4_FD_187116 | JGI IMG/M metagenome (GOLD analysis project Ga0247836, IMG submission 187116) | Freshwater microbial communities from meromictic Lake La Cruz, Castile-La Mancha, Spain - LaCruzMarch2015_14m | ecosystem: Environmental > Aquatic > Freshwater > Lake | place: Spain... | reverse complement strand
TGTTCAACTTTGTTTTATTTGCCATTTTCGTCAGTGCATTAAATAAATTTTGTTTTTATTTGGAAATTTAGTGCTTTTAATTAACTTTGTCACACGAAAACGACGAATAAAACACTAAGATGTTACCGCCAATACTACAATAGACAACGTACTAATTGATTATGATATGAATGAATTGAAAAAACTTTATAAAATAGCAGGAATAGCAACAATAATGATTGTTATACTTATTCCAGTTCAGATTTTTATCTTTTGGATGTACCCTCCTCCGAATTCACCAAAAGGATTTTTTGAACTTTTTAATGAAAATTGGTTTTTGGGATTATTGAGTTTAGATTTACTTTATATTGTAAATAACACGCTGATTATTTTCGTTTATTTGGGATTATATGCCGCATTAAAAAAGACAAATTTAGAATATATGACAATTGCCTTAGTGATTGGATTCTTAGGCATTGCATCCTATTATTCATCGACTGTGATTTTTGAGATGCAAGCCTTGAGCCAACAATATATGGACTCTTCATCGACTGAACTAAAAGAACAAATAATATCTTCGGGGAATTTGCTCTTACTACGATTTAATGGGACTGCATTTGATATTTATTATATACTTAATGCATTGACATTGATAATTGCTTCAAGAGTAATGCTCATGGATGATACATTTAGTAAAACAACAGCAATATGGGGATTAATTGCGGGTGGGCTAATGATTATTCCATCGACAGCAGGAATGCTAGGATTGGTACTATCATTAGTGTCATTGATACCTTGGATAGTTTTTTCAATTTTGATTGCCAAACGATTTTTTACACTTGACAAAATGAATGAATGAAGTACTGGCGGTAACAGCACCTACAAGAAATTGGCGGTTCAGTGGTTAAATGGAACTTTGTGCTTCGTATCAAGTTCAGTGGTGGCAGACAGTTTAGTGCTTCGAAATCGCCAACTTCTTGTAGCTGCAAAACGTTATGCAGCATAGTGAAAAAAGAAAAAAGACCGACTTTTTGGTTGAAAAATCTTTGACGAACTGTCCGCTTCCGTAACTTTAACTGACAAATCTGTAACGACAGATTTCGAAACTTTCTTCGACTTTTTGGTTGGCGGACAATTCCTCGCAGATTTTCAAAGGAAGAAATTTGACTTTTAGCTTTTACGACTATGACAAGTGACTACTGAAAATTGCAAATTGACAACCAAGGAAAAACCAGCTAAACAGCAACAGAAAATTAACCGTCAAAAAGTACACTAAATAAAAACAAAATGAAATCACATTTTATAAAACAAAGTTTTTTTACAAGCACGCTAATGATAATTAGTGCACTAACTATTTTCGCCTTTTCTTCTTGTAATAAAGAGGAAATAGATAATAATACAGTAGTAAAAGACAATTACTATGTTAAGTATGTTATATCTAGTAGTTATCCAAGAATTTTTAGTAATTGGTCGGTTACTACACCACAAGGAAATTACACAAAAAATGATTATCAAACAAGATATTGGGAACAAACATACGGTCCTGTAAAAAAAGGATTTAAGTGTGAGGTTCAAGTTAGTAGTGGAGAAGCAACCATTGAAATATATGTTTCAAAAAATCAAGAACCGTTTGCTTTGAAAACGACTAAAACAAGTAATTCAGCATCATATACTATCGATTTTTAAATTGAAGACTGAGATACTTAAATTTTATACGTTAATTTGTAACAATTTTGCTTTCTGACAACGAAAGAAATTTGACTTTTAGCTTTTACGACTATGATGAATATCGATTGAAATTACGAATAGACGAATTTACTGACTTGACAGATGGACAAAATAATAATTGATACAAATTTTAATTTTTACACTGACGCTAACGGTGGAGACCCCGACAGCACTAGTCCAACACTCCGAAAATATCACAGAATTTTATGGAGTAAGCCACTGTCGAACGGAAAAAAATTGGAATTAACGGAAAATCAAACTGGAGCTTATTTGTATCATAAATCAGAACTTGGAGAATTCATTTTTGGGAGTGACGCAATTACACACTCATATAAGAACCATAAACGGAAAAAATGGCTCACAGAACAAATTCAAGACGAAGTAAATGAACTTTTTGACACAGGTTCAACAATTGGAGCTTATACGATTTTTCCAAATAACAGAATTGACGAAAAACACACAATTAACCAAGAGCGTGGAGTTAATAGTTTAATTGACGACAGATTCGATTTGACTTTAGAATGTATTCGCCGTTATTATTTACGACAAACAAGTCCGCTGTATGATACTTTGTTGAGATACAAGAACTTTTTCGATTTGTTCAACAACTTTATGGACTTCATTCATTTCTTTTTACTAGAAGATTTGATTGACGAAAAACAAGAAATTAAATTTTATTTGCCTTTTGACAACTTCAATTCTCCTCCGACATTCTCAAGTATAGACGATTACTTGTCATATAAAAAAGTAGTTATGAGTTTTATAAGGCAGAGAAATGAAAGAATAAATAAATATGTCGAAAGTTTATCGACTGAAACGAAAACGACTGAATGAAAACCAAACTACGACTGCATAATACATAGGAGCTCGTGTGGTCTGAGGCACGAAGACCCAACATGAGCTCCCTGTTGCACTACAAGCCCGTGAGCCGGTGTGGTACAAATCTCGAAAAAACCTCTTGTTTTTGTTGTTATGGAGAAAGTGGCACGTTTTTCCCGCCTTGCGGGGACAAGTTTCTTAATTGCCGGTTTGGAAGGATAGTAAAAAAAATAATTGAAATTAGTGAAGCTTTAAAAGGCCACCAAACGAAATTTTGTGTATTTTTGGAAAAAATTTAGGTTTTTCCGCAGACTGTCGTTATGGCCAATACAAAAAAATGATAAATACGAATAAATTACGGATATTTTATGGGTAATTTTAGAAATTTGATTATCTTTGTTCGAATAAAATACGAATAATTTATGGATAAATTTCAAAACAAGCTGAATTTCAATTTTAGCACAAATCAACAGATAATCAAGAAAATAAGTTTCATTGACTCGTTTAGAGGTAAATGGAATCTTGTGGAACAGAAAGAAAACAATTATCTGAAAGAACTTCGGAGAATTGCGACTATAGAATCAATTGGTTCTTCAACAAGAATCGAAGGAGTTCAGTTGACAAACAATGAAATCAAAGAACTTCTTGAAAACATGGAGATTACTAAACTTGTAACAAGAGACCAACAAGAAGTAGTCGGATATTTCGATGTACTTGAAATTATTTACGAAAGTTATCCTGATATTCGGATTTCACAGAATTACATTCAACAACTACACCAAAGACTGCTGAAATATAGTGATAAAGACGACAGACACCGGGGAAACTATAAAAATTTATCAAATAAAGTAGTTGCGAACTACCCAGACGGCACTCAAAAAGTAATTTTCAACACGACTGTACCTCACCTTGTTGAAAATGAAATGAATGAACTAATAGACTGGACAAACCAAGAATTAGAAAAAAATGAAATACACCATTTAGTGATTATTGCATTGTTTATCTATGAGTTTTTATCAATTCACCCATTTCAAGATGGAAATGGAAGACTTTCAAGACTTCTGACAAATCTACTTCTACTTAGAAACAATTATCAGTTCATTCAATATGTGTCATTTGAAAATCTGATTGAACAGAAGAAAAAGACTTACTACGAGGCTTTAATGGACGGACAAAAAGATAGAAATACTGAAAACGAGACAATAAATGCTTGGGTAGTTTTCTTTTTAGATTCATTGGAAACACTAATCCACAGATTAGAACAAAAGTATGACCTTTTTAAATCTAAAGGCGGGTATTTGAACGAAAGACAGAAGAAGATTATGGACTTTATATCTTCAAATCACCCTATTAGACTTACAGACTTAGTTCAATCAATGCCTGAAATTTCAAGTCATACACTGAAAAAAGATTTATTATATTTAAAAACTGAGCAATTTATTGACTCAATTGGTAAATATAAAGGAACGAGTTACATAACGAAGGAGAAATAATGTACTGGCCATAATACATAGGACTTCGTGTGGTCTGAGGCACGAAGACCCAACATGAAGTCCCTGTTGCACTACTACCCCGTGAGCCGGTGTGGTACGAATTTTCGAAAAAGACCTCTTGTTTTTGTTGTTATGGAGAAAGCGGCACACAACCGAAATAATTCTTCAGAAAATGTCCTAATTTAAAAAATAGTTGTATTTTTGTCCATTATTCAACTAATAGGTTTTAAAACTAAAAAAATAGAACATTATGGCAAAATCGGAAGACGCAAAGAAAAACGTTAAAAAGGAGGCATTGAAAACTCCAAAAGAAAAAAAGGAAGAAAAACGACTGAAAAAAGCTAAGCGAGACTAACTCTCGGACATATCAATTAAAAGCCCCTACATCAACTGATGTAAGGGCTTTTTAAATATATTAACGTGTATCTTATTCAGCTACCACTTCGAAAGCTACTTCAACTGATACTTCTTTGTGAAGTTTCAATGTAGCTTTGTACGAACCAATTTCTTTAACAGGTTCCTTCAATGCAATTACTTTACGATCAACAGCAAAACCTGCTTTTTCGAACGCTTCAGCAATTTGGATAGGACCAACTGCACCAAAGATTTTACCAGTAGTACTTGTTTTTGCACCAACTGTTAAGGTAATATCTTTTACTTTTTCGGCCAAGTCAGCAGCTTCGTTTTTCAAACGTTCCAATTTATGGGCACGTTGTTTCATATCTTCAGCCAACATTTTTTTTGCCGATGCTGTAGCAAGGATAGCTTTTTTAGTTGGTATAAGGAAGTTACGACCGTAACCATCTTTTACTTTTAAAATATCACCTTTGTAACCTAAATTGATTACATCTTCTTTCAATATAATTTCCATACTTTTTTCCTCCTTCTTAAAATTATTTCATCATATCGGTTACATAAGGAAGCAACGCAATGTGACGTGCTCTTTTAACTGCCTGAGCAACTTTACGTTGAAATTTCAACGAAGTGCCGGTCAATCGACGAGGAAGAATTTTTCCTTGTTCGTTCAAGAATTTTTTCAAGAATTCTGGATCTTTGTAGTCGATGAATCTAATTCCGCTTTTTTTGAAGCGACAATATTTTTTCTTTTTAACATCCACTGTTGGTGGAGTTAAATATCTGATATCTCCGTTATTTGCTGCCATGGTTTAGTTCTCCTTTACTTCTTTTGATTTAACATTCTTTCTTTTTTCAGCGTACTCGTAAGCATATTTGTCCAAACGGAACGATAAGAAACGAAGCACGCGCTCATCGCGACGGAATTGTGTTTCCAATTTTGCAACTACCGTAGCATCAGCATCAAACTGAAGTAGGGAATAAAAACCTGTCGATTTCTTTTGAATTGGGTAAGCCAATTTGCGTAGGCCCCAGTTCTCTTCATTGGTAATAGTCGAGCCATTTTCTGTTAGGATGGCTTTAAACTTTTCTACCGCTTCCTTCATCTGTACATCAGACAAAACGGGAGTTAAAATGAAAACGGTTTCATAATGATTTAACATACTGTTTACTAACTTTTTAAAATTTATATTCTTGATTTTCTTAAAGCGGCTGCAAAGATACGAATAATTCTTTGATTGACAAATTAATTTCCCAAAAAAATTGTATCTTTGCACTCCCCATAAAATGGTAAATAACGTGTTGTAAATATTATATTACGGTGCTCTGCACCTTTGTTATCGTGATTGATTAGAATTTTCTACAAATAGTTCGGTGCGCTGCACCTTTATTAGGGACAGAGTCCCGTTATATTTGTAGATAATGTAATAAAAGTTATAGTTTTCAGGTGCAGAGCACCGTAATATCTTGACATTTATAATATTAATTCTTTTCTTTTATATTGAACTCAAGTTATACAGATAAATAGTAAATAAATAGAATGGCAAAAGAATTGACTTCGCGCAGCGAAAACTACTCGCAATGGTACAACGATTTGGTATTGAAAGCCGATTTGGCCGAAAATTCGGCAGTTCGTGGTTGTATGGTTATTAAACCTTATGGTTATGCAATTTGGGAAAAAATGCAAGCCGAACTCGACCGTATGTTTAAAGAAACTGGTCACGTAAATGCTTATTTTCCTTTGTTTATTCCTAAATCATTTTTGAGCAAAGAAGCGGCTCACGTCGAAGGTTTTGCCAAAGAATGTGCCGTGGTAACACATTATCGCTTAAAAAACAGTCCGGATGGCAAAGGCGTAATCGTTGACCCCGAAGCAAAACTCGAAGAAGAATTAATTGTTCGACCTACCTCCGAAACCATTATTTGGAGCACGTATAAAAACTGGATTCAATCGTATCGCGATTTGCCATTACTTATAAATCAGTGGGCAAATGTGGTACGTTGGGAAATGCGTACACGTTTATTTCTCCGTACTGCTGAGTTTCTGTGGCAGGAAGGGCACACTGCCCACGCAACCGAAGCCGAAGCCATGGTGGAAGCCCGCCAAATGCTTGATGTGTATGCCGAATTTGCCGAAAACTTTATGGCAATGCCGGTGCTCAAAGGCGTTAAATCGGCCAACGAACGTTTTGCTGGTGCACTCGAAACTTTCTGTATCGAAGCGTTGATGCAGGATGGAAAAGCACTTCAAGCTGGAACTTCGCACTTTTTGGGACAAAATTTTGCAAAAGCATTCGATGTTACTTTTGTGGATAAAAACAATAAAATCGACTATGTTTGGGCAACCTCGTGGGGTGTTTCAACCCGATTGATGGGCGCGCTAATCATGTCGCACTCCGACGACAATGGCTTGGTGCTACCTCCAAAACTAGCTCCTTTTCAAGTTGTTATTGTACCAATTTATAAAAACGATGAACAATTAGCTGCCATTTCGGAAAAAGTAAACGAGATAATTCCAAAACTCCGCAAATTGGGAATTTCTGTAAAATACGACAACAACGACAATAAAAAACCAGGTTGGAAATTTGCCGAATACGAATTAAAAGGTGTTCCTGTACGATTGGCTATGGGTGCTCGCGACCTCGAAAACGGTACAGTAGAAGTGGCTCGCCGCGATACATTGACCAAAGAAACAGTTGCGATTGATGGTGTTGAAAACTACATCGAAAAACTGATGACTGAAATTCAGGAAAACATCTACAAAAAAGCATTCGATTACCGCACATCCGTTACTCGCGAAGTTAATTCGTACAACGAATTTAAAGTGGAAATAGAAAAAGGTGGCTTCCTACTTTGCCACTGGGACGGCACTCCCGAAACGGAAGAACGTGTGAAAGACGAAACCAAAGCAACTATTCGTTGTATACCGTTAGAAGCAAGCGAAGAAGGAATTTGTATTTTCACCGGCAAACCTTCCAAGCAACGGGTTGTATTTGCACGGGCATATTAATTTTTAACGTATGAGAATGTCTTAAAAGAAAGAAGAACGCAAATTATGCTAATATCCGCAAATTTTCAAAAATTATAAATAATTATATATCAACAAATTATATAAATGTAAAATAATAGAATTTGCGCAATTTGCGTTCAAAAAAAAACTCTTTTGATACAACCTCAAATAAAAAAGCCGAATCAATATCAAATGATTCGGCTTTTTTTGTAGATTTCAAATATTTATTTCACCTTAACTTTCAAAGGTTGTTTAATTTGTTTGCTGAATTTTTCAACTGCTTCAAACCAATCTTTGTCTGTTGGGAATTGCCATTTACTCCAACCCCCACCAAAATAATAGGTAAAAGTACTTTCGGCTTTATAATTGGCTGTTATTAACAAGTGATTATCCTGATTTGCTATAGTTTTAGCTTTGAATGGAATCAGTACGCCCACATAATTTCGCCCTGAAGGAATTTTAGCATCCGAAACAGCATCTTCGGCATAGGCAATTGTTCCAGCTTTAAGATTGGAATATTTAACACCTTTTTCGTCGTGTGTAAAAATTCCGGCTGCCAACTGAAACGGTTGCGCATTTCCTGAATACTTAACTACGGCCTTATTCAATGCAGAACCAGCATTTGTAGTAATAGTAATTTCCTGACTTACAGTCTCGTTTCCAACTTTTACCTTGTCGTAATACAACGTAAAAACAGATCGTAAAGGACCATTTTCTTTTATTTCGAATCTATTGTAATAATCACCCACAAAAAGCTTTCCGGCCTGATAAGGTGCTATTCCACCTGCACCAAGTGTATGGCCCACCTTATAGCAATCCAAACCATTTCCTCTGTCAACATGGTAAGTCAATCCGTTCTGAAGCTCGTCGCGGTATCGCTTGCTTACAATGGTATCCGAAGTACGTTTAAGCCATAAATCAACACCATTGCTGGGATTTTCTTTGGCCAATGCCGGTCCGTACATGCGGTAAGCTGCCAAATCGTTTTCCCATGCAAAATCGTCCTTGCGTTCAGGAACAAAACGAGCAAAAGTTTTGAATTTTACATCAGCAGGTTTACCTTTACTAAGTTGATAAATAGATGTAGATTTTGCATTTACATCAGCTTGAAAAATAAATCCAGCAACTGTTTTATCTTGATTATAAATCAATTGATACTCCATTTCCTGCCCTTTTTCATTTTTCAACACAAATTGTTTACTAAAAAACGCCGAGTTGTTCTTACAAACTTTCACCTCAACCGCTTCAGAAGTACGGTCAAAGTCAGCTGTGTTCTTTACCACAATTTGTTGTTGAGCCAACATACCCGAAAAGCAAAAAAAAGCAAGAAAAACACTACACGTAAAGCATTTCATAATTATTAATTATTAATTGTTAATTATCAATTACTTAGGTTGTTTACCGATATACGCCAAAATTCCACCATCCACATACAAAATATGTCCGTTAACAAAATCGGACGCTTTTGAAGCTAAAAATATAGCTGGTCCATCTAAATCTTCAGGATTTCCCCAACGAGCTGCCGGTGTTTTAGCTATAATAAATTGATCGAATGGATGGCGTGAACCATCGGCTTGAGTTTCGCGAAGTGGTGCCGTTTGAGGTGTAGCAATATAACCTGGTCCAAGGCCATTACACTGAATGTTGTATTCGCCATATTCCGAAGCAATGTTTTTGGTCAACATTTTCAAACCACCTTTAGCAGCAGCGTAAGCCGACACTGTTTCGCGACCTAACTCACTCATCATAGAGCAAATATTGATAATTTTACCTGCACGTTTTTTCATCATTCCTGGAAGTACAGCTTTGGCCATAATAAAAGGGCCATTCAAATCAATATCAATTACCAATCGAAATTCGGCAGCAGTCATTTCGTGCATAGGAACACGTTTAATAATTCCAGCATTATTTACTAAAATATCTATAACTCCTACTTCATTCTCAATTTGAGCAATCATATCATTTGCCTGCGCTTCGTTGGTAACATCGCACACATAACCATGCGCGTTTATGCCTGCGGCAGCATAAGCAGTCATGCCTTTATCAATCATTTCCTGATTAATATCGTTAAAAACTATCGTTGCACCCGCTTTAGCATAAGCACTTGCAATCGAAAAACCAATTCCGTACGATCCGCCTGTAACAAGCGCAATTTTTCCGTTTAATTCAAAAGGATTCATTTAAATGAGTTTATAAAGTTTGTAAAGTTCTTGAAGTTTGTAAAGTTAGTAAAGTTTGTAAGGTTTGTAAAGTTCATAAAGAAAATCATCATTAATTGATATTTTATCATTAACCACTAACCATTAATCATTTACCTCAGTTCAGTATGTTTGTAAAAATTCTGATCACTGTAGTCCAGATTTTCGCCGGCCATACCCCAAATAAAAGTATAGTTACTTGTAGCAGCTGCAGAGTGAATGCTCCACTCGGGCGAAATAACAGCCTCTTCGCCTTGCATCCAAATATGACGTGTTTCGGTAGGCTCGCCCATAAAATGACAAACGGCATTACCCTCAGGCACTTCAAAATAGAAATAAGCTTCCATGCGGCGACTGTGAGTGTGAGCCGGCATAGTGTTCCAAACACTGCCTACTTGCAATTCGGTCATACCCATTTGAAGTTGACAAGTTTCGAGCACTTGACAAACCAACATTTTATTGATATTACGGTGATTGGCTGTTTCCAATGAACCTAATTCCATTACTATAGCATCGGCTTTGGTTATTTTCCGGTCGGGGAATGTTTTGTGTGCTGGCGCCGAGTTAAAATAGAATTTTGACGGACACGAAGCATCATTACTTTCAAACGAAACCGTTCTGTTTCCAGCACCCAAATACAAAGCTTCTTTATATTCCAAACTAAAAACAACACCATCAACCAAAACTTTTCCAGCTCCTCCAATGTTATAAATTCCAAGTTCGCGACGTGAAAGGAAGAATTCAGATTTAAGCGGGTCAATAGCATCGAGTGTAAGTGCTTCGTTAACAGGCATTGCACCTCCAACAACTAAACGATCGAACAAGGTGTAAACCATGTTAACTTCATTAGTTACAAATAAGTTTTGTACCAGAAACTCTTTACGGAGACGGGCTGTGTCGTACTTTTTGGCATCTTCGGGGTGCGAAGCGTACCTAATTTCATAATTTGTTTTCATTTTTTTATTGAATAATTTTACAAATTGTCATTATTGGTCGACCAAAATTACTCTTTTTTTTTTATTTAGTAAAATAATTTTGTGCAATTTAAAAATTTAATGTTACTGATTTACAAAACATATCTCATTATCTGACAGATAGCATATTATTTTTTTATATATAAAAACTCTTAAATTTCATGTAACGTATACTATTTAGAAGGAAATTATGAGCTTATTGTAATAAAACACGAATCTCATAATAAATTAGCAAGTAGAATATTTGAGAAAATGACTTATAAAATTGCACTTTCGACTTATATCATTTGCGTAATTAAAGTATTTTTTACATCTTTGCGATACACAAGCACCTTTTTTTGACTTAATTTGTTATTTACGTATGATTACTAAAAGAGAAAAGAAACTATCCAATGCGATGATTATTGTGCAGGTTGCAATATCAGTACTTGTATTTTTGTCCATAGAAATATTTTTTCCATCACCGGTTATTAAGTTATACGAGAAACTCTTTTTTATATCTCAAATCATAATAATTTGGTCGTTTTTGTTTTACAAATTCCGTTTAGGAGTTATTTTCAGAGCAACTTCGTTTACCAGTATGATTCGAGGTTACCTTGTTACGCTAAGCATAGCTGGTATCTTGTTATTTATCGAATTAAAAATACTTATACTTATTGGCCATTATAGCTACTCAGCTTATTATATATTATGGTTTTGTATCGTTAATTTAATTGTGCTTGTTTGTTTTAAACTGGCATTTTATTACATTATGCGCTACTTGCGAAAAATTGGTCGTAATACACGCAATATTATAATTATAGCCGATGCAAGTGCTAAACCTTTTATTAAAGAATTTATAAAATCGAAAGATTGGGGTTATAAAATACAGGCCATAATAACACCAGACAAGAATCTGGCAAGTTTACATAAAAAAACTTACATTATTTATAAGCAAGAAGATATTTTCAAGAAAATAGTACTGAAAGGTATTGATGATATTTTTTATTGCATGCCAGTATCTGATTCGCATTATAATATTGAGCAAATCATTGCTGAAGCAGAACAAATTGGAATTAGTGTTCATATAATTCAGGAAGATTTTTTAGAAGATTTTAAAATTAATAAAAAATTCGACAATTCGTTTATTACACATCAAACTACGCCTACCAAATACATTAGTTTGAAAATAAAAGAAGCATTTGATATATTATTCAGTGCATTTGTGCTTGTGATTACATCGCCTATTATGCTGATAATTACTATTTTAATTAAATGCACTGATAAGGGACCTGTATTTTTTAAACAAGAAAGAGTTGGACAAAATGGCCGGCGTTTTGTATGCTTCAAATTTCGGTCGATGATACCGAACGCTGAAAGTATGGTGGAAGAGTTACAACACAAAAATGAATCGGATGGGCCAACTTTTAAAATTGAAAACGATCCTCGTATTACCAAAATTGGTAAAATACTTCGCAAAACTTCATTAGATGAATTTCCGCAGTTTTTCAATGTAATAAAAGGCGAAATGTCAGTTGTAGGACCACGCCCACCACTACTCAGCGAAGTAAAACAATACGAAAAATACCAACTCCGTCGCCTCAGCATGAAACCTGGAATTACATGTATTTGGCAAGTAAGTGGCAGGAATTCAATTTCGTTTAAAGAATGGATGCAAATGGACCTCGATTATATTGATAAATGGTCGATTTGGCTAGATATAAAAATAATTCTGAAAACTATAACTGTTGTTTTTAAAGCTAACGGTCAATAATGGAATTTTCCGCAAAAAAGTGATATCAAAGAATCAGATTAAAAATATTACTGCTTTGTCGCATAAAAAAATGCGCGACGAAACGTGCCTCTTTGTGGCCGAAGGAAGTAAATTAGTGATTGATTTGGAGCCTGCATTTAAACTCAAAGAGTGTTTTGCCACAAGTGAATGGTTGCAAAACAATAAGGTTTCATTCAGGAGCAAAATTCAAGAAGTAAGCGCTGACGAATTAAAAAAAATATCTAGTCAAAAGTCACCGCAAGGCATACTAGCTATATTCGAAAAACCAAATTACAACTTATCAACCATTACCAACAGTGAACTTTGCTTGGCGCTCGACGACATTCAAGACCCCGGAAATCTTGGTACAATAATTAGGATAGCCGATTGGTTTGGAATAAAAAACATTGTTTGTTCGCATTTATCAGCTGACGCTTATGGTCATAAAACGGTACAAGCTACCATGGGAGCATTGGCGCGCGTGAATGTGCATTATGTTGATTTATTGAAGTATATACAAGATATTCCAAATCAGTTCCCTGTTTATGGCACATTTATGGATGGCAACGACCTTTATGCTGAAACACTAACTACTAACGGATTGATAGTAATGGGTAATGAAGGAAATGGAATTTCAGATGCCGTATCAGAATTAATCAATCACCGACTTACAATACCAAGTTATCCAAAAAACGAAGCCACATCCGAATCGTTGAATGTGGCTGTGGCTACGTCTATTGTATGTGCTGAATTTCGCCGACGATTAAAATAAACTGTTGAGCATTTTTGCAATCTGAATACCTGCATTATACATCATTTCGTTGTTTTTGGAAGCGAAGTTAAAAATATAATTGTAATTGTTTTTATCAGCTACTCCATACTTATAAACTTCGGTTCGTAAGGCATACACGTGATTTACCGACTGCATAAGAGTTTCTGACTGCTTTTGAGTTTTCTTGTTTTCAAAACTGTCCTGTAAAAATCGACTATATTCCGAGTACGACATTTTCTGACTTTCTGTAATAGAACCATCCCACACTGCATGTAAATTGGTAGATTTACCAAACCATTGAACACTAATTTTGTTAGCTCCAAGATCTTCGGCATGCCCCAAATGCATGGGTTGATGTAAATCGGCCATAAAATGCACTAAAAATTTAAGAGCTTCAGCATCGTTTTTGTCCTTTTTCAATCGAGTTTGCATGCTCTGAATTGCATAGAACAAATGCTCACCTTCGGCAGTAGGATTTTTGTATAATTGCTCTATTTGATCAATACTTAAACTGTCTTTTAAATTTTGATAATGCCATTTATAACTATAATCGTATTGCTTATCGCTACGAATTTCGTCGGGCCACGTAGAAGCGTAAATTAGGCCATTTTTGCCCAAAATTTTATCACATTGTTTTTTAGCTTTAGCAGTGAGGTTGTTGTAAGCAATATCAGCAATTATGCGATGCCCCACAGCATCGTAAGCCATGGATGACAACGAAAGAAGCAATAATTGAATCAGAAGAAATACTTTTTTGATACACATGATTATTTATTATTTAAAATTTATTTTCTTTACTTTAAAACCCATCGAAAGCAAAACATCGGATATCTTTACTCTGAAATCGCCTTGAACCAAAATCTCACCATCGCGCGAAGAACCACCGGCTCCACATTTAATTTTAAGCATTTTAGCCAATTCCTTGAGTTCGTCGTCGGTGCCCATAAAATCAGTTATCAAAGTCGCCGGTTTACCATTGCGTTTATCCAACTCAACCCGAAGTGGTTCCTTTTGTTTTTTGTTTTTTTCGTCCACTACATCTCGAACTTGTATTTCTTCGCCTTCAGGCAATTCGGCTTTTAAGCCACTTAATTTATCTCTCCAATCCATATTTTTAGTTTAAAATTTAATATTTGCCCCTAACCCCTAAAGGGGAACTGAAATAAGTTTTGTTTCTGAAAACTACTCAAAATTCACCGCACTTAAAGCCCCTTTAGGGGTTTGGGGCAGCATTTAGAGTTTCCGAAAAAACTCCCAAATAATAATACCTCCAGCAACACTTACATTGAGCGAGTGTTTGGTGCCATATTGCGGAATTTCAATGCATCCATCGCATGCATCTACCACTTTTTGCTGAACGCCTTTCACTTCGTTTCCTAAAACAACTGCATATTTCTGAGTTTTATCTAGCTCAATATCAGGCAATAATATACTTCCTTTTGCTTGTTCAATTGAGAACACTTTATAACCTTGCGATTTTAATTTACTTACAGCATCTAATGTTTTGCTAAAATATTCCCATTCAACCGTATTTTCGGCACCTAAAGCCGTTTTATGAATCTCGGCATGAGGTGGCGTACAGGTAATACCACACAAATATACTGATTCAATTAAAAAAGCATCGCCTGTGCGAAAAACCGAACCAACATTATGCAGACTCCTAACATTATCGAGCACCACCACCAAAGGCAATTTTTTGGTCGATTTAAATTCCTCCGGCGTTAACCGGTTCATTTCTGTTATTTTGAGCTTTTGAACCATTTGTATAAGAGTAGATATTGGGATATTGGGATATTATGATATTGAGATATTGGGATATTAAGAATTTAATATTTAAGGATTTGTGTAATGGCTGTTTCAATAATTGTATCGTAACCATTAGCACTGTCACTTGCATTCATATCCACTTTTACGTCGGGGTCAATTCCCCATTCGGTATGTTGCATAGTGGCATCGAACATGGGGCTCGACGAAAAACGAACCATCCAACCATTTGGCAACTCACTCGAAAGCGGCAAGCCTCCTCCTCCACCCGATTTATCGCCAACGATTACTGCATTTGGAGCAATTTTCATTTTGCTAATAAACGCATTAGTTGCGCTGTACGACATACGATTTGATAATACCGCCACAGGCAACTGCCATTGAATTGTTTCATGTACAGATGTTGTAATGGCTTCGGCCTTTGAAAACTGCGTATGACCATTGCCTGTTTTATGTTGCATGTACCCCGTAACTGTTTTTTGTGTAAAAAAATACGAAGCAAATTGTTCCGAAAGGTCCAAATATCCACCTCCATTATTACGAACATCGATGATTAAAGATTTGCAATTTTTGAAATACGTAAAGATATTCGTAATATTTACATCCGAAAACCTATCGGAAAAATCGCCGTAATAAATGTAACCAATTTCACCATTGTGTATTTTAGCATAACGCAAACCGCCAACAAACATATAGTTAGTGCCCAAATATCGGTTGCCATATACTACAGAAGAATTAAAGTTCGAGGGGTAATCGGTAAACCATTTCCAATATCGGCTTGTATTAAATTCCGAGTAAAGATTAACATGACCATCCTTTAATTCGCCCAACATATTTCCAAACAATTCAAAGAGCTGAAAATCAGTCATATTGGAATCAACACGGGTTTTATAAACCGTATGAATCGAATCCCAATTAATTGCTTTATAATCCAGATAACAATAGCGCGTGTCAATTATTTTCCAAAGCGATTCAAAATTCCCTGAATGGTTGTTTTCCTCTAATTTTGGTTCATCTATACATGAATACAGACTGAAAAACAACAAGATAAGTATGAATGAGTATTTTTTCATTTTTAAAATAGCAGCTTATTTTTCGGTACTAATAAAATTGGATGGGGCTGTATTATCATTTCCTTTGAATTTGTATAAATTAATTTTATAACCAAGCAACAAAGAAAAGCTATTTTGTTTGAACACCAAATCATTGGCACCGTACTTTAAACTATGTGAACTAAAACCAACCGTAAATACCGATGTGCGCATTGGAATTTCGAGCACCAAAGCTGATTTATAGGCCAATTTATTATGCAGCGAAGAAAAATGAATTGTATTCCGAAGGTTCCACAAGTCGAACATTTCGTAGTATGACGCTCCCACCATGGGTACAAACATACAACCCATAAGTGGTGTTTCAAAATCGTAAATCAAACGTACTTTCTTGTTTTTTATCAAAAAATCATACCTTAATGAAGCTGCAAGATTCAGATTTACAGCCATATCAACATTGATAGGATTATTTACATTGCGCATGTTCGATTTAAAGCCAAACTGACCATCGGTTGTAGCACCAGCTAATATTTGCACATCGCTAAACTTGCGATAATGATAAAAAGCGCCCCAACTAAATGCTCCTCCAAGGTATGTAGTACTAGCCGAAAAAGAAGGATTTAAAGCAATACCAACCAATGAATTTAATTTATGCTGCATCGAAAAATCGGTATTTTCGGGATTAAAATACTTACGTTCAGCATGTTCAATGCCTACACCTATACCGCTATAGGAAATTGGTGAAAGATAGGGATCAGTTATACTAAAGAGTGTCAATGCAGCGTTGTTGGTTGACGTAATTAAACTATACTTTTTATCAGATGTTTGTTGCGTAAAAGCACATACAGAAAATAGTGATAACAAAAATATGGTTAGGGATATTTTTTTCATGCTAATATTTATAGATTGCAAATTTATACAAAAAACAAATACAAATAGTTTTTTTATTGGATTAATATCGAAAAAAAATGGGAAATTACTTGTAAGCAATCTCCCATTTTTTGTTCAGACGCGGCATACCACGTCTCTACTTCTTAACTTATCAAAGAGCGTCCTGTCATTTCAGCAGGTTTATCAATGCCTAAAATGGTGCAAATTGATGGAGCCACATCAGCTAAAATTCCGTTTTCTACTTTTGCATTTTTGTTTTCAGTTACATAAATAAATGGAACTGGGTTTAATGAATGTGCTGTATTTGGTGAACCATCTTCGTTTTCGGCATTATCAGCATTACCATGATCGGCAATAATAATTACCTCATAATCGTTGGCTTTAGCCGCTTCAACTACTTTTTCGACACAGCTATCAATGGTTTTAATTGCTTTTACGATTGCCTCACGAACGCCAGTATGTCCAACCATATCGCCATTAGCAAAGTTAAGAGCTACAAAATCGTATTGTTGTGTATTGAGCGCTACAACCAATTTATCAGCTACTTCTAGAGCGCTCATTTCGGGTTGTAAATCGTAAGTAGCAACTTTAGGCGATGGCACTAATATGCGATCTTCGCCTTCGAACTCACTTTCGCGTCCACCAGAGAAAAAGAAGGTAACATGAGCAAATTTTTCGGTTTCGGCAATGCGTAATTGTTTTTTACCCAAACTAGAAACATACTCACCCAGGGTGTTTTGAACATTATCTTTGTCGAACATTACGTTTAATCCTTTGAATGATGAATCGTAAGGAGTCATACAATAATAATCCAAAGGCATAGTCATCATACCCGCTTCAGGCATATCTTGTTGAGTTAAAACTACTGTCAGTTCCTTTGCACGGTCGTTACGGTAATTGAAAAATATTACCACATCGCCTGGTTCAATTTTTGCTAACGGACTTCCAGTAGTATCAACTGAAACAATTGGATTAACAAATTCGTCGGTAATACCTGCGTCGTACGATGCTTGCATAGCTCCTACAACATCAGTGGTAGGTTCGCCAGTGCCATTTACCATTAAATCGTAAGCTATCTTTACACGTTCCCAACGTTTGTCACGGTCCATGGCGTAATAACGTCCAACTATTGTAGCTATTTTAGTTGTTGTACCTTTTGTGGCATTATCAAGTTGTTCGATAAATCCTTTTCCGCTTTTTGGATCTGTATCGCGTCCGTCCATAAAGCAATGTACAAAAGCTTCCGCTTTATACTCATTAGCAATATCAATTAACGTCAACAAATGATCCATCGAACTGTGTACACCACCATCCGAAACCAATCCCATGAAATGTATTTTCTTTTTATTGTCGCGGGCATAGCTATAAGCTTTCACTACAGCTGGATTTTCTAAAATACTATTGTCGCGACAAGCGATATTAATTTTCACCAAATCCTGATAAACTACTCGTCCGGCTCCAATATTCAAGTGCCCCACTTCTGAGTTTCCCATCTGCCCTTCAGGTAATCCAACATCCTCGCCCGAGGCAAGCAATTGTGAATTTGGATAATTTGCATTTAACGAATCCCAATAAGGAGTTGGCGTGCTCGAAATAATGTCAGCTTTCGAGTGGTTGCCAATGCCCCAACCATCGAGTATCATCAATAATGCTTTTTTGCTCATATTCTTTTGATTTTTAATGTTTTATATAAAATTAGATACCTTAGTATTTTAACGCTGCAAAATTAGTCATTTTTTCGCAATTCTTTTGCTTAAGTTTATCAATAAATCAAGTGATTTTATCAATATAAACTTTAAAATTCTAGTTTGAAATCCATATCATAATCATGATAAGCCAGAACCAAAAATATCGAAAGCAATATCATTGTTTTAATAATTCTAATTAACACGTTATATTTGTGTTCAATATACAAAAAGAGAACGAAAATCACTTTCCGTTCTCTTTTTGTATGTTGAAAAAATATTATTTTTCGTGTTCCAACAAAAGTGTACGTGTTGGTTGATCGCAAACTTCGCTAGGACCGTAGTACTGAACAGGACCTGGATAAACATAGCTTTGTTTTTCGTCAGCCCAATCCACACGGTGTTTTGCAAAGTATTGAAAAGGAGCACCATCCAATAAAACCAATGCTTTTTGAATTACAGGTTTCATTTTACCATGACGGCGTTCCATGTTCATCATCATGGTGATAGGTACACCGCCAGCAATCCATTCGGCTGCAGGAGCAGTTAAGTTACGCACCGACGACATATAGCCTGTTTTACCAGCCGAAATTAATACAGAAGCCGTATATCCCAACGAGTATGTATAATCAGCATCGAAGTTTGAAGGGATAGCACAGCGTCCTTCGTAACCAAAGAAGTGATTGATTGCAGAGAATTTACCTTTGTATTTACCTTCGGCTTTAAGTTGAGCTAAACGTTTAGCAACCATCTCTATAAGCAATTTTTCGGTTTCGATAAGCGAAACTTGAACGTTACCGTGTGGGTCACGATCCAAGGTTAATTGTTTAGCAATGCCTTTAGGTAAGCTATTGTATACATCGCGACTATCCACACTCAACATTCCTTTAACGTACTGACGTTTTTCGTCATCAGTTTCAAGAGCATTAAAGTCATCGTTGTGAGCCAATAAATCATTCAATTCCGAAATCAATTTTTTCATAGCAGGAATAAACTCAATTAATCCTTCAGGAATAAGAATTGTACCGAAATTCAAACCAAAACTAGCACGATTTACAATTACAGAAGTAATTTCTTCGACTACATCTTTCAATGTCATGTTTTTAGCTTCAACTTCTTCGGAAACAATACAAATATTTGGCTGGCTCTGAAGTGCACATTCCAATGTGATATGCGATGCCGAACGACCCATTAAACGGATAAAGTGCCAATATTTTTTAGCAGAATTTGCATCGCGTTGGATATTACCAATAAGTTCAGAATAAACTTTACAAGCAGTATCAAAACCAAACGAAGTTTCAATCATTTCGTTTTTAAGGTCGCCGTCAATTGTTTTTGGGCATCCAATTACTTGGATTCCAGTATTTTTTTGTTTGTAATATTCAGCTAACACACAGGCATTTGTATTCGAATCATCACCACCAATTACAACAATTGCATTGATACCTAATTTTTTACAAATTTCTTCGCCTTTGTCGTATTGTGCATCTTCTTCTAATTTGGTACGACCTGAACCAATAATATCAAAACCACCCGTATTGCGGTATTCTTTAACAACAGATTCGGTAAGCTCAATATAACTATGATCAACCAAACCACTTGGGCCACCTAAAAATCCATACAATTTATTGTTAGGATTCAATGCTTTAAGCCCATCGAATAATCCTGAAATAACATTGTGCCCCCCAGGAGCTTGTCCGCCCGAAAGAATTACACCTACTCCTACAACAGGATTTGCTTGAGCTTCACCAGCTTCGAAAGAGATCAACGGCATACCGTAAGTGTTCGGAAAAAGCGCTTTAATATCGGTTTGATCGGCTACCGATTCAGTAGCTGCACCTTCTTTTAATACCACATTGCCTTTTAATGCCGCTGGTAATTTTGGCTGGTAGGTAGCACGTGCAACCTGAAGCGGACTTTTAGTCATTGGTTTCATCTGTTTATAATTTTTTTTTAAAGGTCAGATGGAACTCACACATAAACATTCCCTTGTATGTCAAAGTTTGTTTGTCGTGTTCGTTTCATACGTAAATAATTTTATTTAATATTTTAATTGATTGATATTCAGTATATTTTACACGATTGAAAATCGACCACAAAATTAACGAAATTTTTCCATATTGCAAGCAAATTTGTAAGCAAACTATCAAAAAAAAACAGCAATTTAGAAGATTTATAATGCAATTATTATTGTTCTGTTTCAAACTTATGTCTATATTTGTGGTCGGTTTAAAAAAAAGGCATGCAACACAAAATAGAATCACTACGTCGCGAGTTGGAGCAACACAACTATAATTACTACGTGCTTTCGGCACCAACGATCAGCGATTTCGATTTTGATAAAAAACTACGCGAATTACAGGAACTGGAAAATCAGCACCCTGAGTTTTTCGACCCCAATTCGCCCACGCAACGTGTTGGTAGCGACAGTGTTTCGGGCTTCGAACAAGTGGCACACTCCTACCCCATGCTTTCGCTTGGCAATACTTATTCCGAAGGCGAAGTGCAGGATTTTTACGAACGAGTTCGCAAAGCGCTAAACGAAGATTTTGAGTTGGTATGCGAATTAAAATACGATGGCACCTCTATTTCATTAACTTACGAAAATGGTTTACTCGTACGGGCTGTAACTCGCGGCGATGGTGAAAAAGGCGATGATGTTACTGCCAATGTAAAAACCATTCGAAGTATACCGTTACGTTTACAAGCTAATTTTCCTGCCAAATTTGAAATTCGCGGTGAAATATTAATGCCTTGGGCTGTTTTTGATGAGCTCAACAAAGAACGAGAAGCACAGGAAGAACAGCTGTTTGCCAACCCACGAAATGCAGCATCGGGCACTTTGAAACTACAAAATTCGACCATTGTGGCACAACGAAAATTGGATGCCTATTTATATTATATGTTGGGCGAAAACTTGCCAACTGACTTACACTCCGAAAATTTAAAAGCAGCACATTCGTGGGGATTTAAAATATCAGATGCTACATGTGTTTGTAAATCGTTACAGGAGGTTTTTGATTTTATAACTTATTGGGATACTGAACGAAAAAACTTGCCTGTTGCCACTGATGGTATTGTACTGAAAGTAAACTCATTGCTTCAACAAAAAAACTTAGGATTTACAGCCAAATCGCCACGTTGGGCAATTGCATATAAATTCCAGGCCGAAAAAGCAGTAACCCGATTGAACTCTGTTTCGTATCAGGTAGGGCGAACGGGAGCTGTAACACCTGTTGCAAACCTCGACCCGGTGCAGCTTTCGGGCACAACCGTGAAACGTGCTTCGCTACACAATGCCGATATTATTGCATCGCTCGATTTGCACATTGGCGATATGGTTTTTGTAGAAAAAGGAGGCGAAATAATCCCAAAAATTACAGCGGTTGATTTTGATGCCCGTTTGCTTATTGGCGATAAAGTTCAATTTATTAAATCATGTCCCGAATGTGGGTCAACTCTTTTACGAATAGAAGGCGAAGCAGCTCATTATTGTCCAAACGAAAATGGCTGTCCACCTCAGATTAAAGGTAAAATGGAGCATTTTGTAAGTCGCAAAGCCATGAATATTGATGGACTTGGCAGCGAAACAATAGCTTTGCTTTTTGAAAATGAGCTACTAAAAGATATTGCCGATATTTACGAGTTGAAAGTACCCGATCTGGCTCGACTTGAGCGACTTGGGAACAAATCGGCCGTAAATATTAAAACTTCCTACGAAGCATCGAAAGAAGTACCTTTCGAACGTGTACTTTTTGCTTTAGGAATACGCTTTGTAGGCGAAACAGTAGCTAAGAAATTAGCTATTGCCTTTAAAACAATCGAAAAATTAGAAACAGCAACTTTTGAAGAACTAATTGCGGTAGATGAAATTGGTGAGCGAATAGCACAAAGTGTTCAAAAATATTTTTCGGACGAACGGAGTATTGAGTTGATTAACCGATTGAAACAATACGGATTGCAAATGCAGGTTTCGGAGGAAAAACTTCAGCCAGCAGGAAATACACTCAGCGGATTGTCCATAGTAATAAGTGGCACTTTTAGCAAACATTCACGCGACGAATACAAGACTATTATTGAACAAAATGGTGGAAAAAACGTAGGAAGTGTTTCGGCAAAAACGTCGTTCATATTAGCTGGCGAAAATATGGGGCCAGAAAAACTGAAAAAAGCTGAAAACTTGGGTCTGAAATTAGTGACCGAAAATGAATTTTTGGCAATGATAGGTACTGAAAAACCAAAACCGCAGCAAGGATTCACAGGAACTTTGTTTTGATTTTTTGAATATACGTTTTGATAAAAATGTTATGTTATTAGTGAATTGCCGGCTGCGTCATTTATTCCGATATATCGGAAGCTGCCGGAAAAGTTTAATAAATACAGATGGGCTTTAGCCAAAATATTATATTAATTTGGCTAAAGCCCATTCTAATGCTAACAACTTTCGACCCCATAAATGGGGCGGCAATTAATTAAGAACCAAAATCAAACTATCACTTATTCCAAATTTCCCATGCAGCCAATGCCTGCTCTATCAACATTTGCTCTCCATTTAACCCCACAGCACCTTGCTCACGACCTTTTTTCAGAAAAAGCGTTTCGGCTGGATTATACACTACATCGTACAACATGTGTTTATCGGTCAGGAATTGATATGGAATAGCTGGGCAAGTATCTACATTAGGAAAAGTACCAACGGGTGACGCATTTACAATAACTGTAAAATCGGACAGAATCATTTCATTCAGTTCACCATAAGTCAACTGACCTACGGTAGGTGTACGTGAGACATAAACTGTATCGAGACCTAATTTTTGGAGAACAAACTTAATGGCTTTGGATGCGCCACCAGTTCCGAGAATCAGCGCTTTGGAGTGATGTGGCTTTAGAAGCGGACGAATAGTGTTTTCAAATCCTATAGCATCGGTATTAAACCCTTTGAGTGTTAAAGTATTATTGCTTCGAATAAATTTGATAACATTTACAGCTCCTATTTCAGCAGCATCATTGTCTAACTCGTCCAAAAACGGAATAACCTGCTCTTTGTACGGAATAGTTACATTCAAACCACTTAGCTCTACTGAAGCAATTAACTTCATAATTTTCTTAATATTATCAATCGGATACGATTCGTAAATGGCATTAATTTGTTCGTTTTCAAATTTATCGGTAAAAAAACGTTTTGAGAAAGAATGACCGAGCGGATAACCAATTAAACCGTAATGCTGCATAATCTATTTTTTCTTTATGCTTTTAAAAACCAACCAAACTACTAAAATAGCTCCAATTGCTAAGAAAACATACGAAAACTCATGACTATAGGTATTAATCAAATCGCGGTTTTCGCCTGCCACATAACCCAAACCAGCCAAAATAATATTCCATAATCCGGCACCCAAAAAAGTATAAAGTAAAAAACTCATATAATTCATACGAGCCAAACCGGCAGGAATAGATATTAAGTGACGTACAACTGGAATTAATCGACCGATAAATGTGGAAGTTTTTCCATGTTCATTAAAAAACTTTTCGCTCTTTTTAATCTTTTCGCTACTCAACATGAGTAGTTTTCCTATTTTACTATCAGCAAATTTGTAAATTATTATTCGCCCAAGCCACATGGACATAATATAATTAAACGATGCCCCAATCAGTGCACCTATCGTTCCAAATATTATTATCCAGAAAATACTTAAATCACTTTCAGGCTTCATAGCCACATACACTGCAGGAGGTATAACCATTTCAGACGGAACAGGAAGTATTGAACTTTCGGCAGCCATTAACAATGTAATACTAGTATAATTCATATTATTTTCGTACCAATGCTCCACTTTTTGAATTATACTCATAGTATCGGAAGCAGGCGTTTGTATAGTATCTTGTGCATATAAGCTAAGGCTACAAACAATAATAGAAATTATCAGTACGAATTTTTTAGTCATAAATTATAAAAATTAATATGTTGAATCTTAATAAAACATCAAATCAAAAAATCTTCGCGGTTCGCATCGTCGCAAACTTCAAAAAACAAACGTTCTGCATCCAAACTTAAAGCACTTGCTTTTTTCAAATAAATTCTGGATGCACTAATATTATCGTTTTTAAAAAAGGCAACTGCAATGAATAAATCGATAAACTCCAAGGTGTTATCTAAATCGTAAGCAGCTAAATAATACTCCAAAGCCGTTTTCCATTCGCCCTTATCCATACAAATATTGGCAATAGCCATAAGTGTATCGGGTTGATTGGCCTCAATAGTAATCGATTTAAGATAAGCCAATAAAGCATCATCTAAGTTATCAAGTCCGACTAATGCTTCCGCCAAGTAAACCCAAGCATCAGGAGCATCCTCGTGTTGTTTAAGGGCACGTTGCGAATAATTCAGGCTCTCTTCGAATTGTTCTTTTTCCAATAAGCATATAGCAATACCAGTTAATGCATCGTAATTCTCGGGTTTTTCAACTAATGATTGGTTGTAAAATTCAATGGCATCATCATAACGCTCCATTTTTTCATAACTTTCGCCTATAAAAAGTTGGGTTTGCCAGTTTTCGCCAGTCATTTTACCATAATCGGCATAAGCATCGCAAGCCTGCTGGTATTGTTCGAGTTGAAAATGCGCGTGTGCTTTTTGCAAACAAGCAAGCGAATCGTTTTCGTTAATAGCCAATACAAAATCGTAAGCTGTAAGTGATTTCTGAAATTCTTGTTGCACAAAATACACTTGTCCTAGATTAAACCAAGCCTCGGGTAAAAATGAATCGATATTAATTATTCGATTATAGGTTTCGATAGCCATTCCTGAATCAGCTATTTGTTCGTAGCAAAAGGCAAGTTCAAATAATAAGTCAATATTCTGATTATTGTACTTGTCGCCAATTTTCAGAAAATGTAGCGCATTCAAAATATCTAAATCGGCAATATAAATAAATGCAATATCGATACTAATATTGTCGATGTCGTCAACTTCGTTTTCGATTATATCATTGCATACTTTTGCAGCTTCTTTGTGTCGACCCGATTTAATTAGCGCTTCTGCTTTCAGCAGTAATAATTCATACTCGGTACTTTCATTTAAAGTTTCGAATATGCGCATAGCTTTTTGGGTTTCGCCAAGAGCTAGGTATATTTTAGCACGTTTTATTTGCAAACTTGAGTTTCCGGGATGCAGACGCAAACCCAAGTCGAGTGCTTTGGAACTCTCTTTGGCTTTTCCTTTACGCAGAAAATAATCAACGATAGTTTCAAGCTCTTCCACATCGAAATATCCGGGACCATTACCAGCCACAAATTGTTCGTAGCGAGCAATTAATTCCGACGAATCATCGTCGAGTTGATATTGCAATTTTCGACCCATAAGGCACTTTTTTTTGCAAAAATAATGATTTTAAATGTAATAGCACTAATTAGGTGACTAAAAGTTTTCAACACAGGTGTAAATAGTTATAATATGTATAATCTACTGCCATTATAGTTAATATTTATTTAATTGATTTTTTTTTGATATTCGATTTTATTCAAACCACAATCAATATCTATCGTATTTATTACATATATCATCCAAGTTTTTACGACAGAGCAAAAAACACTTATAATATGAATTATGATATGCAACACAATTCTTTTTCAAAATTTAAGAAAAAATCCTAATTTCTTTAAAAACCCCTAAAATAAAATGTAGTTATTATTATTACATTTACTACAAACAAAATTACATGTAACACACTTATTATGAATAATATGCGTATTGCATTTATGCATTTAATGTATATTTTTGTCACTCAAAATATTGAAAATTGCATCATTTACATTTCAAATTAAATGCCTTATGAAATCACTTAACATCAAACTTATCGTTATAATTTTTATTGCTATTCAAAGCAGCATTTCGATGTATTCTGCAAGCATTAAGCAATCTCCACCTGTTATGACAGCTCCAGGAAATGCATTGGCATTTGATGGTGTAAATGATATGGTAGACCTTGGAAATAGCGCTAGCGTTCGACTTACACAGGGAACTATCGAAGCATGGATAAAAACACCCAATGCTGGAGATAGTTATAGAGGTATTGTTGTAAAACAATGGGCTTATGCTTTGTTTATGTGTAATAATGAATTGGTTGCATATAGTTGGGATGGTAGTAATAACGTAAGCACTGGTGTTTATCTAAACGATAATAAATGGCATCACGTGGCACTTAGCTTTAATGCTGGAGTTGCTAACGGCTCATCTATTTACATTGATGGTGTAAAAAAACGCACTTTTACTTATAATATTAATCATCAGGGAGTTGGTCTTGGAATTGGCAATGGATCAACGGATACTAAAATACAAATTTTCAACGGTTTAATCGATGATGTCAGAGTCTGGAATGTAACACGTTCAGAATCTCAGATACAATCGACTATGTATAATGAATTAGCTGGGAATGAAAGCGGATTACTAGCATATTACAACTTTAATCAAGGAACGGCAGGAGGTGATAATTCGTCAATTTCAACAATTACAGATCTGTCATCGAATGCATTACATGGTACGCTTAGTAATTTCAGCAAAACAGGATCATTGTCAAACTTTGTGGAAAGTAATGCCTTTACCATACAGAACAACACACCAATTGCTACACAAATAGGCACGTCGGCTCCATTAGTTGATGATTCAACTCAAGTTCGATATGTAAAGTTTGCTACCACCTTAAGCGCAAATTTCACCAGAATAGCTTTGCAAGAGATGAAAATATTTTCCGATGGTCTGAATTTAGCTGTAGGTAAAACCATTACAACCAGCTCTAATTCTTACGATTACAATGTAAGCAAAGTGGTTGATGGCGATTTGAATACGAGTTGGTTATCAGATGATTATGTGACGCGAACCAATGATGATAGATTTAGTGGTCCAACGTTAAATGGTCCTCATTATGTTGTTATAGATTTGGGTGCACCTTATAATTTAGATAGCCTGAAGTTAGATATTGACGATAGTGGTAGATCATTGAGTTCTGATTATTCGTTCGATTTTCTCGTTTCGACAGATGCCACAAACTGGTCGTTGGTGGACCATAAGGATTTTGCACAAGGTTTATTTACTTACTCCAATATTCAGATACAGAATATACGTTATATTAAATATGCCTGTTATTATACTTCTAATAGTGGAGTAGCTAATTTAGATGAAATTCAGGCTTTTAGCAATGGAGTGAATGTAGCTAAGAATAAAAGTGCAACTACTAATAGTGGCTGGAGTGTAGCTAATACAGTCGATGACAAACCATCTACAAGATGGACAAGCTTTGCTCTTGACCATAGTGGATATACAAGACCTCCAACTGCTCTGGTTACTTATATTGTTGATTTGGGCGAAATTCAAACAATAGATAGTATTCAATTAGAATATCACAGTGCTACTACATTTACATTATTAGTTTCGGCAAATGGTACAGATTGGCAAAAAATTGACCAACGATTAAATGACAAAAACCAGTACACCTATTTGTTAAATCATTCCATAAAAATTACATCAGACATTACAACACATACCACCACCACAGCTACAATTAATGGCAATGTTAAGTATCATGGAGGTTCTGCTGTTGTGGAACGTGGAGTATGTTGGAGTACTTCGCCTAACCCTACCATTTTGAATAACAAACAGGTTAACGGAGCAGGCTTAGGTAGCTATGAATCTACAATTACTGGACTGAATGGCAGTACGTTGTATTATGTAATGGCTTATGCCACTAACGCTACCGAAACCAAATATAGCAAAGAGATAAGGGTATTAAGCGGTTTGAATGTTGAAACGGATGCTGTATCGTACAATAGCTCAACTGTTAGTTCAGGTGGATATATTACTGCAATTGATGGTGTTAATGTAACGGGGAGAGGTGTCTGTTTGAGTACTAATAAAATTCCAACCGTTTTGGATACACACAGCTCTGAAGATACCGGAACTGGCGAATTTAGCACTAACTTAACCGGATTAACAGAAAATACAAATTATTATGTGAGAGCTTATGCAACAACAAACCTTGGAACTTTTTATGGAAAAATATACGGTTTTACACATATTATTGAAAAAAACGGTGGCTCACAGTACATAGCAGGTGGAGGAGGTAATTTTGACGGTGTTATTTTTACAGAATCCGGAACATTAAACGACCAACCTTATTTTTTAGGAACTGGTGGTTGGGAAATGTCTTATGATGGCAGTGCATGGGTTATTGGTTGGGTATATTCTTATGATGGTGGAAGCCCCCCACTTGCGGGCTGGGATGATGGTACCACATTAACAAAATTAATTACACAAAAACCAACTATCACTTACGATAAAAGCAGCCTCAAAGAAGCAGCTTGTAACGATGGCTCTATAAAAGAAATTATTACCATTACACACGATAATTTGGGTGGTGCAACATTTTCAGGAACAAATAATGAGGATTTTGTGGCAACAGGCAAGGCTATTGTGCGAAATTTACCTACCGGACTGACTGCCAAAATTACACGTACTAATAGTTTGACATTAACGGTTACGTTAACCGGCAAAGCTACGGCACATGTCAATACCAACGATTTGAGTAATGTGAAAATTATGTTTGCACCCGATGCTTTTACCGATGGAAGTTCGTTGGTTACAAATGGAAATGTAACAAGTTTATCGCTCGATTTTATTGAACCAGTTGATATGACCATAACAGGCACAAAAACCTGTGCCGATGTTACCATAACTGCCGATAATAATGTGACACTCGACAATAACAGCACATTAACTATCAATAGCGTAACTTCAGCAAATCAAATTACATTAAATCCTGGGGCAAAATTAAATTTAGCGAATGTAGTAACCGTAGGAAATGTGGTGCTCAAAGCCGACGACACCAATTCGTTTAGTGCTAAAATTGGAACGGGTATGACTGTAAATGGAACAGTTACTTTTGAGAAAACCATGCTCGATTCGAAATGGTATTTCCTTTCGTTCCCTTGCGATGTAAATGTAAGTGATATCAGTATGAATGGTGGCGGAACAGTGGGTGTTGACTTTTACATTCAGACATATAGCGGCGCAAACAGAGCAACAAATGGCTTGGGAGTAAACTGGAGTCACATTACAACAGGCACGCTCGAAGCCAAAAAAGGATATGCATTTGGCTTGAAAACAGGATTAGGCACTAAAACCTTATCATTTGTGTTGAACAAAGCCATTGTCGAGGGTGAAACAGCTGCTACTGTACCCACTACTTTTTACGATGGCAGCTTAGGCAACAATCACAAAGGTTGGAACCTGATTGGGCAACCGTATTTGAGTAAATTTGCCGGTTCGCAGGTTGGTATTAATTATCTCACTACGTGGAATGGCAGTGCTTATGTGGGTCAGTCTAATAGTTTAGTTAGTAGCCTTAATCCTTTTGAAGCATTTTTTGTGCAGGTAGGCAACACCGCTCCAATATCGTTTTCACTTTCGGGCCGTCAGGCAGTGCGCAGTGTAGTACAGCAGAATTTAAAGCAGTCGTTACAATTAAATATGGCGAATAATTCAGGTACAGATTTTAGTACATTGATTTTCGACAATGAGTTGAGTAGTGATTATGAAATTGGGCAGGATTTGGAAAAATGGATAACTACAACTGTTGCCAAACCACAAATCTACACCGTACTGAACGACGTAAAATATGCTTACAATGCTTTACCAATAAGCAACGCCACAAATTTGCCGGTAGGTTATTTCTCAAAAACAGGAGGCGCAAGCACTATCAGCGCAAGCAATGTAAATGTAGCAGGATTATCAAAACTAATACTTATTGATAATCAAACCGGAGCCAGTACCGACCTATTGAGCGAATCGTACAATTTTACAGCCGATGCGGGAACAAACAATAGCCGTTTCAGTATTATTCCACAGCGAATATCGACTAATAATCAAGTTAAAATTGAAAATAATAAGCCTTATGCTTTTGTACAACAATCCAAACTTACAATTAAAAACTTAAGTCAGAACACTACAATCCGCGTATACAATATTACTGGAAAAATAATTCACGCTGGTTTTAACAATGGGAATGACACCTATGTTTTAAACCTAAAATCTACAGGAATGTATATGGTGAAAATAGACACAAAATCCGGTAGTTCAAGTCTCAAAGTTGTAAACAATTAAAAATCGAAAACAGTATGAATACAACACCCTATAAACTAAAATACAGCTCAAAATACAGTTCACCAACTATCGAACGAATTAATCTCGATAATGAAATCTCGTTAATTTTAGTATCAGGCACCCCCGGCAATCCGGGTGGTTCAAATAATATGAACCCTGCAAATCAATTTGCAGCGCCCGAATACTTTAATCAGCATCCTGTAAAGGACATTGTAGGGTAAACATCCTGCCATTATCAAATTTATTACTGACTGTTTTTCCAATAAAAATATTAGCATTTTTAAATTCGCTGCCTTATGAAAACAATTAAATTTAGATTTATCGCCCTTTTGGTTTTTGCATCTCAAACTTTTGTGTCAATTAATGCTATAAACATCTCCAAAGCTCCAATACCTGTGCCGCTTACAGCACCAGGTAACTGTTTATTATTCAATGGTTCTACAAACTATATTAGTTTTGAATCGTCATCAACTTTAAATAGTTTAGGAGTTTCGGGATTTACACTCGAAGCTTGGGTTTATCTCTCAACTTCTAGCGGCGTAAATTCAATAATCCGAAAAACAGGCGATTATAATTTATATATAAACAATGGAAAATTATGTGCTGAAGTTTGGCAATTGGGAGTTGGAAATGCTTCAATGAAATATATAAATGGCACAACTAACATTCCTTTAAATATTTGGGTACATGTATCGGCCACTTGGAATGGGTCGATTGGTGCCTTATACATTAATGGCAGTAATGAATCTTCGAGTATCTCTAGTGGTAATGTTTCCAATTCTGAGAATTTGTTTATTGGTAAGTCTAGTATATATTCGCAGTTTTTTAATGGAAAAATAGATGAACTACGTATCTGGAATTCATGTCTTACGCAAGCCACAATACAAGCCAATATGTATAACGTGGTAAGTGCAAGTTCTTCAAATTTAGCTGGATATTGGAATTTCGATGCTAGCTCTGGCACCTCGCTTACCGATATAACAAGCAATGGAAATAATGGTACATTGGTAAATTCACCTAGCTGGACAGAAAGTTATGCTATGGTTGTTCCAATACCTGCGGCGGCAACAGATATTACCGATGTGAGTTTTACTGCCAATTGGTCGGCTCCTGCAGTAGGTCTAGTCGAAAGTTATAAATTATATGTTTCAACATCACCAAATTTCAGCAATTGTGTGACAGGTTACAATGGTTTGGATTGCGGTACCAATTTATCGCAAACTGTAAGTGGATTAGCTCCTAACATCAATTATTACTACCGCATATTAGCAAATAAAGCAAGCGTAACCGGAACTTCTGGTTATTTCAGAACTACTGGTGCTGCAAAAACAGTTTTCGATATGAATCCCTATGGGAACGAATCGTGGATAGGTTATGTATATACTAATGCAAACTGGAACGGCTCAAATCCTACATTTACAGGCGCTGTTCTGAAAGGAATAATTACTCAAACAGCTAATTTTAATTGTAATTGGGGAGGCAGTGGGCCTGTTTTAAACTCCGTTACCTATAACGATCATTTTTTAATTAGGTTTAAAATGAAAAAGTATTTTGTAGCGGGCCGACACAACATATCGCTTAGCGGCGATGATGGATTCCGTTTGATAATAGACAATGGTGACTATCAATGTATGGATTGGTCTATCCACGCTTCAAGCACACGTAGCATGCAGTTAAATATAACCGAAGCCGGATATAAATATTTAGATATGGAGTTTTACGAACATGAAGGTGGAGCCTGGGTATCGTTTAGTACTGAAAAAGCATGTGATCCACCTGCAAATCCCAAAGATATTGTAATAACAAATAATCTGATGAATACTACTGCTTCGTGGAATGCAAACGGAAACGCATCTGATGTTACATACGATTGGTATCTATATGGAGATAGAAATGATTATAAAAATGGATCAACATCACAAACCAATGTTGTTCTAAATAATTTAGATGAAAATCAAAACTACAACTTTTATGTTCGGGCAACAAAAACTTGCTCGAGCGATTATATTAGTTCAAGTTCCTTTACACAAAAATACCTGAAACTTACCACCACAAAAAATTACCTGACTAGTACAAGCATAACCTGCGGTGGACTAATTGAATATCAGGGCAATGAAACCATAACCGAAAGAGGTGTATGTTGGGGTACATCACCCAACCCTACAACCAGTAATAATAAAAAAACTATAGACAACAATACAAATAGGTTTGAGACTATAGTTGATAATTTAACGGGAAACGACATTTATTTTTTTAGGGCTTACATTATTGTAGCATCAGAAACTATCTATGGCAACGAAGTTTATTTATTACCCGGATGTAATATTCAGACTGATGTAATTTCAATTTCATCAAATTCTACAGTTACTTCAGGTGGATATATAAGTGTACCCCAAGGAATTGAAATAACTGAAAGAGGCGTATGTTGGGATACCAATCCAAATCCAACAATATTGAACAGTATCACTTCTGATGGAAATGGAAATGGTGATTTTAGCAGTAGTCTTGCAGGTTTAACAAATGATGCAAAATACTATGTAAGAGCGTATGCAATCATAAATAATACCGCATTCTATGGTAACGAAACTAGTTTTACGCATAAAAGCAAACAATATCAAGCTAATGGTGGATATTTTGACGGTGAAGTTTTTTATGAAAACGGAACATATAACGAACAAACATACTTTTCAGGGAGTTATGGAGACGATTTAGCCTTTTATGGGGATTATTGGTATATTTCAGGTTGGATTATTTCTTATAGTAGCGGAAATCCACCACTTACGGATTGGGATGATGGTACTGTATTAACTCCAATTGTCTTACAAAAATCAACAGTAACATTTAGTAAAATCAGCCTGAAAGAAGCAGCTTGTAACGATGGCTCTATTAAAGAAACCGTCACCATTACACACGACAATGTTGATAATGCGACATTTGCAGGAACAAACAATGAAGATTTTGTTGCAATAGGCAAAGCTATTGTGCGGAATTTACCTGCCGGATTAACTGCCAAAATTATCCGTACTAGCAGTTTGTCATTAACGCTTTCGATAACGGGCAAAGCTACGGCACATGTCAATGCCAACGATGTAAGTAATGTGAAAATAATGTTCGTACCTGATGCTTTTACCGATGGAAGTTCAATGATAACTAATAATAATGTTTCAACTATTTCGCTCGATTTTATTGAACCGATTGATATGACTGTGACTGGTACAAAAACCTGTGCAGATTATAGCATTACAGCCGATAATAATCTGACCCTAGATAATAACAGCACATTAACAATTAATAGCGTCACTTCTGCAAATCAGATTACATTAAATCCGGGAGCAAAATTAAATTTATCGAATTCGGTAACGGTTGGCGATGTAGTGCTTAAAGCCGACGATAGCAATTCGTTTAGTGCAAAACTGAGCACTTGTATGACTGTAAATGGCACAGTTACATTCCAAAAAACCATGCTCGATTCCAAATGGTATTTCCTTTCGTTCCCTTGCGATGTAAATGTGGCCGATATTGTTATGATAGGAGGTGGTATATTGGATACTGATTTTTATATCCTAACTTACGATGGTGCAAAGAGGGCAACAAATGGCTTGGATGTCAACTGGAGTCGCGTAACAACTGGTGCGCTCGAAGCCAAAAAAGGATATGCCTTCGGGTTGAAAACGGGCATTGGAAACAAAACGCTTTCATTTGTACTGGATAAAACCATAGCCGAATGCGAAACCGATGCTACAGTTCCGGCCACTTTTTACGATGGCAGCCTAGGCAACAACCACAAAGGTTGGAACTTGATAGGGCAACCGTATTTAAGTAAATTCTCGGGGGCTGATGTTGGCATAAACTACATCACAACTTGGAATGGTAGCGCTTATGTAGGTCAGGCAAAGAATTTAGTTGGTAGCTTAAATCCGTTCGAAGCATTCTTTGTTCAAGTTTCACAAACAAGTCCAATTTCGTTTAGTTTGGCTGGCCGTCAGGCTATTCGAAGCGCTGTAACTCAGAATTCACAAGAGAGCATTCAATTAAATATTTCAAACACTTCGGGAGTTGATTTTAGTACCTTGGTATTTGATAACGAACTGAGTAGCGAGTACGAAATAGGACACGATTTGGAAAAATGGGTAACCACAACTATTGCAAAGCCACAAATTTATTCCGTGCTGAACGACATAAAATATGCATATAATGCCTTGCCGATAAGTAGCGCGTCAAATTTGCCGGTAGGTTATTTTTCAAAAACAGGAGGTGCAAGCACAATTAGTGCAAGCAATGTAAATGTGGCAGGATTGTCAAAACTTTTACTGTTAGATAATAAAACAGGTGTAACTACCGACTTGTTGACCGAATCTTACAATTTCAATGCCGATGCGGGAACAAACAATAGTCGTTTCAGTATTATTCCACAGCGAATATCAACTGCAACAGAAGAATATTCCGCAGATAGAAAGCCCATTGTATCGGTTGTTGGTTCGAAAGTTATAATCAGTAATTTATCAACAAATGCTGTTATTCGGATATACGATGCCACTGGAAAGCAACTGCTATTAACAAAAGCTAATGAAACAAATCGTTTCGAAACTGAATTGAGGGTTGCCGGAATATATATTTTGAGGGTTGATGTTGATTTATTAAAAAATTATTATAAATTTGCAATAAAATAACTATAAAAATCACACCAGTTATATGAATAATATGCCGAAAAAACAACAGTACAATTCGCCTGAGATACAACGGATTAATCTTGATAACGAAATCGCGTTAATTTTAGTATCGGGTAACCCCGGCAATCCGAGCCCTTCAACTGATTTGAACCCTGCAAATCAATTTAAAGTGCCCGAATACTTTAACCAGCATCCAGTAATGGATGCTATAGGGTGAAAATCTTCAGAATATTTTAACTGTTATAAAAACAGATAGTGTGGATTAGTTCGATAGGAAGTACCATCACAAGCCTATGTAGGTTTGTGGTGGTTTTCTATTTTTTATATTTACTCATCATTTAATATCTATCACTCAACCTTTATAGTACGGCATTCATACTTTATTAGTTTTATAATAATCGATATCGATATATTTTTGTGAAGAAAAAATGAAATCATAAAATAACTATCGTATGAAAGCAAGCTACAGTTTAATAACTCACTTTACAGGAATTTTTATAATTCTATTTGTATATTTGTTAATTTTCGGACAATATGTAACAAACAAAATATATTGTATCTTTAACAACTTAAAGATCATAAAACAATGAGAATTATAATCGATAAAAATTCATTCGCTTTGATATGTTTTTGTTTCATTGTAAATCAATTCAATATGTCGCAAATAAACGGCTATGTAAAACCAGGCTTCGAACCTGTTTACGAAATATTTAAGCAGAATTTCGACAACAGGAAAGAGTCAGGAGCTGCACTTTGTGTGTATCACAAGGGCGAAAAGATTGTTGACCTTTGGGGTGGAATTGCAAATCAAAAAACAAAATCGGTTTGGGATGAAAAAACCATGGTTTTATTCTTTTCGGCTACAAAAGGTGTGGCTTCACTGTGTATTGCCAAGCTACATTCCGAAGGAAAAATTGAATATGATAAACCAGTATCGACTTATTGGAATGAATTTGCAAAAAATGGGAAAGAAAATATTACTGTACGTCAACTGCTGTCGCACCAATCGGGATTGTGCTTATGGGATGGTAGTTTAACCGTGACGGAATTGGCCGATAGAAATAAACTGGTGGATAAACTCGAAAATACACGACCTTTCTGGACGCCCGGTGAATATTGCGGATATTCGGCTGCATTGGCAGGACATTATATGAGTGAACTTATTCGACGAATTGACAATAAACATCGTTCGTTGGGACAGTATTTTCAGGAGGAAATTGCGAAACCACTTGGAATCGAGTTCTATATCGGATTACCCGATTCAATTAATGATAATCGAATAGCACGCATAGAAATGAACAATCCTGTTAAACGACTTTTTATGCTCAATAAAAGTCCTAAAGGATTGATTAAGCAAATGATAAACCCCAATTCACTATGTTTTAAATCAATGACTTTGGTAAAAGGTTACAATGTAAACGAACGCGAAACCTGGCGTATTGAAGAACCAAGCGGCAACGGAATTGGGACAGCCGAAAGCCTTGCCAAATTGTATAGCGTATTTTCGCTTGGAGCAAAGGAGCTTAATATTCAAGCCTCTACACTTTCCGAATGTATAGGAGTGGCATTACATCCTGTATTATCGGATGTGGATAAAGTTATGGGTATTCCGCTATACTACCGCAATGGATTTATGAAAAACGGTGAATTTTCCAAGCCTTTCCCCAACGATGCTTGTTATGGTTTTGGTGGAGCAAGTGGCTCGATGGCTTATGCCGACCCTGTGAACCAGATTGGTTACTGCTACGTGCCAAACCGCATGGGTTACGATTTCCCTGATAGTCGCGAAGGCGATATCCAGAAAGCACTGTACGAATGTATTGAAAAATTGAAGTAGTCATTCATAGCCCGAAATCCGTCATTCATAAAATAAAATTGATCATTGACAGATATAAATATTGTGAAATACAAACATAAATCGTATTTTTGACTACTCATTACCAACAATATACATGGAAAGCGCAACATCAAACAATTACAATAAGGAATTAAATAAACTCCGATTAGTTTTTGAACAAACACCCGGAGCCATATTTATTCTCGACAAAGAATTCAGATTTGAATATGTAAATCCGAGTTTCGAGCAACTTTCGGGCTATGCAAAATATGAAGTGTTGGGTAAAACGGTGAAAGATCTTTTTTATCACGAAGAGATTCATGATTCACGTCGCGAAGTGGTTGAAGCCATGCTGAAAGGTGAAAAATGGCAGGGCGAATTGCTTACACACAATAAAAACGGCAATACATATTGGGCAAACACCATTGCTGCTCCATTTAAAGACGAACTTGGCAATGTGGAAGGTTATATTATGATTCAGCAGGATATTACTGAAAAAAGACGCATGCAGCTTGCAATGGAAGAAAGCGAAAAATTTTACCGCACACTTATCGAAAGTACAATGGACCCCGTGTCGCTCAATCAGGATGGAAAATTTCTCTTGGTAAATGAAGCTTTTCTGAAAACGTTTGGATACGACCACGACGAATTGTTTGCCATGAATCCAGCCGATTTTATAGCACCTGAAGACCGCGATAGAGTGATGGATTTGCACTACAAGCGTATGCGTGGCGAAATTGATAAAATGAGCTACACAGCTAATTTTTTGCATAAATCGGGTGAACGAGTTTTGGCTGATTTGAATGCCACTACCGTTCAGGTTAACGGACATAATGCTTCGTTTATTACCATGCGCGACATTACCCTGCAAAATGCTATGGAAAAAGCTTTGCGCGAGAGTGAAACAAAATACAAAACATTAGTCGAAAACTCACAGGATGGTATTTTGATTGTTCGTAACAATAAAGTGCTGTACGCGAACGACACATTGTGCAAATTGTTGGGCTATTGCCCCGAGGGAATGACTGGAGAAGACATTATTCATCGCGAAGATATTTACAAAGTAACTCAAATTGGAATTCGCCGACGTAATCAGGATTTTTCGACCATCAACGAAACATTCCGTTTAGTAGCCAAAAACGGCGAAATTAAAGAATGTGATACAACATCCACCTTGATAAAATTCGAAGGAGAATTGTGCAGTTTTTTTACGATTCACGATTTAACCGAAAATAAGAGAATTCAACTCGAACTCAAAGAAAGCGAAGAAAAATACCGATTATTGTTTTCAGCCGAATCGGATGCCATCTTTATGATTGATGCCGATTCAGGGCAAATAATCGATGTGAATCCGGCTACAACTGTAATGTATGGTTATTCAAAAGTGGAATTACTTCGAATGAAGAATACCGACATTTCGGCAGAACCGGAAAAAACGTCGCAGGCAACCAAAAATCTTGAAACGCATGTTAAGTTCCGACTACACAAACGAAAAGATGGAACAACTTTTCCTGTGGAACTGAGTGCAGGGTTCACCAAATATAAAGATAAAAATATCCAAATTGTTACATCGCGCGACATTTCGGCTCGAATTAAAAGCGAAGAAGCATTAGCGAAAAGTGAACAGAAGTACAGAGAATTAACCGAAATGCTTCCGCTTACTGTATATGAACTCGATGTAAACAACAAACCGACCTATATAAATAAGGCAGGGCGCGAACTATTTGGATTGAACAGCGAAAATTCAGGCAATAATGCCATGAGTTTTTTTGTGTCAGACGATAGAAAACGCATGGAGGAAGTTTTGAAACATGAACAAGAACATGCAGAAATAATCTCTCGGCCAGAACCTTCGGACCCAGCCGAATACACCATTCAGAAGTCTGATGGGACAAAAATACCTGTTTTGATTTACGGGACGGCAATTATTGAAAATGACAAACCCGTAGGTTCACGAGGCGTTATTGTGGATATTTCGGAACGTAAATCGATGGAAAATGCGTTGCGAAAAAGCGAACAAAAATACCGTGAGTTAGCCGATTTTTTACCACAAACTGTTTTTGAATTGGATGCTCAAGCCAATTTGATGTATGTAAATAAGGCGGGTATCGAAATTATGGGTGTAAAACCAACTGATTTTGGAAAATCGGTGCTAAGTTTTTTTATTCCTGAAGACCATGAACGTATGAAAAATAATTTGAAAGCCACTGAACGCGAAAAACGCCCCAATGCAATGAATGAATATTTGGCATTAAAACCTAATGGTGGGACTTTTCCTGTAATAATATATGCTTTGTCGGTTTTCAAAAATAAAGAGGTAGTTGGCACCAGGGGAATAATTGTGGACATTTCGGAACGTAAAGAGATGGAAATGCAATTGCAAACCGCCAAAATCGAACTCGAAAAACTTAATTCAGACCTCGAAAAACGTGTAAAAGAAAGTTCTGAAAGTCTTACCGAAGCACGAACTCAATTGATAAATCTGCAAAAAGAAAATCTCCAATCGCAGTTCGACGTATTGAAGCAACAGGTAAATCCACATTTCCTTTTCAACAGTCTGAATGTGCTTACATCACTTATAAAACTTGAACCCGATCTGGCTGAGAAATTCTCCGAACAACTGTCGAAAGTGTACCGGTATGTCCTGGAAAACAAGGATAACGAACTGGTGGATTTGAATACCGAACTCAACTTTCTGGACGCTTATATCTTTTTGCTGAATATACGTTTTGTAGATAAATTAGGAGTAAACATCAACATTCCGGCAGATAGATGCAGCGATCAGATTATTCCCCTGGCCATGCAATTGCTGATAGAAAATGCCATCAAGCACAATATTATGTCGAAAAGCGAACCGCTTACCATCGATATTTTTATTGATTCGGATAACTTCTTGAATATTGTGAACAACCTGCAGGAGCGGCCATCGCAACTAGTTTCAACCGGCGTTGGACTTAAAAATATTCAAAACAGATATCTACTTTTGAATAATACCGAACCGATTTTTGAAAAAACGGAATCGCACTTTATCGCCAAGGTTCCACTCGTATTGAATTAAAAATAAACATTGAAAATATATAAAATGAGAATAGTAATTATTGAAGATGAGGCTTTTGCTGCTCGAAGACTCGAAAATATGATAAAGGAATCCGATTCCACCATAGGAATAGCCGCCAAACTGGAATCAGTCAAAGAATCAATCGTTTGGTTCAAAAATAATCCGCAACCCGACCTAATTTTTTTAGATATTCATTTGGATGACGATTTGAGTTTTGCGATTTTTAAAGAAGTGGAAATCTGTTGCTCCATCGTTTTCACTACTGCCACTGACGAAATGGCTACCCGTGCGTTCCAACTTAAGGGAATTGATTTTCTACTCAAACCAATTATTCAAGCCGATTTGAACAAGATGATTAGCAAATACAAAAAGGTAAATAACCAACAATGTCCTGTTAATCCTGAAATATTTGAAAATATTATTAATCCCCGATAATCCCCAAATGGTAAATGGTAACTGATTAAATAGTAAATGAATTTATGAGAACAATTATTATCGAAGACGAAGAATTTGCTGCCCGCAGGCTCGAAAATCTGATTAAAGAGTGCGACCCGACAATTGAAATTGTGGCCAAGTTGCAATCGGTCAAAGAATCGGTGGTGTGGTTGAAAACAAACACCCAGCCCGATCTGATTTTCTTAGACATTCAACTGGAAGACGACCTGAGTTTTTCCATTTTTGAACAGGTGAAAGTGCAATCGAAAATTATTTTCACAACCGCGTTCGACGAATATGCCATTAAAGCGTTTAAGCACAACAGCATTGATTATTTGTTGAAACCCATCAACAAAGACGAACTGTGCAACGCCATCAATAAATACAAAAACTGGGATAAATCCGGCAACAAAGTGATTGATGCCGAAGAACTCCGCAAGCTACTCAACCCGCAGCAAACATACCGCGAACGGTTCATGGTTTCGGTGGGTGATAAGCTAAAATCCATTCAGGTGGTGGACATTGCTTATTTCTTTTCAACGGCGGGTATAACCTTCGTAGTGATGAACAATAAAAGTCAGTATTCGGTCGATTTTAGTTTGGATAATTTGAAAGAAATGCTCAATCCACAGGATTTTTTCCGTGTAAACCGCCAGTATTATATTGGCTTAAAATCAATCGATAAAGTCGTAGTTTATCCAAAAAGTCGTCTTAAATTGGTTCTGAATCCTCCCACCGAAACGGATTTGTTCGTGAGTATTGACAAAGCACCCGAATTTAAACAGTGGATGGACGGAGAATAATATTGGTTTATGGAAGCATACAAAAAAACAATCATCTATTACTTTTCCGGAACAGGCAATTCCCGAAATGTGGCTTTGTGGCTATCGAATGTTGCGAAAGAAAAAAACATAGATTGCCAAATAATAAACATTGCCAAAATTGATAGAATCAATATAGAACAACCCGACCCTGATGCGTTGATTGTGTTTGTTTCTCCGATTCATGGATTTAATTATCCGCCTATCATGCAGCATTTTATTATGCATTTTCCGAAGGGTAAAAACAAAGTTTTGTTGCTGAACACTCGGGCAGGAATGCTTATTGGGAAATGGATTACACCAGGATTGACCGGAATTGCATTTTATTTTGCTGCGCTTATTCTCAAAATAAAGGGCTTTTCAATCAAAGCCATGTATCCGGTGGACTTGCCTTCCAATTGGATTTCGGTTCATCCGGGATTGAATGCCAGAACGGTAAAATACCTGCACGACAAAATCAAACTACGAGTTACTGCTTTTGCCAACAAAGTATTTTCGGGCGAAAGTGATTTCAGATCTTTGCGTGAAATAATTCAGGATGTGGCTATTTCACCAATTTCATTGGGGTACTATTTTGTGGGTCGATTCTTTTTGGCTAAAACATATTATGCATCGAAAGATTGTAATAACTGTGATTTGTGTGTAAAAGAATGTCCGGTAAAAGCCATTATTAAGGTTGATAACAGACCTTTCTGGACTTTTAACTGCGAAAGTTGCATGAAATGTATGAGCAATTGCCCGAAAAAAGCAATTGAAACCGGACATGGCTATATCGCTGAATTTATGGTGTTTTTCTCACTCGTTTTTATGGTATTGTTTTATAAATATTTTGAGGTATTTTTCTTTAAACTCGAAAACGGAATACTTCAGTTTGTCATCGAAACAGTTCTTCAGCTTTCGTTGTTAGCACTTTGGTATCGGCTCAATCACTATCTGTTACGCTACAAATTCTTTGAAAGAATTGTAGTTTACACTTCGCTTACCAAGTACAAATTTTGGGGACGAAGGTATAAAGCATTAAAAGAGAAGTAAAATATAAAGTCATCTATTGTAAAATATTAGAAAATGAACATTCGTCAAGAACAACCTGCAGATTATTCGGCAGTTTTTGAAATCATTGAACAAGCATTCAGAATGTTGGAAGTAAGTAATCATCAGGAACAATTTTTCGTGGAGCGATTGCGAAAATCCAAATCATTTATTCCCGATTTATCGTTGGTTGCCCTGCTTGATAAAAAAGTGGTTGGACATATTGTGCTCTCTAAAATCAACATTAAAAATAACGAAAAGCAGTACCAAACCTTGATACTCGCTCCTGTTTCTGTTTTGCCTGAATTTCAGAATCAGGGCATCGGGAGTCAGTTGATTATCAAAGCACACAAAAAAGCAATTGAACTTGGATTTACATCTGCAATTTTGGTCGGTCATGAAGATTATTATCCACGATTCGGATATAAAAAAGCTTCTGAATTTGGTATAAAACAACCTTTTGATGTACCGGAAAAAAATAATCTGGCCGTTGAGTTAGTGGAAAATGGACTCGACGGTGTAAGCGGAACAGTTGAATATCCGAAATATTTTTTTGAATAAAATGTATGTTATACTAATTGATACTTTAAAATATAACATTATGAACTCAAGAACTTTAATCACTGCAAGTAACGCTTAAGAGGGTTATCGGGTAGTAAAATAATTGGGACTGGTATGTGGCATCACCGTCCGTTCACGCAGCATTGTAGGCAATATTGCCGGAAGTTTTATGACCATTTTTGGTGGAAAAGATAGACTAACATTCCATTGTCTGATTTTTTGAAATCGCAACACTTCTCCCTGTTGCGATTTTTTTGTATCAAAAAAACCAAACTCACCACTTGTTTCTTAAGATTGCCAGAAACCTCTCAATTGCCAAAACAAGCCATTCAATATCGATTTAGGAGTACTCACTATCTATTAGTTGTATGGATTTATTCGCAGAATTACTTTTGTTTCGAAAACCGGTCAAATAGGTCGGTATACTATTGAAACACAAATATTAAATTCAAAAAAAATGAAAAAAATTAATGTATTAATCGGATGTATGTTCGCCTTTATTTCCAGTCAGGCGCAACAGGTAACAGGTTCTTGGAGTGGCAGTATGGATTTGCACGGAAAGGATATAAGTGTGGTTTTTCATGTAACGCATCAAAACCAGAAATTATCGGCTACAATGGACAGTCCTTCGCAAAATGTATTTGGATTTTCAACCACTTCAACTGAACTCAAAGATTCTATTCTCACCATTCGCATGGATGAAGCCAACATGCAATACCAGGGCAGAATTATGAAAAATGGATCAATGAATGGCATTTTTACGCAAATGGGAAAAAAGTATTTGTTAAATCTGACTCAGAACGGCAAGCTACCAATAGCTAAAGTCACAAAAAGCGAAAAAGATAGAATGAAGCCTTACGCATATTCGTATTGTATTGATACAGTGTCAATTAATAGCAATTTCAGGGCTATGCTTTCTGAACCTATAAAATCAGGTAAAACGGCGGCCATAATTATTGATTGTAAAGTTTCAACCGAAAATGATTTTAGTGAAAATTCGACCCTAAGCAAACTGATTGATCATCTTTCTTCCAAAGGTTTTACGGTGGTTTGCTCCATAGATAATAATTGTGATACAAATGCCGCTGTGGCCTATCTGAAAACGCTGAACAAGGTTAATCAAAAGAAAATTGCGGTACTTACCGAAACCCTGAACGAAATGGTTGCCACTTTCGGCAGCAACTCAAAAACAATTTCTTTGGACAAAAGAGTAAATGTTGTAGGTAGCGAGCCGGCAGTATTTAATCAACTTACCAACTGGCTCTTGCGCGTTGTGTAAGTATGTATTTTCAATCAGAAAAACAATTAATTAAACAATCAAAAAAACAAAATTTTTAAGGTATGAGAAAGATTATTTTAGCAGTAACTGCATTATTAACGGGGCTTTTGACAGTTGCCCAAAACCCTACTGCCGACACAAAAAACGCTCAGTATTATTTTTTCACAAACAACATTCCTTCCGATTGGAATTATCCGCTTATTGGTTTTGTAAACAATGTGGATGGAAATCATGCCAGTGTACAGATTGGTATTGTAAATTCAACCACCGGAAACTTTGGAGGATTACAAGCTGGGTTCATAAACAGTATTGGAGGCAATGTAAAAGGTATTCAATCGGGATTTATCAATTTCGACAACGGTGATTTCAGTGGCATACAATCTGGATTTATAAATTCAGTAGGTAAATCGCTTTACGGCATACAGTATGGATTCATTAATTCCAGTTCACAAGTAACAGGTATTCAATCTGGATTTATCAACTCAGCAGAAAGGATTACCGGTTTACAACATGGATTTATCAATTATGCAAAAAAACTTCGCGGCTTGCAATTGGGTTTTATTAATAGTGTTGATCGTATCGAGAAAGGTTTACCCATTGGTTTTCTTTCGTTTGTGAAACATGGTGGATACAAAGCAATTGAAGTTTCGTACAACAATATTAATCCCATAAATATTGCTTTTAAAACTGGTATTCGAGAGTTCTACACTTATCCAATGTTAGCATACGACTGGCGTTTATCCGAAAACCGCTTATCATTTGGTTATGGTATCGGATCAAACTTAAATCTTAGTAATCGTTTATTTATCAATCCCGAAATGGAATGGTTGCATCAAGCTTCGCTCGACTTCAACCATTATTCCACCTTGCGTTGCAATTTGGGTTACAACATAAGTAATAATTTTGAAATAGTTGTCGGACCATCTTTAGTTTGGCAGTTCAAAATTGATGCAGATGATTTTCACCAAAACTATACCGAGTGGAATCCTTCCATAATATCGGTTAACGAAATTAAAATTGGCTGGAATGCAGCTGTAAGATATAAATTCTAAATAATAATGAGAGTACTTTTTATAATTCTAATGCTTTTTCACGGGTTAATCCATTTATTGGGCTTTTTAAAAGCCTTTGAAATAATGGAATTAGAACAATTGACTTTACCAATTTCGAAAACAGCAGGCGCTTTTTGGCTTATTGCATTTTTGCTTTTCATAGCTGCCAGTATTTCATTAATTATTGGTTTGGATTGGTGGTCTTACATTGCTATTCCGGCTATTATTCTCTCTACAATTCTTATTATGCCTGTATGGTCTGACGCTAAATTTGGCTCAATTGCCAATGGGATGATATTCATTTACTCCATGCTTTTCGTAGTTGGATTGACTGGTTGCAAATCGGTAGAAAATATTTATATTTCAAAAGTAGAAACAGAATTCCAACAGCAACCGTTCGCTCCCCAAGAAATTCTGAATGAATCAGACATGGCTCATTTGCCTTTGCCGGTGCAGAAATATTTAAAATACACTGGTGCAGTTGGAAAAAGCAAACCACAAAATGTATGTATTGAGTTTGATGCCAAGATGATAAAGAAGCCCGGAGCTAAACCTATGAATTCATTCTCAAAACAATATAATTTCTATGGTAATTATTCAAGGTTGTTTTTAATGAAAGCAAGTATGTTTTTCATCCCCTTTCGGGCATTTCATGTCTATAAAAATCAGGAAGCTTCTTTCAAAGTTCGGGTTGCTAATCTTATTAATGTTGTAGATATTTCAGGGAAAGAATTAACTACAGCTGAAACGGTTACTGTACTAAATGATATGTGCATTTTTGCACCTGCCGCTTTGATTGACAAAAGACTTAAATGGCATGAAATTGACTCACTTACTACAAAAGTGTCAATAGAAAATGGATCATTCAATGTTTCAGCCATGCTGTATTTCAATGCAAAAGGAGAACTAATCAACTTTGTATCTGATGACAGATCGGCACTACAAGATGATGGTACATTGAGAAAAGCACGTTGGTCGACTCCAATAAAAGATTACAAAGTTTTTGAAGGAAGAAAAATTCCTACCTACGGTGAAACAACTTGGAATTATCCTGAAGGTGATTTTACATATGGAACATTTAATCTTAAAAGTATTCATTATAATTGCAAGGAAATGAAGTAATTGTATTTTAAAACGTATTTATCAATATTAAAATAAATTGTAAAATGATTTTCAAAGAATTTGGTAATAGTAAAAATTCAACAATAATTCTGCTTCATGGTGGAGGCTTGTCGTGGTGGATGTGGAAAAAACAAATTGAAGTTCTTTCAAAAGATTATTATGTAGTAACACCCATTATTGATGGTCATGGAGATGATTGGAATACTGATTTTGAAAGAATTGAAAAATCGGCCGAGAAGGTGATATGCTATATTAAAAAGAATGAAAATGGAAAAGTATTTGCCATTGGAGGTCTATCAATTGGTGCTCAAATAGTAGTAGAAATACTTTCAAGAGAATCTGATATCGCCAAATTTGTAATAATTGAAAGTGCATTGGTTTATCCAATTAAAACAATTACAGCTTTTACTGTGCCCATGTTCAATCTGTTTTACGGATTAATCAAAATGAAATGGTATGCCAGACTACAGGCAAAAACACTTAATGTTCCTATAGAATTGTTCGATTGCTATTTTAACGACAGCTCGAAAATGTCAAAAAAGTCATTGATAAACATGACAATAAGCAATGGGAATTATTCCATACCTCAAAAAATTGAAAATTCATCAGCCAAAACTTTAATTTTGGTAGGGGAAAGAGAATTATCCATTATGAAAAATTCAGCCCTTAAGTTATCTAAAATACTAAAACACACTAACTTGAAAATTCTTACAAATTATTCGCACGGAGAACTTAGTGTTTTAAAACCAAGTGAGTACATAAAAATATGTAAAACACATTTCAACAGCGTTTATTGATAACTATGCATTAAAACAATTATTTTCTAGAAATCCCATTGCCGCAAGCTTATGGGATTTTTTTATTCATAGTCAGAAAAGTTCAATTCAACAACCAAATTAAGGTGTTCAATAATAATAAATTGTACAACTTTCTGGGTTGAATTATTTTTGTTGCAAAATAACTCAATTCAAAAAACAAAAAAAATTATTAAAATGAAAACAAAAAATTTTATCCGTTTTGCTGTGCTTTCAGCAATAACAATCGTTAGCACATCATGCTTGTATTTTAATATCGATGGCATTGTTGGCAAAGGTTCAATCATTGCCGAGCATGTGGCAGTAACCAAATTTAATGCAATCGAATCAGCCTCATCTGCCGATGTGGAAATAACCAAAGGCGATTCTTTGAAGGTAATTCTTTCGGATTATGAAAACTTACTTGATTATTGGGATGTAAAAGTGGTTAGCAATACACTAATCATTCAAACTAAGCCATTTACTTCGTTGGTTAATACCCGTGCCAAGGTTACCATCGTTATGCCCGACGAACTTTATGAGGCATCCGTAAAAGGAAGTGGTAATATTGCCTTAAACTCACAATTTGAAAATTTCGAAAAAGCATCAATTTCTGGAAGTGGAAGCATCAATGGAAATGTAAATACTGTTTATTCAAACTTAAATCTTACTATATCGGGAAGTGGCAATATTGTATTAAAGGGAACTGCTGATGAACTTAAAGCGAGAACATTAGGTAGTGGAAAAATGCGACTTACTGAACTTACAACTCAAGATGTTGACTGTACAGTTTCAGGAAGTGGGGACATGTATTTAAATGTTGAAAAAACGCTAAAAGCAACGATTTTAGGTTCGGGTGATATTTTTTATACTGGCCGTCCTGCAATTGACATCTATGGATCTGGTAGTGGCAGACTGATTCACAATTAATTTTTAATTGAATAATTTATTTCACTTAAGAACATGTCCCGATTTACGAAAACAATTGGAATCTTACTTTTCGCGGTATTTTCAACAGTCAATTCGCAGAATTATAGTAGAAGCTCCTCATTATCAATAAGTAATTCACAAATAAAAGAAAGTGCCAATTTTGGATTTGTATTCAAAGGTGGAGGCTTCAGTTATGGAATAAACAGAAACTGGACAAACGATAAACGAATGATTAGCTACGAAAATGATTTTGGCACGGATATTCTATTTTCTCATGGCATTGGTGCGCTTGGTTTTAATTTAAAACCCATTGACATTGGCTATTTATTCAAATTAAGTGCTTCGGAAAATACAATTTATATTGGTCCAACTTTAAAAGGTGAATATAATTAGGATCTGCTGTTAAACTCAGACCAGAGTTAAGGATAAACTGCAAAAAGTTGTAATTGATCCATTCAATCAAAATATTCACAAGGAAAACAAATAGGTATTAATAATTTAAAGTTGGCTGTTTCAAAACCTTTATGTTTTAAATTTTTTGACATACTTTTGTTTTCAAATATTATCAGATATAAAAATTGAAAATTTTAAGTGAACGGTCTTAGGTTCTGGATACTTCGATGGCCATCAGAATGAATACTTTCTAATAAATCAATTGTTCGCTTTTGTTATTTGATGGATATCATTGTAGACCATGTATTTCAACGCAGAGGCATTGGACAAAGCCTGATAAACCACATGCTGAACCACCCTGAATTAGCCGGTGTTGCCAGATTCGTTCTCCGCACTGCCGATGCACACGGAGTTTACGCAAAATCGGGTTTCAGGCCTTTGGAAAATCAGGAAGAGTGGATGGTTTTGCAAAATCAAAGTAATTCCTAAAAACACGAATGAAATCAAAAAAAAAAGCATTCAATACAAGCCAATTATCTTTGCAACTAAAAAACCGCTTGATTAATTTTTATTCATAAAATATGATACGAAATTTCATCAAAAACCCATTTACTGACTATAACAAACCCGGTGGTCAAAAAGAACTGCTGGGCTTGGCATTGCCCATGATAATTGCCACTGCCTGCGATGGAATTATGACTTTTACCGACCGTTTATTTTTAGCAAAAGTTGGTTCGGAGCAAATGAATGCTTCGCTGGCAGGTGGTACGTCCATTCAAATGCTAACGTTTTTCTTTATTGGATTAATTGGCTATACTACTGCTCTATCTGCTCAATACCTGGGTGCAGGTGAAAAGCAAAACTCATCAAGAACTACATTTCAGGCAATTATTATCAGCCTGATTGCCTGGCCTATAATAATTGCATTTATCCCTTTTTTAGGAATATTATTCGATTGGCTGAAAACACCACAGTCGCAAATCATTTATCAGCAACAATATGTTTCGGTTCTGGCTTTCGGAGTTATTTTCACCTTGCTTAGGCATACGCTGAGTTGCTATTTTGTAGGCATTGGCCGCACAAAAATAGTGATGCAGGCTACTGTAGCAGCCATGCTTACTAATGTGGTACTGGACTATATTTTGATTTTTGGCAAACTGGGTTTTCAACCTATGGGTGTTACCGGAGCTGCATTAGCCACGGTTTCGGGTTCTGTGGTAGCAGTTATTATTTTGTTACGGGCGTATTTCGATAAACAAAATCTTCACGAATATTCCATAGCGAATTCTTTCCGTTTTTCGGGTGAAATAATGAAGAAATTGCTTTACTTTGGTTCGCCGGCAGGTCTGGAATTATTTTTGAATTTTATTGCATTTTTCTTTATGATTGCCATCTTTCAGTCGCGCGGCGATGTTGAGTCTACAGCTACAACTATTATGTTTAACTGGGATATGGTTTCATTTATTCCGCTTTTAGGCATCGAAATGAGTGTTACAAGCTTAGTCGGAAAATATATGGGCGCCGGCCGACCTCAGGTGGCACACAGGGCAGCTTTGTCGGGCATAAAAACAGGGATTTTTTATTCGGTAATTATTTTGGCATTATTCATTTTTATACCAAGAGCATTGGTGCTCGTATTTAAGCCCGATATAGCAAGTCCAGTTTTTGATAGTGCTTTACCGGTTGCAGTACAAATGATTCAGATTGCATCGCTTTATGTGCTTGCCGAGGCAGTAATTGTAGCACTTGTAGGTGCATTGCGCGGTGCCGGCGATACGCATTTTACCATGATCGCTTCAGTTGTTGCGCATTGGTCATTCGTTCCTGTACTATACCTTTGTTTACATGTTCTCAATTTGTCAGTCCCATTCAGCTGGTTTGTACTGGTGGTGTTTTTTTTGGTTTTCAGCTTAATATTAGTAATGCGTTTCAATAGTGGGAAATGGAAGAAAATTAAGGTGATTTCGTAAAAATGCTTTCTTAACATTTAATTTCAGTCATTCATAGAATTCTAATTCTATAATATATTTACAGTTAGTACATTTGTGCAAAATTCTAAAAAATTGCAAGCAATGAAACAATTCAATCAAACTACATTATTCCTGATTCTAACATTTGGAATTAGTTTTTCTATTGCCCTAGCGTACAAATTAATAACAGGCGGAGCTGTTAGTAATATAAGTTATACCATTCTGGGTGCCATCTACATGTTTGTACCCACAGTATCGGTTATTATTGTCAAAAAACTTATTTACAAAGAAAAACTACGAAGCGATTTACAGATATCCTTCAAAATAAACAAGTGGTTTTTTGCAGCATGGCTTATTATGCCGATAGTTGCTTTTGGCACATTGGGAATCAGCCTGTTATTCCCTGGTGTGTCGTACAATCCCGAAATGACTGGACTTGCCGAACGATTTGCTGTAATGTCGTCGCCCGAGCAGATTGAACAAATGAAAGCCCAAATGGCCACATTACCTATTAGTCCTGTATGGCTAATACTCGTTGGTGGACTTTTTGCAGGAATTACCATAAATGGCTTTTTTGCCTTTGGAGAAGAATTAGGTTGGCGGGGATTTTTACTTTATCAGTTCCGTGAGTTGAGTTTTACAAAAGCCTCCGTTTTAATTGGTTTTGTTTGGGGAATTTGGCATGCACCACTTATTTTGATGGGACATAATTATCCTGACCATCCCTATTTTGGGGTATTGATGATGATTATTTGGTGCATTTTGCTTACACCAATATTTATGTATTTTACACTGAAAGCAAAGTCGGTAATTGCAGCTGCAATAATACACGGGACTATGAATGCCACAGTAACCATATCTATAATTCCTTTAAGTGGAGGTAATGATTTATTGGTGGGTATGACAGGATTAGCGGGAATGATTGCACTGGTTTTGGTTTTAGTATGCATTTTAATTTTTGACCGCTATATTAGCAAAGATAAAATATTAAATAATCAGTTAAAAGATAGTATATAGAAAATAAAATTAGATAGTATGAACTCCAAAACTGCATCCATCATTTACCACAGCAAGCGTGGCACAACCCAAAAATTTGCTGCCGAAATTGCGTTTTATCTCAAATCGAAAGGAATAGAAACTAAAGTTACTTCAATTTCAAAATTCAAAGCCGTAGATATCGAAAATGTTGATTACATTTTCTTCGGCTGCTGGACAAGTGGTTTACTGTTTATCTTGCAACATCCCGAAAAACAATGGGTTGAGTTTGCTAATAAACTTCCACAAAACCTTTTGGCAAAAACGGCACTATTTACAACCTACAAAGTGCGTACTGGCAGTATGTTCAGCAACATGAAAAAGCACTTGAAGTCCAAAACACAGGAAGCATTGTTGCAAATTCAATCACGAAACGGCGAATTAAGTGAACTTAATAAAAATTTAATAGATAAATTTATTGAATAACCAAATAATTATCTAATTTTGAATCCGTTAAACAATAAAAACTATATTATGCAACTCATTACACAACAACAAATTAATGGCTTTGTGTCTGGAAACACCATTGCCATTGCAGGAGCATCGCGCAAAGAGAAAAGTTTTAGCGCTGAGGTAGCCAAACATTTGGCAGCACAAAATTACAAACTGTGGTTTGTGAATCCAAACTTCGAAAAAAGCGAGTTAACGGACAATAAAGTCAACTCCGTTTCGGATTTACCGCAGGATTTAAAACACTTGTTAGTTTTGACCCCGGCAATAGAAACAGAAGCTGTTGTAAGCGAGGCTATCGGCAAGGGAATCAACAACATCTGGATTCAGCAAACTTCCGAAACTACAGCAGCAATTGAACTGGCTTTAGCTAATAAAGTGAATCTTATTCATCATCACTGTATTTTTATGTTTACAGATCCTACCGGTATGCATAAATTTCACCGTAATATCAAAAGATGGTTTGGTTCATTGCCCAAATAGAGTATAATTACTTATGTACACACAGCCTAAAGTAAGCAGGTTTGATAGGTACGTATCAAACACTATGACAGGTACTTATCAAACACCTTGATAGGTACCTATCAAACTAACTTACATTACTTAATCAACATTAAGTAGATTCGGGTATAACAACAATCGGGCTTGGGTTAATGGAGTGGCATTTCCGCTGTACTGAGTAATAATCTTTAATTGGTAAGTACCCGGAGCCAAATCAGGCACAAAAATCCTTACCGTAGCATTGCCATTATCGTAGCAGTCGGTTGGGCGAAGGTGTATTTCCGAGCCGCTTTCGGTATGTACAAAATATACACCTACCGAAGGGTCATTGCCTGTAATTTTTACTTTGTCGCCACTAATTACCAGTAGCCGGTTTACTTTTAAATGGCTGACATCTAGTTTGGTTTGGCCATCTGTCACTTTTCGAATGCCATAGTTGAATGGCTCACCATGTAAAATATCAGCTTTCAGGTTTATTGCTCTTTGGCGGGTTAGTTTGGTGGAACTAAATACAATTTCCACGCTGTGTTTTCAAGTATCAAAGTTTTCGCCAATGGAAGCGAACGAACCTGTCACATTTGCCTGCGCCGTAAAATATCCACAATCCACCTTATTTCCATTCATAACCTGTTCTATAATTTCATCAAAAATAAGTTTTGCATGATATTCCAGTGCATCGGCCTTTGCTCTCGTGCCGGTTTTGCCTGCTATAGATTCGCAAATATCACCAATGTTACAGGTTGTATGTTTTAATGTACGAGCCAGATACATGCCTTTGGCATTTTTCATGGGATTGGGATACAGAAAGGCTTTGATGGAGCGATTGATATTAGACATATAATAAATGAATTATTTAGGGGTAAATGTAAGTTTGTTGCTGCAAAAATATAAAAAAAAACTGCGCAGCAGTTAAATAGTTGTTATATAAGTTATAATTATATGATATAAAAGTTGTTACTTTGCAAACATTATGCAGAATTACAACGATTTAAAATTAAACGAAGCCCAATTTCTATCAGTTGTGGGCGTTAAACTTCA
>Ga0247836_1000847_pt1 | contig 53784 bp, 55 predicted proteins | sample LaCruzMarch2015__4_FD_187116 | JGI IMG/M metagenome (GOLD analysis project Ga0247836, IMG submission 187116) | Freshwater microbial communities from meromictic Lake La Cruz, Castile-La Mancha, Spain - LaCruzMarch2015_14m | ecosystem: Environmental > Aquatic > Freshwater > Lake | place: Spain... | reverse complement strand
CAATGGACGGGGGGTGCAGCGACATGCGGAGCCTCGTTCGAACGAAGCCTCCCATGAATCAGCGTTCGGCCCCCAACGCACGCCGCCATAATACCGGCCTCGCCATTAACCCGAAGCGATCACCCTGGGCCGCATGCGCCCCCACGGCGCTTGCCGACATAGCGCTTGCGCGGACAAGAGCCTGGCAATTAGTCTCCGAAAATGTTGGATGCTGAGCCGGTTGAGGCCCTCGCGAATCTCGATCCAGGCATGTCCCTGTGCGCGCCGGTGGTTGCGGACTGGGCTTTGGCTCTGCAGCGTGGACCAACCGGCCGGCGTGGTGATGCTCGCCGGCTATCGTCTCGACGCCCACGTTACCACTTGCGCGGTTTTGTCTGCCGCGCTGTCCTGGACCCTTCCTGTTGAGCCGGAGCTGCACCATGCGTCCCAACGTACGCAAACCCGAACGTGCGACACCTGCTGACCTGGCGACTTGCCGGCAGATGATCCGCACTGGCTCCCGCTCATTCTTTGTCGCGTCGCTGCTCCTGCCCGATGCGGTACGAGGAGGAGCATACGCCCTCTATGCATTCTGCCGTCTGTCGGATGATACCATCGACGTGGATCATGGCGGCGAAGCGGGAATCGCGCGGCTCGCCTCTCGCCTCGATGCAATTTATGCTGGCGAGCCGGCTGACGCCGCAGTCGACAGGGCGCTGTTCGACGCTGTCGATCAGTACGCGCTGCCGCGTGCGCCGTTCGACGCGCTTCTGGAGGGCATGGCATGGGATGCGTCCGGGCGGGAATATGAGACGATCGAGGATGTATATGACTATGCCGCGCGCGTCGCAGGCGCGGTCGGCGCAATGATGGCGACGCTGATGCGGACGCGTTCGCCGGAGATGGTTGCGCGTGCATGCGATCTGGGCGTGGCCATGCAACTGACGAACATTGCGCGGGATGTCGGCGAGGATGCGCGCAATGGACGTCTGTACCTCCCTCGCGCCTGGATGCGCGAGGCGGGCCTTGACCCCGTTTCGTGGCTCGCGCGTCCGAAGTTCAATCCGCAGATTGCAGGGGTCGTGGAGCGCGTGCTTGAGCTCGCCCATCACCTCTATCAGCGTGCCGATCTCGGTATTGGCGGGTTGCCGCGCGCCTATCGCCCTGCGATCCATGCGGCGAGGCTTCTTTATGCCGATATCGGCGCCCGCGTCGCAATGCGAGGTCATGATTCCATGTCGAGCAGAGCCATTGTGCCGACGTCTCGCAAGTTGCAGCTCCTGATGAAAGCGCTGACACGCTCGTGGCGGGCCCCGCCGGGCGCTGAGCTGGCGACGCCTGCGCTGCCGCAGACCCAGTTTCTGGTTGATGCCGTTGTCGCCGGAACTGATATGAACGATGAGCAGGATTCCGCTCCGGGCCTGCAGCACGATATCAGGTGGGTGATCGAGTTGTTTGCGGCGCTCGACGAGCGGCCCCGACGCTTGACCTGAAGTCTGACGTGTTGCTGGCTTTCTTGTCGCTTGCGCCGGGTTGCGGTGTCGGGCGCACATTGCGCCGCCGGGGCTTCAAGGTTTTGCAGCCGCGTCTCTTGCTCAAGGTTGTCCAGCCGCGGTCAACGCCCTCCGGCGAGGCGGGGCATGCGAAAGGGTAGCATCGCGCGCACGACCGGATTGCGAAGCCGATCCAGTGACAGCGTCTCGTGCATGATGTCTGCCGGGGCGCCATCGACCTGTCCTGCAAGATGCGATCGGGCGTAGAACGGAGCATCCTCGAGCACGCGCACAAGCCTTGGCTCCATTCCGCGATCGCCGCGGGCTGTGGGCTGCATGCGCCAGAAGGTTTTCGGCATCCGGATCAGCGGCGGGGCTTGGATGGAGATGTATTCGCCTGTTGAATTGAATTTCAGCGCAAGGGATCGCTCTTCGCCGTTCCGGAGCACGACATCATAGTAGATGATTGTCGCATCATCGGCGACGTGGGAGCGTGACCAGTCCCAGGAACGGAACCTGCGTTCGAGCGGTTCGTCGCCACAGTTGCTGTCGAAATAGCCCTCTCCATTCCAGGATGTACCATCCTCGAACTGCACTGCGACGCGGCCGCGTGGTGCGATCGGTCGCCACACATGGTGGGCTTCGCCGTCCAGCGCAAAAGTCTGGCCCGAGAGATAGGAGGGATGCAGCGTCACTGTCCCGCGCATTCGGGAGGGGAGAGGGGCTGTCCACTCGTCGACGTTGATGCGAAGCGTCTCGTTCTCCCAGCTCATGCTGCTGCGGCTGATCGCGATCTTGTCCGGGCTGCGATCCAGGCTCGTGTGGCCACGTTCGGTCATCGCCCAACGATTTCCCCTGACCGAATAGAGTGCGACATTCATGGCGCAATGGTTTTCGGGATGCCGCCACCCCGACCATGCGTAGTAGGGCGAGAAAACACTGCCGATGAAGGCGATGATTGTGAGGCCATGATGTTTGTCTTCGCTGAGCGCGTCGATGTACCACCAGGCATAGCCGCCTGATCCGACTGGAATATCGAAGCGCGGAGCAGGAAGTCTGTTGCCAGTTGCAGGCGCACGCCAGTGAGATCCCGGCCCGCCGGTTTGGTTCAAGAACTCCGGCGACTTAACGGCGCCGGCGGATGATTGGTCGTTCATGCCAAACGCCTCGCCTTCGACACGGGAAGCTGCACGTCCGTTCGCGTGAGTGCTGGTCGTCTTCTTTCCGCCTGCGCCATGTCCAGTCCACGCTCGTGCAGGTGGCTGAATTCCCTCATCCTGAGTGTATCGGGATCAGCATTTGCGCGTTCGTGAGTATGCTTGCTCGCCAGGGCAGATTTTGCGATGCCGCGTTGACCGGGTGAATGCCGCAGGCGCCGGCGGGCCTGGCGGGTCCCCATCCAGGCCGTGCTGTTCGCGCCTGCCGGACGCATCAGGCGCCTCTCCGCTTTGCTCGCACGGACACGACAGCCCGGTGCATTGGCCTCAGTCAGCTCATGAAGTGCGCCGCCCCCAGGGCTGGCGCGGTCGTTGATCATGGATTCCTCGATGTCAATTGACTGGACGCCAGCTTGTGTCCAATCTGCAAGACATAGGTCGGGGCAGCCCCGATCGACAAGTCCGGGAGACGGTCATGACGCTACCTGTGCGTGTCGAAGCAGCGCTCAAGGCCGCAATCGACAGGGCAGACACGCCCAGCGCACCTCCCGGATTGATCAAGGCGCTTCGCTACGCGGTTTTCCCGGGCGGGGCTCGCGTGCGTCCAATGCTGTGCCTTGCTGTCGCGCGCGCCTGCGGCGACGATCGTCCCGAGATCTCGGATACAGCTGCAGCCGCCGTCGAACTGCTGCATTGCGCGTCCCTGGTTCACGACGATCTGCCATGCTTTGATAACGCAAGCTTCCGTCGCGGTAAGGCGTCTGTTCACGCGGTTCATGGTGAACCGCTTGCCTTGCTTGCGGGGGATGCGCTGATCGTGATGGCCTTCGAACGTCTGGCTGTCGCCGGCGCCGCTGAACCTGGCCGGATCGCGCCACTGATCGAGGCAATCGCCCGGGGGGTTGGCGCTCCCGCCGGGATTACTGCAGGTCAGGCATGGGAAAGCGAGCCTGCTGCACCGCTTGAGATCTACCACCAGGCAAAGACGGGTGCCCTGTTTGTGGCGGCGACGACTTCCGGAGCGATCGCTGCCGGGTCGGATGGAACGCCTTGGCGTTTCCTTGGGGAAACGCTCGGTGCCGCCTATCAGGTCGCTGACGATCTGATGGATGCCGTGCAGTCTGAGATCGGCGACAAGCCGGTTGGCCAGGATGCGCTGCTGCACCGTCCAAATGCGGTCGCAGAGCGCGGTGTCCAGGGCGCTCTGGCCAAGCTGACCGCGTTGGTGGAGCAAGCCGTAGCCTCGGTCCCCGACTGCGAAGGCGCTCAGGAAATGCGCGATCTGGTGAGGATGACGGCGATGCGCCTCGCACCCAAACAGCTATCACGCAGTGCCGCGTAGTCGCCTGTGAGTAACTGGCGCGCGCGGTGGATCGCGTGGCGCAACGCGCGCATCTCGGATCCACGATTTCAGAGATTTGCTGCTGACTTCCCGTTCACGCGGCCGATCGCGCACAGCCGCGCCCGAGGTCTCTTCGACGTGGTGGCGGGTTTCGTTTACTCGCAGGTGCTGACTGCCTGCATCCAGCTCGATCTTCTCAAAAAACTTGAATCAGGTCCGCTTTACGTAACGGAACTATCGGCTGCGCTTGATGTTCCGCCGGCAGAGATGGCGCGGCTGCTGCGTGCCGCTGCCGCGCTTGATCTCGTGGAGCCGATCGGCGAGCGATATGCGTTGGGCGCCCAGGGCGCAGCGCTGCTCGGTAATTCGGGTCTGGCCGAGATGATCCGTCACCACGACCGGCTTTACGCCGACTTGCAGGACCCGGTCGCCCTTCTGAGGCGCGGACGGGGGGAGCATCTTGCGGGTTACTGGCCCTATGCGACCGCACAAGACCCGGAAAAAACGGAAGAATCTGGCGTTTCGGCATACTCGGCCCTGATGGCGGCGACCCAGCCGGCGGTCGCAGCTGACATTCTCGCCGCTTACCCCATGCGTGGCCACAGAAGCATCATGGACGTAGGCGGAGGGCAGGGTGCTTTCCTGAGCGCTGTCGCCACGCGCTGGCCGCACCTCCATCTCCATCTTTTTGACCTGCCTGCGGTTGTGACCCGCGCACGTAAAGTGCTTGCGCCTTACGCTTCACGGACGAGCTTTACCGGTGGCAGCTTCTTCTCCGACCCGCTGCCGGCCGGAGCGGATCTCGTTACCCTTGTCCGGATCCTGCATGATCATGATGACGCCGGTGTCAGAAAACTGTTGTCGTCCGCGCGCGCGGCCCTAGCGCCCGGCGGCCGGCTGCTGATTGCCGAGCCGATGTCGGACCCAAGGGGCAAGGACCGGGTAGGCGATGCCTATTTTGGCCTCTACCTGTTGGCCATGGGGCGCGGGCAGGCGCGAACGCCCGCCCAGATAACCGGATATGCGATCGAAGCGGGCTTCAGCCGCACGCGAATGTTGCGCGTGCGAACGCCAGGACTGCTCCGGGTCATGATCGCCGCCCCTTGATGGGCTGGTCGGCGTCTCACCGTCGGCTGCGGTCCGTGGGTGATTCCACAGGCAGGTCGATTGAGGCTGGCTCCGGCGCGCCATTCCCTAACGTCGCCGATGCGGGCCGCCAATTTTTGTCAACAAACCACGAAAACACGGCCGGTTAAGCGGCTCGAATTACGTCATGCACGATTGACACTATAAGTCGTCCACGTAAGTTGACACGGTGTCCACGCAACAGCTTTGCGACTGGCGCGGGTGGCAAGTGGGAGACGAGATGCAGACTGTCGCTGTCGTCCTGGATGGGCCTCAACAGATCGCTGTGCGCAATCTTGCGCTCAATGCTGTGCGAGACGACGACGTCGTGATCGATGTGTCGTGGAGTGGAATCAGCACCGGAACCGAGCGTCTGCTCTGGTCTGGCCGCATGCCCCCGTTTCCCGGAATGGGCTATCCGCTTGTCCCCGGCTATGAGTCGGTCGGCCGGGTCGTCGATGCTGGCGCAAAGGCGACTCATCGCATTGGCGAGAACGTCTTCATCCCGGGAGCCACCTGCTACAAGGATGCTCGCGGCCTGTTTGGCGGCGCGGCGCGGACGCTTATCGCTCCCGGCGCGCGTGCGACTGCGGTTCCCGAAAATCTCGGCTCGCAAGCTGTGCTGATTGCGCTGGCCGCAACAGCCTATCACGCCCTCGCTGGCGGCGCGCCGCCTGATCTGATCGTTGGCCATGGCGTACTCGGCCGCCTGCTCGCGCGCATAACGATTGCGACCGGAGCCCCGGCACCGACAGTCTGGGAAACCAATCCCCAGCGGCGCTCCGGCGCTGATGGCTACAACGTCGTTCATCCTGATGAGGATCAGCGGACGGACTACGACACGATCTACGACGCCAGCGGAGCGGGCTCACAGCTGGACTCATTCGTGAATCGGCTCGGCAAGGGCGGCGAGATCGTCCTCGCTGGCTTCTATGAAGACCGTCTGTCCTTCGCCTTCGTCCCCACCTTCATGCGCGAGGCGCGCTTCCGCGTCGCAGCTGAGTGGAAGCCGGAGGACCTGCGGGCGATCAGCGCAATGCTGCGGCTCGGCAGTCTGTCGCTCGATGGTCTCGTCACCCACGAACAGTCACCCGAAAAAGCCGGCGATGCATACGCCACCGCATTTACCGATGGCGCGTGCCTGAAAATGGTCCTGGACTGGAGACACTGCGCATGAGCGTGACGCTGCTGGACACTCGAGCCTTGCGCAGGGAAGCGGCCATCGAGCCGGATCCCGTGCCAACCGGCGAAGTCACGAAGGAAACGCAGATCATCGCCATCTACGGCAAGGGCGGCAGCGGCAAGAGCTTCGCGCTCGCCAACCTCAGCTACATGATGGCCCAGCAGGGCAAGCGCGTCCTGCTGATCGGTTGCGATCCCAAGTCGGACACCACCTCTCTGCTGTTTGGCGGCAAGGCCTGCCCAACCATCATCGAGACATCGTCGCGCAAGAAAGCGGCCGGTGACGAAGTGCGCATCGAGGACGTGTGCTTCCAGCGTGACGGCGTCTTCGCGATGGAGCTGGGCGGGCCTGAAGTTGGCCGGGGCTGCGGCGGACGCGGCATCATTCACGGTTTCGAACTGCTCGAGAAACTCGGCTTCCACGACTGGGGCTTCGACTACGTCCTGCTCGACTTCCTGGGGGATGTGGTCTGCGGCGGCTTCGGCCTGCCGATTGCGCGCGACATGTGCCAGAAGGTCATCGTCGTCGGCTCGAACGACCTGCAGTCGCTCTATGTTGCGAACAATGTCTGCTCGGCAGTCGAATACTTCCGGAAACTCGGCGGTAATGTCGGCGTCGCTGGCATGCTCATCAACAAGGATGACGGCACGGGCGAGGCGGCTGCGTTCGCGGCGTCCGTTGGCATTCCGGTGCTTTGCGCCATTCCGGCTGACGAGGACATCCGCCGCAAGTCTGCAAACTATCAGATCATCGGCACGCCCGGCGATCGCTGGGGCCCGATGTTCGAGGGCCTCGCCGCTAACGTCGCGACCGCGCCACCGGTGCGCCCGACGCCGCTGACGCAGGACCAGCTGCTTGGTCTCTTCAAGTCCGATCAGGTGGGCGGGGGCGTTGTTCTCAAGCCAGCCACCCAGGCTGACATGCGGGGTGCGACTTACGTCGAGAAGCCGACCCTCGAAGTCATCTATGACGCGGTATGATCCATGATTGACCGTGATCCCTCAGAAGCGCCACGCGACGCCATCGGCCACGACGCCGGTGACGTCGCCAGCGGCAGCATTCCTGCTGAGGGCTCCGGCTGTCATGCAGGCGCCGAAGAGCTGCACAAGGCGGCCGCCAGCGCCGGCAAGTCAGAAGTGCTGGAGCGCTATGCGAAAGACTACCCCAAAGGTCCGCACGACCAGCCGCAGAGCATGTGCCCCGCCTTTGGCAGCCTGCGGGTCGGTCTGCGCATGCGGCGCACGGCGACGATACTTTCGGGCTCCGCCTGCTGCGTCTACGGGCTGACCTTTACGTCGCACTTCTACGGTGCTCGCCGTTCAGTCGGCTATGTGCCGTTCAATTCCGAAACGCTCGTGACGGGCAAACTGTTCGAGGACATCCGCGAGGCAGTGTTCCAACTCGCCGATCCCGAGAAGTACGACACCGTCATCATCACCAACCTCTGTGTGCCAACCGCTTCCGGTGTACCGCTCCAGCTGTTGCCGAAGGAGATCAACGGCGTCCGGATCATCGGCATTGATGTGCCGGGCTTCGGCGTGCCGACCCATGCCGAGGCAAAGGACGTCCTCGCCGGTGCGATGCTCAAATACGCGCGCAATGAAGCAGAGCAGGGGCCCGTCGCTGCGCCGCGCGAGCGCGCTTCGCTGCCGACCGTCACGCTGCTTGGCGAAATGTTCCCGGCCGATCCCGTGGGCATCGGCATGATGCTGGCCCCCATGGGTCTCGCCGCCGGTCCCGTGGTCCCGACACGCGAATGGCGCGAGCTCTACAGCGCACTCGATTGCGCCGTCGTCGCCGCCATCCATCCCTTCTACACCGCCTCTGTCCGCGAGTTCGAAGCGGCTGGCCGCAAGGTCATTGGCTCCGCGCCTGTCGGGCGTGATGGCACGGCCGCCTGGCTCGACGCCATCGGTGCAGCTTGCGGCGTGGCGCAGGAGAAGATCGACACCGCCAAGAACAAGATCCTGCCCGCCATCACGGGCGCACTCGCCGGGTCGCCGATCAAAGGCCGGGTGACGGTCTCCGGCTATGAAGGGTCCGAGCTTCTCGTCGCGCGCCTGCTGATCGAGAGCGGCGCGGACGTGCCCTATGTCGGCACGGCTTGCCCCCGCACGCCATGGTCCGAGCCTGATCGCGAGTGGCTCGAATCCAAAGGCGTCCGCATCCAGTACCGCGCCTCGCTGGAACAGGACATTGCGGCGATCCACGAGTTCGGACCCGATCTCGCGATCGGCACGACGCCGGTGGTCCAGCATGCCAAGGAGCGGTCGATCCCGTCTCTCTACTTCACCAACCTCATATCCGCCCGTCCCCTCATGGGCCCCGCCGGCGCGGGCTCCCTGGCGACCGTCGTGAACGCAGCGCTCGCAAACAAGGGGCGCTTCGACCGCATGACGGAGTTTTTCGAAGGCGTCGGAACCGGTCACGCTGCTGGCGTCTGGGAAGACACCCCGCAGGATCGCCCCGAGTTCAAGGCGCGCTACGCCAAGACGATGGCTGCCTCGCGTGCGGCTGAAGAGGCGGTGGGCACATGACGCTCATCTTCGATCATGATCGCGCTGGCGGCTACTGGGGCGCCGTCTACGCCTTCACCGCGGTGAAGGGGCTGCAGGTCATCATCGATGGACCGGTGGGTTGCGAGAACCTGCCAGTCACGTCGGTGCTACACTACACGGACGGCTTGCCGCCACACGAGCTTCCGATCGTCGTGACGGGTCTGGGCGAGGAAGAACTAGGGAAGACCGGCACCGAAGGCGCAATGAAGCGCGCCTGGAAAACGCTGGATCGCGATCTGCCTGCGGTCGTCGTGACCGGATCGATCTCAGAGATGATCGGTGGGGGCGTAACGCCTGAGGGCACCAACATTCAGCGCTTCCTGCCGCGCACGATCGACGAGGATCAATGGCAGAGCGCGAACCGTGCGCTCACCTGGCTGTGGACACAGTTCGGGACGAAGAAGGTGCCCAAGCTGAAGCCGCGCAAGGAGGGCGAGAAGCCCAGGGTCAACATCATCGGCCCGATGTATGGCATGTTCAACCTGCCGTCCGACCTCGCCGAAATCCGCCGCCTGATCGAAGGCATTGGCGCGCAAGTGAACATGGTCTTCCCGCTCGGCAGCCACCTAGCCGACGTCAAGCAGCTGCCGCTCGCCGAAGTGAATGTGTGCATGTACCGCGAGTTCGGCCGGCAGCTATGCGAGACGCTGGAGCGGCCCTATCTCCAGGCGCCAATCGGGCTGGAATCGACAACACTCTTCCTCCGCAAGCTTGGCGAGCTCACCGGCCTCGACCCCGAGCCCTTCATCACGCGTGAGAAGCACACGACGATCAAGCCGGTCTGGGATCTCTGGCGCTCGGTGACGCAGGACTTCTTCGGCACCGCCAGCTTCGCGATCGTGGCCAACGAAACCTATGCCCGCGGCGTGCGCAACTTCCTCGAGAACGATCTCGGCCTGCCGTGTACATTCGCCTTCTCGCGCTCGGCAGGTGTCAAGCCGGACAATGTCGCGGTTCGCGAGGCCATCCGCACAACGCCGCCGCTCGTGATGTTCGGCAGTGTCAATGAGCGGATGTACATGGCCGAGCTTGGCTCCCGTGCCTGCTACATCCCGGCGTCCTTCCCCGGCGCCGTCATCCGTCGTCATACCGGCACGCCCTTCATGGGCTATGCTGGCGCGACCTACCTCGTGCAGGAAGTCTGCAACGCGCTGTTCGATGCACTCTTCCACATCCTTCCGCTCGCCGGGCAGATGGACAAGATCGACGCGACACCTGCGCGCTCGCACGTCGAAATCGCCTGGGACAGCGACGCCAAGGCGTCGTTCGACAAGATCATCGACGCGCAACCTGTTCTGGTCCGCATCTCCGCGGCCAAGCGACTGCGCGATGCGGCCGAACGCATCGCACGTGCGGATGGTGCAGACCGTGTGACGTCTGCGCGCCTCGCGCGGGCGGGCGCGACGATATTCGAAGGGGCGCCCGCATGAGGCGCTTGCACCTTCAGACAACCACAGCCTGGGCGCCTGGCGCCTCTGGTCATCAGATTGGATCTGGCCTTGCCGTGCCAGGTCACTCGTCGTGCTGGCAACAGTACGGCAGACCCAGCGCCACTTCGGTGGTTCTGGCTTTTCGGCAAACTAAGAACCGGAGGACTTTATGTCAGAAAAAGACGCCCGAACAGGGACACTATCCGGCCTGACAGGGGCGGAGGCGAAGGAGTTCCACAATGCATATGTGGGGAGCTTTATTCTCTTCCTTCTCGTCGCCGTCGGCGCTCACATTCTCGTCTGGATGTGGCGGCCGTGGTTTCCAGCCATCGGCGGTTACAGCGAAGTGAGTGACGGAATCGAAATGGCCCGCCAGATGGCTTCGGCCTATCTCGCATAAGGGAGACGAATACATGTGGCGCATTTGGCTACTTTTTGATCCGCGGCGCGTGTTGATCGGGAATGCTATTTTCCTGTTCACACTCGCAATCATTCTGCACTTCATCATGCTCAGCACTGACCGCTTCAACTGGATCGAAGGACCCGGCGCAGCGCCGGTTGCTTCAATCGAGCAAACGGTTGGGTCACCGGACGCGCCCGTATAAGGACGCGCTTCGGCAGCCCGAGCGGGCATGCAAGGCCAGCGGGCGCGATCGGTGAACACCGATTGCGCTTGTTGCGCCCATCACAAACGGCCGCAAGGCATCCCTTGCGGACAGACCGGAGCACTTAGCGGTGGCCCTACTCAGTTTTGAACGAAAATATCGCGTGCGCGGTGGGACGTTGATCGGCGGAGATCTGTTCGATTTCTGGGTCGGTCCCTTTTATGTGGGCTTCTTCGGCGTCACGACAATCTTCTTCGCGACCCTGGGCACCGCAATGATCGTGTACGGAGCAGCGATCGGACCGACATGGAATGTCTGGCTGATCAGTATCAACCCGCCTGACGCCAAATACGGCCTTGGGCTCGCGCCCTTGAAGGAGGGAGGTATCTGGCAGATTGTCACAATCTGCGCGATCGGCGCCTTCGTATCCTGGGCGCTTCGGCAGGTGGAGATCTCGCGCAAGCTCGGCATCGGCCTTCACGTGCCGTTCGCCTTCTCCTTTGCCATCGGCGCCTACATTACACTGGTCGTCATCCGCCCGGTCCTTCTCGGTTCCTGGGCAAACGGCTTCCCCTATGGCATTTTCAGCCATCTCGATTGGGTGTCGAACACGGGCTACCAGTACCTGAACTTCCACTACAATCCGGCGCACATGATCGCCATCACCTTCTTCTTCACGACCTGCTTTGCACTTTCCCTACACGGCTCGCTGATCCTTTCGGCGACCAATCCCGGAAAGGGCGAGGTCGTGAAGCAGCCAGAGCATGAAGACCAGTTCTTCCGCGAAGTGATGGCTTATTCGATCGGTACGCTGGGCATTCACCGACTGGGTCTCTTTCTTGCCCTCGCCGCCGTCTTCTTCAGTGCTGTCTGCATGATCATCAGTGGACCGATGTGGACGCTCGGATGGCCTGAGTGGTGGGATTGGTGGCTCGACCTCCCGATCTGGGCCGCTTCATCTGGAGCCGCGACATGAGCAATTACCAGAACATCTTCACGCAGGTTCAGGTCCGCGGACCATTCGAAGAGGGCTTGCCGCTGCGGCGGGACTATAGCTCGCAGCCAAGCGGCGCCTTCTTCTCGTGGCTGCTTGGCAAGATTGGCAACGCCCAGGTCGGGCCTCTGCACCTCGGTTTCACAGGTGTGGCATCCCTTTTCTGCGGCTTCATCGCCATCGAGATCATTGGTCTCAACATGTGGGCCTCGGTGGGATGGGATCCGATCGAGTTCGTCCGCCAGCTGCCCTGGCTGGCGCTCGAGCCGCCTCCGCCGGAGCAGGGTCTCAACATCATGCCCCCACTCGCTCAAGGCGGCTGGTGGCTTATGGCGGGCTTCTTCCTTACAGCAGCGCTCATCCTGTGGTGGGTCCGCACTTACAACCGCGCCAAGGCGCTCGGCCTCGGCACGCACGTGGCGTGGGCATTCGCTTCCGCGATCTGGCTCTATCTCGTCCTGGGCTTCATTCGCCCGATCCTGATGGGCAGCTGGAGCGAGGCGGTGCCTTTTGGCATCTTCCCGCACCTTGACTGGACGGGGTCCTTCTCGATCACTTATGGCAACCTGTTCTACAATCCGTTCCACGCGCTATCGATCGTCTTCCTCTATGGATCGGCGCTCCTGTTCGCGATGCACGGCGCCACGGTGCTCGCCATCAGCCGGTACGGCGGCGAGCGCGAGATCGAGCAGATCACCGATCGCGGCACGGCGTTTGAGCGCGGCGCTCTTTTCTGGCGCTGGACCATGGGCTTCAACGCGACGGCGGAGTCGATCCACCGCTGGGCGTGGTGGTTCGCGGTCCTCTGCACGCTTACTGGCGGCATCGGTATCCTGCTTACAGGCACTGCAGTTCCGAACTGGTACGATTGGGCCGTCGAGCACGACTTCGCGCCTGGCTATGACGTCAGCTCGACCTATGTCGGCACCCCCATGCCAGTACCGGAGGCGCTGCCTGTCGCTCCGGATGTCTCGGGCACAGGAACTCTTGAGCCCGCACTGCCCGAGGGAGGGATCATCCCCGCCCCGGATCCGGCAGCAGCCCCGGCCGCGCCTATAGAGGGCACAGCGCCCCTGACCCAGCCGGCCGACCCCACCTGATTGCGGACGGACGCGTATTGGCGTGATAGGAATTGCGGCCGGAAGGAAACTTCCGGCCGCTTTTCCTTGCAGCTCGCACGCGCATGGATAGGGGTGACAGAGATGTGCCAGCCGCCTGCGGGCGCCGGTCAAGCGGCGACATGATCCACGGCTTGCCTGTCGTGTGAACCGGCCTTGTCGAGATTGGTCAGGAAGCTTGACGAGGAACCGGGATTTAGAGATCCGGTTCGCTACAATCCCAGCTCGTCCCAGCGCTCAAGGTAGATGCGGAACCAGGGCGCGTATACCTCAGGCCTGACCCGGACGTCCTGGCGGAGCTCTTCAATGCTGACCCAGCGCGTCTCCAGAACCTCTGCCGGATTGGGGCGGATCTGGATCGCCGCCGCAGCTTCTCCGCGGAAAATGTGCACCCGCTCGTGCTCCCACAGGCCGTCCGTGACGCGCGCCTTGTATTCCACGATGTTGCAGGCCCGAAGGGTCAACGTGACGCCAAGTTCTTCGTACAGACGTCGTGCCGCACTGTCGGCCGGCGCCTCTCCCCAGTGCGGGTGCGAACAGCACGTGTTCGCCCAGAGCCCGCCGCAGTGATACTTGGTCAGGGCACGACGCTGCAGAAGCAATGCATCGCCGGACATGACGAAAACAGATACCGCCAAATGGAGTGCGCCTTGCCGATGCGCTTCCATCTTTTCAATCGGATACAGCCCGCCGTCGGCGGCGATACCCGGAATGATGCCGCTCTTCGCCACACCTTCCGCCGGCGCCCTTGACATGCGGACTGCGCGGCTCACGCCGCTACAGCAGAGCGGCTGAGCGCGCATTGCGACCAGAGTTCCGAAAGGGCCGTGACGAGGCGGTCGATGTCCTGATCCGTATGTAGCGGCGAAGGCGTTATGCGCAGCCGCTCAGCGCCGCGCGGTACAGTCGGATAATTGATTGGCTGGATGTAGATGCCATACCGATCAAGCAGCCAATCGCTGATCTGTTTGCATTTCACCGGATCCTTGACCATCACCGGAATGATGTGGCTTGGGTTGTCGAGGCACGGGATTCCGCATGCTTCCAGCCGGCGCCGGACCTTGGTCACGCGGTCCTGATGGCGCATACGCTCGACCTGGCTTTCCTTGAGGTGCCTGATGCTGGCAAGCGCACCAGCCGCCACCGCCGGCGGAAGGGCGGTCGTGAAGATAAAACCTGAGGCAAAGCTGCGCACAAAATCGCACATTGCGGCTGAACCCGCGATGTAGCCGCCAAACACGCCAAACGCCTTGCCGAGTGTACCCTCGATAACCGTCAGACGGTCCATCAGGCCCTCGCGTTCAGCGATGCCGCCGCCGCGCGGGCCGTAAAGACCCACACCGTGAACTTCGTCCAGATAAGTCATCGCATTGTGTTTCTCAGCGACATCACAGAGCTCTGCGATCGGCGCGATGTCGCCATCCATTGAATACACCGACTCGAAGGCAACCAGCTTCGGTCGCGCAGGATCCAGCAGGGCCAGCCTGCGATCGAGATCAGCTGGGTCGTTGTGAGCGAAGATAATGCGTTCCGCGCCGCTATGCCGGATGCCCTCGATCATGGAAGCGTGGTTGCCTGCATCCGACAGCACCGCGCAGTTCGGCAGGCGGCCCGCCAGGGTGCCAAGCGCCGCCCAGTTAGAAACATAGCCTGAGGTAAACAGCAGTGCTGCTTCCTTGCCATGCAGGTCCGCCAATTCCTGCTCAAGGAGGACGTGATAGTGGTTCGTGCCTGAGATGTTGCGCGTGCCGCCGGCGCCGGCGCCACATCGCGCGATCGCTTCATTCATTGCCTCGGCGACCTTTGGATGCTGGCCCATGCCGAGATAATCGTTGGAACACCAGACGGTCACATCAGACGTCTCACCGTTCCTGTGGCGCGTTGCCTGCGGGAATTGTCCAGCCTTCCGCTCGAGATCGGCAAAGACGCGATAGCGTCCTTCCTGCCGGAGGACTGCGAGCTGGTCCTGGAAAAAGCTTTCATACATCATGAGCAGTCTCGTTACTCGGCGGGTCTGGATATGTTTAGGTGTTTAGCTACTGGCGGCGTTGTCGCCGGAACTGGGTTATGCCGTGTTGCGGCCGGCTCGGCCCATCCCCACAGCAATGCATTGGGCGGTGGTACGAACATGAAGACATGCTCAAGCACGGCCAGAAGCGTCAGGGTCAGCAATAACGAGTACCCGACCTGCTCCAGGGGCAACGCGGCAGGAGCATGCGCCAGGCCAGCGAGCACGCAGGCCAGCGCGACCCCGCTGAGGATCGAAATCGGTATCAGCGCATTCATGCGTCGATTCCGGAAATAACTCTTCAGGTGCTGCAGGTGTGCCGGCAGAAGCTCCTCCCCGCGATGCGGTGCGCCGAGGAAAAGGTTGAACTTGGCGCTAAGCCGCATCACCCAAAGAACCAGGAAAGTCAGCGTGCCAATCTGGTTCGGCTGGCCCCAGGTAAGCACGACCAGTGCGGCCAGGGTCAGCGCCAGCGCAACCTCGTGATGCATTATGGTCGCCGCCGCGAGCCGGAACCGCCGCCAGCCGCTGGCGTCGGCCGGACATGCCTCGCGTCGCGGGCCAAGAATGAACCCCATCAGGAAGCTCATCTCATGCCATCCCCACAGTGCGATCGCGGAGGCAAAGGCGACATAGGCGCCTGATGTGCTGGAATCGGCAGCGCTTATTGCGAGACCTGCAACAGCCGCCGCAGTGACCGCCGATGCGGCTCCGAACGACCACTGGAAAGACGCATGCGGCAGCCTGTTCAGCCAGAGAATCGCCCCGGTGGAGAACCACCAGACAAAGGCTGCGAACAGCATGGGCGAGGCGATCTCGGCGAACGTCACGACTTGAATAGTCTCCCTACCAGGCCGGCGCCATGCGCACCGAGCGCGGCACTTCGTGCTCGACCACCGGATGCATGAACAGTCTGAGCGCGGCGACCCCGAACTGCGCCGCGAGCGCCAGCTTGCGCACGCCAGCAAAAACACCCCCGCGCTCCGCATTCTCGCTCAGCGCATCGGCAATCGCCTTCACGCGCCCCAACTTCGCACGGAAGCGCGGATCATCCGTGTCGAGCGTAAAGGGGAATACCTGCTTGGTAATGTCCGAGCAGATCCGGAAGACGCGATAATCGTATTCTGTCGGATCGACACCGAGCGCGCGGTGGAAAGCAGGCCGGTTGTGATCCCGAATGAACATTGTCGTGTAGACGGCGGTCAGGAAGAAGCGGATCCAGATCCGGTTGCCGCCCTTGAGCAGTTTCGGGTCGTTTCGCATGAGCACGGCGAACGCCTCGCCATGACGGAACTCGTCATTGCACCACTCCCGGAACCAGTTGAAGATCGGGTGGAAGCGACGCTCCGGATGCCGCTCGAACTCCCGGAAGATCGTGATGTAGCGGGCGTAGCCAATCTTCTCGGAGAGGTAGGTCGCGTAGAAAATGAATTTCGGCTTGAAGAAGGTGTACTTCTTCGTCCTGGTCAGGAAGCCAAGATCGACGCCGATGCCGTAATCCTTAAGCGCCTCGTTGATGAAACCCGCATGCCGCGACTCATCGCGGCTCATGTACTTGAACAGCGCCTTGATATCCGGGTTCTTCGAGCGCTTGGCGATCTCTGCATAAAGTACGCAGCCCGAGAATTCTGCCGTGATGGAGCTCACCAGGAAGTCGACCCACTCCTTGCGCAGTTCGGGTTCCAGCTGGTCCAGCGTGTTCGTGAACGCCTCGAGGCGCTTGAAGTGGTTCTTGTTGGGGTCAGCAGCCAGCTCCGCGATCAGCGCATCCCATTCGCGGCGCACCGGGGTCACGTCGATCCTGTCCAGCGCGTCGAAATCAGTGGTGTAGAAACGCGGGCTAAGCATGGTGTCTTCGCGCGCGATCCGCGTGGTCTCGTTGATAGCGCGTGGCGCTTCCAGGACGGCGGTGTTCACAGGCGTCTCCTTGAGGAAAAACTGATCTCGTATAATTCGCTCAGTTCGAATCGTGCAGTCAGCCGCGTCCACTGACGTTCCAGCCAGTAGGCGCGTTCGACGGTCGCCGGTCTACGTAGCGTCAAACGCTGGCCGAATGTCACGCGGATAGGCGCGCCGTGAACGCGAACCCGATCTCCCGGGCGCAGATCGGATTCGTCGTCAAGTTCGACATGTGCGTGAAGGTTCTCCTCGTTGTGCTCGATCTCGATCGTGCAGTGTGTGTCGCGTGAGCGGCGGGCAAATCCGGCCATCAGGTCCTACTCCCTGCCGCTGCAAACAGCAGCTGTGCAAACGCTATCCGGTTCTCGGCGCCAAATGCACCGAGCTCGATGCGCTTGCCGGTGGCGAGATCTTCGAGCGTCAGGCGTCCGTTCGGCCATTCCGCAAGACGGAACGCCTCTTCCTGTCCCAGTTCGTGTGCGCGCCGGTTACGCGCCATTCCGCGCATCACGCCACGGATAAATCCGTTCGTGCCCGGCGCCACGACATACAGCACCTTTTCGCCCGTGGTGTCGCGTACTTCCACTGCGCCGTTTTCCATGTCGAAGAACGTCAGGTCGCGCGCAGCCAGAGGTTTCATGGTCTTGATATGGTCGACCTGTGCGCTGTTGGTCTGCGACAAACGCCCAGCCGCCGCCGCTGCGATCGAGCCCCCCATCAGCAAGGCGGCAGCCACGAGGGCAAGGCGGGGAAAAGGTTTCCTGTCGATCTCGCTCATGGTGCAATCCTCAGGCGGGGCTCAGTACGCCCTGTGGGGCGGTTTCATGAATGGGCGTTGCCGGTGTGTGCACGACACCACGCTCGCCATGGACAGACTTGAGGGCATGCATGAGTTGCGTGGCCACCGCCGCAGCGTCTGGTATGGCGCGCATGCTCGGCTGCGGACGTGTGACTTTCCAGGGCCGCGCATGCGGCCAGATCAACAGGTAAGCAACCTTGTTGGGCTGGCTCAGCGTTACGCCGAGGTCGCCGCTGCCGTCGCTGTTGGTTTTCAGGGTTGCGCTCTCGACAATGGCGAAGGGGATATTGATCGCCTTCGGCAAGGCGAAGCCGAATCTCAGCACGATGCGCTTGTTTGTGATGGTGTAGACTGTGGTTCGCGCGGTCATGAAGGCGAGCCCTGCAAGCAGGCCAAGCGCCGCAATCGCGACAGGTGCAAGGCCGAGCGCTGCCTGCAGTGCGCCGACCGTGTCCTGGCCAGCCATCGCCGCCGAGCCGCCGCGCCACACCATCAGAAGGCCGAAATAGAGCGCGACAGTGCGCATGTGGAAAGCGCGCTGGGCGAGGGACCACCAGTCAGGCGCACCCTGCCAGAGCATGGTCTCGCCCTTGGGAAGCTCACCGGGCAGGCCGCGAACGGGTTCGAATTCGTGTTCGGTCACAGCCATGCCTCCGTGCGGGCAGGCGTTGCGTACAGTGTGCCGGCGCCCACATAGGCGCAAACCCGCTCTTCCTCGTCGCGGGTGATCTGATCAGAACCCGAGAGTTGCGGGATGTTCTCGAACTGCGATGCGAGCAGCGCGTTGACCTTCAAGCGTTTGCGACCTCCCTGAACCACGACCATCGTCATCGGAACAAGGACACGTTTGGACGAGTTTGTCAGCTGCACCTCGATGTAGCGGACCATGTATTCCGAGCGATCAACCCAGACCTCGCTCACCGTTCCAGCGACAACATTATCTGCCGCCACGACATTCATGCCGCGCGGATCTGGATCGCGCTTGTCGAGAGAGAAGTCCGGCGCCACGCGAAGAGGTACGATGCGCGGACCGCCGTGCAGCATCAGGTCAGGCACCTTCGCGCGATTGGCGTAGGCCCCCGGTCCCATGCCTGCCTGCAACGGATCTCCGACCGGCTCAAGCGGCGCGCCAGGCCAGGGCGCCGTGCGGCGCGCCTTGAGATCATCCGAATCACGGCTGCCGTCCGGCTTTGATACCGTTCCGGCATTGTGAGGCAGACGAAAGACTTTCGGCTGGGCGGTGAAGAGGAGACCGCCCTCCGGCTCCCGGCGTCCGGTGACGTCATCTTCCAGCGGGTAGCCTTCGCGCCGATCTTCGCGGCGCAGATAGATGATCAGGCCAGCGAAGAACAGGAAGAATCCGTAAAGGACCCATTCCGTGACGTCGAGGCCGCCGTTGAAGACTTGTTCTGGCATGCGTGGACTCCGATCGTGGTTCAGGTGGGAAACTCGGCGATGCCGAACTTGCTTGGTGTTGAGTGGGGTTGCGTGGAACCGTGCCGCGCAAGCGGCCCGATAGCGACCAGAGCTGCGAACAGCAGGCCAATCTCGAGATGATAGACAAAGCCATAGCCGACCGCCGGCCCGGTCAGCGCTGGCCCGAGCGAACCGCTGTCTGCCAGAGCGCCGATGACGTCGCGCAGCACGCCGCCAATCGCGACGCCGACCCCTGCGGCGGTCGCCTGCACTGCGCCCCAGGCGCCGAGTGCGAGCCCCGATTGACCTTCACGTGTTAGCGCCATCGATGCCGTCAACGTGCCGACGGCGAACAAGCCGCCGCCGAAGCCGATCCCGGCAACGCCCATGCAGAAGACCGGTGTTGAGTTGAACGGGGCAGAGAGAATAACGAGGGTGAAGGCGGTCACACCGATCAAGGCGCCAAAGCCGGCCAGCCGGTGGCACTCGTCGCCTGCACCCAGGCGATAGGCGGCCAACGCGAAGCCTGCCAGCGATCCCCATGCCCAGAGCGCCGTAAGCGACGTCGTCGCGCCGACCGACAACCCGAGAACCTGCGCGCCGTATGGCTCAAGCAGCACATCCTGCATGCTGAATGCGGCGGCGCCAAAGGCGACAGCGAGCAACAGACGGCGCGTACGGCCAGCCGCCATCAGCGAGCGCCACGCCGCAGAAAAGGGCTCGCGCTCGCGATCCGGCGAGGTGAGGGTGGGGTTGCGAACCTCCTGCCGCCACAGCGCCACGACATTCAGCACCATCGTCACGACTGCACAGCCCTGAATCACCTGGATCAAGCGAAAGGCGCTGAAGTCCGACAGCAGGTAGCCAAGCAGCAGTGAGCTCACCAGCATTCCGGCGAGCAGCATTATATAGAGCAGTGCCACAACACGCGGCCGCGCCTCCGGCGGCGCGAGGTCAGTGGCCAGTGCAAGGCCTGCCGTCTGCGTCGTGTGCATCCCCACGCCAACCAGCAGGAAGGCGACAACCGCCGCCACTTGCCCGACAATGATCGGTCCGTGCGTGTCACCGGCCAGGATCAGTAGCGCAAACGGCATGATCGCAAAGCCGCCGAACTGCAGCATTGACCCAAACCAGATATAAGGGGTCCGCCGCCAGCCGAGGAACGACCTGTGCGTGTCCGACTTGAACCCTATCAGTGCGCGGAGCGGTGCGAACACCAGCGGCAGCGACACCATCAAGGCTACGATCCAACCCGAGATACCAAGCTCGACGATCATCACGCGGTTCAGGGTCCCGGTCAGCAACACGGCCGCCATCCCCACAGAAATCTGGAATGACGCCAGACGCAGCAAGCGGTTGAGCGGAAGCTCCGCCGTCGCTGAATCCGCGAACGGCAGCATCCGCGCCGCGAGCTGGTTCCACGTCATTATCTGGGGGCGCTCGCCCGTCTTCATACGCGCACCAGCTCCATCGCGTGCGACTTGTAGAAGCCGCTGGAAATCCGCTGCGACCGCCCGATCGCCCAGCCCTTGAACGCCGCGCCTGTCTCGACGCCGTGACGGATCACCGCCTCGCTCACCGGCTCGATGGCCGGGGCGCGGTCAGCGCGCGGGAACAGCTTGCCTGCGGCATGCATCACGGTCAAAGCGGGCGACTTGGGAGCAAACGTGAAGAGGATGGCAGCCCTCGTCCGCGCTGCAAATGCGCCGAGCACGCGCAGGATTTCATCTGAGGGATAGTGAATGAGGGAGTCCATCGCCACCACATAGCTGAACTCGCCAAACCGCGAATCCAGCATGTCCCCGACACGGAAGTCGACGCTGCCGGCTGTGAAGTCCTTTGGCGTCCGCTCGTTGGCAAGGTTCACGAGGCTCGCCGATACATCAACGCCGACGACGCGTGCCCCGCGACGCGCGGCTGCGACCGAGAGTGCGCCGGTCCCGCATCCCGCATCGAACAGCGACGCCCCAATGAGGTCCTCGGGCATCCACGACAGCAGTGTATCCCGCATGCTGTCGCGGCCCGCCCTCACTGTCGCGCGGATCTTGCTGACGGGTGCATCCGAGGTCAGCTGCGCCCAGGCATCCAGCGCCGTCCGGTCGAAATACGTTTCCAGCTTCCCGCGACGTTCGTCGTAGGCATTGGGCCGCATATTCATCTCGATCGACGTCGTCATGTTCATTCGAACCCCAGGAAGTCGAAAATGTCGCGGTCTTTCATCGGCATGGCGTCATAGTGCGTGTCGCCAACAAGGAGCGATGCAGCGAGGCGCATGTACTCGGTCTTCACCGCTTCGAGCGCAGGAGTAGACTCCATCTCGAACAGCACGGATTTCTTCAGCCGGCTTTTCCGGATTTCGTCGAGGATAGGGAAGTGGGCTACGCGCTCAAGGCCGATAGCCGCATTGTAGCGGTCTACCTCATCCGTGCCTTCGCTGCGGTTCACGATCACGCCGCCGAGACGCACTTCGTAGTTCTTAGATTTTGCCCGGATCGCAGCGACGATGCGGTTCATGGCGAAGATCGAGTCGAAATCGTTGGCTGTGACGATCAGCGCCCGCTCGGCATGCTGGAGCGGCGCGGCAAACCCGCCACAGACAACGTCGCCGAGCACGTCGAAGATCACGATATCCGTGTCTTCCAGAAGGTGATGCTCCTTGAGCAGCTTCACCGTCTGTCCAACGACATATCCGCCGCAGCCCGTGCCTGCGGGCGGCCCGCCCGCCTCGACGCACATCACGCCATTATAGCCCTGAAAGACATAATCCTCGGGGCGCAGTTCCTCGCTGTGGAACTCCACGCTCTCAAGCATGTCGATCACTGTCGGCGCGAGGCGCTTTGTCAGCGTGAACGTCGAGTCGTGCTTGGGGTCGCAACCGATCTGCAGGACGCGCTTGCCGAGATGAGAGAACGCTGCAGATAAATTAGATGACGTTGTGCTTTTGCCGATGCCGCCTTTGCCATAGATCGCGAACACCTTTGCCCGGTCTATTTTCATAGACGGGTCGAGATGAACCTGCACGCTTCCCTCCCCATCGGGGCGGCGTGGAAGTGTTCTTGGCATGGTGAGCGTTGTCATGAGTATCCTTCACGCCGCGGGTGCGGAGATGCCTTCCAGCTGGTCTTCGAGTTCGTCGCTCGCATTGCGCAGAGCGTTCAGTGTCGAGTCATCGGGCCGCCAGTACTTGCGCTCATGGGCCTCAAGCAGACGATTTGCCATCCGCGCCGATGCCTTGGGATTAAGTGTGGTCAGACGTTTGCGCATTGCATCGTCGAGCACATAGGTCTCGCTGATGCGCTGGTAGATCCATGGCTCAACCTGGCCAGTCGTCGCCGACCAGCCCATCGTGTTGGTAACCTGCGCCTCGATCTGACGCACGCCTTCGTAGCCATGCTTCAGCAGGCCCTCATACCATTTCGGATTGAGGGTTCGCGTATGCGTCTCGAGCGACACCTGCTCCGCCAGCGTGCGCACCTTGCCTTCGCCCTGCGTCTGGTCGCCGATATAGACGGGTGTCGCCGATCCCCGCGCGCGCTGGATTGCGCGGCTCATGCCGCCCAGCGCATCGACATAATGGTCGATCGAGGTGACGCCGAGTTCCACCGACTCAAGGTTCTGGTAGGTGAAGTCGACACCTTTCAGGATGCTCTGCAGCATCTTCGACTGGCGCACCGCGCCGCCCGTGCGTCCATAAGCGAAGCACTTCCGACTCTCGAAAGCGTCCGCGAGTTCTTCTTCCTCATTCCAGGCGCTGGAGTCGATCAACTGGTTGACGTTGGCGCCGTAGGCCCCGTCGGCGTTCGAGAACACCCGCAGCGCCGCAGTTTCCAGATCACATCCATGCGCGGCTTGCAGCGCAAGCGCATGCTTGCGCACATAGTTGTGTTCCAGCGGTTCGTCGGCAGCAGCTGCCAGATAGGCCGCTTCCGCAAGCATCCGGACCTGCAGCGCCAGCAAGTCACGGAAAATCCCGGACAGCGTCATTACGACATCGATCCGTGCGCGCTTGAGCTCAGAGAGCGGTATCAGTGCGGCACCGCATAGCCGTCCGTAGGAGTCAAATCGCGGCCGGGCGCCGATCAGCGCCAGAGCCTGGGCAATCGGTCCGCCTTCGCTCTTCAGATTGTCCGACCCCCACAGCACCATGGCAATCGATTCTGGAACCTCGCCGCCGCTGCGCTTGGCGTGCTGCGCCAGCAGACGGTCTGCCTGCATCGCTCCATCATGCATCGCCAGTGCGCTGGGGATCCGGAAAGGATCAAAGCCGTGCATATTCCGCCCGGTCGGCAGTACGGATGGGTTACGGACAATGTCCCCGCCGGCCGCCGGACGAATGTAACGCGCGTCCAGGGCGCTCAGGATCGCATCCACCTCGTGATCCCGCGCGAGCGACGCATCGATCTCCCGTAGCTCGTTCATGGTGGCGAGCAACGTGCGCGACTTCTTCCCGGCCTGCCCGAGCGCATTTTCTGGCGCAACACCAGCAACCATCGCCTCGACAGCCGCACGCGGCGGCGCCTCGCCGCGTCCCTCGGCAATCGCGAGCAGCAGGTCGGTCCGTTCGGCAGCGTCCGGTGGGACGCCAACCGTGTGGAGGCCACTCGGGATCAGCGCGCCCTCGATCTCTGCGATCCGCACGGCGAGCTGTTCAATTTCCGCGTTACTGGCAGCCGACCAGGCTGGTGTCGCCTCGGCGATGTCGATGCCTGCAGCCGCTTCCTGAATGCTCGTGGCAAGAACTGCTCGCTCAGTGTGCTCAGCGTTCTCCCAACGGCCGATCAGCGCCTTCAGGTCCTGCAGGCCCTGATACAGTCCAGCCTTGGAAATCGGCGGCGTCAGGTGCGTGATCAGTGTCGCAGACGAGCGCCGCTTGGCGATCATGCCCTCAGTCGGGTTATTGCCCGCATAAAGATAGAAGTTCGGCAGGTCGCCGATGAGCCGATCCGGCCAGTCTGCGCCAGTGAGTCCGACCTGCTTGCCCGGCATGAACTCCAGCGCGCCGTGCGTGCCGAAGTGCAGCACAGCGTTTGCGGCGAAATCCTCACGGAGCCAGCGATAGAAGGCCGAGAAGGCATGCGTCGGCGCAAAGCCGCCTTCGAACATCAGGCGCATCGGGTCGCCCTCGTATCCGAAGCCCGGCTGCAGCCCGACAAACACGTTTCCAAATTCCACGCCCAGCACGAAAATCGAGCGTCCATCGCTCAGTTGGCGCCCCGGCGCCGGACCCCACTGGCCTTCGATTTGCGAAAGATGGCGCTCCCGGCGAACATGATCGTCCGCAGGAATGCGCGTATGGACATTAGCGTCTGTCCCGAAGCGCTTCGAATTACCTTCCAGCAAACGCAGGCGCAGCTCTTCAACCGAGCGCGGAACCTCTACCGAATATCCACCGGCCTTCATTGCCTTCAGCGTGTTGAGCAGCGAAGCGAACACCGACAGGTAGGCCGCAGATCCAACCGCGCCAGAGTTCGGCGGGAAGTTGAACAGAACGATCGCGATTTTGCGATCCCGCCGCCGCGTCTGGCGCAGCGCGACAAGCCGGCTGACGCGCGCCGCCAGCATCTCGGCCCGCTCCGGGCAGGCGCACATTCTGGAGGCGACAGTCTGCACCGGGAAGCGACAGGCCTTCTGGCAGCCCGTGCACGCTTCGCCCGCGCCATCGGAACGTCCACCAAAAACGATCGGCCCTGTCGCGCCGTCCAGTTCCGGGATCGCCACCATGATGGTCGACTCAACCGGCATCAGGCCCGTGCGCGATGCGCCCCAGCGCTCAAGGCTCTGGAATTCCAGCGGCTGTGCCGAGATATACGGGACGTCGAGGCGGGATAGAATGTCTTCAGCCGCGACGGCGTCGTTATAGGCCGGACCGCCCACCAGCGAGAAGCCGGTCAGCGAGATCACTGCGTCGACCACAGGTGCGCCGTCGACAATGAAGAATTTCTCGATCGCCGGACGCGCATCGAGGCCAGTCGCGAAAGCCGGCAGGACTTTCAGCCCCCGCGCCTCCAGCGCATCGATCACGCCGTCATAATGGCCTGCATCATTGGCCAGCACATACGAGCGCAGCACCAGCACGCCCACCACGCCAGTGGGCTTGACTGCAAGCGGGGGCAGGTTGTCCACCCGTTCGACGATCTTGCCCTCGGCGCGCGGGTGATAGAGCCCGATCTCGGGATAATCGCGGGGGCCCACAGCTTCGACCTTGTCGCGCAGCACGCGCCGTTCGCCATCGGCGTAACGGCCGACGAGGAAACGCACCATGTCCGCGACATTCTCTGGCGAGCCGGAAAGCCAGTACTGCATTGTCAGGAAGTAGGAGCGCAGGTCCTGGGCCTTGCCCGGGATGTATTTCAGGATCTTCGGCAGTCGGCGCAGCATCGCCATCTGGCCCGAGCCAGAGCTGCTGGTCTTTGATCCACGCAGCTTCTTCAGCCATGCAAGCGGCCCCTTCTGCGAACCATCCATGCGGAATGGTCCAAGCTTCGTGAGGCGGATGATCTCGCCCGACGACAGCGCGCCGATGATGGCGTCGCACGATTCACGCCGCGCCTCGAGCGCAGGAAGCACGGCCTGAATGTGATCTTCCATGAACAACATCGTCGCGATGATGATGTCCGCACGTCCGATGTCGGCGATGCAGGCGTCGCGAGCGACCAGATTGTCGCCCCAGTCGGTTGCTGCATGCAGCGAGATCGTCAAGCCGGGGATCTCCGGTTTGAGCGATTCTTCCGCACGGCGAACCAGTCCGGCGAGGTGATTGTCGAGCGTGACAATCACCACGCGCACGGAGGGCGCCTCAGCGTGCATAGTGGCTTTTTGCATCATACAGGGTTTCGATCTTTATGACGGCCAGGCCTTGTTCGGTTGCAAAACGCTCAGTGTTACGCCGCGCTTTTCCGCGCACGAAAAACGGAATTTTGGTGAGTTCAGCTTCGGCTTCCCGCGACCAGATCAGCTCGCTGGCAAGCGGCGCGGAGACAGCTGACGGGGCAGGCAAGGGAGCGGGCTGGTGGGCTGCAAGGTGTGAAGCGCCAGCGCTGTCATTGAACTCGAAGTCCTCGCGGAACATCGCCAGCAGGTGCTCTTCGAGCCCCATCACCAGCGGATGGACCCAGGTGTCGAACAGCACGTTCGCACCTTCAAAGCCCATCTGCGGCGAGAAGCGGGCTGGATAATCCTGCACATGCGCTGGCGCCGAGATCACAGCGCAACCGACGCCCAGCCGCTTGGCGATGTGCCGTTCCATTTGTGTACCGAGCACCAGCTCCGGTTGCAACTCGGCAATGGCCTGCTCGACCTCAAGATAGTCGTCCGTGATCAGCGCCGTCAGCCCTAGCTTTTCGGCCGCTGCGCGCACATCACGTGCAAACTCGCGCGAATACGTTCCGAGGCCGACAACTTCGAAGCCGAGTTCTTCCGAAGCGACGCGAGCTGCCGCAATCGCATGTGTCGCATCGCCGAAGATGAAGACGCGCTTACCGGTGAGGTAGTTGGAGTCCACCGACCGAGACCACCACGGCATCCGCGCATTTGCGTCCGCCAGCACAGGCGCGGGATCAACGCCCGTGAGCGCCGCGATCTCCGCAATGAAATCCTTCGTCGCATTATGCCCGATCGGGACGGTGCGAACGATTTTCTGCCCGTGATTCTTCTCCAGCCAGCGCGCCGCGACATCGGCGATCTCGGCATAGAGCACAACGTTGAAGTCGGCGTCCGGCAGCCGCGAGAGGTCGGAAGGCCGCGCATTCAGCGGCGCGACCACATTCACATCGACGCCGAGCCGTCCAAGCAGGCGCGTCACTTCCACCACGTCATCGCGATGACGGAAACCAAGCGCCGTGGGTCCCAGAATATTGCAGCGCGGGCGCAGTCCTGGTGTGCGGGCAGGCGCTCCCTCGACCTTCGCCGCAAATGTCCGCACCAGCTGGTAGAACGTCTCCGCCGCGCCCCAGTTTTCCTTTTTCTGATAAGAAGGCAGGTCCAGCGCGATTACCGGGATCGGCAGCTTCAGTGCGCGCGCCAACCCTGCGGGGTCATCCTGAATCAGCTCCGCCGTGCATGATGCGCCCACGATCATCGCTTCCGGCTGGAAGCGTTCATAGGCCTCACGCGCCGATGTCTTGAACAGTTCCGCCGTATCGCCGCCCAGGTCTCGCGCCTGGAACGTCGTGTAGGTAACCGGCGGTCGCGCATCGCGCCGCTCGATCATCGTGAACAGCAGGTCCGCATAGGTGTCGCCCTGAGGCGCGTGCAGTACATAGTGCAGACCCTTCATCGCCGTCGCAATACGCATCGCGCCGACATGGGGAGGTCCTTCATATGTCCAGACGGTCAGCTGCAAGCGATCAGACCTTCAGAAGTGAGCGGCGCGCAAACGGGCGCGCAAACAGGGCGGCAAGATCGCCGGCCTGGTCAAAACCATGGACAGGCGAGAAGACGAGCTCGATCGACCATTTTGTCGTGATGCCCTCGGCCTCCAGCGGATTTGCGAGGCCAAGCCCGCACACGACGAGGTCCGGCTTGTCAGCACGGCAGCGGTCGAGCTGCATGTCGACATTCTGCCCCTCGCTGAGGCGCGCATTCGCGGGAAGCCGTTTCAGCTCCTCCGACAGCAGGTCGCGGTTGAGGTAAGGCGTGCCGATTTCCACAGGTCGCATGCCCAGCTCTTCAGCAAGGAACCTTGCCAGCGGCGGCTCGAGTTGCGAATCGGGGAAGAAGAAAACGCTGAGGCCTTCAAGCACCTCGCGCGACCGTGCCAGCGCCCGCTTGGCCCGTTCACGGTGCGGGGCGACGATGCGGCGGAAGTCCATCTCTGGAATCGACCAGGCATCGGCCGCCGCCTTGAGCCAGTGAGTCGTGCCCTCTGCGCCGAACGGGAACAGCGCAGGAAGCCGTTTGGCCCCCCGCGCTTCAAGCGCGCGCGCTGTATCACCGAGAAACGGCTGTGCAATCAGCATCCGCGTATTCGACCCGATCGCTGGGATCTCGCCGGAGCGACGGGGCGGGAAGAAATCCACCCGCGGAATGCCCAGTTCGGCAAACAAACGACGGAACTGATCTTCCACGATGTCGGGAAGGGCACCGACGACAAGCAGCGAAGGGGCCGCGTTGTCATCGGCCTTCGGTGCTTCGGGAACGAGCGAGGCGAGACATGCGTCTTCGCCTTGCGTGAACGTGGTCTCAATGCCGCTGCCGGAATAGTTCAGCACCCGGACGCCCGGCTGGTGCTTCACCGAAAGTCTCTGCGCCGCGCGCGACAGGTCGAGCTTGATCACCTCGGACGGGCACGACCCCACAAGGAAAAGCAGTTTGATGTCCGGCCGGCGCTCGAGCAGCCGGTCAACAACGCGATCCAGCTCTTCGTTTGCGTCGGCAAGGCCCGCGAGGTCTTTCTCTTCCATGATCGCTGTGGCGAATCGCGGCTCGGCGAACACCATCACGCCGGCGGCCGACTGGATCAGGTGAGCGCAGGTGCGCGAGCCAACCACGAGAAAGAAAGCGTCCTGGATCTTGCGATGCAGCCAGACGATCCCAGTCAGGCCGCAGAAGACCTCGCGTTGCCCACGCTCGCGCAGCACCGGAACAGATTCGCTCTCGCATCCGGCGCTGGGGGCGGCTGGCATCATGTGGAATGACCGCGCAGGTCCATCGCGGCCGGGGCGGATCGCGGCACCTGAAGGCGCGCTTCACGCAGTTTCAGAAGAAACTGCGCGGCGTTGATCACATAGGCCGCGTAGGCTGCGACTGCGATCAACATCTGATCCGAAGCTGAACCCCACCCATTGATCAGAGCGAGCAGGTAAGCCGTCTGCAGCCCGAGCACGAGCATGCTGAAAACGTCTTCCCAGAAGAAGGCGCGGGCAAACAGCCATTTGCCGAAGACTTCCTTTTCCCAGATCGAGCCCGTCACCATGATCAGGTAGAGAAGAAAGGTCTTGGCGAGGATCGAAGCCGTCGCGATGTCGTACCCTTGGCCGGTCATCAGATAACGGACAACCAGTACAAGGCTGATGGCGAAGACCACGAACTGCAGAGGCGCCAGAACCGCCTGAACCATCGTCCACGGCGAGGTGTCCCGGCGGATGCGTTCCTCTCGGGTGTAAAGCTCCTGCTTCCGATGTGTCACGCCGTGTCTGTTCGTAAGGTGCGAACCGACATGAGCGGGCCAGGGGCAGGGCGCGAGCGAATCGAGCCAACCGTCAAACATCTCGGAAAACAGCCTGTTTCGTTCACCCGAGCGCTGTCGCCCGGCTCCCGTGTGGTTGTCGTAATGGCCCCGGTTCGCCTGCATTTCCGACCTCCCGCGCCGATCGCGTTGGATGAAATCACGATGGAAAGGTAGGGCGACGCCTTTCAGGTTGTCAAGGAAAGCGAACGTCCAAAATTTTGGACACATGCGTCAAACTGTAAAGATTGGGACTCGCCTAGCGGCGTAACTTCTGTCTACCGTGCCCAGCTGGGAGCAGAGACCCTCGACAGCGGGCACAATCCTGGGAGGAAAGACCTGCATAGAGCCGGTATGTCCTGGCTCGGTTGGCAGGCTTAGAAGCGGAAGCTGCCGAAGTGCAGTTCCGCGGGAGATGGGGGCGCAGATGGCCAGCCTTCCGGGAATGTCGGTGTTCGATCTGTGTGGTGAAGAGCCAATGCAGATCGCGCCAGAAGCTCGGCGTCCATCGTCATTGTCAGTTGTTGAGGCAACGCCTCGCCCACAGCTCGGCGACCAACTCGCCCGGATGGTCGAAGGCGAGATCATTCCGCGGCTCATGCTCGTGCATCGCATGACGCGTCAGGATGATAAGGAAAGCGTGCCGCTTTCCTCTGAAATCATTGAAAAGTTTGCACTTTACTCCCTCTCGTCAGGTAAAGACTCCCTGATGGCGATCATCGGGAAACTCATGCAACAGGGCGTTGCGCTGGAGGCGATCTACGTTGACCTGCTTGGCCCCGCCGCTCGCCGTCTGGGCGAATTCTGGGAAGAGGATCGCGTGTCCTTCTCAGACGTCACAATCGCCTTGGGCCGGCTGCAGCATATTGTCCGGGAGCTGAGCCTCCACGGACCCAATGAACTTCCCATGTCAACCGGCCGCGCGGCGCTGTTCGCAGCCGCGCCCGGCGAGCAGCACACCTTCGGCCTTGTTATCATTGAAGAGTTCTTTCGTCGGTCTGGCTGGCGCACATGGGCGGAACTGTCAGGGTCCGTCGCCGAGGTTGTGTCTGCGGTGCAAGCGCATGACTTCGATTTGTTCGGAATGTCAGCCAGTTCAGATGAACAGCTTGATCAAATCGCGCCAATGATTATGTCGGTGCGCAAGGCGTCAAGGAATCGAGACATCACTGTAATGGTAGGTGGACGACTCTTTGTTGAGAGGCCGGAACTGGTTACGAAGGTTGGCGCAGATGCGATGGCCACCGACGCAAGGCAGGCCGTGCTGGGGGCTGAAGGCGCGTTGAGGCGACTGGCATCTCGCTAACTTTGCTGCCGCCGAGGAAAGGGCGAGTGCCGGTTCGATGGCTATTTTTTCTTCTACCCAAGGCCGTGTCGAACCAAGGTTCGCCCGCGATACTTTGGGGGCGCTGGACGCCCGAGTCGCCGCAAAAGTCGCCGCAGCCGGCGGCGATGTGGCAATGATCATCGATCGCAGTGGTTTCATTCGCGACATGGCGGTCAACAACAGCGACATGGTGCAGCACGGCTTTGAAGCCTGGCTCGACCGCCGCTGGGCCGACACCGTTACGGCTGACAGTCGGCCCAAGATCGAGGAAATGCTCCGCGACGCCGCGAACGACGCCGGCCCGCGATGGCGCGAGATCAACCATCGCACTGACGACGGCGCTGCGGTTGCGGTTCGCTACATTGCGATGAATGCCGGTGAAGATGGCCGTGTGATTGCGATCGGTCGCGACCATCGCGCCATAAGCGAGCTCCAGCAGCGCCTGATGCAGGCGCAGCAGACGATGGAACAGGACTACCGCAAGCTTCGCGAAGCCGAGTCACGCTACCGCCTCCTGTTTCAGCTCGCGTCGGAAGCGGTCATCGTGGTCGATGCGACGACACGAAAGATTGTCGAAGCCAACCCGGCCGCCGATCGCCTTATCGGCAGCGCAGAAGTCTCGCTGGTCGGCCGCGAGTTCTGGTCGGCCTTTGAAGAACAATCGCGAGACGCTGCAATTTCGCTTCTTGCAGTTGCTCAGGGCGGCCCGAATCTCACGGCGCAATCCACCCTGCGCCAGGGAGGCCGCTCATTTGAAGTGTCTGCATCGCTCTTTCGTCAGGACCGAGCGTCTCTCTTCCTCGTGCGCTTGTCTTCGCCGGAAGCTGGCGTCATTCGCGTGCCGGAAGCCTCCCAGCACCTGGTTTCCGTGCTGGAGCGTATTCCCGACGCGTTCGTCGTCACCGACGAAAATCTCCGTATCATTGCCCAGAATGCGGCTTTCCTCGATCTGTCACGCATCGCCAGCAACGAGCAGGCGAGAGGCTTGTCGCTGGAAACGATTCTCGGCCGGCCCGAGATCGACCGCAACGTTTTGCTCTCGAGCCTGCGCCAGCACGGATCGTTGAAGAACTTCGCGACCGTGGTCCGCACGCGTTTTGGCGAACAGGAAGATGTCGAGGTGTCGGCCGTTCACGTCCCCACCGGCGAACAACCGTGTTTCGGGTTCTCGATTCGCGCCTCTGCGCGTGGGGCCGTCGCCAAGCCGCGTATCGCTGGCGAATTGCCACGCTCGGTTGAGCAGCTGTCACAGCTGGTTGGCCGTGTGTCGCTCAAGGAGCTCGTGCGTGAGACCACAGAACTTGTGGAGCGTTTGTGCATCGAAGCCGCGCTTGAGCTGACGGGTAACAACCGCGCCTCCGCGGCCGAAGTTCTTGGCGTCAGCCGTCAGAGCCTTTATTCGAAGCTTCACCGGTATGGGCTAGGTGATCTGGCCACCGGCGACTGATGTCCAGATCGCGCGACACTCAAAGCGTCAAGGCTAATTGACACCTGCCGTCGTGATTTGTAGCGTTTCGCATGGCTCTAACGCATGTCGAACCTGCATCAAGATCGCTGCCGACGCCCGGCGCCGTGCTGGAACTGTTCAAGCCGATCACCTGGTTTCCGCCGATGTGGGCGTTTGGCTGCGGCGTTGTTTCGTCAGGCGCGAACCTCGCTGAGCGCTGGCCTATGGCGCTCGCCGGCATCGTGCTCGCCGGGCCGCTGATCTGCGCCACCAGCCAGGCTGTCAACGACTGGTACGATCGCGACGTTGACGCCATCAACGAGCCGAAACGTCCGATCCCGTCCGGCCGCATTCCCGGCCGCTGGGGCCTCTGGATCGCGATGGCGTGGACCGTCGTGTCAATGCTCTGGGCGCTCGCCCTCGGACCATGGGTCTTCGGCGCGGCCGTCGTCGGCATGATCCTCGCATGGGTCTACAGCGCGCCGCCGCTGCGTCTGAAACAGAGCGGATGGTGGGGCCCCGCCGCCTGTGCGCTTTCCTATGAAGGGATAACCTGGTTCACCGGTGCCGCCGTGATGCTGGCGACGGTGCCCAACACGCAGATCCTAATCATCGCCGCGCTCTACAGCTTCGGCGCGCACGGCATCATGACACTGAACGACTTCAAGGCGGTCGAAGGCGACAAGCTGACAGGTGTGCGCTCCCTGCCAGTCCAGCTCGGCGTCGACAAGGCCGCGCGCGTGGCATGCGCCGTGATGGCGGCTCCGCAAATCATCGTGATTGTCTTGCTGTTCGCATGGGGCGCCCCCTTCCACGCCGCGGCCGTCGCGCTGTCGCTTGGACTGCAGCTCTACATGATGACCCGACTCGTCACCGATCCGCGCAAGCTCGCGCCTTGGTACAACGGGACGGGTGTTCTCCTCTATGTCCTCGGCATGCTGGTGAGCGCCTTCGCTCTCGGCGGCCTCGCTGGAACTCAACCATGACACAAGCTCCGCTCGGCTGGCTAAGCATCATCCGCGTCGGCCTGGTGCAGAGCGCGCTCGGCGGCGTCGTCGCCCTTACCACATCGACACTCAATCGCGTCATGGTGGTGGAATTCGCACTGCCAGCCATGCTGCCCGCCGCACTCGTCGCCTGGCACTACGCGATCCAGCTGTCGCGTCCACGCTGGGGCTATGGCTCAGATATGGGCCATCGTCGCACGCCTTGGATCGTTGGCGGCATGGGCGTCCTCGCCCTCGGCGGACTGTTGGCCACCAATGCGACGGTGATGATGGAGTCGTCGCCCGGCATCGGCATCCTTCTCGGCATCCTCGCCTTCACCATGATCGGCGCAGGCGTCGGAGCCTGCGGCACATCGCTGCTCGCGCTTCTCGCATCACGCACGGCGCCCGCGCGGCGGCCGGCTGCTGCCGCCACGACGTGGATCATGATGATCGTTGGCATCGTCATCACTGCTGGCATCTCGGGCGCCTTGCTTGACCCATTCTCGTCCCAACGACTGGCGCTGGTCGCATCCGGCATCGTCGGGATCGCTTTCCTTCTGACGCTGGTCGCCGTGTGGGGCATCGAAGGCGAGCCGGAGACGCCTGGCGAATCCGAGCAGGCAAAACCGCCATTCGCGCAGGTCCTCCGCGAGACATGGGCTGACCCGCTGGCCCGCCGCTTCACCATCTTCGTGTTCGTCTCGATGCTCGCCTACAGTGCGCAGGACCTCATCCTCGAACCCTTTGCAGGCCTTATCTTCGACATGACGCCCGGCCAGTCCACGCAGCTCGCCGGGGTCCAGAACGGCGGTGTCTTGCTCGGCATGATCCTCGTCGGCGTCTGCGGCGCACGCTTCGGCGACAAGAAGCGCGCATGGATGCGGCAATGGACCGTCGCCGGATGCATCGGCTCGGCCGCAGCGCTCGTCGCGCTTGCATGCGCAAGCGCCGTAGGCCCTGCATGGCCACTGCAACCAACTGTATTCGCCCTCGGCTTTGCAAACGGCGTGTTCGCTGTCTCCGCAATCGGCTCCATGATGGGGCTCGCTGGAGCAGGGCAGGCGTCGCGCGAAGGCGTCCGTATGGGCGTCTGGGGCGCAGCCCAGGCCTGCGCCTTTGCATGCGGCGGCTTCGCCGGCGCAGCAGGCGTCGACATCCTTCGCGCAGTTCTTCCGCAAGACTCCAGCGCTTTCCTCATCGTCTTCTCGCTGGAGGCTGCTCTGTTCACGTTCGCCGCACTTCTGGCAGCCCGCCTTGATCTCGTCGGTGAACGCTTCGTTTCTCAGGGAGCCCGCATATGACCATGACTGAAACGTACGACGCGGTCGTCGTCGGTGGCGGCCCGGCCGGAGCAACAGCCGCCGGCGATCTGGCCCGCGCCGGACGAAAGGTCCTGCTGCTCGATCGCGCCGGCCGCATCAAGCCCTGTGGCGGCGCCATCCCCCCGCGCCTGATTCGCGACTTTGGAATCCCCGACCACCTTCTCGTCGCCCGCGCCACAGCCGCCCGCATGGTCTCCCCCACCAATCGCATCGTGAACATGCCGGTCGAGGGAGGCTTCGTTGGCATGGTCGATCGGGACGAGTTCGACGAATGGCTGCGCGAACGCGCTGTCGCCGTAGGCGCCGAGCGTCGCTCCGGCTCCTTCCTGCGGATCGAGCGCGACGAAGACGGTACGGCGGTCGTCTGTTTTTACGACAAGGGCGACGGCAAGGAAAACGTACAGCGCGTCCGCGCCCGTGCCGTCGTCGGCGCCGACGGTGCCCGTTCGCAAGTCGCGAAGCAGACGATCAAGGACGCGGACCGCATGCCCTGCGTCTTCGCCTATCACGAAATCATCCGCGCTCCGGCGCACGGTGCAGGTGGCTTCGAGGAAAGCCGTTGCGACATCTACTATCAGGGCAAACTCTCGCCGGATTTCTACGCCTGGATCTTTCCGCATGGCGACACCGCCAGCGTCGGCGTCGGATCCGCCCGCAAGGGCTTCTCGCTGCGCGGCGCCGTAAGCGACCTGCGACAAGTGTCGGGCCTAGCGGGTTGTGAAACCATTCGTACTGAAGGTGCGCCGATCCCGCTGAAACCTCTGCGGCGCTGGGACAATGGCCGTGATGTCGTCCTTGCTGGAGACGCCTCCGGCGTCGTCGCCCCGGCGTCAGGGGAGGGGATCTACTACGCGATGGTCGGTGGTCGCCTCGCCGCTGAGGCCGTCGTCGAAATGCTTGAGACGGGCAAGGCGAAAGCCCTCGCCGGAGCGCGCAAGGCGTTCATGAAAGATCACGGCAAGGTCTTCTGGATTCTCGGCATCATGCAGCACTTCTGGTATCGCAGCGACAAACGCCGCGAGGGTTTTGTGAAGATGTGCAACGATCCGGACGTGCAGCGCCTCACCTGGCAGGCCTACATGAACAAGGAACTCGTCAAGGCGGATCCGGCGGCGCACATGCGTATCTTCGTCAAGGACATGGGCCATCTCCTCGGCTTGTCGTCCTCGACGCGTGCTGGCCCTTGAGCGCGGGCGCCTGGCGGCCGGCTATTGTCGCTGCGGCAGCGGCGATCCTTGTCGCCGCTCTTGGGGGCGCCATCACGGATCTCGGCCCCTGGTATGCGTCCCTCAACAAGCCTGACTGGCAACCGCCCGGGCCGACCTTCGGCATCATCTGGACCACCATCTATTCGCTGACCTTAGTTGCGGCGGTCATCACATGGCGTCGTGCGCCGCACGGGGCCCGAGCGGGAATGGCTTGTCGGCCTTTTCTCACTGAACGGTTTTCTCAATATCCTCTGGAGTCTGCTGTTCTTCCAGCTCCACCGCCCCGACTGGTCGCTGGTCGAGGTCTGCTTTCTCTGGCTGTCGGTTGTGTCATTGATCATCTTCACCGCCCGCCACTCGCGTCTCGCTGGCATGCTGCTCACGCCCTACCTTGTCTGGGTATCCCCGGCGTCGGTGCTGAACTTTGATGTGGTCCGCCTCAACGCGCCTTTCGGCTGAGCAAGGACAGGTGGTCTGATGCAGGAATTCTTGCTGAGCGGTCGGGCGGTCGATCTGGTTCTGCTCGTCATCGCTGCCGAATTCATCGGTCTTCTGGCCTTGCGGCGAAGAATCTGGCGACGCGCTTTGCCGGATCTCTTCTTCGCGCTGATGCCCGGCGTGTTCCTGCTCGTCGCACTAAGGCTCGCACTTACCGGCGCAGAGTGGCACTGGATTGCCCTTGCAGTGGCGGCCTCATTCCCATTGCACATCACTGATCTGGTCAGACGCCGCAGTGCGTGACGAAACCAGCACGTGCCCTGCGCGGCAGATGTTCGCCACCAGAATGAGAAGGCCCGCCGGGATGCTCCGGCGGGCCTGATTGGCTTGAAGGTGAAGCCGCCTACTTCTGGCCGTTCACTTTCAGGTAGGCGATCAGATCAGCGCGATCTTGCGCCTTCGGCAGGCCGGCGAAGGCCATGATCGTTTTTGGGATGCGCTTCTTGGGGTTCTCAAGATAAACGAACAACTCCTGCTCGGTCCATTTGATGCCCGATTTCTTGTTGGCTTCGGAATAACGGAAGTTCGCGACCGAGCCCGCCGGACGGCCAACGATGCCGTGCAGGGACGGTCCCGTACCGTTCTTGCCTTTGACCGGCGAGTGACACTGCACGCACTTCTTGAACACGGTTTGCCCGCGCGCCGTGTCGCCAGAAACCGCAGCGCCGCCAGCACCCTTGATGTCGAGGGGGATCGTTTGCGCGGTTACCGGGCCCGCCAGCATCACGGCAAGTCCGAACGCGGCGGCCGTTACAAGTATACGCATCGAAATCCTCCAGATCCTTTATCCCCTACTCGAACTCTCTGACGGGGGCGCCTGTCAAGATGTTTTGGCTGCCATACTGATTCCAAAGCTGATGTGGCGACCACGAGTCGCGCAGCTGCCAGAAGTTGACTCCAGCGCAGGGTCAAATTCACGCCCGCGTCTGACAAAGGCGCATCCCACCATCGCTGAACTCTCCGACTGGCCACGGCGGCAAGCAACCCGGGCAGGCGCGCGCGTGGCGCCTGAAGGCCAAGGGGAGTGAAACGGGTTCCAGAACCTTCGACCTGCCCGGGCTGTCGCCTTGCCGTCCGAAAGGGCGTGCGGGATCAACAAACCTCACCGTGTCAGGTCATGGGCGCGCCGGCGCGGTGTAAGGGATCGCAGACGGATGGTTGGTCGGGTCGCTGTTCCATTCGTATTCAAGACGACGCGCGAGCAGGCCAGCGCGTTCGGCGCCGTAAAGCCTGGCGAAGACGCAAAGCGCCGTGTCCGTGCCGGCCGAGACGCCGGATGACATGAGAACGAAACGCCCCGGCATACGATCTCAGGCGTTGGTTGGCGGCTGCGTTGGCGGACTGCCTGGCGACCACTGTGTCGCTGCCAGCGCTGGAACTCTCGCATCAGGCCCAACTCAACGCGCTTAAGCGAGCAGCACGTCGTTTCTCGCTTTTATCACATCCGGCTGAAGTGCCTGCGAGTTGTTGCGAAGAGTTCTCATTGTGGCTACGCAAGAGTGAAGCAGGGAGGTCCAAATGCGGGCAGGAATGATTATGGCGGCCAGTGCGATGCTGGCGCTGGTTGCCTGTGGCGAGGCCGCGGACCGTCCGGCCGCTCCCGCGACGGATCGGGACGGCGGGGTGGTCAACCTATATACAGCGCGTCACTACGACAGCGATCTCGCGCTATACGATCAGTTCACCGCTGCGACCGGCATCCAGATCAACCGCATCGAAGGCAACGCCGATCAGTTGATCGCGCGGATGACCAGCGAAGGCGCGGCCAGCCCCGCCGATGTGTTCGTTGCCGCAGACGCAGGCGCACTCTGGCGCGCGCAGCAGGCCGACCTTCTGCAGACGATCCAGTCGCAAACGCTCGATACCCGCATCCCCGCGAACCTGCGCGACCCGGATGGTAAGTGGTTTGGCTTCATGCGTCGCGCACGCGTGGTGGCCTATGATTCGGCAAAGGTCCAACCAACCGAGATCGATACCTACGAGAAGCTCGCTTCGCCGCGGTTCGCGGGCAAGCTCTGCGTCCGCTCGGCGGACAGCATCTATAATCTCTCACTGACGGGCGCGCTGATAGAGGCGTGGGGTCCGCAGAAAGCCGGTGAATGGGTCAAAGGAGTTGTCGCCAACATGGCGCGTCCACCCCAGGGCGGAGACCGCGACCAGATCCGCGCTGTCGGTGCAGGGGTGTGTGAGGTCGCGCTGACAAACAGTTACTATTACCTTCGCATGGCGAGCGGCGAAGACGCAGGTGATCGTGAGATCACACAGAGGGTCGCGCTTGGCTTTCCCAGCCTCGACGGACAGGGCGCGCACGTGAACATTTCCGGCGGTGGGGTGACGGCCAATGCGCCCAATCGCGACAATGCCATCAAGCTTCTGGAGTTCTTCGCCTCGAGCGCGGCTCAGGAACATGCCGCCCGCTACAACAACGAATTCCCGGCTTCGACCGATGTGACGCCGCCGCCGCCAGTGGACGCCTACGCAGCCTTCGCCGCACACCCAATGGCGGTCTCCGCGTTTGCCAGGCGGCAGCCTGAGGCCCAGTCGATGATGAGCGACGCCGGGTGGAAGTAGGCCACGCCGAAGATCCGTCCTCGCGCGCGGGGCGGGGCTTTCCACTGGTGCCGGTTCTGACTGGGCTGGCTGCGGTCGTCGCCGGATTGCCTCTGGTGGGCATTGTCATTGCGGCACTTTCCGGGCCGGGAGCAGACATCGCCGCGCGCGATGTCTGGCGCTATGCGCTCACCTCTGCATGGCTGGCTCTGCTCGTCGGCGCGATCACCGCCGTCGTGGGCTCGATCGCCGCGTGGCTGGTGGTGATGTACAGCTTTCCGGCGCGGCGTTTCTTCAGCTGGGCGCTCGCTTTGCCGTTGGCGGCGCCCGCTTTCGCGCTCGCCTATGCCTATGCCGACCTGTTCGATGTCGCAGGGCCGCTTCGCATGTGGATGCGGGCCGGTCTTGGCTTCGATTTGCCGCTCGAAATACGCAGCCTGGAAGGCGCGGCGTTTGTGCTCTCCTGTGCATTCTATCCTTATGTGTTTCTCGCCATGCGCGCGGCCTTTCTGAGCCAGGCTGTTTCGGCGCTTGAGGCTGCGCACGTGCTTGGATCCTCAAAGGCGGATGCATTCTTCCGAATCGCGCTTCCGCTTGCCCGTCCTGCCTTGGCGGCGGGTGTGGCGCTTGCGATCATGGAGACACTGGCGGACTATGGCGCGCTGCAATTCCTCAGCGTGCAGACGCTTACGACAGGTGTGGTCCGGGCCTGGTCCGTCTACGGCTCCACGGCGGGTGCAGTCCAGTTCGCCTTGCCCCTGCTGGGCGCCGCCGCGCTGCTGCTCTGGGTCGAGCGGAGGGGGCGTGCCGGTCGCAGGTTCGACAGCGCGTCCACCCGCTGGCGGAGCCTGCCCGAGACCACGCTGCGCGGCGTGCGGGCGGCGGGAGCATTTCTCTTCTGCCTGGTCCTATTGGCCGTTGGTCTTCTGCTTCCCGTTGGCTGGCTTGCCTGGACGTCGCTTCGCATCTCGCCCGAATGGTCGCGCCTCATACAGTCGGGAGCCAATACGCTGGGCCTTGGTCTGGTCGGCGCAGTCGTGACAGTGATGCTGGCAACGGCGCTCGCCCTTGGCGCGCGTCGCATGCCGTTGGCGGTGCGTCTGGCAAGTCTTGGCTACGCCACGCCTGGCGCCGCGATGGCGATCGGCCTGCTGATACCGGCGTCCGCTGTATGGACTTGGTTCCCTGGCGCTGCGTCGACATTCTGGGCCGGCCTGATCCTGCTGATCTATGCCTACGCAGCGCGACTTATGGCGGCAGCATTGGAGCCGGTTGATGCTGGCCTCTCGAAGGTCACGCCCGCAATGATCTGGGCAAGCCGCAGTCTCGGCCAGAGCGAAGCGTCCACTGCCTGGGCGGTGCAGCTGCCGATTGCACGCGGAGCGCTTTTCACCGCCGGGCTGGTCGTGTTCATCGATGTGCTGAAAGAATTGCCCGCGACGCTCATCCTCCGTCCATTCAATTTCGATACGCTGGCAGTCATCGCAAGCAACTATGCGCTGGATGAACGCCTGGGTCAGGCGGGCTGGCCCTCGCTGCTCATCCTTGCCATATCCATCCCCGCTGTGATCTGGCTGTCGGGTAAAGTGGCCGGGTCGCGGCCGGGGCACTGAGGCGCGTTTGTCTTCATCGTCTTCTCCCGTTCTGGACATCAGGTCCGTCACCAGGCGCTATCGTGAGCGTACTGCGGTAGATTCTGCTTCACTCAGCCTTGCGCGGGGAGAGACCGTCTGCCTGCTGGGTCCTTCCGGATGCGGCAAGAGCACGCTGCTGCGTTTGGCAGGCGGGCTGGAGCCGGTGGACGATGGCGAGATCGAAGCGGAAGGGCGTATTCTTTCCAGACCTGGCCTTACGGCGCCACCTGAAGGTCGCGGCATTGGCATTGTCTTCCAGGACTTCGCGCTGTTTCCGCATCTCACGGTGATCGAAAATGTCTCGTTCGGCATCGCGCGGCTGAACTCAGGAGAACGGCGAGCGCGCGCCTTGTCGCTGCTGGCCATGTTCCACATGCAGGATCGTGCGGATGCATATCCTCACATGCTTTCCGGCGGTGAACAGCAGCGCGTGGCGATCGCCCGTTCACTGGCGCGGCGGCCATCAGCGATCCTGCTTGACGAACCATTTTCCGGACTCGACGGCCATCTCAAGGGGGAGGTGCGCCGGACCGTTCTGGCTGGGCTGCGCGAGGCAGGTGCCAGCGTTCTTGTCGTAACGCACGATCCGGAAGAGGCGATGCTGATGGCTGACCGCCTCGCGCTGATGTCGGAGGGCCGTATCCTTCAAACGGGAACGGCTGAGGATTGCTATCTCCGCCCGGTGTCAGTTGCTGCGGCGCGCTTGCTCGGCGAGGCGAACGTGATCCCGGCCCAGGTTTCCGGTGCTCGCGCTCGCACTGCATTCGGGGACTTGCCAGCAGGAGGCCTGGCTGATGGTGAGGCGGTCGCAGTGATCCGCCCGGAGGCGTTCACCGTGGACGACGGGGGCGCGCTGGTTTCGGTCAAAGCTGTACGCTTTGCCGGCGCTCATCACGTGATTGATCTCGCCGTAGGTCCCGTCAGCGCCCGAATGCGGATTGCTTGCGGGACGCTGCCTTCTCTGGGATCCACTCGCGTATCTATCGACCCTAGCCGAGCGCGGGTCTTTGCGCTTGCGTGAGCTCTGTGAACGCGGCCCATGACATGCCGCCTCGTCCGCCCCCCTTGAAGTGGTCCGCCCTCAGGTATGGTTTTGGACGGGGTGGAGGAGCACGATGGCAAGGAATGGAAACCGGAAGAAATCGTTACGAAGCTTCGGCAGGTTGATGTGCTGGTTGTCGACGGCGTTTTCGGCCTCATGCGCCCATTCTTCAGCCGCAGCTTTGAGATGGAAGTTTTCGGAGATGCTATGACCGTCGCGCCGGATCTCCACCCGCCGTTTGCCTTTGTGCTCCACAATCGTGCCAACGGCACGTCCCTCCGGCTCGTATTCGACTTAGCGCTTGCACCTTGGTGCAAATCCGGTGCACCGCAGTCGGCAACACCCGAAAATTGGCGGAACGTCCGTCGAACAAATGGGTGCAAACAACTCCACCCAGGTGCCTGATACGGCTTGAAACATGCATGGAAATCAACGCTCACCGCTTCTGCATTGCCCCCATGATGGACTGGACTGACCGGAACTGCCGGGCTTTCCACCGCAGTCTGTCGCGTCATGCGTTGCTCTACACCGAGATGGTCACGGCTGACGCCGTCATCCATGGCGACCGTGATCGCCTGCTGGGTTTCGACAGCATCGAGCAGCCTGTCGCTCTGCAGCTCGGCGGCTCGGAGCCTTGGAAGCTCGCGCAGGCGGCGCGCATTGGCGCTGCCTACGGCTACAGCGAGATCAACCTCAATGTTGGATGTCCGTCGGAGCGCGTCCAGTCCGGCGCGTTTGGCGCGTGCCTGATGCGCGAACCAGACCTCGTCGCAGACTGCCTCTCCGCAATGCGTGAGGCCGTCACTGTGCCCGTCACCGTGAAGCACCGCCTCGGCGTCGACGACGATGATCCGCGCAAGCGTCTCTTCTCATTCGTCGAGACGCAGGCGAAGGCTGGCACAACCCACTTCATCGTCCACGCACGCAAGGCATGGCTGAAGGGCCTGTCACCGAAAGAGAACCGCGAGATCCCCGAACTCGATTACGACATCGTCGCCGAGTTGAAGCGAACGCACCCGCATCTCACCGTCGTTCTGAACGGCGGCCTCGCCACCCTCGAGGCCGCTTCACGCGAACTTCCCCGCGTTGACGGTGTGATGCTCGGCCGTGCGGCCTACCATAACCCCGCACTGCTCCTCGAAGTTGACGCCCGCTTCTTCGCTTCCGAAGACCGCATCCGAAACGCCAGCGATGCCGCGCTCGATTTCCGCCCCTGGATCATCAAGCGACTGGAGCAGGGTATGCCGCTGCATTCGATGACCCGCCACACGCTCGGCCTCTTCCACGGTAAGCCCGGCGCGCGAATGTGGCGGCGCATCCTCTCAGACAAGGCGCCGGGCGCGCGTGGCTCGTCCGCAATCAGCGTCTATGATGGGGCGCTTGCCAGCGTGCAGGCACAGCAGTCCAGTGACGTGAACGTCAGCGCCCAGCCGTGATTCGGGCGTGGTCGCAGGACAAGTCTCCCATACCATCGCATGCCAGCATAAGATTGGTATCCCGGTGTCTGCGCGAAGCCGATGACGTCGTCGTCATGCGTGTGGTAGCTCCCGCACTTGCGGCCCTTGGGCGTGAGCGCAAACCTGTGCTCGAAGGCAGCGGGGCCGTCGGAGGACGCAATGACCCGGCCGCGCGAGTCGAGCAGCCCGGGTTGATCGGCGGATTCTCCACGATCGTCTGGGCCTGCGGTCGCCAGTCGAAATGGATCCCCAACACGCCTGTCGCGCAACCATGCGGATCGCCACCTTTGCGCACCGCCGCTGTAAACGTCGCGGCAGGGCGGTCACCCCGCTCCCGGTTGATCTCGACGTCGGCGGAACCGAAGGCGTCGGCCGATCGTGTTGCCAGCGCCTGCTTGAACCACGGTTCTCGGGCGACATCGTGCCCAGTCACCGCGTAACGATCGGGTCTACCGTTGGCGATCACCCGCCCGTTGCGGTCACACAGCCAAAGGTCGAGATAGACAATGCAGGCATTCAGGATGACGCGCATCCGGCGCGAGGCAAAGTTCATGCTCTCGGCCGTCGCCGACGCTGCGCAGTCTACCGTCGCAACATCCGTCGCCCACCATCTGACGTCGCAACTGCGCTCGTAGAGATTGCGATCGATCAGCTCAATGGACGTCTGGGCAAGATCGACGAGGCGCTTGTCGCTCGTATCCTCTGCGGCCTTGCGGGTCATGGATTCAAGCTTTGCGATCTCGACCGACAAATCCCGGTAGAGCGACCTGGCGATCTCCCGCAACACATCAGAGATGACAAGAGTTTCCTGCGCCAAGATCGCAAAGACGCGACCCGCCTCAGCTGCGCGTTGCGCTTCAATCAGCGCATTCAGCGCAAGAGTGCGCGTACTTTGTGTCACCTGCTGGATCTCTTCGATCTTCTGACTTGCCAGTTGACCGACCTTCGCCTGCGCGATGAAGTCAGCGATACTGGAATTCGTTTCCTAGCCCGCTGCGGGCGCAGGATGTGTGGCAGCTGACATCCTTAGGTCCCCGATCGACTCGATGGCGACATCAGGTGATCCGTCGGATTCCTGGAGCTAAAAGCTTTCTGCTGGCGGCAGCCCGGTCTGTTGCGAGCATTCGGAGGCGCTACAACACGGGGCAGCGAGATCTACTGGTGAATGATGATCGCCCCGGGCGTCACGTCCCAGCCTTCCAGCCGGTTGAGGAAGCTCATGCCGAGCAGCGAATATTCGAGTCCTTCCTCCAGCACGACAGCCTGCACATTTTCAAGCACGACGCCGTCGATCTCGATCTTGTCGATGTACACCATGCCGGCCTTCACGCGCCCAGCCGCAGTACGCACATCCAGAGAGCGCACCAGCTTGTCGGTATCGACACCGATCTTGCGAGCATCGCGCCGGGTCAGCGATATCATCGTCGCGCCCGTGTCGACCAGGAACTTCACCACCGCGCCATTCACCCGCGCCGTCGCCCAGTAATGCCCGTCGCCTTCCTTGCGCAGCGACGCGGTGCGGATCTGGTGGGCGCTCACCTCGGCAAATTTCGGCGCGGCGGGTTCAGGCTCCGCCAACGCAGGCTTTGCATCCAGGCTCTCGTCGACAGTCCCGCGCAGGGCCACAACCCCAAGGGCCGCAGCCCCAAAAAGAGCGATTGCCGGAACGATGGCTCTCAACAAGCGGCCGACTCCCAAAACCGCGGGTTCGAACATCCCATAACAGAAAAAGCCTTCGGGAAGAACAAACGCCCAGCAGCAAGAATCGGGATCAGCCCAGCGTGCCGGCCGCCTTCAACCCGTCGATCCGGGCGGGCAGGGCGGCCATCACCATGTCCCGTTCCGCATCGGAAAACCTGGCCCAGCGCGCGATTTCCCCCAGGTTCCGGCCGCAGCCGAGGCAGTGGCCGGTCCGGCCATCCACAACGCAGACCTTCACGCAGGGGGTCTTGATCGGCTTTTGCATTCCGAACCTTTACGCTCAAAGGACCGAAAATGCACCCTGCCGTAGCGACAACGCGTCCTTGCGTCGTTGGCCAAAACCCCTTGACGTACCTCACGTAAACAGGCGCAATCGGGCGATAATATGTTCCCCGATGACGGCTTCCGCTACGTCATCCTGCCGCCGGAGATTCCGCCATGGACGTCCAGTTCACGCCAGAGGAAATTGCCTTCCGCGAGGAGGTCCGCACCTTCCTCGAAAACGAATATCCTGCCGAGCTTCGCGGCAAGTACTCGCGAGACGAGTACTCCAAGGAAGACTTCCTGCTCTGGCAGAAAGCGCTCCACAGGCGCGGCTGGGGCGCCCCCGCTTGGCCGAAGAAGCACGGTGGCACCGGCTGGAACGCGACGCAGCGCTACATTTTTCAGGAAGAGTGCGCGCGGGCCGAAACGCTTCCCGTTCCTCCCTTCGGTATGTCGATGCTCGCCCCCGTCCTGATGGCCTTCGCCAGTGACGAGCAAAAGGCGCACTACCTGCCGCGAATTATCGATGGCACTGATTTCTGGTGCCAGGGCTATTCTGAGCCCGGCGCAGGCTCCGACCTTGCCTCACTGAAAACAAAGGCTGAGCGCGTCGGTGATCACTACATCATCAACGGCCAGAAGACCTGGACCACGCTGGGCCATTTCGCCGACTGGATTTTCGTTCTCTGCCGCACCGACCCGACCGCGAAGAAGCCGCAGGAAGGCATCTCCTTCATTCTCGTTGACATGAAGACGCCTGGCGTTGAAGTCCGCCCCATCATCACGATGGACGGTGGGCACGAGGTCAACGAGACCTGGTTCACCGACGTGAAAGTCCCTGTCGCCAACCTCGTCGGCAAGGAAAACGAAGGCTGGACCTACGCCAAGTATCTGCTCGCCCATGAGCGTACCGGCATCGCCGGGGTCGCTCGCTCCAAGAAGGGCATCGAGCGCCTGCGCGAGATCGCCTCGGTCGAACTCGACCAGGGCCAGCCCATCATTCGAAACCCGGATTTCGCCAAGAAGATCTCAGAGCTCGAGATCGATCTGACAGCACTTGAGTTCACCGAGCTCCGGACGCTCGCTCGTGAAAGCCGCGGCGAAGGCCCCGGCCCGGAATCCTCGATCCTCAAGATCAAGGGCACGGAGATCCAGCAGCGTATCACCGAACTGACCCTCGAAGCCGTCGGTGTCTACGGCGCGCCCTACTTCCGAGGCTTCCCGCAGGACGGCGACAACCAGCATCCGATCGGGCCCGACTACGCGCATCTCACGGCGCCCACCTACGCCAACATGCGCAAGACCTCGATCTATGGCGGCTCCAACGAGATCCAGCACAACATCATCGCCAAGATGGTGCTGGGCCTCTAGGGCACCGTAGCGTGATCAGCGACAACTTGCCCACGCGCAAAGCTCTCATGGGCCGGCAGTTGCGCGACACTGAAACCGCGGCCTAGAAGGACCGCAGGGAGACTTTCCATGGATTTCAGCTTCACCTCCGAACAGGACCAGCTTCGCGACACCGTCGCCAAACTCGTCTCGCAAAAATACGACTTTGACACGCGGCGGAAGGTTGCCAAGTCCGAAGCCGGATGGCGCCCAGAGATGTGGTCGCAATTTGCCGAGCTGGGGCTGCTCGGCGCGCCCTTTACGGAAGCTGAAGGCGGCTTCGGCTCCGGTCCGATCGAGGCGATGATAATCTCCGAGGAATTTGGCAAGGGCCTTGTGATCGAGCCTTTCCTGCAAACCGTTGTAATCGGCGGCAACTTCTTCCGCCACGGCGGCACCGATGCCCAGAAGGAAGAGAACATCGCCGGCATCATCGGCGGGGAAACGCGCTTTGCCTTCGCCTACAGCGAGCCGAAGAGCCGCTTTGACCTCCACGATGTCTCGACGACGGCGAAGAAGGACGGCGCTGGTTATACGCTGAACGGGCATAAGGCCGTCGTCGTCGGCGCCCCGTTCGCAACGCACCTCATCGTCACCGCCCGCACCTCTGGCGGCCAGCGTGATGCCAAGGGCGTCACAGTGTTCCTCGTTGCGAAGAACGCCCATGGCGTCACGACGCGTGACTATCCCACGGTCGATGGTCTGCGCGCATCGGAAGTCTATTTCGAGAATGTGGCTGTCGGCGCTGACGCTGTGATCGGCCAGGTCGATGGCGGCCTTCCGCTCGTCGAGAAGGTCGTCGACAATGCCATTGCCGCCCTCTGCGCCGAAGCCGTCGGCTGCTTCAAGGTCCTCAATGAGGCGACGATCTCCTACGCAAAACAGCGCAAGCAGTTCGGTCAGCCCATCGCCAACTTCCAGGTACTGCAACACCGTATGGTCGACATGTTCATGGCCGCCGAGCAGGCAACCTCGATGACCTACATGGTGACGCTGAAGCTCGACGAAGCCGACAAGGCTCGCAAGCTCGCCGCCTCGGCCGCGAAAGTGCAGGTCGGTAAGTCGGGAAAGCTGGTCAGCCAGGATGCCGTCCAGATCCACGGCGGCATGGGCATGACCGACGAACTCAATGTCGGCCACTTCTTCAAGCGCGTGACGATGATCGAAAGCCAGTTCGGAAACACCGACTGGCACCTCCGTCGCTACACCGAACTCAGCAACGGCTGATCGCGCGCGCCCCAGGTTCGCGAGGGCAGGACTGTAGCAATTGCAGGACGTCCTACCTCTCCGAAAGGGAGGAGGCGGCCTTAAGGGGCGGGGCCGCCGGCAAAGCGGGCGTGTGTCTCAACTGTCTGGCCAGAAGCCGCCGGTTCTGGATGCACGCTCTTGGTCTCGATCCGAGACTTTTTCAGCGCGCTGCACGAACCTATCCCGAAGATTCCGAATACCTGCGTTCCCCACATCGAGACCTGCGAGATAATGCCTGCATACATTCCGCATGCAGGGCGGCCGATCAACGTTCGACGGCGCGGCGGCGAATGTTGGCGAGCATGAAGAGCAACTCGCGCCAGCGAGCTGACGCATTTTCCGGGAACTGGTCCTGAACAGGCGGTCCCTCAGGCCGGCAGCCTCAACGGCGCCATGTGGACGAAATGCTGGCCGCGGTGCGCGGGCTGCCGTCCAACGCCTGTCGGCGACACGCGATCCGCGAGCCTTTTTTCTACCGGTAGCTCCGACACAAACGGAGACGCCAAAAGACGTGGGGCGTCCCCCGGCCCGCCAATCGCTCTGAAGGGCCAGAGCGACAGAATCACGCTCGGATCACACCGGCCTGAACGGGAGGCTGCGCCAGATGACAGCCGCCGCGCAGCGGGGCATTCTCCGCCGATGTCGCGCGACCCCGACCCCGACGACGAGATTCTGATCGAGATGAACCGCATCGGCGGCGCGATGGAGGTGCGCGCCATCTCGGCAATCGACGGTCTGGAGGTTACGTTCACAGCCCCGGCCAACGCGCTGAAGATGGATGTCGAGAAACTGGCGCGCGCAAAGCTTGGCTATGTCAGGCGGAAGGCGAGCTTGCAGGGCGGCGATGCGGGTCCGAAAAAGCCCGGCGGCAAGCGCGGGCTGATCGCCTAGCGTCACTTGCGAACGCCCTTGCCCCGTTCGATCTTCTTAACGAACTCCGACCGGCGCTCGGTATAGCTTGACGCCACCATCGGATCGTCGGCCGGCAGCCACCACCTGCGGCGATACGCGTCCTGGCTCATGCCGTATTTGGAGCGAAGACACCGGTTCAGCATCTTCAGCTTCCTGCCGTCCTCCAAGCAGACAATGTGATCGCTGGAAACCTACCGTAAAATCGGCACTGCAGGCTTCAGCCGCTCCTCGGGGCGGGCCTCGCCGGGCCCCGACAGTATCAACATTGTCCGGTAAACGGACCGGATGATGTCCGGAACAGTTTCCGTCGTAACTGGATTGTTGGACACGAACGACCCCACAAGGTCCTAAGGCATTCGGAAAAAGTGTTCGTCTTTACAAGGCGCAAGACATGTTTCGGCTTGCATTATACTACCCCAACCGCCCCTCTACGCCGCAAAGCGTATCCGGGGACAAGTCAACGCAGGAGACAATCAGCTCCCTGATTGCGACCTCAACAGGGAGCACTAATTCCGATTGATCTCAGGCCTAAAGTATTACCGGTTGGGCCGCCGGAAATCGGGCGGACTTGCCAATCGAGGGGCGAGCCCGTATCGCCCGGTCATCTCGCCTTAAACCCCGTGGAGTCGCGCCGATGAGCCAGTCGAGCACCCTTAGCGAAGGGTTTTTCGCCACCGGCCTTGCGGAAACCGACCCCGTGATCGCGAAATGGATTGGTGAAGAGCTCGGCCGCCAGGCGCACGAAATCGAGCTTATCGCGTCCGAGAACATCGTGTCCCGCGCCGTCCTGCAGGCCCAGGGATCGATCCTGACCAACAAGTATGCCGAAGGTTACCCGGGCAAGCGTTACTATGGCGGCTGCGAGTTCGTCGACGAGGTCGAGACTCTCGCCATCGACCGCGCCAAGCAGCTGTTCGGTTGCGAGTTTGCTAACGTCCAGCCATCCTCCGGCAGCCAGGCCAACCAGGCCGTCTTCACCGCCCTGATCAAACCTGGCGACCCCATCCTCGGCATGAGCCTCGACGCCGGCGGCCACCTGACTCATGGCGCAAAAGCCAATCAGTCCGGCAAATGGTTCCAGGCGCATTCCTACGGCGTCCGCCTCCAGGACGGCCGCATCGACCTCGAGGAAGTCCGCAAGACCGCAAAAGCAACTTTGCCCAGAATTATCATCGCCGGCGGCTCAGCTTATTCCCGTACCATAGACTTCGCGGCCTTCCGCCAGATCGCGGACGAAGTCGGCGCGATCTTCATGGTCGACATGGCGCACTTCGCCGGCCTCGTCGCCGCCGGCCTGATCCCCAGCCCCCTGGGCCATGCCCACGTTGTCACGACGACCACCCACAAGACGCTGCGCGGCCCGCGGGGCGGCATGGTGCTCACGAACGACGCCGACATCGCCAAGAAGGTGAACTCGGCCGTGTTCCCCGGCATTCAGGGCGGCCCGCTTATGCACGTCATCGCCGGCAAGGCCGTTGCCTTCGGCGAGGCGCTGAAGCCGACATTCAAGACCTACGCTCAAGCCGTCATCGACAATGCCAACGTCCTGGCCCAGACGTTGAAGTCGGGCGGTCTCGATATCGTTTCCGGCGGTACCGACACGCACCTGATGCTGGTCGACCTCCGCCCGAAAGGTGTGAAGGGCAACGACACCGAGAAGGCGCTTGAGCGCGCTTACATCACCTGCAACAAGAACGGCGTGCCGTCTGATCCAGAAAAGCCGATGGTCACCTCCGGCGTCCGCGTCGGCTCGCCCGCCGCCACCACACGCGGTTTTGGCAAGCACGAGTTCAAGCAGGTCGGCGCGTGGATGATCGAAGTCGTCGACGCCCTCGCAAAGGGCGGCGATACATCTGCGATCGAAACCAAAGTGCGCGAGGAAGTGAAGGCGCTGACAGCCCGCTTCCCTATCTATGCGGGCCCATGGGGCTGATCCGGGGGTGATGTTTGCGCTGTCCGTATTGCGGCACGGCTGACTCGGTCGTAAAGGACTCGCGGCCCGCCGAGGAAGACGCGGCTGTCCGGCGCCGGCGAGGCTGCAATAACTGCGGCGGACGCTTCACCACATTCGAGCGCGTGCAGCTGCGCGACCTCATCGTCGTCAAGCGCGATGGCCGCAAGGCCGTGTTCGAGCGCGACAAGCTGCGCCGCTCGCTGAAAGTTGCGCTGCAGAAACGGCCCGTCAGCGAAGACCAGCTCGACCACATGATCTCTGGCATCGTCCGCCAGCTCGAGAACATGGGCGAGACCGAGATCAAGACCTCCGACATTGGCGAGATGGTGATGGAAGCCCTCTCTACCCTCGATCCCGTCGGCTTCATCCGCTACGCGTCAGTCTACAAGGACTTCAAGACCCCCGCCGACTTCGCCGGTTTCATAGCCTCACAGAGCCGCGACGACGAAGGCGATGTGAAGGAATGAGCCCCGGCGCTCTCTCCACACGTCCGTCCATTACGCTGAAGCTCGCCACCTCGCTCGATGGCCGCATCTCGCTGGCGAACGGCAGGAGCAAGTGGATCACCTCCGCCGAAGCCCGCCTCGAAGTCCACAAGCTGCGCGCCGCCCACGACGCCATCATCGTGGGCTCGGAGACCGCGCTCGCTGACGATCCCGAACTGACCGCGCGCCTCGACCCGATGCCGGAGAAGCAGCCCTTGCGCATCATCGCCGACGGTCGCGGCCGCCTGTCGCCGAACGCGAAGATCTTCCGCACCCTGTCCCTCGGCCCCGTCGCCATCGCCACGCTCGAGACGACAGACCTCGATGCGCTTGGCTGGCCGTCCGCGCGAGGCCTGCAATACTGGATGACCCCGCCAGACCTCGCGACCGGCCATCTGGCTATCTCGGGCATACTCGAAGCCGCTACACGCGCGCGCGTCTCATCCTTGATGGTAGAAGGTGGCGGCCAGCTTGCCGCTTCGTTCATGCGGGCAGGCGTCGTGGACCGCCTTGAGTGGTTTTGCGCTCCAATCCTGCTAGGCGCAGATGCGCGCCCATGCCTCGGCGGACTGGGCTTGGAGAATCTCGCCACAGTGCCCACCTATCATCGCGTCAGCGTGAAGGAGGTCGGCGCCGACCTCTGGGAAAGTTACGTGCGGAAAACCTGAGATGTTCACCGGTCTTGTCACCGATATCGGCCGTGTGACTTCCATTGAGGACAAGAACGGCATTCGCCGCGTCCGTATCGAGAGCTGCTATCCGGCTTCGTCCATCCAGATGGGCGCCTCAATCGAGCATTCCGGCGTCTGCCTGACAGTCGTTGAATTCGGTCCAACCGACGCCGGCGGTTCCTGGTGGACGGTCGAAGCTATCCCCGAAACCTTGTCCCGCACCACACTGGGCAGCTGGACGGCAGGCGCCCGGGTCAATCTCGAACTCTCGCTCAAGCTGGGCGACGAGCTTGGCGGCCATCTGGTCTACGGCCATGTCGACGGCCTGGGCCGGGTGCGCTCCGTCACACCCGATGGCGACAGCCGACGTATCCGCATCGAGATCGCTGAGCCGCTTGCCAGGTTTCTCGCAGAGAAAGGCTCGATCACGGTCGACGGCGTGTCATTGACCGTATCGGCCGTGGGGCGAAGCGACGTTTCGGACTGGTTCGAGGTCGCGATCATTCCGCATACGTGGCAGGTAACCACGCTGGGCGCTCTCGCCGCTGGCGATCGCGTCAATCTGGAAGTGGACATGCTGGCCCGTTATGTGGCCCGCATGCTTGAATGGCGTCAGGTAGAACGATGAAGGACCACGTGGGAAATTACGACTTCTCTGCTGCGATCTCGCCGATCGAGGAGATCGTCGAGGAAGCGCGTAACGGCCGGATGTATATCCTGGTCGATGCCGAAGATCGCGAGAACGAGGGTGACCTCATCATCCCGGCGCAGTTCGCCACGCCCGCCCAGGTCAACTTTATGGCCAAGCATGGCCGCGGCCTGATCTGCCTCTCAGTCACGCGCGATCGCGCGCGCACGCTCGACCTTGACATGATGGCGCGCGAAAACCGCGAGAGCATGAAGACCGCCTTCACTGTCTCCATCGAGGCGCGGGAAGGCGTCACAACAGGCATCTCGGCGCACGACCGCGCCCACACCATCGCCGTCGCCATCGATCCGACCAAGGGCGCCCAGGACATCGTTTCGCCCGGCCACGTGTTTCCACTCGTCGCCCGCGAAGGCGGCGTGCTCGTCCGTGCCGGCCATACCGAAGCCAGCGTCGACATATCGCGCCTCGCCGGCCTCTATCCAGCCGCCGTCATCTGCGAGATCATGAACGACGACGGCACGATGGCGCGCCTGCCGGAATTGGTCACCTTCGCCCAGCTTCACGGCCTCAGGATCGGCACCATAGCCGACCTCATTGCCTGGCGCCGCCGCCACGATCGCTTTCTAGAGCGCCGCATCGAGAGTGATTTCGAGAGCGCATGGGGCGGCAAGTTCCGTGTTATCGTCTTCCGCAACACGCTCGATGGGGCCGAGCACATCGCGCTGGTGAAAGGTCGGATCCAGGGCGACCAGCCCGCGCTCGTGCGCGTGCACCGCGTCGACTTCCTTGCGGACTTCCTCGGCGAAGCTGGTAAACGCGAAGGCCTTGTCCGCCGCGCCATGGAGAAGCTGTCAGCATCGGAAGAACCCGGCGTCGCCGTCTTTGTCCGCATGGGCATGGGCGAGGAAATCGCCCGGGCGCTCGGCGGGCAGGATGTTCAGCCCTCAGGCGACGCTGCTCACCCATTGCGCGAGTATGGTGTCGGGGCTCAGATTCTGAAGGATCTTGGCGTCCGCCGCATGATCCTGATGAGCAATACCCGCCCCAATGTCCTGCCGGGTCTTGACGGATACGGCCTTACGGTCGAGGGCTGGCGCCGCATCGACGGAGACTGAGATGGCCAACGCCCCGCGCATCCTGATCGTAACGTCGCGCTACTACGCCCATATCTCGGCGGAGCTGGAGGCAGGCGTTGTCGAAGGCCTGGAGAAGGTCGGCGCAACCTATGAGTTTCTCGAAGTTCCTGGCGCGTTCGAAATTCCTGCCGCCATAGCCATGGCCGCCGGCACCGGTGAATGGGATGGCTTCGTCGCGCTCGGCTGCGTGCTGCGCGGCGAGACAAGCCACTACGACCTCATCACCAATCATGTCGCCCGCGGCCTGATGGAGCTGTCGATCTCCGGCGTCCCGCTTGGCTTCGGCGTGCTCACTTGCGAGAACGAGACTCAGGCCCGCATCCGCGCCGACCGCAAGCAGAAGAACAAGGGCGCCGAAGTTGTCGCCGCCGTACTTCGTATGGTCGGCCTGTCCTACCGCTTCAACAAGCTCATCGAGGATGGTGATGAGTAGCGCCACCGCTGAAGTGGAACGCAAGCTGCTCGCCGCCCGCCGGGCAGGCGCGCGCCTTGCCGGCGTGCAGGCGCTATACCAGATGGAGCAGACGGAGCAGTCGGCGCGCTCTGTCGTCGCCGATTTCATGGAAGACCGGCTCGGCCTCAATGATGAAGGCGAGCCGGTGGAGGAAGCCGACCCCGATATCTTCAAGT
>Ga0247836_1000833_pt1 | contig 54572 bp, 50 predicted proteins | sample LaCruzMarch2015__4_FD_187116 | JGI IMG/M metagenome (GOLD analysis project Ga0247836, IMG submission 187116) | Freshwater microbial communities from meromictic Lake La Cruz, Castile-La Mancha, Spain - LaCruzMarch2015_14m | ecosystem: Environmental > Aquatic > Freshwater > Lake | place: Spain... | reverse complement strand
TTTTGACGGATGCCAATACGGCCTACACCATTGCAGATGTCAGGCGCGTCTTGCCTGTGCTGGCTGAGATCAAAGCAGGTTGGTTAGAGGAGCCGTTCGCGTGTAGCGATTTTGCCTCCTATCGTGAGGCCGCCAAGATCACCTCACTTGTTCCCATCGCCGCAGGTGAAAATCACTACAGTCGTTTTGAGTTTGCCCAACTACTGGAGGCAGGTGACATCAGGGTCTGGCAGCCTGACTTGTCTAAATGCGGTGGTATCACTGAAGGGCTGGCGATTGCGGCCATGGCGTCGGCCCATCGGATTCCTATGAATACACACAGCTCAGCGACGGGTTTAAATCACGCCGCTACGATTCATTTTGCAGCTGCGATTGAAAATACGCAGTACTTTGAAGCCTGCGTGTCGCACTACAACCCATTGAGAGATATGTTTGGTGTGAGTTTTGAAGTCGGTGCAGACGGCTGTGTCGAACCTCTCGACAAGCCAGGCATTGGGATCGATGTGGACGAATCGATCTTTAAAAAATATCCTCTGATCGACGGACCAGGGTACGTAGTGAAATTTTAAACAAGCGCAAAAGGTAAGCGCCTCAAACAAGCACGTTAAGCCTTACTCGACTCAAGCTGTCGCCACAAGCAACTGCCCTTGACTGACTTGTCGAGCGTCGCCAGATACTCCTCGTGCGCGAGCAGGTCCTCAGCGCTTGGCAAAATCACCGGTAAGCCAAGCGCATCTTGAAGATGGCCACGAGCCTCGGCACTTTCTGTCTCAGGTGCGTCATAGGTATCGATCATCAGGCTATCCTGGCCACGCGTCATAGCGAGCCAGACTTCCGCTAATAAACGCGAGTCGAGCAAGGCACCGTGAAGGGTACGGTGGGCGTTGGACACGCCATAGCGTTCGCATAAGGCATCGAGCGAATTGCGCTTGCCAGGATGCAGGGTCTTGGCGTGGACGAGTGAATCGGTTACGCCACTGCAAAACGCGGTGACAGGCTCTCGCCCGAGTTTCGCGAGCTCAGCGTTCAAAAATTTCGAGTCAAAGGGCGCGTTATGAATAATCAGCTCGGCGCCTTCGATGAAGGTTAAAAACGCATCAACCTGATCTTTAAAGCGAGGCTTGTCGGACAAAAATTCTGTCGTCAAGCCGTGGACGGCTAGCGCACCCGGATCGCTGTCGCGATCTGGATTGAGATAAGTATGGAAGTGATTGTCGGTGACACCCCGATTGAGCACCTCGACGGCACCAATCTCGACGATACGATGTCCGTGGGCGGGATCGAGTCCGGTCGTTTCTGTATCAAGAATGATCAAACGCATGGATGCCGCCGCCGTGAAAAGTGAATTTATTGACCTATTTTAGCGCGGGCTTCTTCGACGCCACGATTGGCCAGCAGGTCGGCGCGTTCGTTACCCGGATCGCCGGCGTGGCCTTTGACCCACTGCCAGCGGATCTCGTGTTTGGCGACTTCGTCGGACATCAATTGCCAGAGATCTGCATTTTTAACCGGTTTTTTGTCGGCGGTTTTCCAGCCACGTAGTTTCCAGCCGTGGATCCACTCGGTCATGCCTTTCATCACATACTGGGAGTCGACATGGAGCGTGACGGCGCAAGGTCGCTTGAGGGCACGCAATGCCTCGATCACCGCCATCATTTCCATGCGGTTGTTTGTGGTCAGGGGCTCACCACCATAGAGGGTTTTCTCAACCTGTCCAAACTTGAGCAATGCCCCCCAGCCGCCCAAGCCAGGATTTCCTTTGCAGGCGCCATCCGTCCAAATCTCTACATTTTCTTCAGTTTGCATCATTCACTTTGAAGTTAAGTTAGTTACTTATTTTGTTATTTATTTTTTAGTAGGCGTTGAGTTTTGTTGCATTGCGACGCTCGCGGCACGACGGGCAGACCGTTTGACACGCTTGGTTTTCCAATTGGGCTTGAGCAGGGTCATACCATGCACACGTTTAACGGCTGAGACGACATAGACTGCTCCACAAGACGGCCACCATCGATCGCCAGCCGACTCAAAGAACGCCATGCGCTCTAACCACTTTTTAGTGTTAGATGGGGGAACATAGCAACCGAAGTGACCAAGTTCGATCTCAAATGACAGTAGTTTCAACCAATCCTTGAGCCTCGGCAGGGGGACTTGCTGCCTAATTTCTGAGGGTAACCAAGGCTTGAGGAGTGGCGCATGCTGACGGATTCCCCACAAACTCCGCGGATTGAAGCCTGCAATCACCACCCGCCCCTCAGGCACAAGGATGCGATCGACCTCTCGCAGGACTTGGTGCGGATTGGCTGCTGTCTCTAACGTGTGCGGTAAAACCACTAAGTCCATGCTTTCACTGTCAAAAGGCAGAAACTCCGGCTCGGCGAGCACCATGCCTGCCCAGTCCTTGGCTGGCGCAGTCACCGGTAAATCCGGTCCGACAAAGGCCTTAAAGGGCATTCTGTTGGCGCGCAGCAAATCTAACTCAGGTAAACCTACCTGCAGTGCCCGGTAACCAAAAACGTTATCGACCATAGAATCAAAGCGCGCATGTTCCCAATTTCGGACATATTGACCCGGATCGGTGTTTAACCACGCTCTCAGACTTACAATGGCGGATTGTTGTGTTGACACGCTGTTCCTGAAAAAAATATAAATGCCTGCTGATTCAAATCTACCTAACGCTACGCGCGAACGCAACACCCTTGTCCAAACGACAGAGATTGTTCCACTCAACGCGTTTAGCGACAACTACATCTGGCTCATTACTAATGGCACGCATGCCATGGTGGTGGACCCCGGTCAGGCTGCCTCCGTTCAGCTTGCGCTCTCTGAGCGAAACATATCGCTCGTTGCCATTTTACTCACCCATCATCATCAAGACCATGTCGGCGGTGTGACCGAGCTTGTGGCACAAACTGGGGCCAAGGTGTACGGTCCTGCTAGTGAAGTCTTACCGGTCTGTGATGTAGCCTTGGTGCAAGGCGACCAAATCACCGATCAGGATTTGCAACTGTCACTCTCCGTTCTCGATGTCCCAGGCCACACTGCGGGTCACATCGCGTTTGCAGGCGAAATCGCGGGTCAACCCGTCTTGTTCTGCGGCGATACGCTCTTTGCTGCGGGTTGCGGCCGTTTGTTTGAGGGCACGCCTGCTCAAATGGACGCGTCGCTGTCCAAGCTCGCCGCCCTCCCCGCTGAGACGGCTGTTTATTGTGCACATGAATACACGCTGTCCAATATGCGTTGGGCCTCTATGGTTGAGCCTGACAATCAGGATCTTCAGCATTGGCAAGCTCGCGCCAAACAACAGCGCGCAGAGGGACAACCCACTTTGCCGAGTTCAATCGAACTCGAACTATCCTGCAATCCGTTTTTACGTGCGCGACAACCTGGCGTTGCCCGAGCGGCGGCCCAATGGGCTGAGCGCAGACTCGAGAACCCGGTCGAAGTCTTTGCCGCGCTCAGAGAGTGGAAAAACAATTTTCGTTGATGTGAATGCCTAATATTCAAACCCTTTTGACGCGTGCGCTCGCCTTGGTACTAAGCCTGATTCTGGCAGGCTGCGCGGGCTTGTCTGAAACGGATAGTCGCGAACGTGCGCTAGACACGTCCCAGACCATCGACTTGACCATCCCTGCGCCAGACGCTTGGGAGCGTATTCGGCGGGGCTTTGCCATCCCCAACCTCAACACGCCCCTCGTCGACAAATGGACGGCCTTCTATTCGAGGCATCCTGAGTCGATGAACCGCATGGCCAACAGTGCGGGCAAATACCTGTATTACATCGTCGAGGAAATCAATCGCCGAGGTCTGCCTACCGAGCTGGCACTCCTACCCTTTGTCGAGAGTGCTTACAACCCTATCGCCTATTCGCACGCCAATGCTTCCGGTTTGTGGCAGTTCATCCCGAGTACCGGTACGCAATTCAAGCTCAAACAAGACTGGTGGCACGATCAGCGACGTGACCCGATTGCGTCCACCAATGCCGCACTCGATTATTTAGAGTATCTGTTTGAGTTCCAGGGAGATTGGTATTTGGCACTAGCTTCGTACAACTGGGGCGAAGGCGCCGTGCAGAGAGCCGTCAAACAAAATGCGGCGGCTGGCAAACGAACCGACTACTTATCACTCAACATGCCTGCAGAAACGCAAAACTATCTGCCCAAACTTCAGGCGATTAAAAACATAGTCGCCGATCCGAAAAAATACGGAGTCGTCTTGCCGGATGTGAATAACTCACCCTATTTTGTTGCCATTAAGAAAACCGTCAACATTGATTATGTTTTGGCGGCAAAGTTTGCGGAAATGTCCCTGGAGGATTTTCAGGCGCTTAATCCCTCTTTCAACCAACCCATCATTGCTGCAAAAGAAGATCACTCGATCATTTTGCCGCGCGACCGCGTGGCGATCTACAACAAGAATTTTGCGCAATATCGTGGCGATCTTACTTCCTGGAAAACCTATGAAGCGCAGGACGGCGAAAGTATTTCCGCCATTGCGAGCAAGTTTGGCGTACCAGAGGGTCGACTGCGTCAAGCCAATCGCCTGCCCACCAACGTGCGCGTGACGAGTGCGACAACGCTGATCATCCCTGGACCGAGTGGCGAGGGCATCCGTCTAAATCCGGCGGATAAAACATCCTTGGCGCAAGCTGGCGCAGGCGGGACGACCTCAACCCGCACAACCACATCACCCGCCCGCACGCCAGTTGTGAGCGCAACGCGTGCGGCCACCCCTTCATCAGCATCATCGCGTTCGGCAGTACGCCTACACACGGTTCGCACCGGCGATACGCTCAGCAGCATTGCACAACAATACGGCACAACCGCTGCCTCGATTCGTTCACTGAACAACTTAAAATCGGATACTCTGCGAGCAGGTGCTAAATTGCGCATTCCAAGCGCAATCAGCAGTAAATAATTTTTTTCTATTTCTTTTTATTACTAGGACTGATTCATGGGCTTTCTTTCTGGCAAACGTATTCTGATTACTGGCGTGATCTCTAACCGCTCGATCGCCTATGGCATCGCAAAAGCTTGTCACGAACAAGGTGCCGAGCTTGCCTTTACGTTTGTTGGTGAACGCTTTCACGAGCGCGTAACAGAGTACGCGGCTGAGTTTGGCAGCAAGATCGTCCTGCCCTGTGATGTGGGCGATGACGCTCAGATCGACGCAACCTTCACCGAGCTCGCCAAGCATTGGGATGGGCTCGATGGCTTAGTGCACTCCATCGGCTTTGCCCCGCGCGAGGCGATCACCGGACAATTCCTAGACGGATTCTCGCGCGAGGCCTTCCGCATTGCGCATGATATTTCTTCTTATAGTTTCCCGGCACTCGCTAAAGCCGCACGCCCTATGATGCAGGGTCGCAATGGTGCACTGCTGACTTTGACCTATCTGGGCGCAGAAAAAGCCATGGCCAACTACAACACAATGGGGCTGGCCAAAGCCTCACTCGAAGCATCCGTGCGTTACTTGGCCGCAAATCTTGGACCCGAGGGCATCCGTTCAAATGCAATTTCTGCAGGTCCGATCAAGACGCTGGCTGCCAGCGGCATCAAAGATTTTTCAAGCATCCTCAAGGTAGTTGAGGAAAATGCGCCGTTGCGCTGCAATGTCACGATCGAACAAGTCGGTAATGTCGCGGCCTTTTTACTGTCAGACTTGTCCTCTGGTGTCACGGGAGAGATCATTCACGTGGACTCGGGCTTTTCCAACGTACTCTCAGGCCTGATCGCTTAGTCATTCAATACGCCAGAGGCCTAGGACGTCGGCTTGCTTAATGCATCCCGGTCAGATACATGAGTAGCGCGCCGATCGTCCCTGCCCCCAAAATAAGATAGACAGGGTTGATGCGTGTGCGCAATAACAAACCAAACACCACCAAGGCAAGAGCGATCGTTAAGGGTCCGACTATCGCGGCTTTTGCTACTGCATAGACACCCGAACACATCAGTCCAATCGAAATAGGCTCTAACGCGCTCTGTACCGATCGTCTCCAAGGCCGCTCACCGATTTTGTTCCACAGACGTCCAACCGCTAAACAGAAGATGCTCGATGGAATGAAAAAAGATAACAAGACAACCGCCGCCCCCAATAAACCGGCGATCTGAAAACCAAAGACCAACACCATCATCATGTTCGGACCGGGTGCGAGCTGTCCTAAGCTGTATATGTGAACAAAAGCGGTGTGATCGATACCAAAACGCTGCGCCAAAATGGTCTGCATTTCCGGCAGAACCGCTGTCCCGCCCCCAACTGCCAGCACGGACAACATTCCAAACGTTGTCGCCAGCTGCAGTAAGGCGCTCATTTGCGAGGCTCCTCTGGGCGCGGACGATAAAGATACAAGCCAATCGGCACCATAATGAGCAGTAGGGTGACAAGAGAGAGCTTAACGATGCTCATCAAGACAAAAGTCGCCACAATGATCGACAGTGAACGCATATGCCGAAAATGTTGATCACCAATTTTGTAGGTAATTGAAGCCAGGAGACCCGTTGCACCCGCCGCCACGCCTGCAAGCAAAATATTCATCACCGGATGATCCGCGCCTTCGCTATAGACAAGACCCGCGATCAATACAAACAGCCCCCCCGGTAACACCAAACCAACGGCAGCGATACAAGCGCCCCAAAAACCACGGAGTCGATCACCCGCGAGGAGCGCGAGGTTGACAGAATTGAGGCCTGGCATCGTTTGACTGATCGCAAGCGTCGCCATGAATTCGTCCGGCGAGAGCCACTTACGTTTATCCACAAGGAGGATGCGCTCATACGCCACGATGCCGCCGCCAAAGCTGACCGCTCCGATCAACAGAAACTCTCTGAAAATCTCCCAAAGCGTTGGCGTCATTCCTCAGTTCCATAAACAAGTGCAGTCTTGGTACTGCCTTTTATCAACCAATCTGAAATAGCAAGTTGCAAATTTTTGAAAAAATTATCGGCAAGTTGATGGGCGGCGACATCATCACGATTTAACTTAGTGACGCGATAGGAATATGCCAGTTCGCCCACAATTGGCTCGCCTACGCTGCGCATCCAAATCGCCACATCGCAATGTGCGCTGACATTTGGACTAAACACGATATTGCCGAGTGGCAGACAGGCCTCAAGAATCTTGTTGCTTGTCCCTCCGACAACAGATATGGGAGTCTCAGGACTGAGTTGTAAGCGAACCAAGTCGGGGAACACACGCACGATACTCCCCATATTGCGTTCGAAAATCTGATCGACCGGGACGGAATCCATGATCGAATTATTGGAATAAATCAACCGCGTGCTACCGGGCGTCTCGCCTCGCAAAATTTCTTCTTTGAGACGCAACTTAACCTTATAGGGTGCATCAGGTGCAGGGTCATAGGCAATGGAAGCCTGTAAAGACTTGGCACGGCACTTCAAGGTGACTTCGCACCAGTCGTCAATCCACACATTTTGTCTGGATTCACGTACCCGCAAAATCAAATTGTTTCTCCGAAAATCTTGCCCTGGCGTGTCGTAAAAATACACGCTACGCAGACCAGTGTTTGCGTTGTCAAGATGGAAAAAATCAACGCCTTCTTTCTGACAAAAAGAGACGACCAGATGACTCAACTGTGTAATCCGACTATAGCGATCAAGCCCCTCGGGTTTGAGCAGGAGTTTGAACTCGCGGTTCGTGATTTTCTTGTCGAGCGGAACAATAGGGTTCATGAGGTGACTTTTTTTAAAATGGCGACTTTAAATGCTAAGAGATTATAGGGGTATGAGTCTGACTCTTGTGCCCTCGACAGCTAAGTGAACCGCAATAGCGGAAAAATCATCTAGGACTATACTTATTAGGTCATCAACGCATTGCAAAAGTCGCTGATGCCTATCCAATCTCTGCCCATTCAGCCCACGCTATAGGATCGCAGTCACCATGAATCTTCCTGAACTTTCTGCCCTTGAATTACGCCGTTTAATCGGTACCAGACAGATTTCACCGGTTGAGTTGATGGAGGCCTGTATCGCCCGGATCGAGCAATTCAATCCTGCTATCAATGCAGTGACTGCGACGGATTTCGACCGTGCCCGTACGACCGCCAAGCAGGCGGAGAGTGCGGTGATGCGCGGCGAGCCCCTTGGTCTGTTGCATGGTTTACCGCTCGGCGTCAAAGATCTTCAGGATACGGCGGGTTTATTGACCACATACGGTAACGTTGGATTGCGTGGAAATATTCCCTCGCGCGACAACAGTCTCGTTGCACGACTTCGCCAAGCAGGTGCGATCGTGACCGCAAAAACTAACACGCCGGATATGGGTGCGGGTGCCAATACGCGTAATGCAGTGTGGGGCGCCACAGGCAACCCTTTTAATCCAACCCTGAATGCAGGCGGATCTTCCGGCGGCTCTGCCGCTGCCCTGGCGACGGATATGTTTCCGATTTGCACAGGCTCAGATACTGGCGGTTCCTTACGGATTCCGGCTGCCTTATGCGGCGTGGTGGGTATGCGTCCCTCACCTGGCACCGTCGGCAACGATACCCGGGCCTTAGGTTGGTCTGTCATCTCGGTGTTAGGGCCTATGGGTCGTACCGTGGCCGACACGGCCTTTATGATGGCCGGCTGCATCGGTCGAGATCCAATGGATCCTCTCGCTTACCCGGTAGATCCTGCCTCCATCTGGCCAATGCGACACATTGATTTGTCGACCTTGCGCATTGGCTACACCGAGGACTTTGGCGTCTGTATCGTCGACCAAGACACCCGCGCGCTCTTTCGTAAACGACTGGCCGCCATCGCACCTCTTGTACAGATATGTGAGCCAGTTGACTTGCGCTGTGCTGAGGCGGATCGCGCCTTTGATGTGCTCCGCGCTGAAAACTTCGTCGCAGGCTTTGCGGATATCTGGCGTAGTAAACCAGAAACGCTCGGACCAAATATTTGTGCAAACATGGAAATGGCTGCGGCCATCACCCTCGAGGATCGCGCCCGCGCGCACCTCGAACAAACACGTATCTCGCGTCAGTTTGCTGCGGCAACAGAAAAATACGATTTGATTTTGTCACCGGTTGTGCCTGTCACAGCCTTTCCTTGGACGCAGCTGTATGCGGCTGAGGTGGACGGTCAAAAGATGAGAAATTACTACCACTGGCTTGCGCTCACTTATGTCGTGACCCTGGCAACAAACCCAACGATCGCCCTGCCCTGTGGGCGTGACACGCAAGGCATGCCTTTTGGTTTACAAGTCACTGGCAAGCTGTTTGAGGATGGCCGACTGATGGCCGCTGCGCATGCGCTCGAGCAGGCGTTTAGCTTTGACTCAGAACTGAAACGCCCCACGCCTGATATGGATCAGCTGCTTGAGGCGCGTCCTGAACTGAAATCAATCGTCACGCATCCGCCTGTGTACGAGGGCTTGGTGACAGATCACCCAACCTCACCAGCGGTATAAAACGATTCCGCCGCCAATATCTGGATTGTTGACTTGGTCCGGCAATGAACGGTACTTGGTAACCTGCGCGCCATCGTTGCCGAGATACACATACATGATTTCAGCATCGCCGCTATCGCGCATATAGCGGTAACCCCAGACCCACTGATGATCATCACCCCAGTTGTCGCGGGTGATATTGGCGGGTGATCCAAACTCACAATGCACACGCTCGCGTGTCCAGACCTCGCCATTACTCAAAATACTAAAGCTCTTTTCAGTCAGTACCTGTTGGGGTGCATCAACCAGACCTTGCTTGGAAACGTGGAGAGCATAAGCGGTCTCGCCAGCAGGTTGTTGAGTCCAGACCATACGCTTGCCGCCATCTCTGGAGGGGCAATTGATATCAGGATTGCCGTATTGTTTGATGACTTGGGCTATCGGAGTACCAGGCTGAACACTGGAGACGTTGGCACAACCCACGAGCAACAGGGCAGCCAGACTGGCTGACACGCCAGCGAGTGCTTTCAGTGCTGCTTTTTTCATCACGACAACCGCCCATGAAAACTGATTAAAACTAGAACATATGACCGCTCTTAGCGGCCTTGGTACGCAAGTACCCGTCATTGTGTTGATTAGACGGATAGATATGCGCAACCCGCTCGACCACCTCGATGTCATGCTGCGCGAGCGCTGCGACCTTGATCGGGTTATTGGTCATAAGCTTGACGCGACTCACCCCCAGCAAACGCAGCATTTGCGCTGCAGGCAAGTAGTTGCGCTCATCGGAGTCAAAACCGAGATGCAAGTTGGCATCAACGGTATCAAAACCAGCATCTTGCAATTGATAGGCCCGCAGTTTGTTGACCAGTCCGATGCCCCGGCCTTCTTGGGCGAGATACAGCAAAATACCGCTGCCGGCCTTGGACATTTCTGCAACGGCGCCGCGCAGCTGGTTGCCGCAATCACACCGCAATGAGCCGATCAGATCGCCGGTAAAACACTCTGAGTGCAAGCGCACTAACACGGGCGAGGTTGGGTCTACATCACCCACCATCACGGCCAGATGCTCAATCCCACCATCGCGTGGACGAAACGCCACGACGCGCGCGTTTTCAGCATTCTCTAAAGGCACACGCGCTTGGCTGACCAAAGTCAGTGCGTTGGCCGCGTTTTGCATGTAGTGTTGAATATGTGTGGCTTCAACCGAAGAGATATCTGCGGCCTCAGCGCCCTCAACAATCAGGGCGGCGGGCAACAGGCGCGATAACTTTGAAAGCGTCACGCAGGCTTGCGAAATCGCATCCGCATCGTTGATCACCAGACCTGTCAAAGGAGGACGTTGCATGAGCGCCGCGAGTGGATTGGCTAAAAATTCAATTGTTGCTAAATCCAAGCCTTGCGGATGGGACACCACACATGCCGCACGATCAGTCTTGTCGATTCCGAGCACATTGGCGCGGGTACCTGTCATCACGAGTCGAGGTGCACTGGTGCCTGTGCGAGTGAGTAAGCCAAGGTGTTCGGGGGTCAGTGCCTCGGCCGCCAGCATGAGCAAGCTAGTGTCGCCATCATAAACACGAACAAGTGCTCCGCGGCGTAACTCTGAAATGGCACGATCTACTGCAATGAGGGGATCTGGAGTGAACAAGATAAGCAGGTCAAAAGGGTGAGTAGAGCTTTAGCGATAAAAGCTTGCGCAAAAAATGACACATGCGAATATTATGACAGCTTAAGGTAAATCCCTAGTGGAATACACTTACTTATCAACCAGTTTTGGGGCGTTTCAAGCTTTGGTTTCATCAAAACAACACTCGGTCTCCCTAGAAGATCCTACCTCGACTGAAGCCAAGACCCATTGGGACAGGTTTTTGACGGATTTTTTTACGGATAGTTCATTGCCTGCGTCTGCGCTTCAAGCGATCTTCGAACCAATGCGAACCCCCACAGTGGACACCCTGATGGTCGTCGGACAGCTCGGACAAACCATGGATGGCCGCATTGCAACGGTGACTGGGCAGTCAAAGTACATCAATGGGCAACCGGGGTTGACCCATTTGCACCAACTCCGTGCACTTTTAGATACGGTTGTAGTTGGAGTTGGCACTGCGCTCGCGGATGATCCCCTACTGAACGTCAGACTGGTTAGTGGCAAGCATCCTGCTCGCGTTGTCATTGATCCCAAGGGCAAGCTCAGTCCAGCTGCGCGTGTATGGACGGCTGATGGGGCTCGGCGTTTATGGATTGTGATGGAGGGTGTCGGGGTCTCAGCGCCTGAGGGCGTAGAGGTGATCGCTTTACACGCTTCTGGAGGACGCATCGAACCTAAGGATATTTTATCTTCGCTCGCACAACGGGGGCTCAAACGTATTTTGCTTGAAGGCGGCGCAGAAACAGTGTCGCGCTTTCTTCAGGCAGGCTGCCTGGATCGACTGCATTTGATTGTCGCCCCGATTTTGATGGGCTCGGGTCGCGCCAGCCTCAATCTGCCTGCAATCGAACATATGGATCAAGCCTTGCGCTTAGATGTCCGCTCGCACCACTTAGGCAATGAGGTGTTGTTTGACTGCGACTTAAGTCCTCAACGGGTCAACATCGCCTGACGAGACAAAATCTCCCCAAAGCGCACGGCGGACTCTTCCCAGGTTGGCTGCAAAGCGGCCGCCTTTCTGGCCCCTTGAGACAACTGTGCACGTAAAGCAGCGTCTTCTATGACGCTACGCAAAGCCTGCGTCAAGCGCTGGACGTCTCCGGGGGGGACTAACAGTCCCGCGCCCGAGGGTACAGTTTCGGGAATCGCGCCACCGGTCGAGCCGATTACTGGCAGTCCACGCGCCAGGGCTTCAGCGTAGGCCATGCCATAACCTTCAAACAATGAAGCCAACACAAACACATCGGCCGAACGATAAAGCGCCTCTAACTGGGCGTCGTCGACAACACCCAAAAGATGCACCCGGGCTTGGAAACCAAAACGGTCGATATCTTGTTTAAGCAGAACAGGTGCCTGATCATTACGCGAAAGATCCCCCGCAATCGACAAGGTCCATGGGAGGTCTGCCAGGGGCGCTAAGGCCGCAAGCAGAACGTCAAAACCCTTGCGCGGGATCACAGAACCCACCGATAACAAATGTAAAGTGTCTGAGCCACTACCTTGGGCGAGAGGCGCGCGCGCAGTCCCGGGACAGACCACCTCAACCGACTCTGGATCCACACCAAAACTTTGCACAAGATCGCGTGCGGTGGCAGGTCCCGTAACGATGACGTGCCTCACGTGGCTGAGCGCTTGAGTCTCAGTTTTTAGAAATACCTGAGCCTGGTCCAGACTCAAACCCGCCTCGTAGGCTAAGGGATGGTGAACTAGGGCAATCACAGTATGCGTGAGCGCGCAGGCCGCAACAGCTTCTGGCAACACACCGAGGGCCAGCCCATCGATCACAATCAAGGCGCCGGGGGCAACCGCTTGCAAACGCGCGGCAACCTCCTTGCGCGTGTCTTGGGAAGGATAGGGAAACCCAAGTCCAAGGCTGAGCAGCTTAACCTGCCAACCGAGCCTCTGCAAGCCCTCGATGATACGGCGGTCGTAGATATAGCCTCCCGTAGGCGTATCGAGCTCGCCGGGAAAGGCAAATATCACACGTTTCATCATCGTCTTGGCTTAATGAATAGCCGCTTCGTACCAGGCACGGGCCACATGGGACTCAGAGATGGTCACACGAATGGCATGCAGCTGCTTGCCGTCACGGCCGAGGCCACCACTGCGCGCGGCAATCGCGAGTTGATCAAAAATATACTTGGTCAAAAACTCAGTCGTCGTATTAAAGCCCTTGAACTCGGGGCGGTCGTCCAAGTTGGTGTAATTCAACGGCTTGAGGGTCGCTTTAAGCACGTCGAGCGCGCAACCGATATCGACCACGATTCCGTTTTCATCTAACTCTTTTGAAATGAAGGCTGCATCGACGACGAACGTTGCGCCGTGTAAGGCTTGAGCCGGTCCAAACACATCCCCACGAAAAGAATGGGCGATCATAATGTGGTCACGCACTTCAACTGTAAACATGAAAACTCCCTAAGGGTAACGAATTAACTGACAAAGCACAGTGCTTTGACGGCCTAAAATTTCTGGTAGATGCTCAGGCAAGCTTGCAAAATCGACAGCGGGCGCTAGCAAGACGTCCAGCCGAGGATCTTTGAGCATATTGAGGGCGGCACTCAAGCGTCGCCGATACGTCCAGCGCGGCCTGCGCGACGCGGAAATATGACCGACCTGGCTTGATTGCAATCTGATTTGGCGACTATGAAAGGCGCCTCCGAGGGGTGCAGCAACCATGCCCGAGCCATACCAGCTGAGCTCCAACACCGTCGCTTCCTCTCCCGCACAGCCCAACGCAGTGGTCAGCCCCGCGGCATTGGCACTGCAATGAATCACGACATCGCATTCCTGCGGCGCGGCCTGGGGCAAGGCAAAGTGCACACCGAGCGCCCGTGCAATGGCGGCACGCTCAGGATTGATATCCACCAAGGTGACCTCCGCGCCTGGCAGATGCCCGCACAAGTAGGCTACCAAACAGCCGACCACGCCACCACCAATCACCGCGATACGGTCACCGGGCCCGGGGGCTGCGTCCCACACAGCATTGAGAGCCGTTTCCATATTGGCGCCCAGCACAGCTCGAGCAGCTTCTACGCCTTGGGGGACGACAATGACGGCGTCGGAGGCGGCCTGAAAAGCGGTCTGATGCGGCATTAAACTGAAGACCAACTCGCCGATCAGTGACTCCGGCCCTTGCTCGACGCGCCCGACGTTGGAGTAACCATACTTGACGGGAAACGGAAAGGCACCGCCCATAAAAGGGGCTCGCATACGTGTGTATTCCGCCTCCGGCACCTGACCCCGATAGACCAAGGACTCGGTGCCGCGACTCAAGGCCCCAAAAACCGAACGCACTTGGACTGCGCCCTCTGCCAAGCTCGGGAGGCTCTCGGGTCGACATTCGGCTTGCTCGGGCGCAACATACCAAAGCGCCTGAACAGACTGTGCTGTCGAGGATGAGGGTTGTTCTTTCAACACGAATGAATCCTAAGTTTTTGAAAGCAAGCTCGCCACTCTGACCTATACTGAGCGTGCATGTTGCAGAGTAGTATAAGTGAGTCAGAGGCCATCCCTTGAATACCTTTATGAATAACCCTTCTACGCGGGCGATGACCGCACGTCGTAGCGTTTTTTGCGTGCTTGCCGTCTGTACCGCAGCCCTGATGTTTTGGTTGATGCACGAAGCCCTTTCCCCCCAGATACCAACAGCCCTTTACGTGACACTCATGGTGTTGCTTGGTTTCACGTTGCCCTGGATGGTGGTCGGTTTCTGGAACGCCGTCATTGGCTTGCTGCTCTGTCAGTTGTCGACCGAACCCACAGCGGCTGTATTGCCGCGTGAAATGGACATTACCGATACAGAGCCCCTGACCACGTCGACTGCGATTTTGCTGTGTATCCGCAACGAAACGCCTGAGCGCATCGAACGTAACCTCGAAATCATGCTTAAGGGACTCGCGGCACCCGGCATCGGCGAACACTTTCACTTGTATGTCTTGAGTGATACTAACGACAGTAAGATCGCCGATCAAGAGAAAGCCTGTTTCGCCTCCATGCAGCAGCGTTGGAGTGCTCACGTCGGGATCACCTATCGTTGTCGCACAGAAAATACGGGTTACAAGGCCGGTAACATCGCCGAGTTTTGCCAGCGCTGGGGCACGCAGCATGACTTCGCACTCACCTTGGACGTTGATAGCTTTATGACGAGCGGAGCGATTGTTCGTTTAGTCCGCATGATGCAAGCCAACCCGCGGCTAGGCATCTTGCAAGGACTGGTTGTGGGCCTGCCTTCCACGAGCGCCTTTACGCGCCTGTTTCAATACGGCATGCGTTTAGGCATGCGCTCCTTCACCATGGGCTCAGCGTGGTGGCAAGCCGACTGTGGCCCCTATTGGGGACATAATGCGGTGATTCGACTGGCACCCTTTATCGCGCACTGTGAACTGCCTGCGCTGACAAATCGCGATGGCACGACACGTCATATTTTGAGCCACGACCAAGTCGAAGCTGTATTAATGAGAAGCGCAGGCTTTGAGGTACGGGTGTTTCCCCAAGAAGACGAAAGCTGGGAAGAGAATCCAACCACCTTAAGTGAATACATTGGACGGGATCTGCGCTGGTGCGCGGGCAATTTGCAATACATTCATTTGCTCACCTTGCCTGGTATCAAATTCATGAATCGCTATCAGCTTGCACTGGCGATTTTTATGTTCTTAGGGTCGCCCGCCTGGATCGCCATGTTGGTCTTGGGTACGCTTGCCTTGAGCCTGACACCGAATGCGGCGGATTTCGCGCAAAGCGGCGAGTCTCTAACATTGCTGATCTTTGCACTGTTGATGTGGTATTTACCAAAAATTGCAGGTGCCGTGGATGTGCTGTTGCGCAAAGAAGAGCGTGCGCGGTTTGGTGGCGGCTGGCGCTTTGGTCTAAGCCTGACATTGGAAATGCTCTTTTCAATTTTGATGACGCCCATCACTTGGCTCAACCACACGATTTTTATCGTGGGTCTTGTGTTGGGTAAAAAAGCAGGCTGGACTGCGCAGTCGCGTGATGATCACACCATTCCACTCGCGGATGCCGTTAGACAGTTTTGGCCGCACACTTTATTGGGTCTTGTGCTCTCAGGTCTTTTGCTTGCGACCCATCCGGCAGTACTGCCTTATGCGTTGGTATTTTTTGGCGGTCTGTTACTGGCAATACCCTTAGCCGTACTGACCTCTCAGCCGGGTTTGGGACGCTGGATGATGGCGAATCGCTTGCTTTCCTTACCCGAAGAAATCAATCCACCCGAGGCCCTGCTAGCCCTAGATCTTAAGGCCTTGCAAGTTCTTCAAGCCGTGAGACCGCCCCAGCAATCTTAGGCAAACATGGAACTATTTCGCCTCTATTTGCGCGTGCTTGAAAAGCTGGGATCGGATCGACGACTCGGTTGGCTGTTGGCTTTGGCCAACGTCGCACTCGCCATGGCGTTATTCGCAGAACCGGTGCTGTTTGGTCGCGTCATCGATACGCTTTCCAGCATCCCGAGCGACCAACCTGCGGCGATCTGGGCAGGGGTCTGGCCCTTGCTCTTACTCTGGACAGGTTTTGGTTTGTTTACGATTGGCTGCTCAACACTCGTGGCACTCTTTTCTGATCGACTCGCGCATCGCCGTCGTCATGCGGTGTTTGGTGAGTATTTTGAACACGTGCTCCATCTGCCGCTCGCACAACAGTCTCGTACGCACTCTGGGCGCTTGATGAAAATCATGCTGCAGGGAACGGATGCGCTGTGGTGGCTGTGGCTGAGTTTTTTCCGCGAGCACCTCGCGGCGTTTGTTTCTTTGGTGGTGCTTGTCCCGTTAGCGCTTTACATCAATTGGAGACTCGCGATTGTCTTGATTGTGTTGTGCGTACTGTTTGGTCTGTTGACGCATTTTATTTTACGCAAAACACAAAAGCTTCAGATGCAAGTTGAAAGCCATCACTCCGATCTGGCCGAACTCGCTTCAGATACGCTTGGCAATATCGCGTTAGTGCAAAGTTTTTCACGCATACAGACTGAAGTGAGCGCCTTGCGCAACATTAGCCAACGTGTGCTGGGGGCGCAACTCCCTGTGCTGTCGTGGTGGGCGATCGTCACGGTACTGACGCGCTCTGCCACCACACTGAGCATTTTATGCATTGTGATTTTAGGTGCGTGGCTCTACACCCAATCACTTATCACGATCGGTGAGATTGTGACGTTTATTGCCTTTGCAGGGATGGTCATTGGGCGTCTCGAACAGATCGTCGCATTTTTTAACAAGATCGCGATGGATGCTCCGCGCCTCAAAGAATTTTTTGGTGTGCTGGATATGGCACCTGAAATTCATGATGCACCTAATGCCATTGATCCCGGTCGCTGCGAAGGCTTGATCGAGTTTCAAAATGTCAGCTTTTCCTACGATGGCAAACGCCCTGCCATTCAACACCTCAGCTTTAAAGTCTCGCCTGGACAAACGATCGCCTTAGTGGGCACCTCCGGTGCTGGTAAATCCACAGCCCTCAGTTTGCTGTATCGCGCGTTTGATCCTCAGTCTGGCGCTATTACCATCGACGGTCGGGATATCCGAACGTTTCAGTTGACTGCCCTACGCCGCAATATTGGCGTGGTATTTCAAGAACCACTTTTATTTAATCGTTCGATTGCTGAAAACTTACGCATTGGTTCGCCCGAGGCAAGTGAGAGGGATCTGCGAGAAGCTTGCGCGCGCGCCCAGGCGCTAGACTTTATTTCTCGACAACCCCAAGGCTTTGACACGATTATTGGCGAACGCGGACGCAGTCTTTCAGGCGGTGAACGTCAACGTTTATCGATCGCACGCGTCCTTTTAAAAAATCCTCCGATCTTGATTCTGGATGAGGCGACCAGCGCGCTAGATAGTTCGACTGAGACCAGCTTACTCAAAGCGATGGAAGAGGTCACGCGTCAACGCAGTACCTTAGTGATTGCGCACCGTCTCAGCACAATCAGACAGGCCGATATGATTTTGGTGATGGATGCGGGCCAAGTGATCGAAGTCGGCACGTTCGACATGCTCTACGCACAAGGCGGGCGCTTTACTGAAATCGTCAAGCAACAGTTCAACGCACCTGTTGAACACCCCTCACACCCCAATATACAGATGGAACTGCGATGACTGGATTTTCTGCTCAATGGCTGGCGCTTCGCGAACCCGCTGATCACCGCGCACGCGATATTTCGCTGCAGTCGCTGGTCATTCACGATCTTGAGCGCTTGGCACGTATGCGTGCGGGTTCGCTTAAATTAGTCGATCTTGGCTCAGGCTCTGGCTCCAATCTGCGGGCGTTAGCGCCACTTTTGCCAGAGCATCAGCACTGGACGTTGGTCGATTACGATCCCGCCTTATTGGAGGCTGCGCGTGCGGCCTGTATGGAGTGGGCTGATCAAGTGGTCGCTCGCGATACCTCGCTCAAATTAATCAAAAACAACAAACACATCACGATTAGTTTTCGTTGTGAAGATCTCTCAAGCAATATAGAAGTGGTGCTTGCCGAGCCTTCGGATCTCATCACCGCTGCTGCGTTTTTTGATCTTGTGGCGGTGGATTGGCTTGAACGATTTTGTGGCTTGCTCGCCACGCCGCTTTACACAGTATTGACCTATAACGGCATTGAAAACTGGACACCACCTGAGCCAAGCGATGCCGCCATGCTCAAGGCATTTCATGCGCACCAGCAAACAGATAAAGGTTTTGGCGCAGCTGCAGGTCCAACGGCAGCTGGCGTGATGGAAAGCTTATTGCATGCGCGAGGTTTTATCGTGTCGAGCGCTTCAAGCCCTTGGAAGCTGGATGCCAAGGATCACGGCTTGATCGAACAGCTTGCAACGGGTAGCGCAGGTGCGGTGCGAGACACAGGCTTGGTGACGCAAGAGGCTGTAGAGGCCTGGCAACAGAGTCGTCGTCAAGCGTTAACTTGCGAGATTGGCCATACTGACTTGTATGCAAGACCCCGTCAGTTTTAAAATTAAATTTCGATCTTTGCGCCTAACTCGACCACGCGGTTAGGCGGAATTTTAAAGAAATCTGAGGGCTTGGCTGAGTTCTGGTACATCCAAGAAAAAAGCTTTTCACGCCACAGAGCCATGCCGGGCAACTTGCTGGGCACAATGGTGTCGCGTGCCAAAAAGAAAGACGTATCCATTTCGTCGAACGCCAATCCGTATTTAGCGGTAATCAAGTCCAACACAGAGTTGATATCGGGCGTTTCTTTAAAGCCGTGCACGGCGCGCACAACGTAAATATCTTTACCCAACTCTTTGAGTTGCAACCTTTCGCTGTCGTTGACAAAGGGCACATCCCACGTGCTCAGCTTGATGAAAAACACTCTCTTGTGGAGCACCTTGTTGTGCTTGAGATTGTGCAACATCGTCGCGGGCGTGTGATCGACGTGGGCAGTTAAAAACACGGCGGTTCCCTCAACGCGATGCGGAGGGTAGGACAAAATACTGGTCACAAAATCCTGCAGGGGAATCGAGCCGTCGATGAGTTTTTCCCTCAACAGGCGTCTGCCCGTGTACCACGTCATTAAGCAGGTAAAACACACAACGCCTAATAACAACGGGTACCATCCGCCGTCTTTTAATTTCATCAAGGTCGCGGCCCAAAACGAAAAATCAATGGCAAAAAACACAACCAGAAATATTGCGGCAATGATTGGGTTGAGCTTCCATTCACGGATCATCACGACAGACACGAGCAGGGTCGTAATCAACATCGTTGTCGTGACGGAAATGCCATAGGCAGCGGCCAGGTTGCTGGATTCGCGGAACTGAATGACCGTGAAGACCACCATCACTAACAAGGCCCAGTTGACCACTGGAATATAGATCTGGCCGCGCTCAGCCGCAGAGGTATGGTTGATGCTCATCCGAGGTAAAAATCCCAGCAAAGTCGCTTGATTTGCCAGAGAGTAGGCGCCAGAAATAACCGCTTGGGAGGCAATCACTGTGGCGCTCGTGGCGAGAATCACGAGAGGCACCAAGGCCCAGCTAGGTGCCATCAAATAAAAGGGATTTCTAATGGCTTCAGGATCCAAAATCAATAAAGCACCTTGGCCAAAGTAGCACAGCAATAAACTGGGCATCACAATAAAGACCCACGCGTAGCGCACGGGCTTTTTACCGAAGTGACCCATATCGAGATAAAGCGCTTCAACGCCAGTGACGACCAACACAACCGAGCCCAGCACGATAAATGCTAGAAATGTATGTTCGACTATAAAACTAATGGCATAAAGCGGATTAATCGCTGCGAGTATTTCAGGGTGTTTGACAATATTTAAGACACCCAGTGCGGCGAGGGATATGAACCAGAGCAGCGTAATGGGGCCGAAAAGTTTGCCGACCGCTGCAGTGCCGTACTTTTGAATCACAAAAAGAGCGATCAAAATACCGATGGTGAGTGGAATAATGAAGCGTTTGAGCTCAGGCGCGATAATTTCCAGCCCTTCGACTGCAGAGAGCACTGAGATGGCGGGCGTAATCACGGACTCGCCGACCAGCATACAAGCACCAAACATGCCGATCATCATGACAGCGAGATGGGGTTTACCTTTTCCCTTGAGGGAGCGTAAACCAAGTGCCATCAGTGACAGCACCCCACCTTCGCCTCGGTTGTCTGCACGCATCACGATGACGACATACTTGAGCGTCACAACAAGCATGAAGGCCCAAAATAACATCGACAAAATGCCGTACACAGCCTCCGTAGAGTAAGGAATGCCGTGCGTCGAATTAAAACATTCCTTAAGGGCATACAAAGGACTGGTCCCGATATCCCCAAATACAACGCCAATGGCAGCCAACATCAGGACGCGTGTTGAGCCTTGTTCTTCTTGGCTTGCTGCGACAGCAACCGGAGCCAGAATGCTTGACTGCGAGTACTGTGGATCACTAATTGTCATTTTGCTATGAAACTATATTACGCAGAACCCCTATTTTATCAATGATGACCTCCACGTAGTCGCCCTTTTGCAAAAATCGGGGTGGCTTACGACTAAACCCTACGCCCTCAGGTGTACCCGTCGCAATCACGTCACCCGCATGAAGCTCTGTAAAACCAGAGATGTACTCGATTAACTTTGGAATGGTGAAAATCATGTTGTCGAACGCGGTGTGCTGCATCGTTTCACCCGACACGATCGTGGTGAGCGTCAAAGAATCCAGCTCTCCGACCTCATCGGGGGTCACTAGTGCGGGACCGATCGAGCTTGAGCGGTAAAAGTTTTTGCCTTGATCGAGCGTGCGCTGAAACTGATAGTCCCTAACTGAGCCATCCATAAAGCAGGTGTAGCCCGCGATGTACTGAGCTGCGTCCTCGGCACGAACCTTGCGTGCGGTCTTGCTGATCACGACAGCGATTTCACCCTCGAAATCGAACTCGGGCGAGAGCGTTGGCATTTCAAAATCTTCGTTATGGGCCACCAAGGCAGCGGGTATTTTGATAAAGGTTCTGGGAAATTCAGGGAGCTTATGGCCTGCTTCGGCGGCGTGTGCCGCATAGTTCAAGCCGACACAGTGAATTGTGACGGGCTCTAAAAATAGCGGCAAATAATGTATCTCGGATTCTTGCATGTCTGCTTGGGTGACAACGGCGAGCGCCTGTTGCGCGGCGGCGTAACCGTTTTTTTGAACCAATTGCAAGAGGGTTGGATAAAGCTGACCGATGCGGGAAGCGAGGTCTACGATACCGCCGTCCGCATGCAAAACGCCGTATGAATGTTTCCCTTGATGGGTGTAGCTCACCAACTTCATGCTTGTATCCTTTAAATGATAGGAAGATTACTTTTGAAATCACTTAGGCATATTAGGCTACTTGGCGTTGGTTCTCAGGGTGAGCACTCAGCCGTGGAGTCATGGAACGCTATTCGCTGTCGTTACGCACTGCGCTGATCCAGTGAATCGTTTTGCCACGCGCGTCGACACCGACCGTCACAGGCATGTCGCGCACGACAAATTCGTAAATCGCCTCCATACCCAGATCCTCATACGCCAACACCCGAGCAGATTCGATCGCCTTGGACACGAGATACGCAGCGCCTCCCACTGCGACCAGATAGGCGACACCCGCTTTCTTGATGGCTTCGATGGCGACAGGACCTCGCTCGGCCTTACCCACAGAAACTAACAACCCTGTCTGTTCAAGTAACGTCGGCATGAACTTATCCATGCGCGTCGAGGTGGTTGGACCCGCAGGGCCCACGGCCTCACCTCTGACGGGATCGACAGGCCCTACATAATAAATAGCACGATTTTTCAGAGACACAGGCAAGGGCTCTCCACGCGCAAGCGTCTCAGCCATGCGCTTGTGTGCGGCATCGCGACCGGTCAATAACTTGCCAGACAAGAGCAATAGCTCACCGGCCTTCCAGCTTTGAACCACTTCTTTTGTCAGCGTATCCAAATCCACACGGCGTCCGTCTGCCGTTGGCATCGCCTCAGGTATGCCCTCCCACACGGAATCATCAGGCGGCGTAAAAATCGCCGGCCCTGAACCATCGAGCGTAAAGGAGATAAACCGCGTCGCAGCACAATTGGGCATCAGCGCCACTGGCAATAGCGCAGCATGAGAAGCAGCCGTTTCGATTTTGACATCCATAATGGTGGTGTCGCCCCCCAAGCCCTGTGCACCAATCCCTAACGCATTGACGCGATCAAAGACCTCGAGACGAAGCTTCTCAACCTCATCTGGCGTCGCCTTCGCTCGCACAGACTGGATATCGATCGAGGTAAACAAGCTACGCTTGGCCATCAGCATGGCTTGTTCTGGCGTACCGCCAATCCCAAGACCCAGTACACCGGGTGGGCACCAACCCGCCCCCATGCTAGGTAGCTGACTCACCACCCAGTCCGCGATGGAGTCGCTGGGATTGAGCATGGCGTAACGTGCTTTGACATCGCCACCGCCCCCTTTGGCAACTGCGATGATCTCTAAACCATCACCCTCCACTAATTCGACATGCACAATCGCTGGTGTGTTATCGCCCGTATTTTTTCTGTTTCCGAGCGGATGACGAATCATCGAAGCGCGCAACGGATTATCTGCAAACAAATAGGCTTTCGCCACACCTTCATTTGCAAGCGTTTGCAAACTTGGCGTTGCTGGACGCTCGGATGCTTCGATCTGCACATCCATGCCTAGTTTAAAAAATACATGTGCCACACCGGTATCTTGACAGACAGGTCGGTGCGCCTGGGCACTGAGTTTGCTGTTGACCAGCAGCTGTAGCAGGGCGTTACGGGCAGGCGCTGAGGTTTCTTTTTGATACGCCTCTTTAAGGGCCTGCACAAAATCTACTGGATGGTAGTAACTCACATACTGCAATGCATCCGCGATGCTGGTGACGATATCGCGCGCTTGAATCACTCGCATGCGTTTAACCCTTGTTCCACGCACGCATACGATCCACCATAAGCGGCGCAGCACCCAGATAGTTGGCGGGATCGCACAGTCGATCAATCGTGGCCCGATCAAGTTTTTCACTCACTGTTGTATCTTGATAGAGGACTTCAGCAAGTTTTTTGCCCTGAATCGAAGCGATGCGACAAGCGTCATACACCACGTCATGGGCAGTCTGACGGCCGATGTGTGGCGCGAGACCCATCATCACCGCCTCAGCCACAATCAGTCCACCGGATAAGTCGAGATTCTTTAGCATGCGCTTGGTGTCGACCTCCAGGCCACTCAACATAAACTTGGCCTGCTTGAGTGCACCGGCCGTCAAAATGAACGACTCCGGGATCGCGGACCACTCGATATGCCAAGGGCCTGTTGCGCGTTCAAAGTCTTGCACCATGGCATCCAAGGCCAAACCTGCGTGTTGACGCACAGCTTTTGAGGCACTAAGCATGAGTTCACAGGAAATCGGATTACGCTTTTGCGGCATGGTGCTCGACGCGCCACGACCTTTGACAAAGGGCTCGAACGCCTCGCCCAATTCATTGGTCATCATCAGCATGATGTCCAGTGCAATCTTGCCAAGTGAGCCCGTGACAAGCGCTAAAAACTGAATGGTCTCAACTAAGCCATCGCGCGCAACATGCCAGGTAACAGGAGCTGAACCCAGACCGAGCTCTTTCATGAGCGCCTCTTGCACGGCCAAACCTTGATCGCCGAGCGAAGCGAGTGTGCCCGCTGCACCACCGAATTGACCAATCAGCACCCGCGGTTTAATTTGCGCTAAGCGTTCACGATGACGACGCACCATCAACAACCAAACGGCCGCTTTATAACCAAACGTAATTGGCAACGCATGCTGCAAGTGTGTACGACCAGCCATCGGCGCATCGCGGTATTGCACAGACATTTGATCCAAGATTGCATCGAGCTCGTCCAGATCTCGCTCAATAATCGCCAGGCCGTCGCGCACCTGTAGCACCGTCGCGGTGTCCATGATGTCTTGTGTGGTCGCGCCCCAGTGAAGATACTCACCCTCAGGACCGCACATCTTGGCGATCTGATGGACCAGCGGTAAAATCGGATAACCCACGATTTCCGTTTCGCGCTTGAGCTCGACCATATCGAGCTTGCTTGAGTCTGCACGCGCCACGATCGCCGCCGCCGCGGCCTTAGGAATCACACCGAGCTCACCTTGCACTTTAGCCAGTGCGATTTCAGTATCGGTATAGCGGCGTAAGGTAGCCACATCATCGAACACCTCGCGCATGGCGGCCGTGCCAAACATATCTTTAAAAATGGAGGATTCGATCATTGAAATAGGCATTTGGGTAAGCTCAACATGAATAAATAGGCGCCAATATTAGGGGTGGCCCTATGCCCCGTCAACATTTCACCATAGTATGATCAACCTTACATTTAGTTGAATCAAATTTAAATCTACACCTCTCTGGAGATCGTCAAAATGAAAAAAACCTTATTGAGCACGCTCTGCGCATCGGTGTTGTTGAGCGCAGCCTCTTTCTCGGCGATCGCCCAAGAATATCCGAACAAAACCATCACGATGATCATGCCCTATTCCCCGGGCGGTCCAGGTGACACCATTACCCGTCTGTTTGCAGCCGCCATGCAAAAGAATATTGGCCAACAAATCATTGTTGATAACCCAGCCGGCGCCAGTGGCAGTATCGGTACAGCACGTGTTGCACGCTCAGCGCCTGATGGCTATACGCTTTTGATGACGCACATCAGTCATGCTACCAACCCTATGATGATCAAAAATCTTTCCTACAGCCCTGTAAAAGATTTTGAGCCGGTCGGTCTGGCGACGGTAGGTCCAATGGTCGTGGTTGCTCGCAAGGACCTCCCACCTGCGAACACCCAAGAATTTGTCGACTACGTCAAAAAGAATCAAGACAAAATTAGTATTGGTAACGCAGGTGTCGGTTCAGCCTCACATATGTGCAGCCTGATGTTCATGGATGCCTTAGGCGTCAAGCTCAACAACATCCCTTACAAGGGTACAGGGCCCGCCATGAACGACCTGATGGGCGGTCAAATCGATATCTTGTGTGACCAGACCACCAGCACCGTGGGGCTGATCAAGAGCAATCGCGTCAAAGCCTATGCCATCGCAGGCACAAAACGAATCGAGTCTCTGCCTGATGTGCCCGCCATTACCGAAGCGGGTGTCAAAGGTTTTGATCTCAGCATCTGGTTTGGCATTTATGCACCCAAGGGCACACCAAAAGTCGTGATCGACAAGCTGTCTGCTTCTTTGGCGAAGGCTGTACAAGATCCAGAGGTCAAGGCAAGACTAGATACGATTGGCACCTCGCCGGTTTCGCCTGATCTCGCTGTTCCCGCAAAACTGGCTGAGCACCTGCAAAAAGAAATCGATACCCTCGGTCCTCTGCTCAAGAAAGCAGGCGTTGAGGCAAACTAAGCCAATTGATCGGCACGTAACGCTTTAGCCGCTTCTTTGGCCCGGTCGTTCTCCGAACGTAACCGGGCCAATTCTTTTTCACTCACTAAAGCAACGTTTGAGTAGTCTTGCTTCCAAGCGTGCGACGCACTCCAGCGCTGCGGCGACTGTACCGTCGTCCGCGCCGCAGGTGCCGACTCAAGCGTACGAAATGCCAACTCAAGTGTTGACGCCTGCGAAACGGGATCGCGAGGCTTGCCTGCGGCATTGCCCAGCGGAAAATCACTGAACATGACGCGCGGAACCCCACAGTGCTCGACAATATCTTTAGCGCAGGCGAGCAAAACGGTTGAAATACCTGCCGCCTCAAGATAACGCGCGACGAGGCTCAGGGTCTGATGACACACCGGACAATTGGGCACCATCACCACGGCCTCGACGCCGTCCTCGCGACAACGCCGCAGAACCTCTGGGCAATCCACTTCAAGCGTATGGCGTTGGCTCCGGTTCGTCGGAATGCCATGAAAGCGTGGTGCCAAACGACCGATCCGACCCGCTGTCGCTGCCGCTCTCATCGCCGGCAAAGGAAACCAGGTATTACTGTCTTCCATCGTGGTGTGCTTGCGGTCTACCGCGACATGAGAAATTCGCACATCGTGGTCTAAGGTCACATCACCCGAGTAGACTTTATAAAACTTGGCCTCAGCGTTGTAGGGCGCGCCAATCCCCTGCTCACCCTTGGTCGGATCAAAAGGCGACGCAGTCGTGAGCAAGGCGACTGTCATTTGCGCGAGCGGTTTATTCAGGGGCGTAAAAGGCACGTCGGCATAATGCGCCCAACGATAGGGATTACTGTAGCCCAAGGCAAGGTACCAGTCGCGCGTCCTTGTCATGTACTGGACTGGGACGTCCTCGTCTGAGGCAAAGCCTAAATCAATCTCTGTTTGACTCATGATCTGTTGCTCCTAAGCGGAATACCAATATTTTTTTAAGTATTTTTCTTGCTTGCTGTTGTACCCAGCACAATGCCCACAATAATCAGCGCGGCAGAGAGTAGGAGCGGAACGCCAAGGGTTTCGCCTAAAAACAGACTGGCGCACAACAAACCAATGACTGGCACACCCAATAGCCCCATTGACACCATCCCTGCCGGTAAATCTCGGCTCACGAGATTCATGAGCCAATAGGCCACGCCATTGCCAATCAAGCAATTAAAACCAAGCAGCAAGCAAAATTCGAGCGACCATTCAATCTTTGGAGCGCCCTCAATGATCAAGGCCAAGACCAACTGTACAAGTCCCCCGATCAACATTTGCCAAGGTAAAAGCGAAAACGGGGGTGTCACCCATTTGTGGGCACGCCCATATATGATCGACACCGCCCAGAAGAGCGCCGCGGCTAAAACAAGCACATGACCCAAGACAATATTGGAGTCACTCCAATCCATCTGACCCGGTTGCATAATTAGCACCACCCCAGACATACCAATCAGCATACCCAACAGTCGTCTAAGGATTAATGGCTCGCGCAGAAAAAACCACGCCGCAGGAAGGACCCAGAGCGGTGATGTGTAGGCCAGGACAATCGACTTGCCAGCAGGAAGGTATTGCAAACCTACACTCACCAAAACAGAAAATCCCACCATATGCAGCAGCCCGACACTAAAAATAACGGGAAGATCGGCTTTGACCGGTATCCGCAATCTTCCGGTGGCCAGGCAAAGCGCAAAGAACACCGCACAAGCCGGCAGGAGCCGCAAGGACGTGACCCAAACAGGGGTGATGTATTGCAAACTCATCTTAGCAATGATCCAGTTCACGCCCCACGCCAGTACTAACAGCGCCAACAAGAACAGGGCGCGCCGACGGCGTTTCTGCTCAGTAATGACGCCTGCCTGAGGATGCGAATCTACTGAAGAACTGACGGGAGATGACACTCGGACTCCAAACTTGATAGCGGCCGCGAATGATCACCCCACCACGATGAAGGGATGTTCGCTATTTTTTATTGACTGTAACCCAATGTATGCTATGCCATCTTCACGACATGACGGATCGCACACAAATGACTAACCAAGCCAAAAAAGACCTCGCAACGCTCCTGACAGCACGCTATGGTCAGGGACCCGAAGTCCTGGACGTATTAAACCCAACGCTCGAGACTTTATTCCAGCACAAATCAGTCCGCAGCTTTACCGACAAGCCCCTTGCACCCAATACAGCCGAGCTGCTCGTTGCCGCGGCCCAATCCGCCTCAACCTCCTCGAATCTCCAGACCTGGAGCGTGGTCGCTGTTGAAGACCAAGGGCGCAAAGATCGTATGGCTGCGATGGCCGGCAATCAAAAATGGATTAGCGCCTGTCCCTTGTTTCTCGTCTGGGTGGCTGACCTTGCGCGCCTCAAAGAACTGGGCGAGGAGCACCAACTCGCGCATGAAAGCTTGAATTATCTCGAAATGCTCATGATGGCCACGATTGATGCCTCCCTGGCCGCGCAAAATGCAGCCACTGCCGCCGAGTCGCTCGACCTCGGTATCGTATACATCGGTGGTATCCGCAACAAACCTCTTGAGGTGGCCAAAGAGCTCGGCCTGCCACCCATGAGCTTTGCGACCTTTGGTATGTGCGTGGGCAATATTGATCCAGAAGCAACAGCCAAGAACGTCGTCAAACCACGTCTGCCTCAGCGCGCGGTCCTCCACAAAGAGCACTACGACGTCCAGGCAAAAGACGAAACCGTCGTGGCCTACAATGCGACGATGGAAAAGTTTTACGCGGAGCAGGGCATGAAGCCGCTCGGCCCCTGGCACATTCAGTCCCTCAATCGCGTGCGCGGACCAGATGCCATGGCCGGTCGAGATCTGCTGGTCGATGCGCTGAAACAGCTGGGTTTTGATATGAAATAAAGCTTCGAGCCCCGCCGACGTGTACGGGAGCGCGACAACAGAGGGTGTGGGCGTTTAGCCCTCGCCCTCTTCTCTTTTCTGCATCTGCCACATCTGCGCGTAAGCGCCGTTCGCGGCAATCAATACCTGATGTGTGCCACGCTCAATCACGCGGCCATGCTCCATCACCAAAATCTGATCGGCATGCACGATCGTGGATAAACGATGTGCGATGATCAGGGTGGTGTGATTGCGCGCCAGGCTGGCAAGTTCGTCTTGAAGCGCACGTTCTGTTTTCGAATCCAGCGCCGAAGTCGCCTCATCAAAAATAAGCATCGCCGGTTTCTTTAACAAGGTGCGCGCAATCGCGACGCGCTGTTTTTCACCACCAGAGAGTTTCAAGCCTCGTTCACCCACCTGAGTTTTGTACCCCTCAGGCAAATGCTCAATAAACTGGTCCATTTGCGCGGCACGCGCTGCCGCCTGAACCTCTTGCTCGGTCGCACCCGGACGCCCATAGGCGATGTTGTAGCCAATCGTGTCATTAAATAAAACCGTATCTTGCGGAACGATCCCCAGCGCTTGACGCAAACTACTTTGTTGCACAGCACGTAAATCCTGACCGTCTAGCAAAATACGTCCGTGCTGCACATCGTAAAAACGAAACAATAAACGCGCCAAGGTGCTCTTTCCCGCTCCGCTTCGTCCGACAACCGCCGTTGTCGTACCCGCTGGAATCATAAAGCTCACGTCATGCAAAATTTCACGATTGGACTCGTAATGAAAAGACACATTTTCAAAGCGAACCTCTGGACCATTGGTCTGATCCGCAATCTGCAAAGCAGGCGCATTGGGCGCATCCGCAATCTCGCGATCCGACTCCAGCAAGGTAAACATCCGATCAAGATCGGTCAGCGACTGTTTGATCTCACGATAAATCACACCCAGAAAATTCAGTGGAATATAGAGTTGAATCATCAGTGTGTTGACCAGCACCAAATCACCCAGCGTCATCGAACCATCCGAGACACCCAGGGTCGCACGCCACAAAATCAGTACCAAGCCCGTCGCGATAATCGCTTGTTGGCCCACATTCAATAACGAGAGTGATTTTTGTGATTTGATCGCGGCCGCTTGGTACCGCAGCAAGTTTTCATCGTAGCGACTGGCTTCAAACGACTCGTTACCAAAGTACTTGACCGTCTCAAAGTTCAGGAGTGAGTCAATCGCTTTTTGATTAGCACGCGAGTCCATATCGTTCATTGTGCGACGTAAGTGCGTGCGCCACTCGGTCACATAAATAGTGAAAACAATGTAGATCACCAAGGCGCTGAGCGTAATGCCCGCAAACCAGATGTCGTAGTTGTAGGCAAAATAGCCCAACACCAACAAGAACTCCAATAGCGTGGGCACGATACTGTAAAGAGAAAACGATACCAACGACTGAATCGCACGTGTGCCGCGTTCGATGTCGCGACTCACGCCACCCGTTTGTCTGGCGAGATGAAATCTCAGCGAGAGCGCATGCAGATGCTGAAATACCTCAAGCGCAATTTGCCTCACGGCATGCTGGGTCACACGCGCAAAAAATAATTCGCGCAGCTCTGTAAAAAGAGAGGATGAAAATCTCAGCAAGCCATACCCGATGATCAGGGCAATTGGCACGACCAAGAGTGCACCGGGTGTATTGTTGCGCACATCCAAAGCATCGACCATGTGCTTGAGCATGATCGGAATACCCAGGTTGGCGAACTTTGCCGCGAGCAAACAGGCGACGGCAAGCGCCACCCGGAGCTTGTATTGCATCAAATAAGGCAGCAAATCACCAATAATGCGCCAGTCACTCCGTTGGCGCGGGGCATTCGGGCGCTTGGGATCTTGAACAAAGTCTGGGGAATGGCTGCTTGAATGTCTCATCTACAGATTCTATCGCCGAAACAACTTGCACGTCCGAATAGGCCTTCGTGTATAAATTCCTTTCTGCTCACTCATCCTTGCCTCGTTATGACCGCCACTTCCTCTACCCACTCCACGGCTCAGCCCTCTGGATCAGGCGCACGCCTTCAACTTCAATCGAATATTGATGCGGTGCTCCGAAAGGCCATTGAAAGTGGTCGCATCCCAGGGGCTTCTGCTGCGGTCACAAACCTTGAGGAAACGTTGTACGAAGGTGCCTGTGGCGTCCGTGCACAAGGCCAAGAGGCACTGATGACGCCAGATACCGTTATGTGGATTGCCTCAATGACCAAACCCCTCGTTGGGGCCGCAGCCATGCAACTCGTTGAACAAGGCAAACTTTCCCTGGATGATCCGATTGCCCATGTCTTGCCGGATATCAACACCATTCAAGTGATCACAGGCTGGGATAACTTGGGCCAACCCGCGCTTCGCCCTCCCAAAACACCGATCACGCTTCGGCATCTCATGACGCATACCGCGGGCTTTACCTCGGATATCTGGAGCGAAAACTCGGCCCGCTTTCTCAAACTGAACAATTTGCCGCGTGCCGGTTCAGGGCGCCGCGATGCCCTCAATATTCCACTGTCCTTTGATCCAGGAGAACGCTGGGAATACGGTATCAACATCGACTGGATTGGTCTCGCTATTTCTGCGGTAACCGGGATGCGCTTGGGTGAATACCTACAAAAGAACATCACCGGCCCCCTTGGCATGCATAGCACCGGGTTTGAAATTACGCCATCGATGCGCGCGCGCTTGGCCAAAGTGCATCTGCGCAATCATGATGATCAATCACTGAGCCTGCTGAACTTTGAAGTACCGCAACAGGCAGAGGTCGATCCAGGGGGTGGTGGGATGTACTCGACAGCGAGTGACTATCTGCGCTTTACGCGCATGATGCTCAATCACGGGTCAGCCAATGGTCAGCAGATTCTCAAGCCAGAAACTGTGGCGCTGATGTCAAAAAATGCCATGGGACCGCTGCGCGTCAACATGCTTCGCACCATCAACACAAACATGTCACTCGACGCGGAGTTTTTTCCTGGCGTAGAAAAAACCTGGGGGCTGACCTTCATGATCAATGAAGCCACCGCCCCCACGGGTCGTTCTACAGGCAGCCTGGCTTGGGCGGGTTTGCCGAACGCCTATTTCTGGATTGATCCCGTGCGCAAGATCGCAGGGGTGTTGATGATGCAAATCTTGCCCTTTGTCGATACCTCGGCGATTAAGCTCTTCACTGACTTTGAGACGACTGTGTACCAGTCGCTTCAAGCCAACCAAGCTTAAGCGTCTTTTGACACCCACCCTGCAACCACCCTGCGCACGTACGTTACTGACCGGGATACCAGCTTGGTAAACGTTTTTCGATAAACGAAGCCGTACCTTCGGCGGCTTCAGCTTGTTGACGTAGGTCCGAATGCTGCTGGACCAGGTCCTTAAATAAGGCATCGTCTAAAAAGGAACCTGCAACTGCCATGGTGCGCATCTTGGTAGCCGAGACAGCGCCCGGCGCGTTCATCAACAAGGCATCTACGATACGGGCGCCAGTGGCCTCGAGCTCCTCGAGCTTGCAGACCTCATGCGCAAAACCAATCCGTAGCGCAACCTCGGGGCCAAAACGCTCTGAAGACAAGGCATAACGGCGCACATTTCGCACGCCCATGGCTTGGCAAAGCTGGGGCAAAATAATGCCCGCGATCAAGCCCCAGCGTGCCTCGGTAATGGCAAAGATGGCGTTATCCGCCGCCACTACGATGTCGCATACGGAGGCGATACCGGTACCGCCCCCAAAACAGCCGCCGTGAATTAACGCCACCGTTGGGATCGGCACGATATCCAGCCGGCGCACCGCCTCGGCGGTCAGACGGGACACCCGCACATTTTCAGCGGGCGAGGTATGCGAGACGCTCGAAATCCACGCCAGATCCGCGCCCGCTTGAAAATGGCGACCATTTCCTTTGACTACCACCACCCGTGCATCGGGTTTGGGACCCAACATATCCAAGGCCTCGTGCAGTCCTTCAATCATGTCGCCGTTGTAGGCGTTATTGACCTGTGGACGGTTTAACGTCACGGTCACGACGCCTCGCATGTCAACGTCGCACAGAACGGTGCCTTTGCCGAGTTCTTTTGTCATCTTCACTCCCCTTTTTTTGATCTTCAATATGACTAAATATGATTCAGCATACCCCGTAACGGTCAGAAAACCCTCTAAAGGAGCTTGATTCCTAGAGCAATCCAATTTGTACGGTTTGATGTACTATTTCTGCAGAATGATAAGAATATTTGATCCATTCAAACTGACGAGACAGCACAATATTCCATGCAAACATTAGACGCCATCATCATAGGCTCTGGCTTTTCGGGCATGTATCAACTCTTTAGCTTGCGGGACAAGCTTGGCATGAATGCCAAGGTTCTCGAAGCGGGGAGCGGAGTCGGAGGTACCTGGTTCTGGAATCGATATCCAGGCGCCCGTTGCGACTCCGAGAGCCACACCTACATGTATTACTTTTCCAAAGAAATCATCCAGGAATGGGAGTGGTCAGAGCGCTACCCCCAACAGCCAGAAATCTTGCGCTATCTAAACTTTGTCGCGGACAAACTTAAACTGCGCTCAGATATCGAACTCGATACACGCATGTCGCAAGCGCATTTTGATGAAGCGACCAATCAGTGGCATGTCAAAACAGAGAACGGCAAGACCTACAGCGCCAAGTTTCTGATCACCGCAGTCGGTTGCCTCTCCTCGGCCAACATGCCGAAAATCAAAGGCTTGTCTGACTTTAAAGGCAAGTGGTTCCATACGGGCCAGTGGCCGCACGAAGGCGTGGACTTTACCGGCAAACGCGTTGGCGTGATTGGTACAGGCTCGACCGGCATCCAAGCGATTCCTGTGATCGCGTCGACTGCCGGGCATCTGACAGTGTTTCAACGCACCCCCAACTACAGCTTGCCCGCACGCAATGCGCCACTTACTCCAGAATTTAAAAAATACGCTAAAGAGCATTCCGAAGACATCCGCACCATCATGACCAACAACACAAATGGTCATGGCTTTTACATCGAAGACAAATCGGCACTCGATGTGCCCGAAGCTGATCGCGTTCAAGCCTATGAAAAAAAGTGGGAGCAAGGTGGCTTTCAGTTTCGCGCACTCTATCGCGATATTTTGACGAGTGCAGAGGCGAACGAAACAGCGGCCACCTTTATCCGTAACAAAATTAAACAGGTCGTTAAAAATCCTGAAGTCGCCGAAGTGTTATCGGATATTGATCACCCCTTCGCCGCCAAACGTCCACCAATCGATTCGCAGTATTTTGAAACGTATAACCGCGATAACGTTTCACTGGTCGATATCCGTAAAGCACCGATCGAGTGCATCACGGAAACGGGTATTCAAACAGCCGACCAGGAATATCCGCTCGATATCATTGTGTTCGCGACAGGCTTTGATGCCATGACGGGTTCTTTGGTCAAGCTCGATGTGACAGGTCGTGAGGGTCGCACGCTCAAGGATTATTGGCACGCGGGCCCACGCACCTATTTAGGTCTGCAGATTCCAGGTTTTCCAAACTTGTTCACCATCACCGGTCCCGGCAGTCCTTCCGTGCTGTGCAATATGCCGCCCGCGATCGAGCAACACGTTGAATGGATCACACGTTGCATTCAACACATGCGTGACAAGGGTCTGGCCACTATCGAGGTCTCAGAAGCCTCGGGTGATCTGTGGCAAGCCGAAGTCGATGCGGCGGCCAACGCCACCCTACTCCCCAAGGTTAAACACTCTTGGTATCTCGGTGCGAACGTCCCGGGTAAACCACAGGTATTTATGCCTTATGCGGGCGGATTGAGTCATTACCGTGACATTTGCGAAGATGTCGTCAAGGATAACTATCGCGGCTTTGAGTTTCAGGCCGCGCGCTAGTTTCACCCTTCGAATCGACCGAATTTCATATATGCACTTATAAAGTAATTTTGAGTATATGGGTTTGGTCGACCCTGCATCTGGCGACGCACTTGGTGACATTCGCCACTAATGCGATAATCCCTAGTTTCACAGATGTGTTTTACTCACTTCAAAATTTGAGGCTTTCCGCTCATGGCACAAGAATTGGATTTGCTAAAAATCGCCCAAGAAGAACAGAACGGCGATCTTTTTAAATTGCTCGATGGTATTTACAAGCGTTCAGCGGCCAAACCCGTCGGTTGCCCTGACGCAATCATCTGGGAAGGCGGCAACGCCCACGGTGACGTCAAGCCTGTCGCGCACGCCTTTACGGATATGTTCGCGTTAAATGGCACGCTCATGGCACTCGACGTGCTGGGCCTGCCTTTCCTCGGCGTTCCAATGATGGCGCAGTTCCGTCACGACAGCAAACTCCAGTCACTCGAGTGGTTTGGCAAGCTGGACTACACCGCACTGAAATGGTCGACTGCCGGCGACTTTATGGTCAACGAAGGCGGTAAAAAAGTCGTCGTGAACGGCAAGTCCGCGAATGCTCCCCTGCGCACTGCAGCCGGCGTGTATTGCAACGTGCGCCCCTATGGTGGCATCACCAGCATCCGCTTTATGCCAGGTCTGCCCTACTCGCAAGACAAAAAGAAATTCAATATCGATCATGCCACTGGCGTGATTCACTCCGAAATGAACACCCCCGGCATTCGCATGGCCTATGCGGCACGTCTGTTCTTGAAAATGGTGCACGAGACCGGTCAAATCGGCCGTGTGGCGACCAAGCCTACACAGGCTCAAGAAGACGCTATCAACGCGGGCATCATGCGTTGGTTGATGCAGGGCACTAAGTTCAAGCTCAAGCGTCAATACACCGTTGACGCTTACGAAGAGCACCGCGCCAGTGTTGACGCCATCGTTGCCTTGCTCCCCAAGGATTTCAAAGAAGGCATGGAAAACTGGACGGGCGATATTTACGAACACATTTCCGACACCAACTTCGGTTTGTTGTTGCATGACATGATTCGTCAGCGTCCTTGCATCGTGTATGCAACAGACTTGGACGGCGACCGTCTGACCGACTTGATGGCCGATGCGCCTGACGTCTTGCGTGACTGGGGCCAGATCGTCCTGGACAAGGTTGGCGCAAAAGTCGACATGAAGAAACTGTGGGTAGACATGGGCTTTACCATGACCAATGGCAAAGACATGACCAGCGTGATGTATCGCGTTCATGGCGCGCCAATCTACGAACAGACACTTGGCTCAGCAGATGCCATGTTGTTGCGTTTGCTGGACGGCGACGAAACAGTCGGCGGCGAAAAGCAGCCTTACGATCCACGCATCCACTTTGTTCTGATCAACGAGGCTTACAAAGCTGCGAACCCAGACAACAAAGAACTGGCCAAGTGGCTCGACGAGCAACTCGCGACCTTCGACAAGATTTACGCAGGCGAGCGCCCACGTTACATCGACGGTTACAAGAAACTTAAAGCTGCGATCCGTCCTTGGGGCGCTTAAGTTACTAAGTTTTAAGAAACTTCAGTAAAAAAATCCCGCGAATTTAAACGTTCGCGGGATTTTTACTTCTTCACTGCTTCTTTACCACTTCTTCACTTCTTCTTTACTTCAAACTCATTTATAACGTGCACGGTCCAAAATTTTCTGAGCAGCGATTTGATTACGCCCCATCGCGGCGACCGACACATCCTCGGCTTTAAAAGGACCGAGCTGTTTTAAACCAGGATTTTCAACTTGAACTGCAGCCACTGCGGGCCACTCATTATTACCATCTGCAAAATAAACCTGTGCTGCATCGGTCGCAAGATACTCAAGAAACTTCTGAGCGGCCTCTGGATGCGGCGCATTTTTAGCAATACCGCCCCCTGCGACATTGATGTGCGTCCCGCTGGTCGCTTGGTTGGGCCACAAAAAACCCACCTTGGCCATGAGTGCTTGATCTTCAGGCTTGGTGGAGCGCAGCATGCGCACAAAATAATAAGAATTCGTCAGCGCTACGCCACACTCTCCTGAGGCCACGGCTGTGATCTGATCCGTATCCCCACCGCGCGGCGCACGCGCTTGGTTGGCCACCATGCCTTTGGCCCAGGCTTCAGTTGCTGCCTCTCCGCTGCGATCGATCATCGCTCCGACTAGTGACAACATATACGGATGAGAACCTGAGCGTGTGCAAACCTTTCCTTTGTTGACGGGATCGGCCAATTTTTCGTAGGTGTTGACATCCTCGGCCTTGACACGCGTCTTGTTGTACACAATCACGCGCGCGCGCGTGGAATAGCCCACCCACGTACTTCCGCCGCCTTCTGCATTTGCTCTAAGGTTTTCAGGAATGCGCGAGTCAATGAACGCCGATTTGACTGGCTGAAACATACCGTCTTTTTCTGCACGCCAAAGCCGGGCCGCATCCACCAACAAAATCACGTCGGCCGGGCTTTTCGCACCCTCGCTTTTTAGGCGCTCAATCAAAGCATTGTCGCTGGCCTCAATGCGATTGATCTTGATCCCTGTCGCTTTGGTAAATCCACCGTATAACTGCTCGTCTGTCTGATAATGCCGAGCTGAATAAATGTTGAGCTCTTTTGCAGTGTTAAGTTCTTTCGCAGGTTGAGCCTGCTGGGAAAGTGCGCTGCCCGCAACGGTCATCGAGAGCAGGCCAACTGTCAGCGTGTTTAAAACCAATTGCATTTTCATCAGGGAATTGTCCGTAGAGCTGATCGTAGAGCTGTTCGTAGAGCTGTTCGTAAAACACCGAATTGCTAAAGACTCATTATAACACTAAATGCGAATCATTATCAATATCGATTGACTTTGGACATTGCACGGGACAGCAGCATGACGGGGATCAGTCCCGCGATGACAATCGTCAAAGAGGGCAACGCCAACTCCGATAAGCGCTCATCGGCCGCCAGCTGATAGGTGGCAACCGCCAACGTGTCGAAGTTAAAGGGACGCAAAAGCAGCGTTGCAGGCAGCTCTTTCATCACATCCACAAACACAAACAAGCCCGCCGTCAGCACGCTGCGCTTGAGCAAGGGCACGTGGATCGACCGCATCGTTTGCCAAGGGGTTGCCCCTAACAGGGCCGCGGTACCGTCCATTGAAGGGGTAATCCTGGATAGGCCCGCCTCCACGCTCTGTAAACTCGAGGAGAGAAAGCGGATCAAATAGGCGTAAATCAAGACGGACACTGTCGCAGACATGATCCAGCCCATTTGAAACAGCCCTAAAACAGACAAAATGCCCACAGCCAACACCGCGCCTGGCAGGGCATAGCCAAGGCCCAGCAGCCGGTTAACCCATTGCAGGGTGGTGCTTTTCGTCAACCGCGCTCCATAGGCGAGTAACACCGCACACGCAACCGAAATGAGCGCGGTCATCACCGACAAACCAAACGAGTTTTGTAACCAATTCAGATAGCGCGCATCCATACTCAGCCCCTGCTCCCACAGCAACTTGAGTAATGCAGCAACAGGCAATAAAAATGAACTCAACAAGGTCGAGCCACACACTGCAAAGGCCCAAAAGGCCTTTTTACCTCGCAAAAGACGGGGAATCGCTGCGCGCTGCACGACACCAGAACTTGCATAGCGCATCCGCGAGCGGTTGGTCTGCTCAATATAAAAAATCAACATCACAAAGACTAGCAACCCTAGGGAGAGCTGAACAGCCGCCAATCGATCACTAAAGGACAGCCATGCCCTAAAAATACCGGTCGCAAACGTTTCCACACCAAAATAAGCGACTGCACCGTAGTCGGCCATCACTTCCATCAGTGCGAGCGCCATTCCAGCAAAAATCGCGGGGCGCGCCATGGGCAATACCAAGAGATAAAACGCTTGAAAACCGCTGTATCCCAAGGTTTCAGCGGCCTCGGACAAGCGACCGCTTCGATCTAAAAAAGACGTCCGAGCGATTAAATACACATAGGGGAAGAGACAAAAGGAAAAGGACCACATCGCCCCCCCTAAAGAACGCGGATCCGGAAAAAACCAAAGCTGCTCCACGCCCAGCATATTGCGAAGCGGGGTTTGAATCGGGCCCGAAAACTGCAAAATGTCTACAAATAGGTAGGCCATCACGTAGGTCGGTATGGCCAGCGGCAAAATTAGTGCCCACTCAAAAATCTTTTTCCCCGGAAATTGATAGTTGGCCACCAACCAGGCATTGCCCACGCCGAGGACAAACACGCCGAAGCCCACCCCGATCAGCAGCATGAGGGTGGACGTGACATACTCTCCCAAGACGGTTTGCCACAGATGCAGCAACGTGCCTTGACGACGAAGCTCTTGGGCAGTTTCACCACTCCCTTCTATAAAAAAGGGAATAAACAGCCCCAGTAGCGGCAAAGACAACAATACGGCTATCAGGACAACAACTCGACTCATTCGCGATGCGCTCGGCTCAACATAAAAAGGGTTCTAAAATCAAAATGTGGTTAATGAGAAAATTATAAAGATGAATACCAGCCCACCTTTGCTTTCCCTCGATCACGTTGAGATCGGTTACCCGCGTCTGGACGGTCCAGGCTGGGTTCCAATTGTCCGAGATTTAACCCTCAGTCTAGCCCGAGGCAGCATTGCATGTTTGCTGGGCCCCTCCGGTTGTGGGAAATCGACGATTTTGCGTGCGATTTGTGGCTTTGAGGCCCTCCAGCAAGGTTCGATTAGCCTGCATGGCAAGGTTGTCAGCGCCCCCGAGATTCAAGTCGCTCCCAATCTGCGCAAAGTCGGCATGGTATTCCAAGATTTCGCCTTGTTTCCGCACCTGAGCGTGCTGGAAAATGTGATGTTTGGCTTGCGTGCGCTCGCACCCGCAAAACGCCGCGAGGTTGGACTTCAGTGGCTTGAGCGCGTTTCGCTGGCGGACAAAGCAGATGCCTACCCGCATGAGCTCAGCGGTGGACAACAGCAACGTGTCGCGCTCGCCCGTGCCATGGCACCCGAACCCGATCTGATTTTGCTTGATGAACCCTTTTCAAGCCTGGATATCGACTTGCGCGAACGACTCGCTAGCGAGATGCGGGATATTTTGAAAGCCAACGGCGTCACGGCTCTGCTAGTCACGCATGATCAGTTCGAAGCCTTTGCGATCGCAGATCATATTGGCGTGATGTCCGAAGGTCGCATTGTTCAGTGGGATACGCCTTACGATCTGTATCACGAGCCCACTAATCGCTATGTTGCCGACTTTATCGGCCGAGGCGTATTTGTCAAAGGTCGCATCCAAGCAAACGCAATGGTGAAAATTGAACTCGGTGAGCTCCAGCTTGATAATGATCATCATGATCCGCTGGACACAGAGGTCGATGTGCTGTTGCGCGCCGACGATATTCAGCACGACGATGCCAGTCCCCAACTTGCCGAAGTCGTGCGCAAAACCTTTAGAGGCGCTGATTTTCTTTACACACTGCGCTTGCCATCCGGTCAGGAAGTGCTGGCCTATGTGCCCAGTCACCACGACCATTCGCTGGGGGAAAAAATTGGTATCCGACTCGGCGTGGATCACGTCGTGACTTTTCAAAATAAATAACAAGGGACAAGCATGAGCGCCGCAATGATTCACCTCTCCGTACCGATTAAAGACATCGCATCTACCCTAAGCTTTTATCAGGACATTTTAGGTTGCACGATCACACGTCAACAGACTGATCGACTCGATATCGATTTTTTCGGGCACCATCTGGTCGCCCAACTTTCAGAGCTTGAGGCTGCGCACAAATCGATCACCATCGGTCGCGGAAATTATCCACTCCGACACTTCGGTGTGATTGTGACGCCTGCGATTTACGATCGCATGCTCGAGAATTTGATCCAGGCAAAGGTCGAATTCGCCATGGCACCAGACCGAATTTTTATAGGGACAGCGCGCGAACAGTCGGTTTTTCTTGTCTTTGACTATTCAGGCAATGCTGTTGAGGTCAAAGGTATGCCTGACCCTCAACAGGTGTTCGCAGCAGGCTAAGCGTTTAAAACCGCTTTGAAAATGAGAGCGCTAGCGCAAAGCCGGTCTGATAGTTTGTGCTGAGCTGCGTGGTGCCAAACGTGTCTGTTGCGGACAAACGTCCCGCAGTGGTCGCGGCCGCGTACAAATCAATGCGCGAAGTTGGGTCAAGCGCATAGGACAGTCGGGCAAACACAGGGATGAAACTGTTTTGACCAATGCCGTTTGCAACAGGACTATTTTCGTTTAAGCGAAAACGATAGGTACGATAGGCACCACCGCCCGCGATTGTCCAACGCTCAGTCAACGCGTAAGCGAGCTCAAGCCCTGCGCCACCCGCTGGGCCTGCAGGCAATGAATTTCCTAAACGCAACTTATCAGTGATGTTCCAGTTCACGAGCAAATAAGGAAACACCTTAGTCTGGTCAATTTGACGAAAAACACCTGCACCCACCCCAAGCGTCAGATCTTTAGAAAACGTACGCGCAACACTCATGACTGCGCCATAGGTTGCCGTCCCACCCGTACCCGTGCCAGACTCACCCGACCACTCTACGGTGGGTGCTAAACCTAATCTCCACTCTGGGCTGGGCGAATAAGAAAAATTCATCCCCAAGGCGGGGGTATTGATCGCTGTCCAAGGTGCTTGACCTCCGAAAGACTGAAGATTGCTCCAAGACCAATTTTGATAGTTGTAACGGGCGCTCACACCCGCTGAAAATGCGCTGGTGACCTGTCGCGTGACGTTGACATTTGCAGAGGCATCCTGCCAATTAAACGTGCCGCTATCCACGATACGGGTGTTGAACTGATTCAAACCCGTCACGCCAACGGAGACACTCGTCTCGCCAGGTGCTTGGCGAGGCTGGGCCACCACTGCCGCACACACTGTCGTCAGTGCGAGGGCAACGCCGATTCGAATAGAGCTAGACAAACTGTACATGTTGACTCATCCATTTTTATCGCAAACATAAACAATAAACAATAAACAATAAACACGCTCTAACGGTTCAACGAGACAATAATCGTCGCGCAAAATAGGAGAGCGTATCCACAAGAATCACTAACAAAATCATGGCGGCCAAGACGCTGCTTGTTTCTTGCATTTGAAACAAACCCATATGAAAGGAGAGCATCTGACCGAGGCCGCCACCACCGACCACGCCCAGCACGGCGGCCGCACGAATATTATTTTCCCAACGATACAAGGAATACGACATAAGCTGGGGAGAAACTGTCGGAAGTGTTGCATACAAGAACACCCGTCCCTCGCCTACACCCTGGACCCGTAAAGCCGTCGCAGCATTTTGCGGTGCGTTTTCAATCGACTCTGCAAACAAACGCCCGAGCACACCGGTGGTGTGCAGGCCCAGCGCAAGTGTCCCAGCAAAGGGACCTAAACCCGCAGAAATCAATAATAGCGCCGCCCAGACAAGCTCGGGGATCGCACGCAACGCATTGAGTAACAGACGCGTCAGAAAACGCCACCTTGCTGGATCACCGACATAGCTACGGCTGGCTGGCACTGCCAGCAATAGACCAAAAATAGTCGCGAGCAGGGTCCCCACGGCAGACATTGCCAAGGTTTCAAGGCTCGCACGCCAAAGTTTGCTTAAAAATACAGGTTCAAGATTAGGCGACAGGAGTTCACCCAAGAACTTGCCCATGCGCTTGAGGCTGTCAAACGACAGCACGCGCGATAGCTGCAAATCAAGTGTCCAAAAACTCAACACAATGAGTGTGACAGTCGCAATCAGCACCCAGAAGACAGTCGAATCTGGGCGAAGCCAGTGTTTAGGACGGGTAAGCGGATTCATTGCAGCGCCCGCCGCATCCAAGTGCTAACGAGATCAGCCAGACCCACTAGCAAGATAAAGACAATGAGCATCGTTGCGACTTCGGAGCCATTAAACATTCGCATGGAGTTATCCATCTGTTGGCCCAACCCACCTGCCCCCACAAAGCCCAAGACTGTGGAGGCGCGAATGGCACACTCCCAGCGATAAATCGTGTAGCTCGTCAGTTCCGTCGCATTTCCAGGCAAGACACTATAAAAAAATGTCTGTAAGCGTCCTGCTCCATTGCGCAATAGCGCAGTGGCGGGCTCTCGCTCACCGCTCTCAAGAATTTCGCCGTAAACTTTGCCCAACATGCCCGCATAGGTGAGGCCAATCGCCAGTACGCCTGCCGCGGGACCCAAACCAACGACGCGCACAAACACGAGTGCCCAGATGAGTTCTGGCACACTGCGCATCAAAATCAACAACCACCTGATCAGTTGCCTAAGGACAAACGGGAGGGCCTGCATCCGTCCAGACAAGGACGAAACCGACAATACGGTGGTCGACAGCAAGGTTAAAGGAATCGCAAGCAGGAGGGCCAAAAAGGTTCCAGCTGTAGCAATCGCGACCGTGCGCCATGCTTCACGCGCCACAAGCTGTAAAAACTCTGGACTTAAAGCCGGCGGGAAAAACTCGGCTAAAAATCTTACAGTGACTTTAAGGTTTTCTGTTTCAAAAAAAACCCACGGCCTAAACTCCGTCGTCACGAGCGCCGGCCATACAATCAAACAGGCCACCACAAACCAAAATACTCTGCGCAACCACGCTGGATCACGCAAGGCAGGATCGTTTGACTTAAGCACAGCCAACTCGGATCTCCCGTTTAGCCAGCGCAACATCCTCAAGCGCTACGGGCCCATCGACTTGCGCAAGCTCGTATTCAAACTGCGCATACAGCTCCGCGAGATGTTCAGCCGTCACAGCATGGCCTGGTAGATCAAAGACAAGCTTTCCGTCTCGCAACCCGATTACGCGAGGAAATTCGGCTGTCGCCACATTGACTTGGTGCAAGGTCGTCACGAGCGTGACCTCGCGCGCACGCGCCTCACGCAAGAGCGTGGCAATGGCCTGACGGGCACGCGTAGGATCCAACGCCGAAAGAGGCTCGTCCACCAGCCACAAACCCGCAGGTGCCAGGAGTGCACGTGCCAGTCCGACACGCTGACGCTCGCCACCCGATAGACGATCCACACGTTCCCAGAGCTTGTCCTGCAAATCAAACTGCGACAACGCTTGAGCCACCTCTTCGACGTACTGAGGGTAGACAAGATTTTGCACACTTCGCCAAAGCGATAAGGCGGGCAATTTAGCAGCAAGAAGGGAAACAATCACCCGTTGCCGTGGCGGCAACGGGGGGCTCTGCAGCGCATAAAAAAGACGGCCGCGTTGGCGTTGCAGATTTTTTGTAGAAAGCGACCATACCGACTGATCATCGAGCGATACGGTACCTTGCGAGGGCTTGAGTGCCGCAGCTAATAATTGAAGAAACGTGGTCTTACCTGCACCCGAAGGACCAATGATTGCAACGTGCTCGCCTGGTGCAATCTTTAGAGAGAGCTGATCAATTGCCGGTCGCGATTGCGAACTGGCTGCAGGGTGACGGGCGATGACGCCCGCCAACTCAACACGCAAACCCGGCATTATTTAATCAGACCTGCGCTTCGTCCCGCAGACTCAAGACCTTTGTAGTTGTCTGGCGTCGTAGGAATATATTTACTTGCGCGATTTAAGGTCAAAATCTCTTTGCCCTCTGCTGTATTCATATCCAGTGCAAAAAACGCCTTTGCGATTTTTTCTTGCAACGCTTTTGGCATGTCTGCATTCACGGACCAGTTGTAATTGAAAAAAGGAGGTGTCGTAAAAAACACATCAACCTTGTCGGTGTCGACCTTTTTTTCACTTACAAACTTATTCCAGACCGTGATGTCCAAAGCTGCAGCGTCGACGCGGCCACTGACGACCGAAGCGATTGTTGCGTCATGCGCACCCGAGTAGGCCACGCGTTTAAAGTCACGGTCGGGATCAATGCCTGCCTCTAACAAGAACGAACGCGGCATCAAGTGACCCGAGGTACTCGACTGTGAACCGAAACTTACTTGCTTACCTTTCAGGTCGGCTAACTTGGTGATGCCGGAGTTCTTTTGTGTAATGAATACAGAACGAAACTTGGTGTCTTCTTCACGCTGCGCAAGCGGAACAATCTTGCCGCCTGAGCGAATCTGCGCCTGAACATAAGTAAAGCCACCGAACCAGACGAGATCAACCTGCTTGTTCACTAATGCTTCTACTGCGGCGGGATAGTCGTTGACTGGGACAAAGCTCACTTTCATGCCAAGTGCCGTTTCCAGATACTTGGTCAACGGACCAAATTTACGCATCTGCTCTGTCGCCGCCTCTTCAGGAATCGTGGTCACGCGTAATACTTGTTGGGCATACGCGGCACTGGACATACAGGTTGCCACAGCCATTAAGGTGCTTCCAAGCAGGCGCGTGAATCCGCGCGAAAAGATGGTTTTAAACATGATGTTGATCTGAAAACGGTTTGAGAGGCATTTAGTATAGGAGAGTCAACGCTGGTGAGCACGAATAAACCTTCGGGCGCCATGCAAATTGCCGCACTGCACCAATGCCTGCCTAGGATAAACCCTAGATCACTTTCGTCCCTTAGCGCGATGACTTGCGAGATAATGAGTATTCAGAAATCTTTAATAGGGGACTTTCGTGCTCAAAAAAACGATCACAACAATGGGTGCTATTGCCCTGACAGCGTTACTCTCACTGGCGTATACCAACGCCATTGCACAACCTGCAAAACCAGAATGTATCGCACCGGCCAAGCCCGGTGGCGGCTTTGACTTGACCTGCCGACTCGCGCAAACTGCACTGAAAGACTCTCAAGTATTAAAAGATCCCTTGCGGATTTCTTATATGCCTGGTGGTATCGGTGCCGTCGCTTACAACACCATCGTGACGCAACGTCCTGGTGAAGGTGGCACGATTGTGGCCTATTCAGGTGGCTCTTTGCTGAATCTTGCGCAAGGAAAATTTGGCAAATACAACGTCAATGACGTGCGCTGGCTTTCTGCCATCGGGGCTGACTTTGGCGTGATTGCCGTGCGCGAGGACTCCCCGTTCAAGGATCTGAAAAGCGTTATGACTGCCTTACAACAAGACCCCACCAAGGTTGTGTTCGGTGCCGGTGGTTCGGTGGGTAGCCAAGACTGGATGAAAGCTGCACTGACTGCGAAAGCGGCAGGCGTGGATTACAAGAAAATGCGCTTTGTCGCTTTCGAAGGTGGTGGCGAAACAGCTACTGCTCTGCGAGGTGGCCATATTCAAGTCATGATGGGTGATGCAGCCGAAGCGGCCACATTGATAGAGAGTGGTGCACCGATCCGCTTGCTGGCCATTTATCACGACAAACGTTTACCCGGTAAGCTGGCGGATGTGCCAACTGCGACTGAACAAGGCTACAAAATCAACTGGCCTATTATTCGTGGTTTTTATCTTGGACCCAAAGTCTCCGATAAAGACTATGACTGGTGGGTGGAAGCCTTCAAAAAGACCATGGCCTCACCTGAGTATGCCAAGCTGCGCACACAACAAGGACTCTTCCCTTTTGATATGACGGGTCCTGAGCTGGACCGCTATGTCAAGCAACAAGTTAAAGAGTACGCTGAGCTTGCTGATACCTTTGGTCTGATCAAGAAGTAATTGAAGTGATGACGCTGGGCAGGCCTCGCGTCTGCCCAGCGTATTTTTTTGCTCTGCATAAATGAGGTAAACATGGCTCTTGATGATCGAAAACTAGGCGTATTCGCGCTTGCACTGGCTGCTTTTTTAGCGTGGTACGGACACAGTCTCGAGGCTGCGTTCTCTTATGAGCCCATCGGGCCTCGCGCCTTCCCTCTCGCAATTGCCTCGATCATCGCCTTGTGTGGCTTGATCCTCACCGTCAAAGGGGGCAACCGTGTCGAACCGAACAGTCAGGGTGCCAATGTCCGTATTTGGCTCATGATTGCCATCTTGAGTGGCTACGCTGTGACGTTTCAACTATTAGGCTTCATCATCTCGACTGCACTCATGACCCTCTTGGTGGCACGTTTGTTTGGCGGGACCTGGATCAAAGCACTGATCGGTGGCGTTGGCATGGGGATTTTGTTTTTTGTGGTGTTTGACTACTTACTTGATGTCGTTCTCCCCGTTGGTGTCCTTGGAGCTTTCCTATGAACGGCATTTTTGATCAACTCAGCATTGGTTTCGGCGTTGCCTTTACGCCTCTTAATTTGCTAGTCGCAGCGATTGGTTCCTTTTTTGGCACCATCGTAGGCGTCCTACCGGGCCTGGGCCCCATCAATGGTGTGGCGATGCTCATCCCCATCGCCTTTGCCATGAATCTTCCGCCGGAAACCTCGCTGATTTTGCTCGCGGCGGTCTATGTCGGTGCCGAATACGGCGGACGCATTACCTCGATCTTATTAAACGTTCCGGGCGAAGCTGCCGCAGTGATGACCACACTCGATGGCTATCCACTCGCACGCCAAGGGTTGGCTAACGTCGCGCTCTCCATTTCTGCATGGTCGTCCTTTATCGGTTCACTGATCGGCATTATTGGCATCGTGTTTTTTGCACCAGTCCTTGCCAAATGGGCGCTCGCGTTTGGTCCAGCCGAGTATTTTGTGTTGATGGTCTTTGCCTTTTGTGCGCTCACCAGTCTGTTGGGAGATCAACCGGTCAAAGGTGTGCTCGCAGCCATGATTGGCTTGGCCATCTCTACCGTTGGCGTCGATGCCAACTCAGGTGTCTATCGCTACACCTTTGATCATCCAAATCTTTCTGATGGTATTGCGTTCGTGGTGGTGGTGATTGGACTCTTCGCCGTCGCAGAGATGCTGCAAATGCTGGAAAACAGGTTAACCGGTGTATCGATCGACGTCCCACCCAGCGTTCGGAAAATGTTTAACTTTATGGAGTTGAAATTTACGTGGTGGAGTACCGTGAGGGCTTCCGTCATGGGATTTTTTATTGGTGTATTGCCCGGCGCTGGCGCCAGTGTGGCCTCAGCTGTGAGCTACGCCTATGAAAAGAAACATTACGAAAATAAAGATCCGGACGCCAAATTTGGGCGGGGTGATTTGCGCGGACTGGCTGCACCAGAAGCTGCTAACAACAGTGCAGCGACTGGATCTTTTATTCCAATGCTCACGCTTGGCGTTCCAGGCTCTGGAACAACCGCAGTGATGATGGGTGCGCTGTCCCTCTACAACATCACACCGGGTCCTGTTTTATTTGATCAGCAGCCTCAGCTTGTTTGGGGTCTGATCGCTTCGCTCTTTGTGGCAAACCTGATGCTTTTGTTTATGAACATTCCGATGGTGCGTGTGTTTGCCTCAATGCTAAAAATACCGCCCTGGCTGCTCGTCCCCGGCATTCTGACGATCAGTTTTGTCGGTGTCTTTGCTCTGCACACCGCTACCTTTGATTTGGGCATGGTCGTGGCGATTGGTGTGATTGGTTATCTCTTGCGTAAATTAGGCCTTCCGATGCCACCGCTTGTCCTAGGCGTGGTGCTTGGAGAAATGATGGAGCAAAACCTTCGCCGTGCACTTTCAATCACCAATGGTGAGCTTGGGATTTTGTTTCAAAGTCCGATCAGTATTGGTCTGTGGATTGCAGCGGCTGCCGTGATTGTTGGACCTAGTCTTTACAAGCGCTTTAAGGCTGCAAAGTAAAAAACCTGTCTGAATAAAAAAGGTCGTGCTCATCTGGCACGACCTTTTTTTTACCTCGCGATTTTTCAATCAGTTTTAATTCATCACTTTATATTCAGTTCTTTAATCAGCGTCGTCCATTTGACTTCGTCTTGCTTGAGGTTCGCGGTCACAACTTCTGGTGTGGACGTACTGAGTTCGATACCCAGCTGGCTCAGACGCTGACGCAACTCGGCGTCCTGACCTAAGGACTGCATCGCAGTGGACAGCTTTGCCTGAACTGCTTTATCCAATCCTGCTGGCGACATCAAGGCCAACCAAAATGTTGCTTCAAAATCCTTGGTCCCTAACGCCTCATTCATGGTTGGCATATCTGGCAAGGTAGACATTCTCTCCATCGAAGTCACGGCCAAGCCGCGGGTCTTGCCACTACTCACAAAAGGAATGGCTTCACTTGCCGCGGAAAACATCATTTGCACTTGACCGCCAATCATGTCTTGCGCTGCGGGCATTCCACCTTTGTAATGCGCCACCACCATTTTTAACCCAAACTGCTTGATAAAGTACTCAGCTGCCAAGTGGTTAATGGAACCTACCCCAGACGTACCAATTGCGTATTTGTCGGGATTGTTCTTAATCAACTCCACCAATTCTTTGGCGTTTTTAGCAGGGAGATCTTTGTTAATCTGCAGCACGAAAGGTGCTTTCATCATCATTGAAATCGGCGCAAAGCTCTCATAAGGCTTGTAGCTCACAGCTCCCTGCAAAGCAGGATTAATCACGATTGAGACAGGCGCTGCATAAAGCGTATAGCCGTTGGGTTTTTGGCCTGCGACATAGACGCTGGCGACGGTCGAGGCCGCACCTACTTTATTCTCGATCACCATGTTGGCGCCGAGCTTTTGGCCGAGTGCCATCGCAATCGCGCGGCTCGACACATCACTTACGCCACCAGCCGGATAGGGTACGACGAACTTAATCGGATCTTGCGGATAGGCCGCTGCCGATTGAGCCGTTGCGAAGTGAGGCGCGACAAGCGTCATCAATGTAGCAACAGCCAAAATAATACGCGCACCCGTCATTTTTATAGTCATTGTAGTCTCCTGATATTGGTTTTATTTACTTAATTTACAGCGTGGCACTTACAACGTAGCACTTACAACGTAGCACCTCTTGCGGCGATTGGCCAGACTGCTTCGACCTTTCCTTCGCGATAGCAAATCAACTCATCGTACAAATTGACGGTCGGATCACAGTGACCGGGCACGAGTAGTATGGCATCACCCAACGCAGGATCGTTTGCCTGCTCTGTCTGCAACACACCATGTTCGTCGCTCGCCTTGGTGTATTGCACACTAGGCTTGTTCCAAACAATGGGCAAACCTGAGTCGACACTCGAGGCCTTGAGACCCGCATCCACCACCGCACGGCCGGCATTTGGACGGCTGAGAACCGCTGTTTTGACAAACAAGGCATGTTCAAACTGGATATCTTGGGGGCCTGGTTGATTTTTTGCATAATCCGCATCCATGAAGATATAGGAGCCAGATTGCACTTCATTAAAGACACCCGAATCACGTTCAAGAGCCACAGAGCCCGTACCCGCACCCGTAATACGCTCGACTTTAATCCCAACTTTTTCTAAGGCTGCGCGCATCACGACCGCGATCTCGCTGGTTTGCTGAATCGCAGCCTGCCTTTGCTCTGGCAGACGATAATGTTGCGCACTGCCGTGATAGCACTGAAGACCCATAAAGCGGAGATATGTCGCAGCTGTGATCTGTTGCGCGAGACTCACAACCTCTTGGACTGAACCTGCACCACAACGCCCCATGCCAACGTCGACTTCGATATAGACATCAATCATTGTTTTGCGTGCCTCACTCGCCTGTGCAAACGCAGCGACCTGGCTGGGATGATCCACCAACACACCTATCGTTGCCTTTGCTGCAAGATCTAGCGCATGTGCCACTTTTTTTTCACCGACGACTTGATTTGTAATCAGCACATCTTGAACGCCTGCTTCGACAAAACGTGCGGCCTCGCTCACTTTTTGGCAACAAATTCCAATCGCACCTTGCTGAATCTGCCGAAGTGCAATCTCTGGGCATTTATGGCTTTTTGCATGCGGTCTGAGGCGCATCTGAGTGCCCTTGAGCGCCTGCGTCATACGGGCAAGATTACGTTCAAATGCATCCAAATCCAACACTAATGCGGGGGTATCGATATCTTCGAAGGCATCACCGGGATGCGCAGCTTTCCAAGGGGACATGACTATTTCTCGCTAAAATCGAACGATGCTGTTGTTTAAAATGAATAGGCTACCATTAAGATATACGATAAGTTTATTTTTGTAAAAGATTAGTTCGCACGGACATTTGCCAATAAATTTTATTTTTAACAATTCTTCGGTGATGCCTTGCTAAAGAAACATCCAGCGCACAAACTGAGTCAATTTTTACCAGCCAATATCTGGCTGGGAATGCTTGTCTTTCTAAGCGCATCGATTTTTGTATGGCCTTTGACCACACGCTTGTTAGCCTCCGAGCACCATGTGTGGCTACTGAATGAAAACTGGCAAAATTTGATTGACACCATCGGTCTGATCGAATTGCCACGTCTGGCCATCGGCCTTGGCATGATGGTCATGTCAATCGGACTTCTTTGGCGCGCGCGCATCGCATGGGTGCTCTCACTCATTTTGCTTTTTTTTGCATTGATGTTTGATCTTTACAATGCAAAGAATCATTTCAGCACCATCATTTTTGAAATTATTTTATTTTCCTTGCTGATACAGCATTGGCAGAAATTCGATCGCTCAAGCTTTGCCGCTAGCAGCATGTACACAATCGTGAGCGTGAGTTGGCTGGTGTTTTATGCTGTATTCGGGGCTCTTTATTTGGGTAATCAGTTTAATCCACCCATTACTGATCCAGTCTCTGCTCTTTATTTCTCCGTCATTACAATGGCCACTGTTGGCTATGGTGATATTCTGCCCGTCGAACCTACTTCGCGGTTGTTTGTTATTTCTATTGTCATTTTTGGTGTGACGGTTTTTGCGACAGCGATTAGCGCACTTGCGGGCCCCGTCATTGGCGGCAATCTGAGGAAGTTCATTCAAAAGAGAGCACTGAATTCCATGAGAAAAAATCATGTCATCGTCTGCGGATGTTCCCCGCTCACCATGAATGTTGTGACGGGTCTTTTGGATCGGGGTCAACATGTGACGGCGATTATTTTGCCAAACGATACGCACCAATTTCCTGCGCATACCGATGTTCTTGTGGGTGATCCCGCGACACTTGAGGTACTTAAGGAAGCTGGACTTCGAGATGCACAGTACCTTCTGGCTCTGAAAGAGGACGACGCAGAAAATGCCTTTATCATTTTGGCTGCGAAAGAGGTCATCGGTGACGGAACAGTTAAAACTGTTTGTATCGTGAATGACTCTGCGCATCTAACAAAAATTCAGCGTGTCCATCCTGACGTTATATTTTCACCTCAACGTTTAGGAAGCGAGATTTTGATGCGCACGCTGACGGGCGAAGTGATTGACAGCGATCTCATCACCCAGCTATTTTTTCATGATAATAAAAAATAGTCAGTGAGTCTCTAGGCAGCATCGTTCATTGCTACTAATCGGTAACGTACGCCTCGCCCATTTCCATATTGTTCAAGCAAACCCAAGTGCACCATTTCTGTAAGCTCGCGATACGCAGTTGCCCTTGACTGGCCCGTGATGTTTACATATTTCGCTGTGCTCATATCGCCTAAAAAACCCTCCGGTTGCGCCTCAAATAGTTTGCCCAGAATCTTTAGTTGAGACGCTGTTAACGCTGGGTGCAAGTCTCTTAGCGTTACAAAGTAACGTGTCTTTTTAATTGCAGCTTGCATTTGCGCGAGCGCTGCATGGGCCGCGCGTTCGATACAACCAACAAACCAATCAACCCAAAGCGTGACATCAAGAGTGTCACTTGATGTTGCGGCTTGAAGTTGCGCGTAGTATCCCAATCGATCATTCATCATTTGTTGGGATAGACTCCAGATACGCTGTGAACTTTGCATATCTTGCGCGAGGGCCAGCTCACTGAGTGCGCGGCCCAATCGACCGTTACCATCCTCGAAAGGGTGAATCGCTTCAAACCATAGGTGCGCGATCGCTGCGCGTATCAAGCCGTCGCAACTCTTTGCGCTGTCATTAAACCAATCAATCAATCGCCGCATTTGCGCGGGCACTTCAATTGAATCAGGCGCTTGGTAATGAACAATATCGGGGGCGCCGTATTTAACTGACACAATCTGCATGGCCTGAACATGCTGTCGATACATACCTGTTTGTATCTTTACGCCCGCACTGCGGCCTTCAGGAAATAACGCCGCCTGCCACGTGAACAGGTCTTCGTCATGCAGTGGGTGTTCCCACTGTTTGATCGCAGCCTGCAACACGTCAAGCGTGGCCTCAGTGCGCGCATCGCGAAACACGTCAAGCGCACCGGGCAGACCCAACCTTCGGGCAACCGAAGCACGCACTGAATGAACCTGCAACAGTTCGCCTTCGATTTCAGCAGTGGCAACGGCCTCAGCAGCCCAGCCCTCAAGCTCTAATTGAGCGCGATCCAGTAACTGCAGCGAACCAGCTAGGCCCAGCACCCGACCCTGCGCTAGTCGCGCGCGCGCCAGCACAGGCTGCAATGCAGTCAAGTCATAGTGGAAGTTTGGCCATTTCGAGGCTTGCCAGATATACATGAAGCGTATTATATGCAAAATCGCTTCAAATTTGAAGCGCAAATACTCAAATATCGCATCAAATTAAAATTTATTTAATTAAACAACCTCATACGCCGCCCGCTTAACCTTTGCCATGTTGGTACCTTCGATACGCAACAAACTCGTTGCCGCCTTGCGCTCGGGCGCATGTAAATCACCTTCGTTGTACACGTGTGCGACACCTGGCGTGAGTGAGTAGGTTTTGGTTTGACGGACCTTGCCAGGCTTGTCACCGGCAGCTGCTTCGATCAAAGCGTAATCACGCATTTCAGTTTCGCCGCGTGCTTGACCGTAGATTGCCCATGAATGTGCGTGATCATGCGGCGTAGAGCTCTTTGCACCTTGATAGTTGTGTGCAACGATACAAAAGCCCAATTCTGGATCTTCGTACACCACCTCGCGCTCACCAACATTTGAGCCAAGATTTGCCGCGATAAACTGCTGATCGACCAAGACTTCTTTCAAGAGGTCCGCGACTTTTTGACGACCTGCTGGACCGGGATGCGCTTTCAAGACATCGTGACATTGACTAGCAAACTGCTGAAGTGTGTGGGCCATGGTGAGTCGTCCTCCAAATTGTGAATAACACGCTGCTACTAAGCAGCGACTGTTTTTTTTAATTCTACCCTCGTTCAAGCCCTTTTTCTGTTGATCGTGATCAAGGCTTAAGCCCCACAGGCAAAGGCTTCTTTCACCACTGATATCGAAGCGCCTCAAGCACTGTTTGACGATGCACGGCCACAGTCGTTTCGATCTTGGTGCCATACCCTCCCGCCATTGAGAGCGCGATGGGGACATTGAGGTGCTTAGCGTAATCAAATACCGCTCGGTCACGCGCCAACATACCCGCATTCGTAACCTTTAGACGTCCCAACCGATCGCCCTCATGGGGATCGGCACCCGCGAGGTAAATAATGAGCTCTGGACGAAAAGCAGTATCCAAATCCTCAAGCGCCTTGACCAAAGCCTGAAGATAGACCTCATCAGACACCCCATCTGCAAGCGGTACATCCAAGTCACTAGGCTCTTTTCTAAAGGGAAAGTTTTTATCGCCATGCAGTGAAAGCGTAAATACGCTTGGATCATTTTTAAAAATTGCAGCGGTCCCATTACCCTGATGAACATCCAAATCAACGATGGCGATCGGCAAGCTCGCACCAGACTGTCGTTGCATGACACGTGCTGCAACTGCCGCATCATTAAACACACAGAACCCACTACCCTTGTCCCGATAAGCATGGTGCGTGCCGCCCGCCAGATTGACGGCAATCCCATCCTGCATGGCAGACTGACACGCAGCAATCGTTGCGCCGACCGAACGTCGAGAACGCTCGACCATCCCAAGCGTCCAGGGAAAGCCGATTTCTCGTTGCTCTTTGGCATCGAGCATACCGGTGACTACTTTTTGAACATAAACCGGGTCGTGAGCCAGAAGCAGTTGTGTGTCGGTTGCCACAGGCGCTTCACAAAGTTGCAAGCCTCGCGTACCCGCAAGCCCATCGCGCAGCAAGCGATACTTAGACATCGGAAAGCGATGCCCCTCAGGCAAAGGTAATACAAAATGATCCGCATAAAACGCGTCCATATCACCTACTCCGCTCCATGCGATCTGTTAAAAAAAAGCCATTCAATGGCAAAATGAACTATCGATA
>Ga0247836_1000813_pt1 | contig 55243 bp, 52 predicted proteins | sample LaCruzMarch2015__4_FD_187116 | JGI IMG/M metagenome (GOLD analysis project Ga0247836, IMG submission 187116) | Freshwater microbial communities from meromictic Lake La Cruz, Castile-La Mancha, Spain - LaCruzMarch2015_14m | ecosystem: Environmental > Aquatic > Freshwater > Lake | place: Spain... | reverse complement strand
TATCAGTGCCTGTCCCTCAACGGAAGTCGGGGGTACGATCAGTCTCACCCATTGATGGGCCAGCCAGTCGTTGGTCTGATGTACCCATGTGCCGAGACTTTTCCCAGCAATATAGGTGAGGATCATCAAGATAACCAAGACCTTGAAGAAGAGATCCCAGATCTTGATGACGTCCTTCGTAACCTTCTCCCAGTCAATGGTATTAAGACGACCTGCAGCTTGATCGAGTTTTTGTGAAATGTTCATTGTTTTGTCCTCCTAGGGACGAGTTCTGATTGGGAATTGGGAGGTCTTCAGACCTGCTACCAATTGCAAGCAAACAGAGTTTACGGGAATGAGTATAGCATATTTGGGAGTTTTTGTCAAGATTATTTAGCTAAAATATAAGCATGAATTTTGTACACTACATATACCTGTGATAGAGGAGAATAATACCTCTACCCCGTTAAGCAAGATTACAAAACCTCAAAAGTGGAGTTTTTAGGATAAAGAAAAAACTGGGGCAATGATGCGGACCCGATGTAGTAAGTTAACAGTATTTATTGACAAAATTAGGAAAATGTGTTATATGTGCTTAACAACTTCAACAGAAGTTTACGACCAATCGTCCCGGAACATCACCGGAAAACACATGCTCATCCCAACAAAAGCTACAGGTACGCTTGATGGCTATGTCCGAGCTGTCGGACGTCAACTTACAATACTCAAATCAAATATAGGTCTACTTGATAGAGTATAGTTAGATCCTACGGCTGTTTTTCCAAACAGTAGGTATAGGTACCCCCTCATTGGGTTGAAAATTCCTGAAATTCTAAGAGCATCAATGATCAATGGAATGAATGAATTTTCTACACAATTTGCAAACCATGTTCTTACCGAACTTTTGGTTTGGCTTCCGCTCATTGAATCAGACATTTCCAGTCAGGCGATAGAGACTCTAAAGACTGTCCAATTGCTTCTTAGTGATTCCTCCACGGAAAATTGGACTGATGTTTTACAAAATATCATCCAGGTGAAAGAATTTTACAGTAGCTTGAACTTACCACGTAATTTAAGATACTCTCTTGTCTACTCTGTTGGTACGATAGAAGAAATAGTAAAAGCTTTTATAGAAGTTGAGTATAGCTCTACATATTTATCTCAGAGTACTACCTGGGCGAGTGCTGCAACAAGTTACATATCTATATACTGGGCACAAACATTGGCCTCTCTGGATAAATTCAAACAATCACGGGCTAGAGAAAATTCTCGAACTTATATACATTCTCGCAACCGTGCTAAGTTACTACAGTTGATTCTTGGGATGGTAAATATTGAAAATCAAGACACTTTTACACAGATGATCTTCAATAATCAATTTAAAGCAACTTGTACTAGTCTCCTAGTACCGCTGGTATTCTGAAAGCTATGTGATACTATCTTTCTACATCAATGTAAGCTCTCCGTCATCTTGGAGAGCTTTTTCATTTGAGTGATATATTTCCCACGCTGAGTCAATCAGTCCTCCTCCGCCCTGCGGGCACCTCCCCCGAGGGAGGACAGAAAGTAGCTTATCCTTACCTTTTGATTAAATCCAAAATACTCTCTCCCAAAACCCTTGACACCTCTTCAGATTTGATGTATTATAAATATCGTACTTGCAACTTCACACTCAGCTCACCTTACAGAGCAAATATGGTGACAGAGATGACCTCTTAAAGTTCAACCTTTGAGATATTATCATCTGTTTCTATAAGAGGGTTCCTTTACAATTAAATTTAGGTAAATGCAATTTTACTACTTTCACCAAAAGTATAAATCAGAATTTAAAAAGATGAGTTGGTAAGCGTAAATGGGGGATGCCTTGACATTAAGAAGCGAAGAAGGACGTAGACTGGCTGCGATAAGCTTCGGGGAGCCGCCAATCAGGCTTTGATCCGGAGATGTCCGAATGGGGAAACCCACTTGGGGTAATGCCCAAGTATCCTATTATATAGGGAGCGAACTCGGGGAAGTGAAACATCTCAGTACCCGGAGGAAAAGAAAACGAATGTGATTTCCTTAGTAGCGGCGAGCGAAACGGAAGGAGCCCAAACCTCAGACTTCGGTCTAGAGGGGTTGTAGGGTAGAACATTCCGTAAGGAGGATGTATATATATTGTTAGATGAGTAAGCTGGAAAGCTTAGCCATAGATCGTGATAGCCGAGTAATCGAAAATAATGTATATATATCGGTTCTATTCCTGAGTAGGACGGGAAAAGAAAGCCCTGTCTGAATCCACCAGAACTAACCTGGTAAGGCTAAATATTACTTAATGTCGATAGTGAACTAGTACCGTGAGGGAAAGGTGAAAAGCAGTCCGAGAGGACAATGAAATAGATCTGAAACCATTTACGTACAAGGAGTCGGAGCCCGCAAGGGTGACGGCGTGCCTATTGAAGAATGATCCAACGAGTTACGTCTCATCAGCAGCTTAAGTCTCAAAAGGACGGAGGCATAGAGAAATCGAGTCTTAACGGGCGATATTGTTGATGGGAGTAGACCCGAAACCAGGCGAGCTATTTATGGCCAGGGTGAACTTTGGGTAACACCAAAGGGAGGCCCGAACACACTAGTCGTGCAATTCTAGGTGATGAGCTGTGAATAGAGGAGAAATTCCAATCGAGCTTGGTAATAGCTGGTTCTCTCCGAAATAGCTCTTAGGCTAGCGTTAATTGATCCCTACTGGGGGTAGAGCACTGAATGGATCTGGGGCCTTCGGGTACCCAATCTAACCAAACTCCGAATACCAGTAGATTATAGATTAGCAGTTAGAATGTGGGGGCTAAGCTCCATGTTCAAAAGGGAAACAGCCCAGACCGTCAATTAAGGTCCCTAAACTACACTAAGTGGGAAAAGTTGTGTATTTTCTGAGACAGGTAGGAAGTTGGCTTAGAAGCAGCCATCTTTTAAAGAGTGCGTAATAGCTCACTACTCTATTCCCTCCTTTACGGAGAGATAGGAAAATATGCGCTGAAAATGTAACGGGGCTCAAGTGTAGTACCGAAATTACGGATTATATATTAATTTATTAGTATTATAATGGTAGGAGAGCGTTCCTTGTGCACTGAAGCTAGACCCGTGAGGGCTGGTGGAGCGCAAGGAAGTGAGAATGTTGGAATAAGTAACCGCAAGTTCAGTTAAATTCTGAGCCACCGAAATCCTAAGGATTCCTCCGCAATGATAATCATCGGGGGGTTAGTCGGGCCTAAGGTTAACTTCGTGAAACGGAGGTAGCCGATGGACAACAGGTTAATATTCCTGTACCGGCAATGGCTTGTAAATGTGGGGACGCATCATGGTATTTTATGTGTCTTAATGGATTGAGACATATGTGTTTCTGTAGAGCTGACTTTGAGGAAAATCTTTGGAGTCATTAAAGCCCGAAAAACGCATAAAGAAGACTCGCGAGAGAATTCAATATAAGAGACCCAAGGTGACAAGAAAAGCCACTATGCTCATAATTTATTATGAGATCCATTGTCGACCGTACCGAAAACCGACACAGGTGGGTAGGTCGAGAAGACCAAGGTGAACGGGTGAAAGTTGGTTAAGGAACTCGGCAAAACAGCGACCGTAACTTCGGGATAAGGTCTGCCTATAGCAATATAGGCCGCAGCTAAAGATTCCCAGCGACTGTTTATCAAAAACACAGCTCTCTGCTAACTTCACAAGAAGGAAGTATAGGGGGTGACTCCTGACCAGTGCTGGAACGTTAACGATGGCAGTGAAAGCTGACTGTCCGAAGCGCCAGTGAACGTCGGCGATAACTATAATCGTCCTAAGGTAGCGAAATTCCTTGTCTGGTAAATTCAGACCCGCTTGAATGGAGTAACGACTGGGAAACTGTCTCAACCAACTGCCCGGTGAAATTGCAATAACGGTAAAGATGCCGTTTACCTACAGAAAGACGAGAAGACCCCGTGGAGCTTTACTATAGCTTGGTATTGTATTTTTGTTTATTTTGTTCAGAATAGGTGGGAGACTGTGATAGCTTGTCGCTAGACAAGAAGGAGTCGCCAGTGAGATACCACCCTTGATTTATGAAAATACTAACCTCATACTAATACTATGAGAGACAGTGCCTGGTGGGTAGTTTGAGTGGGGCGCTCACCTCCTAAAAAGTAACGGAGGTGTTTATAAGGTTAGCTATCCCGATATGGAAATTCGGGAGATAGTGCAAAGGCATAAGCTAGCTTTACTGCAAGACGTGTATGTCGCGCTGTAATGGTTTTCATTACACCTCTACTTTATGTGTTTCTTTTAGAAATGGGTATTGTAGTTGAGTCACGAAAGTGGAACTTAGTGAACCGACCATCCTTTGTAGAAAGGTGGAAGATCAGCAGATAAAAGTTACCCCGGGGATAACAGGCTAGTCTGGCCCAAGCGTCCATAGCGACGGCCAGGTTCGGCACCTCGATGTCGGCTCGTCCCATCCTGGGGCTGGAGAAGGTCCCAAGGGTTTGGCTGTTCGCCAATTAAAGGGGCACGCGAGCTGGGTTCAAACCGTCGTGAGACAGGTTGGTCTCTATCTTCTGTAGGCGTTGCTACTTGAGAGAATTTGTCCCTAGTACGAGAGGACCGGGATGAACAAACCTCTGGTGTACCAGCTGTCATACCAATGGCACTGTTGGGTAGCTAAGTTTGGTCTGGATAACCGCTGAAAGCATCTAAGCGGGAAGCCGTACTCAAGATTAGGTAGCTCATGCGACCGTGGAAGACTACCACGTTGATAGGTCACAGATGTAAGCATAGTAATGTGTTCAGTCGAGTGATACTAATGTCGCTAAAACTCATCTTTTTAACTTTTGATTGATACTCAAGGTTATGTAGTGTTGCTTTACCTAAATTTACAACAATTCTGGAGCATGAGATTATCTTTTTTAGATAATCTTGTGTTCGAGAACAAAAATGTCCTTGTGATTTATCACAGAGAGGTACACCTAGTTACATTCCGAACCTAGAAGTTAAGCCTCTGTGAGTCGATGATACTCCTCGTGGGGAAAGTAGATCATCGCAAGGGCTTTTTTGTTTTGGGAGAAATTTAAGTTCTTACAAAAAATATGTTATAATATTTAACATAGTAATATACAAGGTTTAGTCGAACTTGGTATATAATCGTGGTATAGTCAAGTCTAAAAGATAACTATAGTGAACAAATTAACGAACAGACATAAACAGGAAAATGCCACCGCACAAATGGCACATTTAGTTTTGTTTGACACACAAGCCGAAACTTCGCAAAACCAAAAGAGCTATTTTATGTCAACGCCAGCAATATGAAATTGAAGAAAACGGAAATAAAAGAACTGATTACCCTTCTTGGCTTCAAACAGCAAGACGGTGAAAAGGATATTTATTACAAGACCTATAAAAAGCATAAAGACTACATTCTCAAAGTAAATTTTGAGAAAGAGAATATTGAATACGGGACCAAAATAAAACTTGGCGACCTGACGACAAGCAACTTTGAAAACAGCGAAAATTTTGTTGTGTTGGAGTGTGTTGACAGAGTTTTAGATAAAGGTTATCCGCCCGACAAACTTTCATTGGAACACAAATGGCCAATGGGAAGAAAAGAAAAAGGCAAGTTAGATATACTTATCACAGACAAGGACGAAAAAGCCTATTTGATGATTGAGTGCAAAACTTGGGGCGGTGAATATGAGAACGAAAAAAAGAAAATGCAGCGTGACGGTGGACAGCTATTTTCTTACTTCCAACAAGACAAAGCAGCACAATATTTATGCCTTTACGCTTCAAGACTGCACAAAGGACAAATTGAATATGTAAACGACATTGTTCAAGTGGACGAGCAATGGGCTGCATTAAGCAACCAAAAAGAAATTTTTGACCATTGGAACAAAAACTACAAAGACAACGGAATTTTTGAAGATTGGGCAAATGCCTATGATGTAGAAATAAAAGCACTTACAAGGGTACGACTAAAAGAACTGACTGAAGAAGATAGTGGGAGAATTTTTAATCAATTTGCGGAAATCCTTCGCCACAATGTAGTTTCCGACAAGCCAAATGCTTTTAACAAAATTTTCAATTTATTCCTTTGCAAAATCGTTGACGAAGACCGCAAACCAGATGAAGAACTAAAATTTCAATGGTTAGAAACCGACACAGACGAAGATTTGCAAAAACGACTTTCTGACCTTTACAAACAGGGAATGAAGGAGTATTTGACAAAAGATGTTACCGATTATAATGACGAGCAAGTAGCTGAAAAACTTTATGCTTTAGACGCAACTATAAGAGACCAAATTAGAGAAATGTTTACTCGTGTACGTTTACACAAAAACAATGAGTTTGCTTTTAAAGAAGTGTATGACGAGAAATCATTCCGTGAAAATGCAATCGTAGTGCGTGAAGTAGTTGAGTTGCTTCAACCTTTCCAAATCAGATACGGTCATAAGCAACAGTTTTTAGGTGATTTCTTTGAATTACTTTTAAGTACAGGTATCAAGCAAGAAGCAGGACAATTTTTTACGCCAGTTCCGATTGCAAAATTTATTATTTCTTCATTACCAATTCGTGAGCTAATTGAACAAAAAATAAAAAATGATGAAACAAATTTTTTACCATACATAATTGACTATGCAGCTGGAAGTGGTCATTTCTTAACTGAATCAATGGATGAAGTGCAAAATATAATTGAAAGTATTGATACCAGTAAACAAAGACCTTCTGTAAAGTCAAGACTTAATAGTTGGAGAGAGAGTTCATTCGATTGGGCTTTCGATTATGTATATGGAATTGAAGCCGATTACAGATTAGTAAAAACAGCAAAAGTTAGTTGTTTCTTAAATGGAGACGGCTTGGCAAATGTTATTCACGCAGACGGCTTAGATCATTTTCAAAAAAGCATTGACTACAAAGGCAAACTCAAAGAAGTTAATACTGACGACACAAAAGACAATGGACAGTTTGATATTTTGGTAGCAAACCCACCTTATTCGGTTTCTGCTTTCAAAAACACACTTAAAAACGGTGAAGAAAGTTTTGACCTTTATAATCGTATTACAGATAATAGTTCTGAAATAGAATGTTTGTTTATCGAAAGAACAAAACAACTCTTAAAAAAAGATGGATTTGCTGGTGTTATTTTGCCAAGGTCTATTTTGAGTAAATCTGGGATTTATATAGACGCAAGAGAAATTCTTCTTAAGTATTTCTACATCAAATCTATTGTTCAATTTGATGCACATACTTTTTTAGCAACAGGCACAAAGACATCCACATTTTTTCTTGTTAGAAGAGATAACAATGATTGGAAAAAGATAGATGTACTTATAAACAAGTTCTTTGACAAACCATCTGATTTTACAGTTGCGGATATAGAAAATGGTTTTTCAACCTATGTTGAATATAATTTTAACTTAATAACTTTTGAAGATTACATTCAATTTTTTCAAGGTAATTTGAATGAAAAAATGGATGAAGAAGAAAAGTATATTGAATATAAAAACAATTTTTTTTGACTCAACAGAAATAAAAGAGATAAAGTCAAAAAAGTATTTTAAAGAACTTGATTTAGAAAGTCAAAATGAAGAATTAGAAAAATTATTTCTATCAAAATTTATTTCTATTGAGAAAGAAAAAATGCTTTATTTTTTCTTGACTTTCAATCAAAACACAATAGTCGTTAATTCTGGAACCAAAAAAGCAGAAAAACAATTTATTGGTTATGAATTTAGCACTAGACGCGGTTATGAAGGATTAAAGTTATACAGAACAGCAGATGGCACAATGAAATCTAAATTATATTCTGAAACGAAAAAATTAGACGAAACTAAAGTAAATACACTAATTTATAAAAGCATACTTAATGAAGATATTTCAATTGACGAAAGTCTAAGTAAAAATGTATCAAGTGTTGAGTTGTTCAAATTAATCAATTTCAACAACTATAATTTTGAAAAAGACATCAATTTAATTCAAAGAAAAGATGTTGTTTTTAAATCTAAATATGAATTAAGCCCCATTAAAAAACTCGCTAAAGAAATTATTAATGGAAGCACCCCATCTAAACAAAATGCTAATTATTGGGCATCTGACGATATTCCTTGGTTGAATGTACCTGAATTTCCAAAAGATACTATTTTCGTAAATGGTTCTAATTTATACGTTTCCCAAGCTGCTCTTGTAGAAAAAAAAGTACGTCTTGTGCCTATCAATTCAGTTTTAATAAGTTGTACAGCAACAATTGGAAGAGTTGCAATAAACAGAAAACCAATTACGACTAATCAACAAATAAACGCCATTGTTTGTAATTTAGACGAAGTGTATCCAGAGTATTTAGGTCATTTCCTAAATATGTATGGTCATAGGCTTGCAGATTTAGTTAATAATCCTGGTGTAAAACACGTAAATTTAGGTGTATTGAAAAGTTTCAAAATCCCTCACCCACCAAAAGACGTACAGAAATTAATTATTGACGAAATTGCCGAAATAGAAAAAGATATAAATATTAAATCATCAATTCTAAAACAAAAAAGAGAAGACGTATTAAAAAAATATTTAGAATGACACAACCCACCACCAACAGCCACACACATTGCCAAGTCTTTTTAAAGTAAAGAATGAGTGAAAAATCTCCAATATAAAAGTAAAAAGTAGATCATCGCAAGGGCTTTTTTGTTTTATAAAAGGTATAATTAAATAGTATATTTTTCCAAAGTTAGCAACCCTCAATTTATCGACCGTAGGGAGAGAGGGGAATATTAGGACAATTACCTCAATAGGTAATTTTATTGTATAAAAAAGACCCTCGGCGAGAGCAGGGGGTCTGTGGTCTCTTGTCACCATCAAGTGGTGAGTTCGACGTGATGGTCTTTCACCACCCCGGGGATGTTCAAGATGACCCAGCGGCCATCCAGTCGGACCGTTCCCGAATCATTCTCAGGAACTTCATGCCCGAGGAATGCCTCGAGGAGGTTTGAAGCTTCCCAGTAGGGGATACTGAGACTCTTCGAGAGGGTCTCAGTCAATTCCCGAGGAGAATATCCACTCTCTTGAAGTATACCCCGAAGGGTAGCCGGGAGATCATAGGCTGTTGCGGTACTCATCGAGTTTCCTCAACTTTGCTGAACAATTATAGCATAAAATATTAAAAATGTCAATGCACAAGAACATAATATCTTTAAATTAGGGTGCTTTTGATACATGTTATGATATATTCAAAAATATGGAAGCAAAAAATTCCCCTTTGGCCATTTTTTCAAAGGGGAGATATTTTAATGATACTTATTATGTCCTCCTTTGCCTGCCTACGGTAGGCAGGGAGGAGGTGGCACGGAGTGCCGGAGGTGGATAGCTAGCACAATATAATTAGATTAAAATTCTTACATAAGATTTATAGATTAAATTTTATCCACCCTCCCCCTTTCCCAGACTTTCAGTCTTAGCAAAGCTTGCCACCCCTCAAGAGGGGTGATTTAGCTCAATCCATCTCTGTCCACTCCCTCAATTTATCGACCCTAGGCGGAGAGGGTGATTTTAGGGCCTTCTAATTCTGTATCTCGGATAATAAATCTTATTAATCTCTTTTATAAAGGTAAATTTAAATACATAAATAATACAGTATTATTGTGGATAACTTATATAGTAAATGATATCATTATATGTTATACTAACATTGATATATTAATAGATATAAAGATAAGATATGAAATATTATAGATATATAAGTAATATAGGATTATTTCTTTTTATTATATTACTAGGGATTGGTAGCTTGATTGTATTAGCTCAGACGAATACTCAATTTAATCAAACTATTAATCCAGGAGTACTATCAATTGGGATTGTAGACTCTGATTATGCTACAGTAGCTTCTCCAGCAGTGACATTTGGAGCAGTAAACACCTCTCTTAATTGTCAAACTACAACAGGTATATTGGGTACGGCATCGCAACAATTATATATACAAAATCCAGGAGGAGCTAATAATGGATGGGTTGCAAGTATTGCAGGTTCAGCTGCAACATCTCTATGGACTGGTACAGGTGCTACCTATGATTTTAATGATGCTACTGGTTCCGGATGTACTGATGGAGCTGATGCAGATACTAGGGGAGGTCAATTAACCATAAATCCTTCTGTCGGTACTTTATTGGTTGGGAATTGTTTAGCTTGTACTACTACTGGTATAACCAGAGGGTCATCATCTGCTTTTGTTCAAGGTACTACTGATAGTATTACTCTTTTGACTGCAGCTGCATCTTCTGACGATATGGGTGATTGGATATTTCAGGGGATATCTTTATCTCAAAAAATTCCAGCAGAACAGTTGGCGGTATCCAATTATGTTTTACCGATGGTAGTTTCAATTATAGCAAATTAAAAATATATTTATGAAAATACAAATAAAATTTAATTTAATTTTACTATTAACAGTTGTGAGCTTTGTTGTTATTCCAGAAGTAAAAGCTATTGAATATGGAGGTATTGGATTATTACCAGCTAATCCAGATCCTAGTAATACTCGTACCCAATCTATTTTTGTAGAAACTATTAAGCCTCTCGAATCTAAGACAAATGCTGTTTTAGTCGTAAATAACTCCCAAGTCACTAAGACTCTTTTAGTATATGCGGTAGATTCTCAGAAGTCTTCAGATGGAGCTTTTGCTTGTGCTCAATACACAGATCCAAAGAAAAATGTTGGAAATTGGATCGAATTAACTAAATCCGAAGTTACTTTGAAGCCTTCTACTAATGAGAAGATTTCTTTTACTGTAACAGCTCCTGAGAATATTGGGGTGGGGGAAGAAAATGGATGTATTATTGTACAAGAAAAAGAAAGTAATCTCGCACAATCAGCTGGTGCTACTTTATCATTTCGTACTGGAGTAAGAGTAGCTATTACTATACCAGGAGAGCAAATTCGTAATATTACTCTTGAAAAATTTGATATTGATACAAAAGGCGTACAACCAAAATTGCTTACTAAAATTGAGGCTAAAAATTCAGGAAATACATCTATAGATACTGACATTACCCTTTCTCAAGGAGGCAAAGAGCTTGCAAAGAATACATATCCCGTACTTAGAGGAGAATCAGCAGTTTATAATATTGAACTCGATAAACCATATTGGGGAGGTTTTTTGGAATATACAGCGACTATTTCATATGACAAATCAACAAAAACTCTCGGTGTTGACTCAGGTGAGGCTAAGGAAATTGTAAAAAAACAATTCGAGTTTTTGTTTTTCCTCAACCTCCAGCTATTTTTGCAATAGCAGGACTATTTGCATTATTAATCATCTCATTATACTTGTTTATTAGAGTATGGGCTCGATATCGATATCGTAGGCTTTGGATAGAGGAATATATTATAGGTGAAGATGAGGACTTAGAATCTATTGCTGAGAAATTAGGATTGCCATGGAAAGTAATAGCTCGAGTTAATAAAATAAAAGCTCCTTATGCAGTGGAGGTTGGACAAAAAATTAAAGTGTTTCCAGGACATCTTACTCATCCAACATCACTTGTTCAACCTAAAATTACTATTGTTCCGGTTCCATTTGCTAATACCCAAAATCCTATACAACCAATAGTTCCAATAGCACAACCACAAATATCTGTATCTACTACTCCAACATCATCTATTGAATCAATTGCATTAGATTTGCATCTTAATGTAGATAATGGTGCTCATACTATACCTAAATCTGGATATACGGTAGTAGCGGGAGATAGTATTGATATAATTGCCAAGCAGTTAGGAGTAGATTGGAAAGTACTTGCTAAAGATAATAATATAGATGCTCCTTATACGCTTACTATTGGACAGACATTAGTAAAACATAAAAAAATAAAAGCTAAGACAAAAGCTAAGGCTAAAACAACAAAAAAAAATAAATAAGCTATTAGATTCTGTAGTACACTACATAATATTTATGGTAAAAGCAATATTTAGATTAATTCCTATTATAGGCCTTCTCGTATTTGTATTTGGAATACCTAGTTCAGCTCATGCTGCTAATTTTCAAATGAAAACAGGATATTATGTGGGAAGTGGAGTTCCTGGACTTACTGTTTCTAATATAGGGTTTCAACCACAATTGGTGATTATCAAATCTGATACCGCAGCTGGAGTTGCAGTATTTAAGACGAGTGCAATGCCGGCGAATACTACAGCCTTTATGTCGGCAATAGCTGATAATACAGCGACACAGATAACCTTTACCTCTACTGGTTTTAGCTTAGGGACTCTTGCTAATGTTAATGCAGTCAATGTGAGATACTCTTATATTGCATTTGCTGGCTCAGACTGTACAGTAACAGGTACCTTTTGTGTGGGGCAATATACAGGAAATAATAGTAATCCTCGTACTATTACTACAGGATTCCAGCCAAGCCTGGTGATTGTAAAAAGATCTACTGCGGTTGGTGCGCATTTTAGGACAGCCTCTATGCCGGCTAATAACAGTAATTATTTTACGAGTACCGCTCTTGACTCAACAGGAACTCTCATAGCATCATTAATATCGACGGGATTTACGGTAGGGGCTACAGATAATGCGAGTGCAGCAATTTATAATTATATAGCCTTCCCTACCACCGCAGGCATTATGGCAGAGGGAACTTATGTTGGAAATGGGATAGATAATCGTAATGTTGTTTCTGATCTTGGTTTTGAGCCAGATATGGTATTAGTCAAGAATAGTAATTCAGCCACTGCTAATAATCGACGGTCGGTAATGAATATTCCCCAAAGTTATGGAGATAATAGTAGTTATGTGGCAGATGCTGTGGGTGCTGGAAGTAACTTAATTCAAGAATTACAGACTGATGGATTTCAAGTAGGCTCTGGAGCAAATGTGAATGAAAACACCAATATCATCTATTGGTTTGCTTTTGGAGGAGCTTCTTCTCCTCCCGCGGGTAGTGGAACTTTCACAATGAAAACAGGTACCTATACGGGAAACGGTGCAAATAGATCTATTACAGGAGTTGGATTTAAGCCAGATTTAGTGATTATTAAGGATAATACTACTCAATTACCGGTATTCCGTACCAGTATGATGCAAGGAGATATTACTGCTTATATGAATATTAGTGGGAATGATTTGGCTCGAGGTATAACAAGTTTCACTCCAGATGGATTCAATCTTGGTACTAATACTATTACTAATACCAATGGACTTACTTATCAATATCAAGCCTTTGGAAATGCTTATAATCCTTACACTAATAGTGGGGCGGCTGACTTTGCTGTAGGATTATATTATGGAAATGGTATTGATAACCGTGATATTAAAGAATTACCCTTTAACCCAAGTTTTATTGCAATAAAGATGAATAATACTATCCCAGCAATATTTAGATTATCTTCTAATACTGGAGATCAAAGTAATTATTTTAGTCCTACTGCTCAGGTAGCAAATATGATACAGTCTTTCACTGGTAATAATTTTCAAGTTGGGACAAGCGGAACGGTTAATTCATTGAATTTCAATTATAGGTTTTTTGCTTTTGCGGAAGGTACAAATTTTAATGTTGGGAAATATACAGGAAATGGGGTAGATAATAGGGATATTACGACCCCAGCCTTTGATGTAGCCTTGGCTTGGATTAAGGGTAGTACAGCAGTGCAGGCAGTATTTAGACCCAATACTTTAGCTGGAGATTTAACACAATATTTTAGCGCAACAGCTAATGTAGCAGGAAGAATTAAAGCTTTTATTACCAATGGATTTCGGCTTGGTACACAAACTGAGGTTAATAATAATACCACAGTATATTATTATGCTGCTTGGAGGGATCGAAATCCTGCAGGACCACTCAGTATTAATATTGTGGATGCAGGGGGTACTCCTATTATGTCTCCTACCGTTAGTTTTCCTGCTATTGATCGCAAAATTAATTGTCAGACTAATAGCTCAGTTCTAGGAGTAAGTAATGCTAAAATTCGTGTGAATAACGGAACTCTCAATCCCCAATGGAATCTCACAATAGCAGCTACTAGTGGTACTACTGCTACTTGGAATAATGGAGCGGGATCTAATTATGATTTTAATGATCCTACTAGCTCTGGTTGTGGAGATGGATCTGATGCAGATTCTTTTGCAGGAAAATTATCTATTAATCCTAGTCTCGCAACTAGCACGCCTAAATCCGGATGTAATAATACGGGCTTAACATTTGGCTCAAGTTCTGCGTTTAATCAAGGAACAGTGGATAGTATAACTCTATTAACGGCAGGAGCTACTGCCCAAACTAACTGTTATTGGGATATTACTGGTATTACTATGGATCAAACAATTCCAAGAGAACAGGTTAATGGAGCTTATAATATTAATTTCACTGTATCAGCTATCGCATTTTGATATGAAATATATTGTCTTAGTATATATTATTATAATAGGAATAACCCCAATACGGGTAAATGCAGCCAGTCCAGAATTTAGGCAACAAATACGAGCAATTACACAATGTAATGATAGTATAGATAATGATGGTGATTTACTATTAGACTTTGCAAGCGACCCTGATTGTGTGTCTTGGGAGGATAATAATGAGTTTACAGAAACTCAACCAAGTCCACAACCTAGCCCAAATCCCAATCCAGAGTCTAAACCAAGTCAAAATCCTCAACCAGAAACCTTGTCTACTGATTATATTGATATTATAAATCCTATACAATATACTATCGATAATCCTTCAACTCAACAATCAAGTATTAGTAAGCAGGCTGATACTTATGATGATAGAGCAAGACTTGATGGTATATTTTCAGTTATTATGATAGGGTTATTAAGTTTGGGGTTATGGTTCTGGGATTTTTTCTTGAATAATATTTCTAAATAAGGTATACTAACAAATATAAATCGAATGTCGTCTAACGGTAGGACACTGGTTTCTGGCACCAGCAATTGGGGTTCGAGTCCCTGCATTCGAACAATGAAATACACAAAAATCCTCATTTATAGTCTGATTTCTCTGAGCCTATTGATAACAGGGATACTTTATATTTATAACACTGATAGTAAATCAATAGAACCTACTAAAATCCCATTTCAAATTATAAATAAATACCCTCATAGCACCAACTCCTATACTCAAGGTCTCTTTTTTGATGGAGACACTTTATATGAAAGCACCGGTTCTCCAAGCTATCTGCCTCAGACCGAGTCAGTCTTGGGAATTTTGGATTTAGAAACCGGTAAAATAGATACCAAGGTCAAATTAGATAGGGATATATACTTCGGAGAAGGAAGCACAATTCTAAAAGATAAAATCTATCAGCTAACTTATAAAAATCAAAAAGGTTTCGTTTATGATGCCAAAACTTTTGAGCAGATTCAGACTTTTGAATTTGAGAGTAAGGAAGGTTGGGGACTGACTAATGATAGCGCAAATCTCATTATGAGTGATGGCACAGATAAAATAACCTATCTTGATACCGATAATTTCACAGCCATAAGACAAATCTCAGTCAAGTACCAGAATAGCCCTCAATATAATCTCAATGAGCTAGAATATGTCGCTGGCTACATATATGCCAATATTTATCAGACCAACAAAATTGTCAAAATTAATCCTGATAATGGGGAAATACTAGGGGTATTAGATTTGTCCGATATCGTCGCACAAGCACGAGAAAAGTCATCTAATATCGCTGAACTCAATGGCATAGCTTATAGAGAGAGCACGGAGACATTTTTTATAACAGGCAAACTATGGCCATATATCTACGAGCTAAAATTACAAAATTAGTTAATTTGTGTATAAATACTCTGGACAAAATCGGGGGGGGGGTAATATACTTATATATGAGTAACTATAATATAACTAAATCATAAACTATGAATTGGCAAAAAGATAAATTAACAATAATCGGTTTCGGGATAATATTTGTAATCTTGGGAGTATTCGGGTATCTATTATGGGATATGAACCGAGAGCCAATAGCTGAGGTAAGTGTGATAGAGCCAGCCCCAACTCTATCTCCAGTTATACCAAAACCAGTAGAGAAAAAAGATTTACCAGATTATTCAATTACTAAAGTAGATACAACAGGTTGGGAATACCGAGAGACTAAATTGGGAGATGTGGGAGTTAGGTATAAGGTAATGAATAAAGATTTAGATAATAGAAGTAAAGATTTAATGGATCTAGATCCTCATTTTGATTTAGGTAATGATATAGGTGGCTTAATGTTTGGAGCAGACAACAAAGCAAGACTAGGTAAGGGATATGATGAGATAATAGTTAATGATTGTATTAATTGTGGGGGTGGCCCTTATGATCCAGCACGAGGTAGAATAAATGTTGATATTGTGGAAACTTCTGAGTTAAATTTAAGTGATATAGAAAATATATTATTAAATCAAACGTGTAGCTATACAATAGTACCGACTGAAGGTATAGGTATGACACCATATACTCTAGATGAGAAATGTAGTACAGATGAAAAGTTTATAGCATATAATTCTTCATCGAAAGGTAGAGAGTCTCAAAAAATAGTAGATATTATTAATTTAAGAGTTAGTGGAAAAGAAATTTTACAATATAAGAATCCATTTATTAGTACAGACAAGGCATCTCAATTGATTAAATATCCTATTGCTATTGGGTCTCAAGATTATTCTGAAAACAATATGGATGATCCAGAAATTGAATTTGATAATCAGCTAGTATTTGTAATTGATTTAGGTAATGATAAGTTTGCAATTATCACACAATCTGCATATCCAGAAAATGAAGAGATGAAAGCCACTAATATAATGTACACCATTCTCAGTACCATAGAAGTTTTATAATTAGCTTATCTATACAAACCCTCAAAATGTGATATAATTATAATATATAATTATCGTAATCCATGATTACATCATCAAAAGAAATACAAGAAGATAGCAGTATAGATCAGAGCTTGAGGCCGCAGACTTTTGAGGATTATATTGGGCAAGACCAGATTAAAAAAAATCTTTCTATATCTATTCAAGCAGCTCAGAAAAGGGGAGAGGCTTTAGATCATCTTTTGTTTTATGGACCTCCTGGACTTGGTAAGACGAGTTTAGCCTATCTTATTTCCAAGTATCTGGGGTCTAATATGAAAGTTACTTCGGGTCCGGCTCTTGAGAAGGCGGGAGACTTGGCTTCCATACTAACTAATATTGAGGCTGGGGATATTTTGTTTATTGACGAAATTCATCGTTTATCAAAGACTCTAGAGGAGATTTTATACTCAGCTATGGAGGACTTCGTCTTGGATATTATTGTTGGTAAGGGGCCATCAGCCCGAACTCTTAGACTAGATTTACCTAAATTTACTCTTATTGGAGCTACTACCAAATTTGGTTCTCTCTCGGGTCCATTTAGAAGTCGTTTTGGGAATATTTATAGTTTTGACTTTTATAATCAGGACCATATTATAGATATTTTGAAGCGGTCTAGTAATATCTTGTCGGTCAAAGCTGACTCTCCAGAGGTTTATCAGCATATTGCGACGAGAAGTCGCCATACTCCCAGAGTAGCCAATAGGCTCCTAAAAAGAGTAAGAGATTTTGCTGAAGTTCATAATGATGGAGTGATTGATGCTAACGTTATCAAAGAGACTTTTGAGCTCCTAGATGTAGACGATAAGGGGCTCGAAGCGGGAGATAGGAAAATTCTCGAGACCATTATGAATACTTTTAATGGCGGTCCCGTGGGATTGTCTACTTTGGCAGCCTCTACCTCAGAGGAGACAGTCACCATAGAGGAGATTTATGAGCCGTTTTTGATGCGACAGGGACTTTTGCAAAGGACTCCTAAAGGTAGAATGGTGACTAATTTATGCTATGAATACTTTGGTAAATTACCACCCCAAAATATATAATATAAAATTTATGTCTAATCAATTATTCATAATCACTTATCTACTTATATTGATAGCTTATATTGTTGGTAGTATAGTAATGATTTATCATATTTTTGCTTTTGGGATAAATACTAAAGTAGGGTTTGTGTCATCGATTGCTTATATTGTTGGAAGTGTATTATTATTGATTTTACTGTATACGAATTTACAAACTATTTTAGATTTAACTAATTAAAAATATGCTAGATAGAATTACAGGTAAACATCTACATCTTCCAGGTCAACATAAAGATGAGGAGGTCAAAATTGTATTCAGAAGGTCAATCTTTTTCTTAATAATGCCATATATATTGAATCTAATTTTATTAATAATATTATTAGTTTTAGCTGCGATTTTACCCAATAATATTACAATATTACAAGACCCTTTTATAGTATCAATTTTTGACTTTATTATAACTTTGATTATTATCTTTATTTTATATACTGCTTTTTTGACTTGGACACATTATTATCTTGATGCTTATATTGTAACTAATCAGAGAGTTTTGACTATTGACCAAATTGATTTTTTTAATCGCAAAGTCTCCGAGGCTGATATTGGGAATGTTCAAGATATCGAAGTAGTAGTAAAGGGATTTTTTTCCAATACACTTAATTTTGGAGACGTTAGAATACAGACCGCTGGAGCGGATCAGAGGATATTATTCTTTGATAATATCCCATACCCTTATAAGGCTAAAGATATTATCTTAAAATTTGCTGAGGACAATAGAAAAGTAGAATTACATAATGCATATACTTATGATCCAACAAAAACAGATCCAAATTCAAAATCGCAAGACAATAATAACAACACCCAAAACTCCTAAACTTTTAGCCCTAATCTTGGGGCTATTTTTGTTTATCCCATATTTTGCATTTGCGAGTTTTCAATCAGTTGAAATTAACGAAATAAATTATATTGGTTATACGGACTGGAAAGATAATACTCCAGGTTCGGGAGATGAGTTTATAGAGCTCAAAAATTCCAATCCGGCAGTGCCAATATCACTATCAGGTTGGACTCTAAGAATTGTCTCTGGAGCGGGGGACAGAACTATAAACCTATCTGGCAGTATTACGGATTATATTGTAATTCGCAAAATCACTAGCTCGCAGACTACCCTTCCACCTATTGATAAAGTAATAAATATTACAAGTAGTAATTTTGGTTCTCTTAGTAATACTGCAGGAGCATACATAGAGCTCCGTAATGATAAAGGTATTACAGTTGATGCGATCAACTTCGCAGGAAAATGGCCTCAAAGTACAAGTAATACACAATCCTTACATAAAGCTAGTAATTTAATTTGGGAGGCGAAGACTCAATCTCCATTAAATATAGTTTCTACCCCTCCAATCACTACCCCCAATCCAACTCCTATTACTCCTGCACCAGAACCAGAGAAAATAATTTATGGAGGAGTTATTCTCTCTGAGATTTACCCACACCCAGCTGAAGGGGGTAAGGAATTTGTAGAATTATATAATACTACAGATAAAGATATAGATTTAGCAAATTGGAAATTAGATGATATTCCTGATAGTAGTACAGTTTCAAGCTCTCCTATACAGACTTTGACTGGAATTATCCCCGCCAAGGGGTTTTTAGTCTTAGAGGATGGGGGAACTCTCAAAATTGGCCTCAATAATGACCAAGACTCGGTTATATTATATGATCCTAATAGCACAATTCAATCACAAGTTGACTATACAATGAAATTATCACAAAAAGGCTCTAGTTATATGTGGATAGATGGAAATTGGCTATGGAGTCCCAATCCTTCTCCCAATACAGTCAATACAGCTCCAGCTTCTGACCCTGTTATAATTACTCCTATCATTCCAAATCCCATTATTCCTATCCCAATCCCACAATTACCCAGTTATAAAATAGGAAGTATTATAATTTCTGAACTATATCCTTATCCGACATCAGGAGAAGAATTTATAGAACTTTATAACACCACAGAGCAGGATATAGATCTTACAGGTTGGAAAATAGCTGATTTGGCTAAAAGTTATACTCTCTCGGGGATAATTCCAGCCAAGAGTTATCAATTATACAATCAATCAGAGACCAAGATAGCACTTAATAATACCAGTGAAACCGTCACTCTCAAAGATAATTATAATCAAATCCAATCCACAACCTCCTATACCAAAGCCTATAAGGGACTTAGCTATATACCAGTTTTGCAAACTTGGAGTTGGACACAAACCCTAACTCCTAATGCTCCCAATATATTCACTGAAGATACTAATTCAAAAGATACCAAAAATTATACTAAAATTGAGAATATAGAAAATCTATCAGTAATAGAAGATGGAGAATTTATAGAGCTTGAAGGACAAGTTATCGTCCCAGCCGGAGATTTGGTAGATACGAGTTTTTATGTAATTAAATACAATAGAATAGTCAAAGTGTATGATAGACAAAAGAGATTTCCAAGTCTCAAATCAGGTAGTATAGTAAAAGTCCAAGCTGAATGGCATAATACCGATACCCAGCAGTATCTAAAGACTATTTCTACAGATAATATAGAATTAATTTCAGAGCAACCAATCACTATACAATCTGAAACTAAAAAAGAATTGGAAATCGCAGATTGGGGGAAAATCATTTCAGTCAGGGGGGTACTCGATACCAATACTAAAACCAAATTAGTTATTAATAACAAAAATCAGGATATAGCAGTAAAATTATATGCAAATAAAATCATCAAGCCCAAGATGAAAAAGGGAGACATAGTGACTCTAACAGGATTTATAGAAGTTTATGATGGGGAAATTAGATTAATCCCATGGGATAATAAGCAGATCAAAGTAACCCCAATTATCAAAAAAGCTAGTGCTAATAGTATAAAACTCAATACAATATCAGAGATAGATAATAATTCATCTAATCGAATTTCTACTACAAACACGGAGTATAGAGGTTTGGATGAATATCAGATTCCAGGAGTTCCAGAGACAAAGCCTCAAAATAGTAATTGGCTACAAGAATTTATATCCAAATATGGACTATTTAGTCTTGCAATTATTCTTAATCTAAGTTGGTGGGGATATTGGATATGGGGTAAGTACAGAAGAATATTGTAATTATATTTTTTGCCCACCTTTATATTTACGTTTGTCAATTGCCTCATACTGGATGAGAACAATAATAATCGGGAGAAAATTTTAGATAATATAAGAATTTCACTATAATATTTATCACTCAGAAGCCCTATTTAATCTATCCATAATAGCAATTCCCAAGCCTTTATTCTGGAAACTCTCAGCTATTATTATGTCGACTTTCTGAGAATCAAAATAATGTAGTCCCGCATAAAGATTAGATGAAATATTCTGATAATTCGCTCTTGAACCTAAGTCAAAGACAATTACTGTATTGGGTAGGGTATTATAGATTTCACTGGAGACTAGGGCTCCGACTTTTTTGCCTTGACTCATATACAACTCTATTTTATCTAGGATATTCTCTTCCAAAGGAACTAATTCCAATTTAGCTTCTGGGGCATAATGTCTATATTTCATCCCTGGAGATTGAACCTCGGCTTTTTTTTGAGCAATATTTACTTTTACACCTAAAACTTCTTCAATTTGCTCTTGAGTTATAGCTCCTAGTCTTAGAATTACAGGAGTTGGCTCTAGTGCATTGATAACGGTGGACTCTAATCCAATTTCGCTAGGCTCTCCATCTAATACGAATATTTTATTTGTAAAATAATCTCGGATATGCTGAGGGTTGGTAGAGCTTGGTTTGCCAGAGGGGTTAACTGAAGGTGCTGCTATAGGTACTCCGCATTTAGCAATAAACTGTTGGGCAATTGTATTGCTAGGAAATCTTATGACTACCGTCTCCAGTCCAGCTGTTACAATATCTGGAATAATTTTAGACTTTGGAAATACAATAGCCAGTGGACCAGGCCAAAAATAATCTATTAACTTTTGATTAATATCTGAAATATTATTTACTAATTGGGGTAGCATATCAAGGGAGCTAATATGGACTATGAGGGGATTATCTGCTGGGCGATTTTTGAGCTTAAAAATTTTAGCAATAGCCTCAGGGTTAAAAGCATTAGCCCCTAATCCATAAACGGTCTCAGTAGGGAATGCTACTAAGCCTCCATTTTGGATAATTTCACTCGCCTCTGATATTTGGTCTTCTAAATCTAATTGCATATATCAATTCTATAATTAAAATAGTATAATATATATAATACCTAATATCAATAAGATCAAAATAATGGATATAAATACTATTAGTCTACATTGCTTTAATACCTTGCCCCAAATTGGTCCCAAATCACTAGCTAGAATTAAAGAAGCAGGAGCAAATAAACTTTGGTTAGAGGGAAGTCTCTTAGAGTTTCAGACTATTCTTGGCAGCAGGGTCAAATTGGATTGGTATAAAGAATTTAGCAATCTAAATCGAGCTGAGTTTTTAGACCAAGAATTGGATTATCTTATTAAATCTAATATTCAAGTTATAACTAGACAAGATCAAGACTATCCACAAGCTCTACTCGAAATCACTACCCCACCGACAATTTTGTATGTCAAAGGAGATATAGGTGAATTAGAAAATGCTCTGGCAATAGTCGGTACTCGCAAATACAATCCTTATGGAGCTAGGGTGGCTGAGAAATTGAGTCGAGAATTATCTGAAGCGGGCATTCCTATTATTAGCGGGCTGGCTCTTGGCATAGATAGTATAGCTCATCGAGGTTGTCTTGATGGTAAAAGCAAAACTATTGCCGTCTTGGGTGGCGGGATATCCCCAGAGGTATTGTATCCTAAAACCAATCAATCTCTAGCTAATGCTATAGTAGCTGCGGGGGGAGCTCTAATTAGTGAATTTCCACCTAAAAGCAAGCCTAGGCGAGAAAATTTTGTTTTGAGAAATCGTATAGTCAGCGGTATAGCCAGAGGCATATTAGTAATAGAAGCTCCTATTAAGAGTGGCACGATGACCACAGTTCAATATGCTCTGGAGCAAAACCGAGATGTCTTTGCTATTCCTGGTAATATAGATATAAAAAATAGTGAAGGGACTAATCAATTGATCAAACAAGGGGCTTACATTGTCACTAAAGTCGAGGATATACTCAATGTTTTTGGACTAGAAATAATTCGTAGAAAGTTAGATTTAGGTTCATTTGAACTATCCCAGCGTGATATTCTACAGCATCTTACTCAAACTCCACTCAAGGTAGAGCAATTAGCTCAGCTGACTCAACAGGAAGTAATGGATATAATGGCAACCTTGTCGATTTTGGAATTATCTGGCGTTGTCACATTAGGTTCTCAGGGAGAATATTCTCTGAATATAGAGTTAGATTAGCTTTGATTTTTTGTCTCCCTTAGGAGGGAGTACCCGTAATAGACTGAAAGTCTGGGAAAGGGGGATTAATGGAAATGGTGAGTTTTCCCGTGAAGGAAGGTTGGCCAAACCTGTGAGGTTTCACAGGAGCAAATCTTTATTTGCGACGGGGTAGGGTGGATAAAGTACAAACTAAAACTCAATCCACCTCCGGCACTCCGTGCCACCTCCTCCAAAGGAGGACAATTGATATACCAGTTTACCCATATACAATCTCCTCATCTAATGCATACACTAGCAAATTTATCTAAAATATGCTACAATTAAAAAATAAAGATAATAATAAATTATGAGTATTATAGAGACTACTAATCTAATTGGACAAGAGGTTAATGTTGTAGGTTGGGTAGATACCAAAAGAGACCATGGTAAAATTGCTTTTATTGACCTTAGAGACCGTACTGCTAAAGTTCAGGTGGTTTTGGTGCCATCCAGTCTTGATGAGGCATCGAAATCCCTGATGTCTGAGATTAAACCAGAATGGGTGATCCGAATTCGTGGTTTAGTTAAGGCGAGACCCGATAGATTGGTAAATCCGGATTTAGCTACAGGAAGTATTGAGATTGAAGCTTTGTCAATTGAAGTTTTGAATACTGCTATTACTCCAATTTTTCCTCTAGATCAGGATAAAAATGAGATTAGCGAGGAGTTGCGATTAGAGTATAGATATCTTGATTTGAGAAGACCTGAGATGTATGACAATCTTGTTAAGAGGCATAAAATCAATCAATTAGTCAGAAATTTTTTGGATAAAGAATCATTTATTGAGGTTGAAACTCCAATTTTGACTAAATCTACTCCAGAGGGAGCCAGAGACTTTATTGTGCCATCTCGCCATCAAATTGGGAGTTTTTATGCTCTGCCACAATCTCCACAACAATATAAACAACTTCTGATGGCCGGGGGAGTAGAGCGATATTTTCAAATTGCTAGATGTTTTCGTGATGAAGATACTCGCAAAGACAGACAGCCGGAATTTACTCAATTAGATATGGAGATGAGTTTTGTCTCAGAGGAGGATATAATGGCTTTGAATGAAAAGCTTTTGATTGAGTTAGTACATACACTTTATCCAGAGAAAAAAATCCAATCAATTCCTTTTCCTAGAATTAGTTATGCCGAGGCAATGGAAAAATATGGTAATGATAGACCAGATATTAGAGAGGACAAAGAGGATAATGATTTATTGGCTTTTTGTTGGATTATTGACTTCCCTCAATTTGAGAAAACTGATCAAGGAAACTGGACATTTTCTCATAATCCTTTCTCAGCCCCTAGGCAGGAATATATGGAGAATTTAATGGCCACAAAAGACATAGAAAATATTATTTCAACTCAATATGATATTGTGCTGAATGGTTTTGAAATTGGAGGAGGAAGTATTCGTACTCACAGACCAGAAGCTTTGAGAAAAGTCTTGGAAATTATTGGATATAAGGGAGAGATTGTAGATGAATCTTTTGGCCATATACTGACAGCCCTAGCCTCAGGTACACCTCCCCATGGAGGCATAGCCTGGGGTATGGATAGATTATTGGCAGTATTACAAAATGAGACTAGTATCAGAGAGGTGATTGCTTTTCCAAAAACTGGAGATGCTCATGACCCAATGATGCAATCTCCAAGCTCAGTCTCAATAGAACAATTATTAGAACTAGGAATAAGTATAAAAAAATAGTTGACTATAGTCTCGATTATTGCTACAATTACATATAGTCTATACGGGAAGTGGCGCAATGGCTAGCGCACCTGGTTTGGGACCAGGGGGCTGCAGGTTCGAGTCCTGTCTTCCCGACCAAAATTTTTATATTATATTGAGTACCATTCTTTGACTTTATATACACTTTATATTATAATTTATATTGAAATATTAAATATACACATCCAATATGAATCCTGAAGATACTGAAACAGTGACCAAAATTGCAATAGAAGATATTAGCTCTCATCAAACTGAAGCTGTAGAGGTTATTCATAAACCTCAATCTGATATGATTCCAGAGCGAGCAAATGCTATAAAAATACCTTTAGACAATGTAATTAAGAAATAGCTATGACTATTCAAGAACAAGTAAAAGTACTTGTTGAGAAGAATTCCACCGAAGAGGAAATTTATTTAGATTTATTAAAAAAAGGGTTTAAAGTTAGTGAAATTGAGTTAGAATTAAAGTTAGCTAAAAAAACTAAAATAGACATACAGTCAAGAGGGGTCACCCTGATTATCTTATTTGGAGCAATTTCAATAGGATTAGCTGCTATTAGCTTTATTGCTTCTAATTGGAATGCTTTTGGAGATTTTGGAAAAGTTGGAGTCATTAGTGGGGGACTATTATTATCTTATGTAGGGGCAATATATACTCAATCTATTGGTTTGCCCAGAGTATATAATGGATTATTATTGTTAGCTCAGTTAATATTCGGAGCAGGAGTGTTTTTGATAGGAGAAATAGTTTCAATTCAAATTGCAGCTCAAATTAGTATTCTGATTTGGGCGATTGGAGTAATTTTAGCTAGTTATCTATTACAATCTATGATTTTGAGATATTTGGTATTAGCTCTTGGTATTACTCCTATATTCGGTATCCCAGAATTTTTTTATACTTATGATTGGTATCGAATAGACTATAATATATATGCAATATTGGGACTCATATTTTCTGCTGAAATATTCTATTATGTCTTTAGTAAGTTCAAAGATATAGACTATTCTCAAAATTTATATGATTAAATAATATGCCGATATTTGCAATTATCCCACTAATTACATTTATAGCTATAATCTTTGCAATTATAGTTATAATTAGGAATATGAGTACCAAAAAGAGTCTTTCTGATGCTAGTTTTCAGCTTGTGATATCTTATCAGGATTTGTTAAGACAATTATTATTGGGAATTGCCTTTATTATAGTAATTACAGCTTTATATGCTGGTTTCCATTCATTAGGAATTGAAATTGGCTGGTATTGGTTTGCTACAATTGGAGGTATATTGACAACTTATATAGGGTATAAGCAACATAGTCCAATTACATTTATTATTGGTTTATTTATATTTATATCAGGTATTAGCTTTGGATCTTATGAGGTAGCCTCTAATAACAAAATAGATAGAGGACTTGCTCTGATGTCAACTTTTATAATATTCAGCTCATTTTATGGGTTATCTATTAGTTTCTTTAATAATATTAGATCAAAGAGATACTATACAATTTTAAATTTACTCGGAATATTAGGTTTAGGTATAACTACTTTTTTCTTAGGTTCATTTGGAGCAAGAGAAACTTGGGGCTATATTGCCAATAGTCAAGACTCGGTAATTTGGAGTAATCTCAAAACAGGTTTGATTTTAGCTGGAGTAATAGGTTTATTTATAATCAGCTATATTAAGTCTATTGCCTATTTTAAGAAAAATTTATATCAATTAGTTATCACAGCAGTCGGTATGATAGGAGCTATTTTAGTTTTAGTTTTACCAAATATTTCCTTATTATATGACCCTAATAATCTCTATTCCTATACTGATAATGATTGGGCTCAGAGAAATTTAGAAATATTTCCACATATTATCTCTATGAATATTCTATTCCTAGCTGGAGTTTTGTGGCTATTATACACAGCCTATAGATTAAAAGAAGTTTGGAGATTGAATTTGAGTATTTTAGCTTTATTTATATTCGTATTGGTCAGATATTTTGATTGGGTAGAGCGAACTGAGCTCAATAGAAGTTTATTCTTCTTGAGTTTAGGAGTAATATTCTTGATTACGGGTTGGATATTAGAGAGAGTAAGGCGAAATATATTAGCTAGTATAGATAATTAGTATGAAAATAAGGAATTTGATTATAGTATTTATCCTGCAACTGATAGTAATATTAGGCCTATTTTCTTATTTTTATACTCAAAAAAGAGATGTTTCAATAGTGTATTTATCAATAATAAATCAAGAAGATAATACCAGTAAATTAAAATATGAAATCAATGAAATAGATGAATATATATTTCAATATAATCAAGCCCCAACTAATTCAGATGGAATAGTAGTCAAAAAATTAGACCTAAAAGTAGGGGATACAGTCTATCTAAAATTAGAGCAATACGGAAGTGGTAAAACAGCTTCCATAATTCTAGCTACCACAGATATTAATTCTATAGACAAGCATTCATATTATGAATATGAGGATATGGTAAAAAAACCTTTTATTAAAGGTAAAATAGTTGAAATTAAAATAGGACAACAAGGTGAGCCAAATAAGTATATTGTTGAATATGGAATAGAGGAAGGTGAATTTGTGGCAAATAAGCTTGCAGGATCTGTAGCTAAAGTAGAATTAAACTCTGAGGGAAAGTCCAAATTATTAGAAATCTATCAAGACCATAAGATAATTTATCAGAATAATTAGCTTGACTTTTTTATCTCTTGAATAAAATTATAAGTTTTCTTGGCAATAGATTTGTATGAAAACTCTTTTTTTGACCTTGCTTTTGCTAACTTAGATAATTTTATATATTTCTCTTTGTTAGTATAGGCATCATTGAGAGATTCTCTAATGGCTAAAATATCTTTTTCTGGTGCAATATAACCAGTTTCTCCCACTACCAAAGGAATTGCCCCACTATCTGAGCCAATTACAGGAGTCCCAGCCGCCATAGATTCTACTAAAACTCTCCCAAATTGCTCTTTCCACACAGGAGTGGTATGTGAGAGTAAAATAGAAATATCCAGAAATTGAAAATAAGCCGGTATATCATCAAAAGCAATAGCAGGATGAATACTAATAATATGATTTAGGTTTAATTTGTCAATCAGAGCATTGAGATTATTTATATAGTCCTCGGAGCCATTGCCAATAATAAGTACTCTGGTATTGGGTTTGTGCCAACCAGCAAAAGAATAAATCATATCCTCAATCCCTTTTTCTAAAGTTAATCTTCCGATATATCCATATACAAAATCCTCTGGCTTGATATGTAAACTATTGCGAATTTCATCCAATTTGGAGGATTCAATAGTATCAGCAAATCTATCATAATCCACCCCAAGTTGTGGAAAAGTTCCCTTTATACCTTTGAATTTGAGAGCCAGCATTCTCTGCTCAAAATCTTGCCAAACTTCTGGGAATTGGAACACTAGACCATCTAATCTAGGAATAATAAATTTCTCAAGAAAATTAAATGAAGCATATCTAACTTTCTGATAAGGTGATTTAGCCTCTTTCTCCCAAATATGACAGATATTCTCTTGAGAAAGTAGTATTAATTGAGTCTTAGGTAAGAATTTCTTAGTCAAATAGCTGACCTGAGCTGTAACTTGAGTCCAGTATTCTTCTTCTAAGAGAATAACATCTGGATTAAGATTTCGCAGAGTTTTTTTAAGATTCTTTAATATAAAAAAGTTCAATTTACCAGTAAAAAAACCAGACAGAGTAATATGCCTATAAGCCTTGCCATCATAAGGAGCAGTATAGACTTTTTGCCCACCACCTTCTAGCCCAAATTCAGGAGTAATCAGAGTTATGTCAAGGTCTATATATTTAGCTAAAGCCTCTATTTTAGCTCGATAAGGAGCATAAACATAAGCATGAGATATAATGACTAAGTTTAATTTATCTTTCATAATAAACACAGTATATCACAAAAACTATTTCCAATTAAGATAAGTAATAGATAATTGTAGTACTGTGGCAATACAAACCCAGATTAAATAAGGCATTTGCATCAAAGCCACCCATTTCATAGAAGGCCAAATAGCAAAAATTGCCCAGATAATGGTAGCTAATAATAAAACAATATCTATAGCCCCCAGTAAATTATTCCGAAGTCCAAATTGTAGGGGACTAAAAGCAATATTAAGGATAATATTTAAAATAAAAGGTAAAGCCACCGTCCAACTAATTTTCCCATTTATAGCTTGATAAAATACCGCACTAAAAGATATGAAAATCAGAATATACAATACAGACCAGACCGTCCCAAATAACCAAGTGGGAGGAGCCCAAGATGGTTTTATCAATTCCTCATACCAAGATGATGTATTCATAAGTTTGGATTTTATATGATATGTTCTATTATAGCATTTATATAAGTTTTGTGAAAACTCTCTACCCCTTAACTCTCTTAGCTCCAACCCAAGAATCATTATCTACTAGGGGATAATCAAAATAAACTCTCGCACTACAAACATCACTCATATGAGCAAGACAAGCTAATTCACTCATAACTCTTTTATGCATACTATAATCTTTAGCTTCTCCTTCAGTATATTTAATTCCATTTTCATGCTCAGGAGTTAGTTTTATCCCATATTCTTTGAGCTTTTTGTCTCGAAATATATGTTGTTTTTCTGGACTATCCATATGGGGTTTATTATCTAATTTCCCATCGTTTCCCATATCATATCTCCAAGGCTTTTCTACATCATGTAAATACAAGACTAGTAGCAAATCAGATAGTGAGAAGGGGAGCGGTCTTAGAGAATTTAATCTCTCATATAGCACAATAGCAATATTCATAACTTCCATAATATGGTCATAATATCCCCCTAGCCAAGTATGATGATTATAAGCACTACCTTGTACAGTTTTGAAAAGTTCCAGATTATCATTTAGAATATTTTGACAAGCAGTACGATTTGGCTCATCAATGAGCGCTAACATGGATTCAAGGGGATAGTATTGTTTATTCATGAATAGTATCTATATAATATAGGCTTATTATATCATAAAGGAGTAGGTTCAAATTCCTACTCCTTTATTTTGTCGGAAGTGAGAGGATTCGGTCACAGATAATTTCCCTGACGGTAAATTTCCGCGACCCCGTCTCGCCGTATTCGCCTTGTGCATAGCACAAACTCACACCGGGTTGCGAACTTTCTCATCCTTGCTCCCTAATAATGTATATTATAGCATATTTTGGGGGAGAGTTTATGATGTATCTACCCTAATTTCGAGATTATCTAAAAATTTTTATAAATGAATCACTTTGTACTATCTTTTTGAGCTAAAAACTCATCTATTCTGCGATTTTGTATTGGTAAAACCAGATAGCGAAGAAAAGTAATTATTGGCTTGAGAATAATAGGACATCTGGTATTAAATAATGTCGCATCCATGATGACTAGCTGATTATTATTCAAAACAAATATATTACTCATACATTTTTTTAAAATACCTTTTTGACCTATTAAATCAATCTCGGGTTGTCTATCTTTACACATCTGGTGATAGCCATCAATAATTTTTAGAAATTGCTGATATAAAATTTTATTATCGAGATCTTTTGCAGTCAAATGATGTTCGATAATTTTTGGTTGAAGTTGTGCAAAATAGTGCTTATTTTCTGAAATGACAATTTCAGTATTTAAAAGAAATTCACCAAAATATTTTTTACTTATTTCAAGCTCTTTATGAGCCCACTGAAGCCCCTTCTTTTTGCCGTAAAAAAAATGGATAAGTGAAAATTTAATTACTTTATCAACATCATAGGAGTAAACAAGATGTTCACTCCCAAAGGAAAGTAGTTTACCTATTCCATTTTTTTTGTATTGATGCATAGTATAATAATATCTCCTAAAATAGTTTAAAATGTATTGGCTGAAAGGTAAAACATATATTTCAGCAAATACCAGGATATATAAGGCCAGAATAAATTTATTAAGTTATCTACTTTTCTATTATACTCATTTTATATATGACATACAAGTGAAACGATTTGGCTCATCAATCATTTTTAGCATTTGCTCGAGAGTATAGTAGGGTGTGGGCATAGAGATTATAATATATTATTATGTTTATTAAACCTTTCGAAGGCGAGTTGAATTAAATTATCAATCAAATCAGGGTAATCAATACCAGATGCCTCCCAAAGTTTAGGATACATACTGGTTTTTGTAAATCCCGGTAAGGTGTTAATCTCATTTACAAAAACTTGTCCATCGCTAGTTAAGAAGAAATCTACTCTTGCCAAGCCCTCACAAGATAAGGTTTGGAATGTTTTTATAGCTAAATTTTGAATTTGCTCAGTGATAGAATCAGATATTTGGGCTGGGATTTGTAGATCAGCTCCTTTTTGGTCTATATATTTTGAATCATAAGAATAAAAATCAGTATTAACAATAATCTCACCTAGAATAGAAGCCATAGGCTTATCATTACCCAGTATAGCACATTCAATTTCTCTACCTTTAATAAATTCTTCTATTATAATTTTGTTATCAAATTCAAAAGCATTTTCAATGGCATTATTATAACTATTCTCATCAGTGACTTTATTTACCCCAATAGAGGAACCCATATTTGCTGGTTTAATAAATACAGGAGAACCTAAATTATCTATAATAGTCTGAAAACTAGGTATGGATTGACTAGATTTCAGAGTAATAAATTTAGCAATTGGTATGCCAGCATCTCTCAATAATCTCTTCATAATATCTTTATCCATTCCAATAGCTGAACCAAGTACATCAGCTCCAACAAAAGGAATATTAGTAAGTTTTAATAATCCCTGTATAGTTCCGTCTTCTCCAAATGGACCGTGTAAAATTGGAAATACTACATCAATTTTTCTATTATGCTTCAAGTCATCTAAGCTACTAGGTAAATACTCCACAATAGATTCTGCTGTATTCAATTCAATGAGCTTTGGACTATCTGAATTTAACAATAGATTTGATGTAGTATTTGATATCCATTTACCAGATTTATCTATCCCAATTAAAATAGGATTATATTTATCTTTATCAATAGACTCAATAATATTTTTGGCAGATAACAAAGATATTTTATGTTCGGCAGATTGTCCTCCACATAATATAGCAACATTGATTTTTTTACTCATATTATTTAAGTCTATATATTTTATTATAGCATATTCTTGTATGATATATTATATATTGGAATTGCTTTTTAGAGTATCTAAAAACTTTTGTAATTTTCTCGGAGAAGTTATAATATGAACTTGTTTATTCTTGTTTATAGCATTAAGTTTTTTCAAAACATCTGGTCTTTTATTTTTACGATAGTTTATAAGCCAGCTAATAAATTGAAAATCTAATCTCTCCTCACAGCCAGGGGCAATATCTGGTCTGGATTTTCCTCTATATTTTAAATATCTTTTCATAAATCTAAATAGACTAATATATGTATGATAGGCTAAAAAATAACTGTATCGGCTTTTTTTAGCCTAATGTCTATTGATTTTTCATAACTTCCATCAATAATCTATTTATCTTTAGATACTAAATTTACCATAACTTTCTCCCATTCTTCAGTAGGTGTCCTTACCCAGCCTGGTTTCCAATATAAAGTATCAAGATGGTATACTGGTAGTTTTAATATTTCTCCTAATTCTCTAGCTAGTGTAGATTTACCAGTACCACCAGCTCCTATAATAGCTATTTTTTTCATAGAGTATTCAATTTTATATTAAAAACATATGCGGAAGTGAGAGGATTCGAACCTCTGGTAGGGGTAAACCTACAACAGTTTTCAAGACTGCCGCCTTCAACCGCTCAGCCACACTTCCATTTATCTATTAATATTAACATATTTATTCACTTTTGTACATACTAGCATAAAGTATGCTATAATATTTATATAATTAAACATAAATTTTATGGCTGGTATTTGGCGTCGTTGGCGAAGATATAGGACAAAAGTAAGGCAATATATATCTCATCAATATTTAAGAGAAATTGTATATGGTGGTAGTGATGGTATTGTGACTACTTTTGCGGTAGTGGCTGGGTTTACGGGGGCGAATATCCTAGGTTCAAATACGATTGGGATTACTATGGGAGCGGTTGTTTTGTTCGGTTTAGCTAATCTTTTCTCCGATGCAGTATCTATGGGGCTTGGGGATTATATGTCTATTAGGTCTCAAGATGATTTATATAATACAACTTATAAAAAAGAACTCAAGCATCTGGAGCATAGTAGTAAATCTTTTAGCAAGAGAATACAAGATAAATTAGTCGATAAAGGTTTTACTAAAAGTGATGCCAAAGAAATTATGTTATTATTTCATAAAAATCCAGAATTTGGAATTGAATGGCTGATGAGAGAATATCATGGGATTCCTAATCCGGGAGACAGTCGTCCAATATTCTCGGCCCTGGCTACTTTTGTCTCTTTTATATTTTTTGGATTTATTCCACTTATTCCTTTTGTGATAAGCATCCCAGACCCAACTCAAGCTTTTTTGTTATCTATAAATGGAGTTGTTACTTCACTGATTTTATTAGGTTTAATAAGATGGAAAGTGGTAGGTTATGGACTTACTAGAGCATTAGGAGAGACTTTATTATTAGGTGGGGTTTCGGCCAGTATAGCCTTTATAATTGGAGCTATTATAGGGGCATAATTGACGAAAATTTATAAAAAGGGCATACTATAGATATTACAGTAATTTATTTTTATGAGGGTAGCTTTGGTACATGACTATTTGGTTCAATATGGGGGAGCGGAGCGAGTACTGGAAGTGCTAGCGGAGATGTTCCCGGCAGCTCCAATTTATACTTTGATTTATGACCCTTCTCAACTATACGGGGCTTTTAGTGATAAAAAAATTCGTACTTCTTTTTTACAAAATTTACCTTTTGCCAAAACCAATCACAGAATATTCCCGATTTTTATGCCCTTGGCAGTGGAGGATTTAGATTTGACAGCTTATGATTTGGTGATCTCTTCTTCTAATAGTTATACTAAGGGGGTAATTACGAGACCGGATGCGATTCATATCTGCTACTGTCATACTCCTATGAGATATGCTTGGGATGATTATCATCGGCATTTTCAAGAGTTTAATTATGTAGCTGGTATCAAGCATATATTACCTTTTGCGATGAATTATATTCGTCTTTGGGATAAGATTTCAGCTGATAGGGTTGATTATTATTTGGCTAATTCTCAAAATGTGGCTAATAGAATTAATAAGTATTATCGGATGCCGGCTCAAGTTCTATATCCACCTGTTAATACCGAAGTAGAATTTGATTCTAATTCTAAGGGTGACTATTATCTGATGTTGGGTAGATTCTTACCTTATAAACATTATGATATTGTTGTGGAGGCTTTTGTTCAAAATGGTAAGGAATTACACTTAGTAGGCTCTGGTCCCGATGAGGAAAATCTTAGAAATATAGCTAGGGGAAAGGATAATATTAAATTCTTAGGTAGATTGAGCGACGAGGAAGCTCAGCGTGAGTTTAGAGATTGTAGAGCTTTTATATTTGCCTCTGAGGATGATTTTGGAATTGTACCTGTAGAGGCGATGGCAGCTGGGAAACCAGTTATTGCCTATGGACGGGGTGGCGCTCTTGAGACGGTGGAGGAGGGGAAGACGGGGATATTTTTTGACGAGCAAAACACAGACAGTGTCATTAAAGCAGTTAATAAATTTGAAACAATGAGCTTTGATGCTAATTATATTCATAATTATGCTCAAAAATTTTCTAAAGACACTTTCAAACATAATTTCTATAAATTTTTAGAAAAATATGATATTATGTAATTATAGTTAATAAATTCCTATGAATATATATAAGACTTTCTTCAAAAATAATGCATTGTTCTTGAGTATAATAGTAGTTGTGGGGCTTGCATCTGGGCTAGCAATGACTAGATTGCTCCCAGTCTCCTATAATGTGTCTCTTGCTCTCAATATTGAGCGCAAGGTTAACGATACTGGGGAATTCTATACTTATGATGGGTTTTATGCTATTCAAGCTACAGAATTATTTGCCAAAAGTGTAGCTAGCTGGTTTGTAACTCCAGACTTTGTAGAAGATGTGTTGCGTAATGCTGATAAATCAGATATAGCAGAGCTATCAGCCAAAGACTTTAGAAGTATATTTACTCCAGAACAAGTATCAGCTAATGTAGTAGAAGTTAGATTCGGGGTGGATGAGATTGAATTAGGGAATACATTAACAGAATCAATTTCAAGTAGTATAGTGTCCTATATGGAGACTCGAGGTATTAGAGATTATAATATTTTTGTAGGAACTCCAGTTATTAGACAAGTAGATTATAATCCTGTTTTATTTGCATTAGGTGGGGGATTTCTGTCTTTGTCTTTAGGGATTATTATAGCAGCTATTAGACAACATTATTGGAAAAAATGAGAATAGGTATAGATGCTCGCGGGATTACGGATGGATTCAAAGGAGGCGTAGGAGAATATACTCAGTATATTATACAATCTCTCAGGGAATATCAGGATTTGGAGTTAGAGTTCTTAGCCACTGGGATGAGACAAAATTTTAAGATTGAGGGGGTACAAAATACTTGGCTACAATACCCAAATAGAGTATTAAATTTTTCTCTCAAAACTTTGGGCCATCCATATTTAGACCGAGCCTTTAGCCAAAAACCAGATAAAGTTTGGATGCCGAATTGGAATATTACGGCTATTAGCCCAGAAGCGGAGTTGATTTTGACCGTGCACGATGTGTCAATTCGGGTTTTGCCGGAAGTTTTCTCCCAAAAGATGAGATTATGGCATAAATATATTGGCATAGACAAATTATTAGACCGAGTTAACACGATTATAGCAGTCTCAGAGTCTACCAAGAGGGACTTGATAGATATCTATGGAGTAAAGAGTGAGAAAATAAAAGTAATTTATTCAGGCATTGACCCGCTTTTTAGACAAGAATTCAATGAGCAAGATATAGATCAAGTCAAACAAAAATATAATTTACCAGATAGATATATATTGTATCTAGGCACTATTGAACCTAGGAAAAATATACAATTACTAATACAAGCCTTTGAGCGAATAGCCACCAAAGACAAAGATGTCAAACTGGTAATCGCTGGAGTCAATGGCTGGTTATACAAACAAATTCATCAGAGTATAGATAATTCACCCTTTAGAGATAGGATTCTCAGAATTGGTTTTGTAGATATTCTAGACAAGCCTATAGTGTATAAATTAGCTAGAGTCTTCGTATACCCGTCTTTGTATGAAGGTTTTGGCTTCCCCCCACTAGAAGCCATGGCATCAGGAACCCCTACAATAGTCGCTAATAATTCTGTCTTCCCAGAGATAGTCTTGAACTCAGCTTACAAAACCTCACCCTATGACAAACTGGAACTGAGCGACATAATATATAATCTACTGACAGATAATAGTATGCATAATCACTATAGTAAACTAGGTCTAGAGCGTAGCCTAGCCTTTGACTGGACACAAACCGCGAGAGAGATGCGGAAAGTTTTTATCAATAGGTATGAAAAAGATTAGAAACATCGTAGTCAATACTTTAATGTTGAGATTTATTTTATCTCCCTTTGGAGGGAGTACCCGTAGGGGGAGGGTGGATAATACTTAAAATACTAAATAAACTTTTGTTTATAATAATATTAAACTTAATCCACCACCGGCACTTCGTGCCACCTCCTCCAAAGGAGGACAATTACTTACCTAGTACTCTGTATATTTCTTTATAATTTGACGAAAATAGAAATTCAATATAGACTACTTAATAATTAAATATAATTTTTTATGTCAAAAGCTTTAATTATTGTGGAGTCGCCTACTAAGGCCAAAACCATTTCCAAATTCTTGGGTAAGGATTATGTGGTGAAGTCTTCGATGGGGCATATTCGGGATTTGCCGAAATCTAAAATTGGGGTGGATCCGGCTAAGGACTTTGAGATTACTTATGAAATCCCAGCCAAGGCCAAAAAGACTGTCACCGAGCTCAAAAAATTAGCTAAAAGCAGTGAGGAAGTGATTCTAGCAACTGATGAAGACCGAGAAGGGGAGGCTATTTCTTGGCATTTGGCCCATATTTTGAAATTAAAACCGAGTTCAGCCAAGCGAATGGTATTCCATGAGATTACAGAGTCAGCGATTAAAGAGGCTTTGGCTAACCCTAGATATATAGATTTGAATTTGGTAGATGCTCAGCAGGCTAGACGAGCTTTGGATCGCTTGGTTGGGTATAAATTATCTCCGTTTTTGTGGCAAAAGGTCCAGCGAGGTCTCTCAGCAGGGCGAGTGCAGTCGGTGGCTTTGCGGTTGATTGTAGATAGAGAAAGAGAAATTGAAGCTTTCCAATCTCAAGAATATTGGACAATTCAGGGGATATTCCGGTCTAATAACGACAAAAGTCTAGATATTAGCTCTACTTTGACTCATATAGATAATAAAAGATTAGATAAATTTGTATTTCAAACCGAGTCAGAGTCTCAGAATCTGGTAGATAAACTCCAAACTTTATCCTATAAAGTTAAGTCCATCGAGAATAAATCAGTCTCAAGGAATCCATATCCGCCTTTTATTACTTCCTCACTACAACAGGATGCGGCTAGGAGATTATATTTTTCTGCCAAGCAAACTATGATGATAGCTCAGCAATTATATGAGGGTATTGCTATTGGTAAACGAGGTCAGATTGGACTTATTACTTATATGAGAACTGACTCCACTAATTTATCAGCTCAGGCTATCGGTGCTGCTAAGAGTGAAATTATCAAGCAATTTGGGGAAAAATATTATCAGAGTAGACAATTCAAGACTAAGTCCAAAAATGCTCAAGAGGCCCATGAGGCAATTCGTCCAACTGATCCGAGTATTACTCCTGAGGAGGTCAAGCCATATCTGGACGATAAGCAATACAAATTATATACTCTCATCTGGAGTAGATTTATGGCCAGCCAAATGAAACCAGCTACTTTTGAGACTATGAATGTGGCTATACAAGATATAGAGTCTAGTAAATATACTTTTAGCACTAATGGGAAACGATTGGTCTTCGATGGGTTTATGCGAGTTTATGATTTGAAATCAGAGGATGTGATATTGCCAAGTCTGTCGGAAGGTGAGAATTTAGCCACCAAAAAGATTGAAGGAGAACAACATTTTACTCAACCCCCAGCCAGATATAGTGAGAGTAGTCTAGTCAAAGCTCTAGAGACCAATGCCATAGGGAGGCCATCCACTTATGCCTCTATTATATCTACCATTCAGACCAGAGGTTATGTAGTCAAAAATGATGATAAAAGATTTGCCCCGACCGATATTGGCAAAACTGTGACCGATATGCTTGTGGAGCATTTTCCTCAAATTGTAGATATTGAATTTACAGCCAAAGTGGAAGAGCAATTTGACCAGATTTCTCTTGGTAAGGATACTTATCAGAAGACAATGGCCGAGTTTTATAATCCTTTTGAAAAAAACTTAAAGTCCAAAGAAAAAACCGTCGAACGGCATCGTGAAATTATAACAGATAGACCTTGTCCAGAATGTGGAGGACAATTAGAATTAAAGCGAAGTAAATTCGGTAAATTTATAGCTTGTACTAATTATCCTGAGTGTAAATATACAGATAAAAGTGATGCAGAGAAACAGCTTCAAGCAGATTTTGGGGGAGAGAAATGCCCGAACTGTGATGATGGTATAATGGAAGTCAAAGCTGGAAGATTCGGACCATTTTTAGGCTGCTCTAATTATCCTACTTGTAAAACTATCAAAAAGATTGAGAATAAAACTGGAGAAAAATGCCCAGAGTGTAAAATTGGTGATATGGTACTCAAAAAAGGAAAAAGAGGCCCATTCAAAGCCTGTAACAGGTATCCTGACTGTAAATATATAGAGGGAGCCAAAAAGAAATCAGCTTCAAGTTATAAAACTAAAAAATCTACTAAAGCCAAGACTAAGTAGGGTTCAGTCTGTAAGACTTGTGGTTGAGTGAGCTAAATTCCCCTCTTGAGGGGTGGAGAGTTTTTGTCCTTGCTCCTCTGTCCTCCCTTGGGGGAGGTGTCACCGTAGGTGACGGAGGAGGACTGAGTTTTTGCAACTTGAGTTTCTGTCCTCCTTAGGAGGAGGTGGCCTTTAGGCTGGAGGTGGATAATTCACAATTCACCATTTACAATTCACAATCCCAACCATTGCCAAAACCCAAACAAAGTTATATAATAAAAGTATATATAAAAACCCTTCAAAAACACTTGACAAAAGCTCCGGGGGGGGGGTAGAATAATATAGGTAAAATAATATAAATTAATAAACATCTATGAATAAAACTCATAAAGGAACAAGAAAAGGATTTACCCTACTAGAGATACTACTCGTAATAGCAGCAATAGGAATATTAGCAGCAATAGTACTAGTAGCCATAAATCCAAATAGACAGATAGCCCAAGCAAGGAATGCACAAAGAAGGTCAGATGTAAATACAATATATAAAGCCTTAGAACAATATCTAATAGATAATCAAAGCTATCCAGCAGGAGTAGATGAAACCCCAAAAGATATATGTGGAACTACAGCAGGTTGTGTAAACTTAGGAGTCTTAGTCCCAAATTATCTAGCAGCTATCCCTACAGACCCACAAGGAGGAGCATATAGAGTCAGTAAGAACTCAGATAATAATAGAATCAGTGTAACAGCTCCAAGTGCAGAATTAAGCCAAAAAATAGTAATAAATCCTTTACCCCCAACCCCCGAAGAATTAATACAAGAACAAATAACAGCAGGAACATTAATACCAACAGGGACACAACAATTAGTCTTAAATAGATTAGTATATAAGAATAATGCAGGAACACAGACCTATATAGATAAAGCTACAACAACAAAAGTATGTCCAGCTAATTATATTCCGGTACCGGGGAATAGTATGTATGGAACCAGTGATTTCTGTGTAATGAAATATGAAGCAAAGACAACTAGTCCAGCAGCAACTACTCAAGCCGTCGAAGGTCCAGCATTAAGTGTAACCCAAACCAATGCCATTGCTGCTTGTAATAACAATAATACAGGAGGAGTAACAGGTTATGGGCTAATAAACAATGCTGAATGGATGACTATAGCAAGGAATATAGAAGCAGTATCTAGTAATTGGAGGAATGGTATTATAGGGTCAACAAATTCATCTGGTGGAGGATTGTGGAAAGGACATTCAGATGGAAATCCTTTTACTACATATATGCCAGCATCAAATGATGACAATGATGGCTATTTTAATACTAATAATATTAGTCCTAGTGAACAAAAAAGAACCCATACACTAAGTAATGGGCAGGTAATTTGGGATTTGAGTGGAAATGTATGGGAGTGGTTATCAGACACAATAATGGGAGTAGATAAACCAACAGGAGGTAATGAATTTACGGATATGACTGGATATGGACAGTTAAGCTATGATTTAGTAAGACCGAGTAATACAGATTGGATCAGTAGTCAAAATGCTGGTTATTACTCACAGGGATCAACAACAGGTGGTCCTTATGCATTATTAAGAGGAGAACAAGGATTTTTTGGCTCTTCTTCAGGAGTATTTGCTCTAACTTTTGGTAATATAAACCAAGTAGATCCAATTTTAATCGGCTTCCGCTGTGTAAAGCGATAAGATAAGATGCTTTCAGTACTCACATACTAGTGTATGTGAGTACTGGGTTTATTAATATTATTACAACTATACTGGATGAGGGGCGACCTTTCAGTCGTCCGATCTATATTTTATCCACCCTCTCCCTTTGGAGGGAGTACCCGAAATAGACTAAAAGTCTGGGAAAGGGGAATTAATCCCCCTAATTAGGAAGGCAGCGAGGAGCTATGGCTCCGAGTATCGGAAACCGAGGGTGTCCGAGACGGGGTTTTAGGTGGATTAATGGAAATTGTGAGTTTTCCCGTGGAGGAAGGCTGGCCAAACCTGTGAGGTTTCACAGGAGCAAATCCCATTTGCGACGGGGGAGGGTGGATAAAATATAGACTAGAGTATAGCTTTAACAAATATCCACCTCCGGCACTCCGTGCCACCTCCTCCAAAGGAGGACATAAAAACAAAGAGGGTAATTTTAAAACAAAACACAGGCGACTGAAAGGTCGCCCCTACGATTCATCACTCACAATTTACAACTTATCCAAAATTTGCCTAAAATCTAAATTTATGATATAATAAAAATATATTAAAATAATATAAATATAAACAATGGTAAGTATTCAATTTTGTGGGGGGGCAGGTTCAGTGACAGGAGCTAATTATGTCATAGATAATGGCAGGATTAGATTTGTAGTAGATTGTGGTCTGATTCAGGGGGGGCGGGAAGCCGATGAGTTAAACTATGTGCCTTTTGTGTATAATCCTGCTGATATAGACTTTATGATAGCCACACATACTCATATTGACCATATTGGTAGAATACCAAAATTAGTCAAGGAGGGCTTTAGAGGTGAGATATATTCCACTTATCCTACCGAAGAATTTGCTGAGGTGTCTCTTAGGGATACTGTATCTATTATGGAGCATGACCATACCCAAGTTCCTTTATTTGGTGCTGAAGATGTTGATCAGTCTGTGGCTCAATGGCGGGGTAGAGAATATCATGAAATATATGAAATAAATGAAAATATTTCATTTAGATTTCAAGATGCTGGTCATATTCTAGGTTCTGCAATCACTGAAATATGGGTTCTAGACCCAGAAAAAGGCAAAAGAATTAAGTTGGTTTTCTCGGGAGATTTAGGCAATATACCATCAGTACTGCTAAGGAAATATGACTATATAGCCGAAGCGGACTATGTGATAGTAGAGTCCTGTTATGGAGACAGAATTCATCAAAAATTAGCTGAAAGAAAAGAAATCTTAAAACAAGCCATCAAGGATACTATAGATCGAAAGTCTGTTTTACTTATGCCTACCTTTTCTATAGAGCGAACTCAGGATATATTATATGAATTAAACGATATTATTGAGAATCATTCAGGGAATATCCTACAGAGAGATAAGGTAGGTAAAATTGATGTTTATCTTGACTCACCTCTGGCAATTAAGGCTACTAATATACATGCTAAATATACTCAATACTATAATCAAGAGGCTAAGCAATTATCCAAAACTGATGATATTTTCGATTTCCCATTTTTGACCTTCACGGAGAGTAGAGAAGATTCTATGAAAATAAATAGTCAACCTCAACCCAAAATGATAATGGCAGGTTCTGGTATGTCTACCGGAGGAAGAGTTCTGTATCATGAGGAGAGATATTTGTCTAATCCGAAGAATATTTTACTCTTTGTCGGGTATCAGGCACCATATACTTTGGGTAGAAAAATATTGGAAGGCCACAGCCCTGTATATATTCATAATCATCCTATAGAGAATAAAATTGAAGTAAGAAGAGTGGAGGGATATTCGGCTCATGCGGATCAGGAAATGCTATTAGATTGGTTGTCAAAAATCAAAAACTCTACAAATGTATTCGTAGTTCAAGGTGAGCAAGAAGCCTCTCAGACTCTAGCAGATGCTATCAAAGACAATTTGCATATTCAATCTCAAGTGCCTATAGAAAATGAAATAGTTATATTAAGCTAAAATTTATGCAAGAATTATTTTATCCAGAAAACATAGTAATTATTGGGGCATCTCGTAATAAATCTAAAATTGGGTCTATAATTTTTCATAATATACTCAAGACTAATTATAAGGGAGATTTATTCTTGGTCAATCCATCAGCAAGGCAAATCGAAGGATATCCAGTTTATAAGGATATTAGTCAATTACCGCAAGGTATAAAATTAGCTATTATAGTTATTCCAGCTCAATTTGTATTACAGACTATAGAAGATTTGGGTAAAAAAGGAGTCAAATATGCAGTAATTATCTCAGCAGGATTTAAAGAATCAGGAGCTGAAGGGAGAAAACGAGAACAAAATTTAGCTAAATTAGCAAAATTATACGGAATTAGAATTGTCGGACCAAATTGTCTAGGGATTATTAATAATGACTCCAACAAATATGCCTATAATGGTTCTTTTGGACTATTGTCCAATCGTACTGGGAATATATCTTTGATTTCACAATCAGGAGCTTTAATCTCAGCTTTTATCAATAAAGCAGATAAGTTAAATATGGGCTTCAATAAAATTATTAGCCTAGGGAATAAATTAGACTTAGACGAAGTAGATGCTATTAAATATTTTGAGAAGGATGATAAAACTAAAGTAATTAGTCTTTATCTGGAAGGTATGTCAAGACCAGTTGAATTTATAAAGGCTATAAAGAATTCTAATAAACCAATTATTATACTAAAATCTGGTAGGTCAGAGAGGTCAAAAAAAACTATTCAATCTCATACAGGTTCTATGGCAGGGGATGGAGTAATCATAGAAACTATAATGGAAGAAGCGGGAGCTATTATGGTGTATTCCTTGGAACAATTTTTTGACACTGTGCAAATATTCTCCAAATTTCAAAGCGTTTCACGATTTGGTACAGCCATTGTCACTAATGCTGGAGGCTTAGGAGTTTTGTCTGTAGATGCTAGCGTAGAGTTTGCTCTTAAATTAGCTAAAATCGAGCCTAAAGCTATTCAGCAATTAGAAAAAGTTCTACCCTCAGCTGCCAGCACTCAAAACCCAGTAGACATATTGGGAGATGCCGACTCTCTTAGATATCGTGAAACTTTGCAGATTTTGGTCAAAGAAAAATCAGTTAGCTCAATCATTGTTTTAATTAGCCCCCAAGTTATGACACCTCTTGCAGAAATAGGTAGAGTTATTCAAGAATTGGCTACCAAAAATCCACATAAACCAATTATTACGGTAGCTGTAGGTGGCGAAATTGTAGAAAAATTAAATAATGAACTAAAAGATATCCCATATTTTGACACACCAGAAAGAGCAATAAGAGCATTAGCTTGTCTTTATAAGTATAGTCATCAGACTTCAAATGCAAAACTATGGGATGAACCTACCACCTATGTCAAAAAGTCATCTATACAAGATATCAATCAAGCATTGGATCAAGATAAAGAGCAAGGATTATTAAGTGCTTCTTGGAATACGGTTATCCTTATAGCCAAAGAATTATCATTAGAATTGCCTAAAACCTTATATATACAGTCCAGCTCAGATATAAATAAAGTCGATAAAAAATTACAATACCCCCTAGTACTAAAAGATATAAATCCCAATATATTACACCGTACAGATGCAGGGTTAGTTCAATTGGGAGTAAACAATTCAGATGAAGTCAAGCAATTTTATAAAAAGCACAGAGGTAGCCAAATTATAGCCCAAGAACAAGCCAAAAAAGGGATAGAAGTATTCGTGGGAGTCAAGAGAGACCCTCAATTAGGGACATTTCTTTTATTAGGCTCAGGAGGAATATATGCCGAGATTCTAAGCGATATGGCTTTTGCTAGTATGCCAATTACCAAACCATATATTCTAAAAGTCCTCAAAAGAACCAAGATTTATAAAATACTAAACGGAGCCAGAGGTATAGAATACGATATAAATTGGCTCATAGATACAATTTTCCAACTCAATCTCTTAGTATATTCAGTCTCCTCAATCCAAGAATTAGATGTCAATCCAATTATAGTTTATCCAAAGGGAGGTTGTATTCTAGACTTCAAGGTAATTATATAAATTTCCCCTAGCTGAGGGATTATCCATATTTTTTGCCCCCCCTTAGGAGGGAGTCCCCGGAGGGGGAGGTTGGATTGTATTTTGTTTTCGTAGCGGAGGGTTTCTCCCTCCATTTTTTTATCGTAGGGGCACACTCCTAGTCACATATGTTTGGTTGTATGTTCCTTGAGCTTTTGTCCTCCCTTGGGGGAGGTGGCCTTTAGGCCGGAGGAGGACTGAGCTATTTTGTCCACACCCAGTCACTCCCAAACTAAAGTATGGGAGTGATCACTCTTGCTAGCGCGGGACATAATACAATACTACCCAGTCAGGCAAAGCCTGACACCACTCAAGAGGGGAATTTTTGCTAAACACTACCGGAAGGTATATCTCATATCTCAACTATACATTAAAATCACAATATGCTATGGTATAAGTATATCAGTATAACTTTTATAATATGAAAATAGATATCATTGCTCAAACTCAAGCTAATACAGATTATCGTAAAGTGATTGCTACGGGAGCGGATAGTCAATTAGTTTTGATGAATTTACAACCAGGAGATGATGTGGGAGAGGAAGTATATGGTGAAGTAGATCAGATTACGGTAGTGGTTGATGGCACTGGTAGATTAGAAATGCCGAGGGAAGATGGTCCAATTGAGGTTGGAGATTGTATATTTGCACCAGCCGGAGTAAAACATAATATCATCAACGACTCAGAGGGAGAGCTTAAATTATATACTATTTATGCTCCTCCAGAGTATGAACCTGGTTCAGTGCAGGCAGAGGATGATTCTAATCCGGAAGATGATATAATTGAGGATTTGGATAATTTTGATGAATAAACTATGAGAATACTGATTATAGAAGATGAGGCAGATATTGCGGACACTCTCAAGATATATCTTGAAAAGCAGGGTTATGCGGTAGATGTAAAATATGATGGAAATACTGGTTTCTCGGCTCTAAAGCTAAATCCATATGATTGTTGTCTGTTGGACTTAAATTTACCTGGTAAGGATGGTATGGAGATTATTAATGATATTAGAGAATCTGGTAATATTGTGCCGGTAATTATGCTTACGGCTAGGTCTCAGATTTATGATAAATTAGATGGCTTCAAGCATGGGGCGGATGATTATATGACTAAGCCTTTCCATTTGGCTGAAGTTGTAGCGAGAATCGAGGCTGTGATTAGGAGATTTTCAGATAATAAAAATTATAGTCTCTATCTTGAGGATTCTGAAATTATCCCAACACAAAATAGAGTTATAAAGGGCGATAAGATGATTGATTTATCTACTAAGGAGATGCGACTTTTGGAGTATTTGGTTCGCAATCAGAATCGTATTATACCTGCTGAGGAATTACTAGAACATGTTTGGGATGATTCGGTAGATATATTCTCTGATACTGTCAAAACCCATATTAAGACTTTAAGAAAGAAGATAGACCCCAATAAAACAATGATAAAGACAGTCAAGGGCAAGGGTTATGGCATATTATAAATACCTTCACATTGTATTCACCTAATATAAGTTATTCTATTTATAGAATCATCAAATGATTCTGTATTAACTAAGAGACAACAATATGAGATACCAGAAACATTTTGTCCAAAGTAAGATGAGGGTACTCGGTGAGGCTCATAGTAGAACAATATTAGGACCCCAAAGGCAGGTTCTTGGGCACCATATTATCCATAAAAAAGATGGGGCTCAAAGGATTTGGAAGGGCAAACCTAGTCAATATTAGATATAATTTATTGCAATCAACTTAAAGCTAACAATACAGTTCTTTATCTATACATAGTAACTAATCAAATATCTTACTCATAAGATAAACACTCTCCTTAGTGTAGAGCTGAAAATAGAGAAAGTCTAACTTTCTCTATTTTCTATGGTATAATTTTTATATATGCTGAAATATATTCATACTTTACAATTTAGACTAACTATGTATTATACAGGTCTTTTTGTATTATTAAGTTTGATTATAATTATTACTTTGAATTTGTTGGCGGTCAGGTATTATGATAGGACTGCTTTGGGTATAGATGGTCTTTCACAATATAATTCAGTTTTTTCGGAGCTAAGAGATGGCTCATTTCCCCAAGATAAATTTCTTGAAGTTATTAGAGATATTAGGCAAAGTGATCTGGCTACGATTAGAAGAAGCTCATTTTTTATCTTTGCTATTCTAGTAGCTTTGTCTTTGGTTGGTGGGAATGCAATTTCAGCTCAGGTCTTGAGTCCTATTAAAGATATTAATAAACAGATTAAGGCCATTCAGGCTGAATCTATTGAAAAAATATCCTATCCCCATATTGATGAAGAGCTGCAAGAATTAATATCATCTATCAATGAAATGCTTCTGAGGCTAGGTAAAAGTTTCCGTTCTCAAAAAGAGTTTATAGAGTATGCTTCTCATGAGCTCAAAACGCCTCTTTCGGTGATGATGGCCAAAACAGACTTAATGTTGATTGACTCTAAATTAAGTAAGGATAATATAAAGTTAACACAAGAAATTCAAAATAAAATTGACTATTTGAATGATCTGATTAATGACTTATCTTTATTATCTTTATCCAAAGAGCATTTGCAATTCGAATCTGTAAGTATTCAATCTATTTTGGATACTATTATTAATAATATAACGAATAAGGCCAAAGAAAAAGATATTAATATTATCCTAAAAGGACAAAATTTAGATAAAAAAATAGAATTAGTTCCGATTCTAATTACTCAAGCTGTTGAGAATATTATAGAAAATGCTATCAAATATTCTAAAGATGGTAGTGAAATTGAGGTTGAGACTAAAATTCATAAAAAATTCTTTACTATGTATATCAAAGACACAGGTATTGGTATCCCGGAGCATTTGATACATAGAATCTTCGATAAATTTTATAGAGTGGATAGCTCTAGGTCAAAGCATACAGGTGGGCGAGGACTAGGACTTACTTTGACTAAGGCTATTATAGAATTACATAATGGCACAATTCAGGTAAAATCAGAAGAAGGTGTCGGAACTGTCTTTACATTGCATATTCCGATAGGATAGCTTATTTTGTCTTTAATAATTTGATTATAAGTATTGTAAAGAAAATTATAGCATTAACTGTAACAATTGTAGCTCCGGTAGGAATATTAAAAATAAATGATATAATTATTCCAATTAGAATACTAATAAGAGCAAAAATTATAGATAAAATTATTGTATTTTGAAAGCTTTTGGCTATTTGTAAGCTGGAACTTGCTGGTAATATGATTAGAGCTGATACTAATAGTGCTCCTGCTAATTTGATACTCATAAGTACAGTAAGAGCTGTGATAATGGAGAATAAAATATCTAATATAGTTACAGGAATTCCACTAATTTTGGCTTGTTCAGGATTGAATGATATGGCCATAAATTCCTGATAAAATAATATGATAACAGATAAAATTGCTATAGAGCCCAGAATAATAAACAATAGCTCCTGCTGAGTAATGGATAATATATTACCAAATAAATAGCTAAATATATCTATATTAAAACCTGTTGAGATACTAGATAAAATGACTCCTACAGCAAGTCCTAGAGAAGCTAAAATTCCAATAATAGCATCTCCCTCTATAATATGATTGCGAGTCAGCGCATATATGATTAAGGAGGCTAGTATAACCAAAGGGATAGCTGTCACTAAGGGATAAAATCCAAATACAATTCCAATTGCAATAGCCCCAAAACTTATATGAGCAAGTCCATCCCCAATCAAAGACATTTTTCTTAAAACTAAAAAGACTCCCATTACCGCACAGACAATACCTAAGAATAGTCCAGCTATTATAGCTCTCTCAACAAATTGATATTGTAATATATTAATTAGATTATTCATGTTGATGACAAATCAAATGCTTGGCTTCTTCTCCAAAATAACTGCTCATTTTATCAGAATTACAAATATCACTAAACTCTCCCCAGAAAATCACCTTGGTGTCTAATAGGAGTAGTTTTTTGGCATAAGTACCTATATCACTGGTATCATGGGTTATTAAGATAATAGCTACTCCTCTTTTATGTAAGTTTGTGACCTGCTCATAGAATACTTTTCTAATTTCAGGATCAAGAGCATTGGTAGGTTCGTCTAGAATTAATACTTTTGGGTTGGCAACCAAAGCTTTAGCTAACCACACTCTTTGCCTTTGTCCTCCAGATAAATCATGGATTGAAGTTTTGGCTAGTTGAATAATCTCTAATTCAGTTAGAATATCTTTCACTCTTTGTAATGATTTTGTATCCAATATTCTTGGGACTCTGAGAGAAGATATTAGACCTAGTGATACTATTTCTTCTACGGTAGCAGGAAATTGATGAGAATATTGATTAAGTGTTTGTGGTAAGTATCCAATATAATGCCAATTTCTAAATTTATTGAGTGGAGTCTCCCATAGCTTAATTTTTCCTGTATAATTATTTAGATTGAGTAGGGTTCTGATTAGAGTAGATTTACCCGCTCCATTAGGACCTGCAATCCCAATAAAGTCATCTTGATAAATGTCAAGACTAATGTCATTTAACACTTGGATATTATTAAACTCTACAGATAATTTACAAACAGATATAATTGGATTTTTCATACTATAAAATATTATAGCATTTATTTACACTCAAGACCAATACTTAAATTTTCTAAATTTTGCTTCATAATATCTACAAAACTAATTTTAGATTTGAATTGCTCGGCACTAATATTATGAGCTCCATTTAATTCAAGAACTGGTACTCCAGTTTCAGAAGCAATTGTATTAGCTATTCTAGGTTCAATTAGCTCTTCACTAAATATAGCTTTGGCTCTAGTTTCTCTAACTTCTTTTACTAATTTAGCTATATCCTGAGCCGATGTATCGCTATTAGGGCTCAATTCTTCTGTAGTAATGTAGTCGAGTTTATATTTGCGAGACAGATATTCGAAAGTTCTATGTCCAGCTTGGAGTATAGTTTTATTACTACATTTAGCAAGAGTATTACTGTAATCAGTATCAATTTGTTCTAAAGCTGCAACTATACTATTCTTATTTTGGTCTAAATTATTATTGTCTATTATATTTAATTCAGATATAGACTTTGAGATATTATTAGTAGCAATTATAGTATTATTAAAATCTAACCAAAAGTGAGGGTCTAAATTGGAGCCAGATTTATTTTCCTTTTCTTCATCCTCGTGCCCATGTTCATCGTCATGTGAATGATCATCAGTACTTTCTATAAAAGTGATGTCATCACTGGCATTAATGATTTTTACGGATTCAGGAATATTAGCTACAATATCTTTGACCCATGGTTCCATAACATCTCCAGTATAAATAAATATATCAGCTTCTTGAATTTTGATAATATCTTGTGGAGTGGGTTCAAAAGAATGTGGTTCTACTCCAGGAGGTAATAACAATGATACTTCAGCTTCCTTACCTACTAATTGACTTGTAATATCATAAAATGGAAATAGGGTAGTAACTATAATAGGTTTTATTATTTCCTGTGCAGGTTCTTGGTTACTAGATGTGTTCTCTTGTGGATTTGGTCTATTTGCAAATACTATAGCTGCCACTCCTAGAGCTAACAGGACAATAATCAATAATAATCTTGATGCTTTCATATTAAAACCTTAATTAGTAATGTATATCAATATATTACACTATATGCAAATAATTTGCAATAAAAATATTATATAGTATGATATAATGTATTATATGATTAAATTTATTCGTAGATTTATAGGTATAGTATTAATAAGTGGGATCACGTTCATCACCTATACTAATGCTACTATTAACCATAATCCCAAACAATTTATTTTTGATGATGTTGACAAGGTCTCAGAACATAAAGTTGGAATGGTTTTAGGTACTAGCGAGAAAACTATAGGGGGAGGAGCTAATCCCTTTTTTGTGAATAGAATTGAGGCAGCTACTAAATTATACCAAGCAGGTAAAATTAAAAAAATTCTAGTCAGCGGGGATAATGCAGATATTTCTTATAATGAGCCTAAAGCAATGCAAATAGCTCTGTTAGATAGAGGTATACCAAAAGAAGATATAATATTAGATTATGCAGGTTTTAGGACTCTTGACTCCGTAATTAGAGCTCGTGAAGTATTCGGGCAAAATGATTTGATTATTATATCTCAAGAATTTCATATAAAAAGAGCAATTTATATTGCAAGAACCCTCGGTATAGATGCACAAGGATTTGTAGCCCAAGAAGTCTCAATGAAATTCAATGCCAGAACTCAAGTAAGAGAGATCTTAGCTCGTACTCAGGCTTGGATGGATGTGCATATTCTGAGTCGCCAACCAAAATTCTTGGGGGAGAAAGAAGAGATTATATAAAAAAAGAGATGTTAGAATTAACACCTCTTTTTTTATAAATAATTAAAACTTAAGCAACTAAACTCTTATTAACAGTTCTAATACAAGTAGTACAAGCTTTTACTTTAGTCCCATCTGGTAGTGTATATGGTTGTACATTGACTTTTTGAACATATTTGCTAGTTGGATTGTAATTCCCACGCAAAAGTTTACGTTTAGTTACAACCATAGCTTTTTTGGTACAAATTGGTAATTCACATCGTCGAGACATAGTATAAATTTAAAATTATTATTGAGATTAATTACAATATATGGTATCATTATACCTGTTAGATAGATAAAAGTCAACTCATATAAATTTATGGATCCAATTTTAGTAGTATTTCAAATCACTATTTTAGTTTTTGCAGTTATTATTCATGAAGTCTCTCACGGAGTAGTGGCTCTATCTTTGGGAGACCCTACTGCCAAATTATCTGGTAGACTGACTCTCAATCCTATCCCACATATAGATATTTATGGCTCTATTATATTACCTCTTTTGATGGGACTCGCTAGCGGAGGCGCTTTTGTGTTTGGATATGCTAAGCCAGTACCATTTAATCCCTATTTATTAAAAGACCAAAAATGGGCTCCGGCTCTTGTAGCCCTAGCAGGGCCTGCTTCTAATCTCGCACTTGCAATTTTTTTGGGAGTATCCTATAGAATAGCTGCAGTTTTTACTAATATACCAGCTGAAATTGGGCAATTATTTGGAATAGCAGTAATTACAAATATTGTACTGGCGGTATTTAATTCCGTACCTATTCCTCCATTAGATGGATCAAAAATTATAGCTCCGCTACTGCCAGATAAATTTTTGAGAAGTGAGTTTTATGCTGCGCTAGAGCAACAAGGTATGTGGATAGTATTGATTTTTGTATTCTTTGGTTTTGGCCTAATTAGTCCTATTATTGCTGAACTTGCTAATTTGATTATTGGGTAGTATATGGAGCATTTGCAATTAATTGTATCAGGTCGGGTTCAAATGGTTAGATTTAGAGTTTTTGTAGTAAAATTAGCTAATAAATTTGGTATTATTGGTAGTGTAGAGAATATACCAGATGGTACAGTGAGAGTAGAGGCTTGGGGAGAAAAAAATCAACTTAAAGTCTTTAGGGATAAAGTAAAAAAAGGTTCTCGCCTTTCAAGAGTTGACAATATAGCTGAGTTTTGGGATAATAAAGACTATATTGATGAGAAAAGAGAGTTTAGAATAATACATTAAAATATATGCAAATACTTTTAATTTCAAATGTAGATAAGGTTGGTAAAAAAGGAGAAATAGTAAATGTGGCAGAGGGATATGGTAGGAACTTTATCTTAAAAAAACAATTAGGCATAATCCCTACTGCTCAGGATATAACTAAATATAAAGCTAATCAATCCAATCAACAAACTAGGTCACAAGCAAGATTATTAAATTTACAGAATTTACAGGCTAAATTAGAAAATTATGAATTAGTTTTGCAAGTCAAAGCTAATAATGAGGGACATTTGTTCGGGGCTATCAAGGATACAGATATCCTAGAGCCCTTAAATAGAGAGTTTGGACAACTCTTAGACAAATCAATGATAAAAATCACCAGTCCAATCAAAGAATTGGGACAATACAATATAGATATTCAGCTTACATCTACTATCAAAACTAAGATTACACTCTATGTCAAGTCAGAAAAATAATAAAGCCAAGAAAAGCAACCCTAAATATATTTTTGTAGTAGGTGGAGTTATGTCGGGAGTCGGTAAAGGTATTACCACCTCCTCAATTGCTTTAATTTTGCAATCGCGAGGTTTTAAAGTGACGGCAGTCAAAATTGACCCCTATGTCAATGTTGATGCTGGTACTATGAATCCGCTAGAGCATGGAGAAACTTTTGTCTTGGCTGATGGATTAGAATGTGACCAGGATATGGGAAATTATGAGAGATTCCTAGATACCGAGCTTACCCGTATTAATTATATGACTACGGGTTCAGTTTATCAGTCTGTGATAGAACAAGAAAGAGCTCTTAAATTTGGAGGTAAATGTGTTAGTGTAGTGCCCCATATACCTAATGAAGTTACAGATAGAATCAAAAAAGCCCAAGTCACACATAATGCAGACATTACAATTATTGAAATTGGGGGTACAGCAGGAGAATATGAGAATTTACTATTTCTAGAGGCTGCCAGACTATTAAAGTTAGAAAATCCACAAGATGTTTTATTTGTCTTGGTAAGCTATTTGCCAATTCCAAGTAAAATTGGAGAGATGAAAACTAAGCCGACCCAACATGCTTCAAGACTTCTAAACAGTGCTGGAATCCAAGCTGATATGATCGTAGCAAGGTCAAGCCATCCTCTAGATGAGGTTAGAAAACAAAAGTTATCTACTATGTGTAATATAGCTATAGATGATGTGATCTCAGCTCCTGATGTGGATAGTATTTACCATGTACCTATTAATTTTGAAGTAGATAATCTATCTACTAAGCTATTGAAGAAATTAGATTTAAGACCAAAGAAAAGAGATTTAAAAGAGTGGACAAGCTTTACTCAAAAGATAGATAGTTCTAATAAAGAATTAAAGATAGGGATAGTTGGCAAGTATTTTAATAGTGGTAATTTTGTCTTGAGTGATGCTTATATTTCAGTCATCGAGGCTATCAAACATGCTAGTTATTTTTATAAGCAAAAACCAGTCATAGATTGGATAGATAGTTCAGAATTTGAAACAGATTCCAAAAAACTAACCAATCTCAAACAATATGCAGGTATTATAATCCCAGGAGGTTTTGGTGAGAGAGGAGTGGAAGGAAAGCTTAAGGCTATTCAGTATGTCAGAGAAAACAAAATTCCATATTTAGGATTATGTTATGGTATGCAATTAGCAGTAGTGGAATTTGCCCGTAATGTTGCTAAGATCAAAAATGCACATACTACTGAGATTGATGATAAAACCGAAAATCCCATTATCACTACAATGGAAGGTCAGGATATTAATATTCAAGATGGAGTGATGGGAGGTACAATGCGATTAGGTGAGTATAGTTGTGAAATAACACCTAAAACCTTAACTCGTAAATTATATAATTCAGTTCAAATTCTAGAAAGACATAGACATCGTTATGAGGTCAATAATCAATATAGAGAAGAGTTAGAAAAAGCGGGCCTTACTATAGCAGGTATTAATCAGGACAATAATTTGGTAGAGATAATAGAATTATCTAATCATCCATTCTTTATTGCCACTCAATTCCACCCAGAATTAACCTCACACCCACTTAACCCACATCCTCTATTCAAAGGCTTTATCAAGGCTTGTCAGAAGAGATAGCATAAGTTGGTAAAAATAAACTCTTCACAAAGTGATATATTTATGCTATAATACAATTATATTGTATCATTTATAGGGAATAGAGAATATGAGTAAGTCAGTTAAATCAGTAGTTAAACTACAAATTAAAGGAGGTAAAGCTACTCCAGCTCCGCCAGTAGGAACAGCTTTAGGCCCCCATGGAATTAAGTTACAAGAGTTTTGTATTAAGTTCAATGATGCTACTAGAGACCAAATAGGAGAGGTAGTTCCTGTGGAGGTCACAATCTATGAGGATAGATCTTTCGATTTTGTTCTCAAAATTTCACCAGTCTCAGCTCTTATCAAAAAAGAATTGAAACTAGACAAAGGTTCAGCCACTCCTAATAAAGCAAAAGTTGGTAAGTTAACCAAAGCTCAAGTTACAGCTATTGCAGAGAAAAAACTACCAGATTTGAATGCTTTTAATATAGAAGCAGCTATGAAAATAGTAGAAGGGACAGCCCGTTCAATGGGTATAGAAATAACAGAGTAGGAGAGTATTATCTTTAATAATATTCGTTAGCACTACATAATAATGACAATTATGAGATCCAAATCATATCGTAATATTGTAGAGAAAGTAGACCGTACAAAAGTCTATCCTTTGACAGAAGCAATTGAATTAGCTTTAAGTTTATCAAGGGCTAAATTTACTGAAAGTCTTGATGTGCATATTAAGGCTAACCTAAAAGGTACCAAAGGTCCTCAGTCGGTTAGAGGTGGTATTATTTTTACCAAGCCAGTAGCTAAAGGTAAAACAGTTTTAGTCTTAACAGAAGATGAAGCTAAATTAAAACAAGCCCAATCAGTCGGTGCGGATCGAGTTGGAGGTAAAGAGATTATAGATGAGATAAAGCAGGCAGGTGGGATAGAT